>Ga0268266_10002970_pt1 | contig 17485 bp, 22 predicted proteins | sample KBSS13metaG_FD_190356 | JGI IMG/M metagenome (GOLD analysis project Ga0268266, IMG submission 190356) | Switchgrass rhizosphere microbial communities from Kellogg Biological Station, Michigan, USA - KBS S1-3 metaG (SPAdes) (version 2) | ecosystem: Host-associated > Plants > Roots > Rhizosphere...
CGCCGCGGCGGATGATGCCGTTCCACTCCTGGTCGGTGCCCGGGAGGAAGCCCGGCACGTCCACGAAGGTGAGCACCGGGATGTTGAACGCGTCGCAGGTGCGCACGAACCGCGCGGCCTTCTCCGACGCGTCGATGTCGAGCGTGCCGGCGAACTGCATCGGCTGGTTGGCCACGATGCCGACCGACCTGCCCTCGACCCGACCGAAGCCGATCAGGATGTTCGGCGCGAACAACGCCATCACCTCGAGGAACTCCTCGTCGTCGACGACGGCGGCGATCACCTCGTGCATGTCGTAGGGCTGGTTGGACCCGTCGGGGATCAGCGTGTCGAGAGTGCGGTCGAGGTCGGTGATCTCGAGGTCGGCCGGGTCGTCGTACGACGGCGCCGGGTCGAGGTTGTTCTGGGGGAGGTAGGAGAGCAGCGCCTTCACGTACTCGATCGCGTCGTCCTCGTCGGCGCCCATGTAGTGGGCGTTGCCCGACTTCGTGTTGTGCGTGCGTGCGCCGCCGAGCTCCTCCATCGTGACGTCCTCGCCGGTGACGGTCTTGATCACGTCGGGACCGGTGATGAACATGTTCGAGGTGCCGTCGACCATCACCGTGAAGTCGGTGACCGCCGGCGAGTACACGTGCCCACCGGCGCACGACCCCATGATCAGGCTGATCTGCGGGATGACGCCCGACGCGTGCACGTTGCGGCGGAAGATCTCGCCGTACAGGCCGAGGGAGACCACACCCTCCTGGATCCGCGCGCCGGCGCCCTCGTTGATGCCGATGATCGGGCAGCCGGTCTTCATGGCGAGGTCCATGACCTTGGTGATCTTCTCGCCGTACACCTCGCCCAGCGAGCCGCCGAAGATCGTGAAGTCCTGGCTGAACACGCACGCCTGACGGCCGTCGACCGTGCCGTAGCCGGTGACGACACCGTCGCCGTACGGGCGTCGCTTCTCCTGCCCGAACGCCGTCGAGCGGTGGCGCGCGAGCTCGTCGAGCTCCACGAAGGAACCCTCGTCGAAGAGCAGCTCGATCCGCTCCCGGGCGGTCTTGCGGCCCTTCGCGTGCTGCTTCTCGACCGCCTTCGCCGACGAGGCGTGCACCGCCTCGTCGAGGCGGCGGTCGAGGTCTGCCAGCTTCCCGGCCGTGGTGTGGATGTCGATGCCCGACTCCTCGGGCGGTACGTCGGTACCCTCGCCCGGCTTGGTGCTCGGCTGGCTGGTCGGTTGGGCACTCACGTGCACGACACTAGTGCTCGTGAACGCCGGCTCTCCACGTGCTGCCCTCGACCTGCGCGCGCTCCGGGCCGCGGCCGGACCGCAGTGGGAGGTGCGACTCCACGCCGAGGCGGGCTCCACCAACCAGCTGGCCGCCGCCGACCCCGTGCGGCACCGGGTCGTCGTGGCGGACCACCAGCAGGCCGGGCGCGGGCGGCTGGACCGCGTCTGGGTGACACCCCCGGGTGCGGCGCTGACCTTCTCGGCGGTCTTCGACCCCGTCGTCGACCCGGAGTGGTGGCCGGTGCTCCCGCTCGTGGCGGGGTACGCCGTGGCTCGCGCACTCGGCGACTTCGCCACGCTGAAGTGGCCCAACGACGTGATGATCGACGACCGGAAGGTGTCGGGGATCCTCGTGGAGCGGGTGAACACCCGCCCGCCGATGGTGGTGATCGGGATCGGGATCAACGTCGACCAGACAGCGGACGAGCTGCCGGTCCCGACCGCCACGTCGCTCGCCCTGGCCGGACACCCGGTCGACCGGACCGCGCTGTTCGGTGACGTGCTCCGTCAGCTGCGGTTCTGGCTGGGCTCCTTCGCGCACTCGCCGAACACCTTCCTGAACCAGTACCGCGGCCGCAGCGCCACCCTGGACCGGGACGTCCGCGTCGAGCTCCCGGGCGATCGCACGGTCGAGGGCCGGGTCACCGACATCGACGCCCACGGCCGGCTGCTCCTCGACAGCCCCGCCGGACTGCTCACGCTCAGCGCGGGCGATGTCGTTCACGTGAGGACGGCGGAGTGACACACTCACCTCCGTGGCCATCTCTCAGAAGCTGCTGACCGACGGTGAGTCCGTCGTCGTCGACACCCGGACCCACCCGAAGGCGCTGCTGGTGCCCGGGATCGTGCTCGTGCTGGCACTGGTGGTCGCGATCTTCCTCGACCGCAAGATCGGGAACGGCATCGTCAGCCTCCTGGTCTGGATCGTGGCGCTGGTCGTGATCGTCTGGTGGGTGCTCCGGCCGTTCCTGGACTGGCTCACCTCGACGTACACGGTCACCAGCAAGCGACTGATCACCCGCGAGGGGATCCTCTCCCGCAAGGGGCACGACATCCCGCTGATGCGGATCAGTGACGTGGCGTTCGACCAGGGCATCGTCGACCGGATGCTCGGTTGCGGCACGCTCGTCGTGAGCGATGCGAGCACCCACGGCTCGGTGCGGCTGCACGACATCCCGCACGTCGAGTCGGTGCAACGCACGCTGTCCGACCTGCTCGGGAAGCTGCACGAGTCACCAAGGACCGATGACGCCTGACGGGGCTCCCGACGAGACCCCCGCGCAGCAGCTCGAGCACGCCATCCTGGGTGAGGACGTCGTCTTCAACGCCGTCGAGGTGGCCGCCGAGACCGGCGCCAGCATCGAGCAGGCCCAGCGGCTCTGGCGCGCCCTGGGTTTCCCCGACCGAGGCTCCGAGCGGGCCTTCACCCACGCCGACGCCGAGGCGGTCTCCACGCTCCTGCGCCTGGTGGAGGAGGGAGCCATCGACTTCGACATGGCCGTCGACCTCACCCGCGCCGTGGGCCAGACGATGGCCCGCCTGGCCGACTGGGAGGTGGCCACGCTGGTCCACCGCGTCCAGGAGATGGAGTCGGGCAGCGGAGCCACCGGGTCGAGGGCCACGGCCGCACTGCAGCTCCTGGACGCGCTCAACGGCCCCTTCGAGGGGCTGCTGGTCTACGTCTGGCGTCGCCACCTCGCCGCCGCCGTGGCCCGGGTCGAGGCGCTCGGGGCGGACGACGCCGACCTGCACACGACGCAGCTGACCGTCGGCTTCGCCGACATCGTCCAGTTCACGGCGTTGACCAACCGCCTCGACCACAACCGGATCGGCGACCTCGTGGAGATCTTCGAGTCCCGCTGCGCCGACGTCGTCGCCGGGCAGCGCGGCCGGGTCATCAAGAGCCTCGGGGACGCCGTGCTGTTCGTGAACGAGGACCCGATCCGGGCCTACGACACCGCTGAGGGGATCATCTCGGTGATCGGGCGCGACCAGCGGATGCCCGATGTCCGTGTGGGTCTGTCGACCGGCGCGGTCGTGATGCGGCTCGGCGACGTCTTCGGGCCCGCGGTGAACATGGCGGCGCGCCTCACGGCGGTCGCCCGGCGCAACCGGATCATCGTCGACGGGGCCACCGCCGAGCGCCTCCCGGAGGACCAGTTCGAGGCTCGAGCGCTCCCGGCGCGGCCGGTCCGAGGGTTCGGCCTGGTCGAGCCAGTGGCCGTTCGACGTCACTAGCACATGGTCCGATCGGCCTATGCCGAATGACATGAACCGGGGAATTTTACCCTCGAAGCACGGTGAGTTGCCCGATTCCCCGGCGCGAGAGGCGGTTGGGTACCTATTTTCATGGGGTGCTCAAGGTCCAGGACGTTGCCGTCGATCCGGTCACTCGCCGGGTGTGGCGGGATGAACGCGAGATCGTCTTCTCGCGCAAGGAGTTCGACCTGCTGCATTTCTTGATGCAGCGGGCCGGTTCCGTCGTGTCCCGCGACGAGCTGATGCTGACGGTCTGGAACACCACGTTCTGGACGTCGTCCAAGACCATCGACGTGCACCTGGGCTGGGTCCGCCGCAAGCTCGGTGACGACCCCAGTCAGCCGGACCTGATCACCACCGTGCGTGGTCACGGCCTGCGCTTCGAGCTGCACGCGCCGGGCTCCGTTGCTCTGGACGACGACTCCGACCCGGCCGCCGTCCGTACCGCCTGATCCGCAGCGGACCGAACGCCGACCGCATGACGGGTGCCGCGCCGCGGCCCCTACGCTGCTGCGGGTGAACCCCGGCCCGTCCCAGCCACCCACCGATGGCTCACCCGTCGTCGCCGTCGTCGGCGGCGGACAGCTGGCCCGGATGATGGCCGAGCCGGCCGCCGCGATGGGCATCCCGCTCCGCCTTCTCGCCGAGGCACCTGGCGTCTCGGCCGCGCAGGTGATCCCCGACCACGAGGTCGGCGACTACACCGACCTCGCCACGCTCCGGCGCCTGGTGGCCGGCTGCCGCGTCGTCACCTTCGACCACGAGCACGTCCCCACCGGGCACCTGCACGCGCTCGAGGAGGCCGGCGTGGCCGTCCGTCCGGGTCCCGCCGCCCTGGTGCACGCGCAGGACAAGGCCGTCATGCGCGAGGCGTTGGCCGCGCTCGACGCCCCGATGCCGCGGTTCCGTGTCGTCACGTCGTCGTCCGAGGTCGAGGCGTTCGGCCTGCCCTGCGTCCTGAAGGCCAGCCGGGGCGGGTACGACGGGAAGGGCGTCTGGTTCGTGCGGACGCCGGACGAGTGCGCGCCGGCGTTCGCGGTCGCCGCCGCGAGCGGCGTCCAGATCCTCGCCGAGGAGCAGGTCGACTTCCGTCGCGAGCTCTCGGCGCTGGTCGCCCGGAGCCCCAGCGGCCAGGCTGCGGCGTACCCGGTGGTCGAGTCGGTCCAGCGCGACGGCGTCTGCGCCGAGGTCGTGGCCCCGGCGCCCGGGCTGTCGGACGGCCTGGCCACGCAGGCGCAGGGGCTCGCGCTCCGGATCGCCCGCGAGCTCGACGTGACCGGGATCCTCGCGGTCGAGCTGTTCGAGACGACCGACGGCCGGATCCTCGTCAACGAGCTCGCGATGCGCCCCCACAACACCGGCCACTGGACGCAGGACGGCGCGATCACCTCGCAGTTCGAGAACCACCTGCGCGCCGTCCTCGACCTGCCGCTCGGCGCGCCGGTCGCGCGGACGCCGTGGACGGTGATGGTCAACATCCTCGGCGGGCCCACCGACTCCGGTGGTCGGCTGTACGACGGCTACCCGCACGCGCTCGCCCGCGACCCGCGGCTCCGCGTGCACCTCTACGGCAAGGAGCCACGACCCGGCCGCAAGGTCGGGCACGTCAACGCCTACGGCGACGACCTGCAAGAGTGTCTGGATCGCGCTCGCCATGCGGCCGCGTGGTTCGCCGGAGAGCTGGGAGACGAGAGTGAGTGACGCACCCGAAGCCGGGCCCCGGGTCGGGATCGTGATGGGATCCGACTCCGACTGGCCGGTGATGGAGGCCGCGGCCGACGCGCTGAAGGAGTTCGACGTGGCCTACGAGGCCGATGTCGTCTCGGCCCACCGCATGCCCGACGAGATGATCGCCTACGGGCGCGAGGCCGCCGGCCGCGGCCTCTCGGTGATCATCGCCGGCGCCGGGGGAGCGGCCCACCTGCCCGGCATGCTGGCCTCGGTCACGCCGTTGCCGGTGATCGGCGTCCCGGTGCCGCTGGAGCACCTCGACGGGATGGACTCCCTGCTCTCGATCGTGCAGATGCCCTCCGGGGTCCCGGTCGCGACCGTCGCCGTCGGCAACGCCCGCAACGCCGGGCTGCTCGCCGTCCGGATCCTCGCGGCGACCGACGCCGACCTGCGCCGGCGGATGGTCGACTTCCAGGCCGACCTCCGCCGCACCGCCCAGGAGAAGGGGACGAGGGTCCGCTCGTCCTCCAGCGGGCGCGTCGGCTTCTAGGTCAGGCCGAACGCGGGTCGTCGCGGCGCCGCCACTCGATCGAGGGGCAGGTGTCCATCACCATCGGCACCCCGGCCTCCGTCGTGCGTCGGAACGCCTCGACGTCGATCACGCCGAGCTGGAGCCAGACGGCCCGTGCGCCGACCGCGACGGCCTGATCGGCGAACTCACCGGCCGCCTCCGAACGCCGGAACACGTCGACGACGTCGATGGGGAACGGGACGTCGGCCAGCGTCGCGAAGCCCTGCCGGCCCAGGACCTCACCGGCGTCGTCGGCGAAGCGGGGGTGGATGGGCACGATGCGTTTTCCGCGTCGCTGGAGCAGGTCGGCGATGGAGTACGCCGTGCGGCCCGGGTCGCCGGAGAGGCCCACGACCGCCCAGGTCTCGAGGTCGTCCAGCATCAGGTCGACCCACTCGTCGCGCTGCCACTCACCCACGGTCTCCAGCCTAGGCAACCGGTCCTCACGGACCTCCGACCCGTCGGGTTTGGCGACGGCCGGGGCTGGGCAGCGTGTCCGATGACGAGAGGAGGAGCCGTGGTCGACCTGGCCCTGGAGAAGGCGGCGGCGATCCGTGCGCAGTCCGACGTGCGCCGGATCGCCGGTGAGCTGCGGACCGGGCGCGACCGCGTCTCCGGCCGCGTCCGCACACTCGTGACCTCGGGCTGGACCGGCATCGCGGCCGACCAGTACGCCGACGGCTGGGAGGAGTGGCACTCCGGCGCCGACGAGCTGCTCCGCGCCCTCGACACCATCGGCGACCTCATGGGCGCGGTGCGCCAGGCGATCGAGGAGACCGACGACGGCTCCGCGTCCGCGACGCAGCTGCTGGTCTCGCGGCTGGGTGAGGTGCCGTGACCACGTACCAGGTGGACCTGTCGCTGCTCGACTCCACCACCGGAGACCTCGAGTCCTTCGAGCGGTTCATCGACCAGTTGCTGGCCGAGCTCGACCGAGTCGTGGCCGCCCTCCACGTCACCTGGACCGGGCAGGCGGCCGGGGCGCACGCCCGCGCCCACCAGCAGTGGGTCGAGGGCGCGCGGCGGATGCGCGAGGGGCTGACCGCGATGCGGCGTGCCGCTCGGACCGCCCACGACAACTACCGGTCTGCCGGTGAGGCCAACGCGACGATGTGGCGGGCCACCCGATGAGGATGGAGGTCGACACCGGGTCGTACGCCTCCGCGTCGAAGCAGTTCTACTGGGGCGACCACGCGGTGATCGACGCCGTGACCAGCACCTCGGTGGCGATCGACGCCGGCAGCGGGATGGCCGGCACCGACACCGGCGGGGCGGCGTTCGCTCAGCAGTACGACGCCGCGGCAGGCCCCCTGCTCCAGGCCGGGGCCGACCTCGGCGAGACGATGGGAAAGCTCGGCAACCTGCTCAACACCTCGTTGGTCAACCACGAGGGCGCCGACTACGGCGCCCGGGTCGCGGGTCCGCCGTACGGCACGGTCTACACCGGCGACGACGATCCCGAGGACTACACGGTCACGGTGCTGACCCCCGACCCGCCGTCGGCCGCCGGCGGCACGGGGGACGTGCCCGGATGGTGGCACTGGGTGGCCTCACACATGGAGGGCCTGCTCTGGCCCGACGCCGACACCGGGAAGCTGCGGTCGGTCGGCCAGTCCTGGATCAGCGGTGCCGGCGATCTCGAGGCCTCGGCGACCTATGCCGACGACGCCGCCGCCGAGCTCGGGGTCGTCACCTCGCCCGAGGTGCACGACGCGGTCGCCACCTGTCAGGACGTGAGCAAGCAGGCGACCGCGCTGGGCGGCGCCTACCGGCAGATCGGCCAGGCCTGCGTGGACTACGCCACGGCCGTCGACGACCACCACCGGCAGATCGAGGACGCGGTCGCCGACTTCATCAAGTGGACGATCATCATCGAGGGCGCCGGCGCCATCTTCAGCGAGATCGGCGGCGAGTTCGTCGCCCAGGGCGCCGAGGCAGCGAAGATCGCCAGCGCGGCCAAGCGGATCGTGGGGATCCTCACGCCACTCGTGGAGCTCGCGAAGGGATTCGCGGCGAAGATCTTCGAGCTGGTCCGGATCGCCACCACCGCGCTCGAGCGCTTCAAGGTGATCCTGGGCGCGCGGGGGGTCCGCGCGGTCGAGGAGTCCGCCGCGGCGGTCGCGAAGGCGGAGAAGGACGCCCTGATCGCCGAGCTCGAAGCGGCCGGCGTGAAGTACAACCCCGACGAGATCGTGACGATCTTCCGCAACGCCGACGGCAAGATCGTCTGGCTCGAGAAGGGCGACGCGCGACGCGGCCTGGCCCACATCATCGGCGAGCACGGGCCCGAGTTCGCCGCCCACGGCTGCTCCGAGGCGGAGATCCCGAACCTGGTCCGGACCGCCCTCCAGGACGGTGAGGTGATCGGCTACCAGGGCAAGGGCACGGGCCGCCCGATCTACCAGGTCCTGTTCGGCGGGAAGATGGTCAAGATCGCGATCACCGTCGGATCGAACGGCTACATCGTCGGAGCGAACCTGAGATGACCAGACCCCAGCTGCGGTTCTTCGCGGAGTACCAGTGCTACCCCACGTGGATCACCCTGCCCGAGGGCGGCGAGGACAACCCCGACCCGCGCGACCTCGGGCTGCCCGACGAGCTCGCGACCGCGGTCGTCCAGTGGTCCGACGACTTCGACGCCCTCTTCGACGTCGACGACTTCTCGGCCCCGCTGTTCACCTCCGGCGAGGACGAGGCGGCCTTCGACGCGCGCGGCCGTGCCCTCGCCGAGCAGGTCGCGGCGGTGCTGCGCGACCGCTTCGAGGTCCGCTACCACGGTCTGGCCGACCCGGCCTGGGTGACGCTGGGCTGACGCCGCCTCAGCCCACCCTCCGGGCCCGGTGGGCGATGTTCTTGGCCCGGTTCTGGCAGCGGGTCGAGCAGAAGCGCCGGCCGCCGTTGCGCGACGTGTCGAGGTGCACCCGGTCGCACCGCTCCGCGGCACAGACGCCGAGCCGCCCCGCGTCCGACGTGCCCAGGGCCATCGCCAGCCCGGCCGCGATGCCCGCCGACCAGCCCACGCCGAACGTGTCGTCGGGGCCGTGGAAGTGCAGGTTCCACGCTCCGGGGCCGTGGGTGTCGAGCTGGGGACGAGCACCCGTCCTGCGCAGCAGCACGTTCGTACGTCGCGCGGCCGTCGCCAGGTCGCCCCGGTCGATGTCCTCGATCACGCGACGCGCCTCCGCGACGGTCGTGGCGATCATCCGGGCATCGTCAGCAGTGACGCCGCGCAGGCTGACGTCGTAGCCCTGGCTGTTCACGCTCTCGCGTACCGCGGAGCGGAGTGCCCGTTCGTCCTCCGGGACGTCGACCTCGTGCCCCCCGTCGAGTCCGGACGTGAGTCGGTTGACGAGGGACACCGTCGTCTCGAGCAGCGTCGAGACGTGACTGTCGAACAGCACTTGACCAGTCATACCTGTTGGTGACACGGTGGTCAATCTCATGACTGTCAAAACACTAGACACCAGTCACGCATCGTTACCTCGAGAGGTGCGCATCCTGGTGGGCGCCCGCGTCGTCGACCGGCTCGGCGGCTTCACGCTCACCTTCCTGCCGCTCCTCCTGGTGACGGCGTACGGCGCGTCCTTGCGCACCGCCGGCCTGGTGGGGGCCGTGTTCGGGCTGGCCACGATCCCGAGCCGGCTCCTGGGCGGGCGCCTCTCCGACCGGTGGGGGCGACGCGCCACGATCGTGCTCGGACTGGCGGGATGTGCGGTCGCCCAGCTCGCCCTGGCGTCTGCGCCGGGCTTGGCCGTCGCCTTCGCGGCCGCGGTCGCGCTCGGACTGTGCTTCGAGATCTACGAGCCGCCGAGCCAGGCGCTCCTGGCCGACCTGACGCCACCGCCGCAACGCGTCGCGGCGTACTCCGCCCTCGGAGCCGCGATCGCCGCAGCGGGCGTGGTCGCGGGTCTGCTGGCGGCGGTACTGGCCGGAGTCGGGATGCGGTGGCTCTTCGTCGCGGACGCCGTGACCTGCCTCGCCTGCGCCACGATGGTCCGCCTGCTGCTCCCGGCCGGACGCGAAACCCGCGAGCGGGAGCGGCCCCACGCGAGCCCGTGGCGCGACCGGCGCTTGCGCCTGATGTTCGGCACCGGCACGGGCTTCGCCACGACGTACATGACGATCATGTGCGGCCTGCCGCTGGCGCTGCACCACGACGGCCTCGCGCCGGGCTGGGCCGGCGGCCTGGTGGCGGTCTCGGCCACCACCGTGATCGTCGGGCGCCGGCTACCGCTGAGCCGACACGTCGATCCGTTCCTCCGGATGCGGTCGGGCTTCACCTGGCTCGCAGGGGGCCTGGCTCTCGCCGGGGCCGCGGCGCTCTCCGGCGCGGGTGCGTGGTCGTACGTCGCGCCCGTCGTCGTCTGGAGCCTGGGCGACGCGGTCCTCCTCGGGGAGCCCCTGGCCGTCGTGGCTGGCCTGGCGCACGGGGGTGACCGGGGCCGCTACCTCGCGGCGTACGGCGTGTCCTGGGGACTGGCCACCACCGCCGCGCCGGCCCTCGCGACCGGTCTGCTCGTGCTCGGCGGCACTCCGGTCCTGTGGGGTTCGTGCGCGGCCGGCGCGCTCCTGCTCGCCGGGGTGCAGAGCCGGGTCGGGGCCGCGGTGACCGAAAAGTAGAATCCGTTCATGAGCAACGACTTCCCCCTGTTCGCGCTCAGCGAGGAGCATCGGGCGATCCGCGAGGCGGTCCGAGACCTGTGCGAGGCGAAGGTCGCGCCCTACGCCGCCGAGGTCGACGAGGAGAGCCGCTATCCCGAGGAGGCCGCGAAGGCACTGCAGCAGGCGGACTTCCATGCGCCCCACGTGCCCGAGGAGTACGGCGGGGCGGGGGCCGACGCTCTCGCCACAGTGCTGGTGATCGAGGAGATCGCCCGGGTGTGCATGGCCAGCAGCCTGATCCCCGCGGTCAACAAGCTCGGCTCGCTGCCGGTGATGATCAGCGGCTCGGAGGAGCTCAAGAAGCACTACCTGAGCCGGCTCGCCGCGGGCGACGGCGGATTCTCCTACTGCCTGTCGGAGCCCGAGGCAGGGTCGGACGCCGTGGCCATGAAGACCCGCGCGGTCCGCGACGGCGACGAGTGGGTGCTCGACGGCGTCAAGCGGTGGATCACCAACGCCGGCGTGAGCGAGTACTACACCGTGATGGCGGTGACCGATCCGGAGAAGGGCAGCCGCGGCATCTCGGCGTTCGTGGTCGAGAAGTCCGACGAAGGGGTCACCTTCGGCGCCAAGGAGAAGAAGCTCGGGATCAAGGGCAGCCCGACCCGCGAGGTCTACCTCGACCACGTCCGCATCCCCGGTGACCGGATGATCGGCGAGGAGGGCACCGGCTTCGAGACGGCCATGACGACCCTCGACCACACCCGGATCACGATCGCCGCGCAGGCGGTCGGGGTCGCCCAGGGTGCCCTCGACTTCGCCCTCGGCTACGCCCGCGAGCGCCAGCAGTTCGGCCGGCCGATCGGAGAGTTCCAGGGACTGCAGTTCCTGCTCGCCGACATGGGCATGAAGGTCGAGGCCGCGCGCCAGCTGACCTACGCGGCGGCCGGTCGCTCCGAGCGCGGCGACGACGACCTGACGTTCTTCGGGGCGGCGGCCAAGTGCTTCGCCTCCGATGTCGCGATGGAGGTCACCACGAACGCCGTGCAGGTGCTCGGTGGCTACGGCTACACGCGTGACTACCCCGTCGAGCGGATGATGCGCGACGCGAAGATCACCCAGATCTACGAGGGCACCAACCAGGTGCAGCGGATCGTGATGGCCCGCCAGCTGCTCGCCGGCGTGCAGTCGGAGCTGTAGCCGAGTCGCTCAGGCGGCGTGGGTAGCCGGCGACTGGAGCTCACCCTCGACGGCCCAGCGGGCTTCGAGGTGCTCCTGACCGCGCTCGTCGGTGACGATGATCCACCGCTGGACGAGGATCGGACGCTCTTCCGTACGCATGGTCATCTCCTTCACGTTCACGAGTCGTTCACCTGGTGTTTACCTTAGCGCACCCACCCCACCAGCACCGTCATTCCGGGCACATTTCACCGAAGACCCCCCACTCGAGCGGACGATCGCCCCTCACGGACGCTGTCGACCCTCCACCTGAGCGCGGTTTCCGCCGTGGAACGCGCCCGCTGGGCACCCGGCCGGGCAGCCGCAGCACAATGACGGGGTGACCGACACCGTCCCGACCACCTCGACGTACGACGTGGCACGCGTCCGCTCGCACTTCCCGCAGCTCCGGGCGGGCGAGGGGCTGGGCGCCGCCCACTTCGACGGGCCCGGCGGTACGCAGACGCCCGGCGTCGTGGCGCAGGCGGTCTACGACACGCTCACCCACCCGCTCGCCAACGACGACTCGGTGACGCCGGCCGAGCGGAACGCCTCGCAGGCGGTCGTCGCCGGCCGGTCCGCGATCGCCGACCTGCTGAACGCCGATCCCCGCGGCGTGGTCTTCGGGCGGTCGATGACCCAGCTGACGATGGACCTGGCGCGCACGCTCGCGTGCGCCTGGGGACCGGGCGACGAGGTCGTGGTCACCCGACTCGACCACGACTCCAACGTGCGCTCGTGGACGATCGCGGCCGAGCGAGCGGGTGCCGCCGTCCGCTGGGTGGACTTCGATCCCGAGACGGGCGAGCTCGATCCCGCGCAGGTGGCGGCGGTGCTCACCGAGCGCACCCGCGTCGTCGCGGTCACCGCCGCGTCCAACCTGATCGGAACGCGGCCGGACATCCCGGCGATCGCCGGCCTGGCCCACGACGCGGGTGCGCTCGTGCACGTCGACGGGGTGCACTACACGGCGCACGCCGCCGTCGACCTGGCGGCGCTGGGGGCCGACACGTTCGTGTGCTCGCCGTACAAGTTCCTCGGTCCGCACTGCGGCGTGCTGGCCGCGCGGCCGGAGCTGCTCGAGCCGCTGCGGCCCGACAAGCTCGTGCCGGCGAGCGACCGGATCCCCGACCGGTTCGAGCTCGGCACGCTGCCCTACGAGCTCCTGGCCGGCACGGCCGCCGCCGTCGACTTCCTCGCCGACCTCGTGCCCACGGTCGGCTCGCGGCGCGAGCGGATCGTCGCGTCGTACGCCGCGCTGGAGGCGCACGAGGACCGGCTGCGGGAGACGATCGAGGGCGCCGTGGTCGAGCTGCCCGGAGTCCGGCTCCGCTCCCGCGCCGTACGACGCACGCCGACGCTGCTGCTCACGTTCGCCGATCACGACCCGCAGGACGTCCGCCGCCACCTCGCCGCGCGCAACGTCAACGCCCCCGCCGGTTCGTTCTACGCCTACGAGGCGTCCCAGCGACTCGGCCTCGGCACCGAGGGCGGCCTGCGGATCGGCCTCGCGCCGTACAACGACGACAGCGACGTCGAGCGGCTCCTCGCCGCCCTGACGGAGTGCCTGACCCGTGCCTGAGCCCACGCCAGAGGCTTGGATCCACCCAGGCGTCGAGGTGCGCCGGTCCGACATCGCCGGCCGTGGCCTGTTCGCCACCGAGGACCTGCCGGCGCGCACGGTCGTGCTGCGGCTGACCACCGGTCCGGGCGAGGGGGAGCATGTCGACGTCCTGGGCGCGGGCTTCCCGAACCACTGCTGCGACGCCAACCTCGGGTGGGTCGACGCGCGCTCCCTGGCCACGATGACCGACGTGGCGGCCGACGTGGAGCTGGTCACCGACTACGCGATGAGCACCGTCGATCCCGCTTGGTTCCTGCGCTGTCACTGCCCCAGCTATCGCTGCCGGCAGATGGTCGAGGGGACCGACTGGCGCATCCCGCAGCTGCAGGCACGGTACGACGGGTGGTGGGCGCCGCGCGTCCAGCGCCTGGTCGAGGCGGCCCGGACGGCGTAGCCCTCCGTCGGCCGGAGGGCCGCGGACAGAGCGAGGGCCGGGTCGCGGGGCATCCCCCCGGTGCTCCGCGACCCGGCCCTGCGCGCCGATGGTGCGGCGCTCTCCCTCAGGGCCGGGAGCGCTGTTCCCCCGAATCAGCGTTCCCGGCCTCTGACCATCAAGAGAAGGTGAAGAACGTCCTGATACATGGGCGCTGCCAGAAATATCTCCGGCGGCGGGTGGTGGAACCGGACGGATCAGACGAGGAACGCCGGCGTGACGAACGGCGGCGCCGTTCCCTCACGCCCGGTCTGGGGCAGCAGCCACAACCGCACCTCGCCGCGCATCGGGGCGGGGAACTCGAAGCGTCCCTCGCGGTCGGCGTAGGCGCTCTGGCGGGTGTGTGCCAGGGCGTCGCCCTGGGGTCCGAGGAAGGCCCGCATCGGGAGCGCGGGGACGACCCAGCCGTCGAGACGACGGCCTCCGTCATCGGTGTCGCTGATGCGCACCAGCACGCGGTACGTCGACCCCGCGAACTCGAGCGCGACCGAGGCACTGGTCTCCGGTGGCTCGTCGTTGCGGGTGCCGACGGTCGTGTCGACCGCCTGCACGAGGGTGAACATCTCGAACTCGGTCTCGAGGTCCTGCACCGCCAGCCGGGCCAGGACCCCGTCGGCGAGGTCGTCCGGCGCGGGGTCGAGCTCGGCGTAGAGGTCGGCCACCGACTGGAGCAGCAGGTCGTCCGGGCCGGTCACAGCAGCTCTCCGAGCTCGAGCCGCAGCTTGTCCAGGCACCGGCGCCGGGTCGGGCCGATGCTGCCGATCGGCATCTCGAGGCTCTGCGCCACCGACGAGTAGTCGGGTCGCGGCTCCCAGGCGACGATCCGCAACAGCTTCTGGCAACGCTCGGGCAGCCGGGTCAGGGCCTCCCAGAGCAGCGCGTTCTCGTCGTTGGTGACCACCTCGGACTCGGGCGAGGACGCCTCGGGCAACCGGGCCGCGAGCACATCGTCCTCGACCGGCCGCAGGCGGGTGGCGGACTTGCTGATCCGCCAGGCCTCGCGGCGGGCGGCCGTGCACAGCCAGCGCGTGATCGCCTGCGCGTCGCGAACGGAGTCGGCCGACCGCACCAGGGTCAGCCAGGTGTTCTGGACGACGTCCTCGGTGGCCTCGCGGTCGAGTCCGGTCGCGCGCACGACGTGCCACAGGACGGGGCTCATGATCCGGACCAGGTCGTCGAGGGCAGGGTCCTCGCCCGTGCGCCACCGGCGGAACGCATCCGTCGCAGCGTCGTACAACGCCGAGGAGGTGGGACCTCCCGGTGCGCCGTGCGTGGCCATCACACCCCCACAGGAGATACGCCCGAGCGGTCCTGATACCTCTGTGTTCGAGCCCCGAACGTACCGCGCGGCGACGTCGTGCGTCATGCCGGGCCACGGCGTCCTCCGGGCACGCCCCCTAGCGCACGGCGAAGAGCACCAGGCAGCCGAGGCCGGCGGCCAGGCAGTACCAGCCGAACGGGCGCAGGGAGTTCGTGTGCACCCACCGGGTGAGCCAGCGGACGGAGGCGTACGCCCCGAGCCCGGCCAGGGCCGACCCCATTAGCACCTGGGGACGGATCCCGTCGCCGAGGGGCCCGAAGAGGTCGGGGAGCTTCAGCACACCCGCCGCGAGGATCACCGGCGTCGCGAGCAGGAACGAGAAGCGCAGGGCGTCTTCGCGCCGCAGCCCCGCTCGCATGCCGGCGGCGGTCGTGACCCCGGACCGCGAGAAGCCGGGACCGAGCGCGAGGACCTGGATGCTGCCGATCGCGAGGGCGCGGCGGAACGACATCTGCGCCAGCCGGGCGTCGGCCGCGATGCCGTCCACGACCGGGTCGCCCGTGGCGTCGGCCGGAACGTCCTCCGTGCTCGGTGACCGAGCGGCGTACCACTCGATGCCGAGCAGGACCAGGCCGTTGACGGCCAGGAAGCAGGCTGCGGGGACCGGGCGACCGAGGTGGGTGCGCAGCCAGTGCTCGAAGACGAGCCCGACCAGGCCGACCGGGATGGTGCCGACGATCAGCTGCCAGATCAGCCTCTCGTCCGTCGTCGCGATCCGCCGGCGCCGGAGACTGGTGAGCAGGCCACCGACCAGGCGCAGCCAGTCGCGCCGGTAGAAGAGGAGGAGGGCCAGGGCGGTCGCGACGTGGGTCCCGACGATGAACGCGAGGTACGGCGACTCGGGCGCGGAGACGTTGAGGTCCCGAGCCCAGCTGCCGCCGATCACCGCCGGGAGCAGCACGCTGTGCCCGAGGCTGGAGACGGGGAAGAGCTCGGAGACGCCTTGCAGCAGACCGACGACGGCGGCCTCGAGCCAGCTCAGGTGGTGCACGCGCACGCCTTCCGGGAACGGGGCCGAGACCGGTCCATCGTCGGTGCCGCTACCTGACCGGAACCTGACCGGCGCGCGAACCGTCGTCCGGCTCGGTGCGGTGTCCCGCGACACGAGACGCGGGGCCCGAGCCTTCCTCTATGTCATGTATGTTGATTGACATTGAGTTCTTAAGCCCGGCCGTCACCACTGGCCCGAGATCCCAGGAGACCACATGCACCACCAGCCCCCCGCGGCGGGCACCGTCGCGGTCGTGGTCGGCAACCCGAAGCCGGCGTCGCGCACCCGGGAGGCCGCGGTCCATGTCGCGCGGGAGATCGCGGGACGCGAGCCGGACCTGGTGGTCGACCTCGCCGAGCTCGGCGTACGTCTGCTCGACTGGCACGACCCCGAGGTCTCGCGGCTCGTCGCGGACGTCGGGGACGCCGATCTCGTCGTGGTCGCGTCGCCGACGTACAAGGCGACCTACACCGGCGTCCTCAAGCTCTTCCTCGACCGGTTCGCGGGCGGGACCGGTCTCAGCGGCGTCGCCGTCCCGCTGATGCTCGGAGCGGGCCCCGCGCACGCCTTGGCCCCGGAAGTGGCGCTGCGACCCCTGCTGACCGAGCTCGGCGCCGTCGTCCCGGTGCGCGCCCTCTACGTGCTCGACACCCGGTACGACCTGCCCGAGGCGTACGCCGACTGGCTCGCCGTCGCCGGACCGGTGCTGCGCTCGTTCCTCGGCCGTCGCCCTCTCGAAGGAGTCTCGTGACCTCGACCGTGCTGGACAGCGACCAGCGCGCCGTGCTGGATCCCCTCACCCTGCGCTCCGCCTACGGCGCCTTCCCCAGCGGCGTGGTGGCCGTGGCCGCTCAGGTGCGCGGACAGCTGACCGGGATCGCGGCCAGCTCGTTCACGTCGGTCAGCATCGACCCGCCCCTGGTGTCGTTCTCGGTGGCAACGACCAGCAACACCTGGCCGGTCCTCCGCGAGGCTGCGCACCTGGGAGTGAGCGTGCTCGCCGACCACCACGACACGGTGTGCCGGCAGCTGGCCGGACCGGCCGACCAGCGGTTCACCGGTCTGCCGTTCCGGTCGACCGGCGACGGCGCCGTGCTGCTCGACGAGGCGGTCGCCACGTTCGACTGCTCGATCCACCAGGAGATCGAGGCCGGCGACCACGTGATCGTCGTGCTGGCGTTGCACCGGGTCGCCGACGGGGGAGGCGACTCACCCCTCGTGTTCCACCGCAGCGGCTTCAAGAAGCTGTCCGTCGACGACCTCGACCCGTCCCAGCTCGACGGCCGGATCAACGGCAAGGACGTCGACGCAGCCTGAGCAGTGCTGCGTCCGTCCGGAGGTCGACCGGACCGATCGCTCGGTCAGCCGCCACCGCGTCCGCGACCGGCCAGCATCGCCGCGACCGGCGGGATCACGGCGGCGACCACGCTCATCCCCACGGCCACGGGCACCGACCAGAACCGCACGACGTTCCAGGCCAGGACGATCAGGGCGACGCCCGTGCCCATCAGCCAGAAGT
>Ga0268266_10002972_pt1 | contig 17478 bp, 16 predicted proteins | sample KBSS13metaG_FD_190356 | JGI IMG/M metagenome (GOLD analysis project Ga0268266, IMG submission 190356) | Switchgrass rhizosphere microbial communities from Kellogg Biological Station, Michigan, USA - KBS S1-3 metaG (SPAdes) (version 2) | ecosystem: Host-associated > Plants > Roots > Rhizosphere...
ATGGCTGCGCTGGATCGGCCCCATCTGCGCCGCGCCGACCGTCAGAACCCTACTCATTGCCGATCCTCATGATGCCTTGGCATGGAGTTGCGGATTGAGCGCACCCCACACCTTCTTGCGCTTGATCGCCTCGAGCGCGCCGGTGCGGGAGTTGCGCCAGAACAAAAGGCCGCTCTGGCCTGATAGCTCGCGCGCCTTAACGGTGCGGCCGTCTTCGAGCCTGATCAGCGAACCGGCGGTGACGTAGCAGCCGGCCTCGACCACGCAGTCGTCGCCGAGCGCGATGCCCAGGCCCGCATTGGCGCCGACCAGGCAGCGCTCGCCGACGCTCACCCGCTCCTTGCCGCCGCCGGACAGCGTGCCCATCAGCGAGGCGCCGCCCCCGATGTCGCTGCCGGCGCCGACCACGATGCCCTGGCTGATGCGGCCCTCGACCATGCAGGCGCCGAGCGTGCCGGCGTTGTAGTTGCAGAAACCCTCGTGCATCACCATCGTGCCTTCGGCCAGGTAGGCACCCAGTCGCACGCGGCCCGAATCGGCGATGCGCACGCCGCTCGGTACCACGAAGTCGGTCATGCGCGGAATCTTGTCGATCCCCTTCACGTCGAACGCCACGCCCTTCACGCGCGCGCGGATGCGCGCCTCCTGCAGGTCGTCGAGCGCACAGGGCCCGATCGTCGTCCAGGCCACGGTCTCGATCTTCTGGAACAGGCCGTCGAGATTGACGGTGTTCGGCTTGACTAGCCGATGGCTCAGGAGATGGAGCCTCAGATAGGCGTCATGTGTGTCGACCGGCGGCTCCTGCAGGCTGGCGATGTCGGTGCGAATCGGCACGATCTCGACCTGGCGGACGTCGTCGGGACGCGCATAGCCCGCCGCATCGCGCTCGAAGAGCCGCGTCGTCGCCGGCCGGCCGCCGGCCGTGGTCAGCTTGGGTTCAGGAAACCAGGCATCGAGCACGATGCCCTTGCGCGACACGGTCGCAAAGCCTTCGCCGGTCGCACCGGATGTCGGCGTCTCGGTCATTCTCCCTCCGGGCGGCAGTATCGCCGCCCGAAGGTATCGGTGTCACGCCTCGGGCGAGGCTAGAACTTGATCTCGACCTTGCGGTCGGCCGGATTGCTGAGGCCGTCCGCCGCCTTGGCGACCGGCTTGCTCGCCTCGGCCTTCACGACGATGGCCGCAGCCGGCACGCCGTGCCGCTCCAGCTCGGCCTTCACCGGCGCGACGTTCTCGGTCCGGCCGGTCAGCGTGACGCGCGAACCCGCCTCGGCCGCGACGCTGCGCACTGCCGACTCGGCCGTCGGCGACAGGCGGCCGCCCTTGTCGGCGAACACCAGCACGTCGCGCTGCGGCGCCGGCACGGCGCTTGCCATCTGGGTCTGGGCCATCGCGCCGGTTGCGATCAGGACGCCCGCCAGGACGGCCATACCGTGCAGAGCTACACCCTTGGTACGCATGGGGTTTACCTCCTTACCAATGAGCCCATGCAACGCGGAAAGTGGACAAAAGATCAGGGGATAATCCCTGTTCTTGTGACATTTTCGAGGGAACCTTTGCTCAAGGTCCCGCGCGCTTCACGTCGTTGGTGAATTCAGCCGAAGCGAAAGATCCGCCTTGGAAGCGGTCGCCGACCGGATCGCGGCCGATCTTCTTCTGCTCCGCCTCGGCGTGGGCGCGATGATCCTCGCCCTTGCCCTTCGGCCGGTAGCCGAGTGCGCGGGCGCGGCTGTTGTCCCACCAGGCGGCGGCGTTGTCCGAGGCGCCGTACAGGATCTCGAAGCGGATGCGCGGATGCTCCAGGCCGATGCGGAAGAGCTGCACGAGATCCTCAGGCGAGATCCAGATCGACAGGCGCCGCACGTCGAGCGGCCGCGCGCCGACATTGCCGATGCGCAGGCAGGTCACGATCATGCCGTGCTTGTCCGAATAGAGCGCGCCCAGCGATTCGCCGAACGCCTTGCTGACGCCATAGCGGCTGTCGGGCCGCACCGTGACGTCGGTGCCGATCTTTCGCTTGCGCGGATAGAACCCGACGGCGTGGTTGGACGAGGCGAAGATCACGCGCTTCACGCCGGCCTTTCGCGCCTCCTCGAAGAGGTTGTAGCAGCCGATGATGTTGGCGTTGAGAATCTGGTCCCAGGTGCCTTCGACCGAATGGCCGCCGAGATGGATCACGCTGTGTGCGCCCTTCACCGCCGCCGCGACTTCGTCGGGCCGGGTGAGATCGGCCTTCACGAACGTCTCGCCCGGCTGGAGATCCTTCGGCTCGACCCTGTCGCTCAGCACCAGCCCGGGATAGAGCCGCGCGAGCAGCGGCCGCGTCATGGCGCCGATACCGCCGGAAGCGCCGGTGAAGACGATACGGCGTGATTTCTCTTCGGTCATGGCTTCGATCCTTCTGCAAGCTTGCGGTAGCGCTCGAGCGAGCGCGTGAGATGGTCGCGCATGGCGCGGCGGGCCTCGACCGGATCGCCGGCGGCGATGCCCGCCACGATGCAGCCGTGCTCGTGCTGGATGCGCTCGAGATAGGCGCGCCGCTCGGCCGGCGTGTCGGCTGACAATCTCACGCTCTGGCGCGGAATGACATGGCTGCCGAGGAAGGCGAGGAAGCGCGGGAACTGCGCATTGCCCGTCGCCTCGGCGATCGCGCGATGGAAGGCAAAATCCTCGGCGACCGCGCCTTCACCGTCGCGCAGGGCACGATCGATGTCGCGCAGAGCGGCGCGCACCGTGGCGACGTGCTTGCGACTGGCGCGCTCGGCGGCAAGGGCAGCGGCCTCGACCTCGACCGCGAGGCGAAGCTCCATGACGTCGAGCACGTCCTCGATCCGGCCGACGTGCGGAGCGACAATGCGGAACGGCGAGGCCGTCGGATTCTCCGCGACGTAGGCACCCGACCCGCGCCGCGTCACCACGAGCCCGTCGGCGCGCAGGGCAGCGACGGCCTCGCGCACCACGGTACGGCTCACGCCCATGGTCGAGGTCAGCTCCTGCTCGGTCGGCAGGCGCGCGCCGGGCGCCAGGCGGCCGCCGCGAATGTCGGCACTGAGCCGCGCCATCACCCGTTCGGCGAGGTTGTTGGGAGAATGCTTGTCCGCCATCGGGCGCGATGGTAGCGTCTCGCAAGTTGTCAGACAACTTTAGAAGACGACAGACCAGGGAGAAATCATGCGCCCGATCCCGATCCTCGCCGCGCTGCTGGCGGCGGCCCTTGCAACAGGCACCGCCCAGGCCAAGGAGTTCCGCTCCTCCGATGTGCACCCGCTCGACTATCCGACGGTGCAGGCCGTCGTCTACATGGGCAAGCTGATCGGCGAGCGCACCGGCGGCAAGCACGGCATCAAGGTGTTCGGCCAGAGTACGCTGGGGTCGGAGAAGGACACGATCGAGCAGACCAAGATCGGCGCGCTCGACATGGTCCGGGTCAACGTGGCGCCGTTCAACAACATCGTGCCGGCGACGATCGTTCCTTCGCTGCCGTTCCTGTTCAAGTCGACGGCGCACATGCGCAAGGTGCTGGACGGGCCGATCGGCGAGGAGATCCTGGCCGCCATGGAGGCGCAGGGCTTTATCGGCCTGTGCTTCTACGATTCGGGCTCGCGCTCGTTCTATTCGGGCAAGAAGGCGATCAGGAGCGTCGCCGACACGAAAGGCATGAAGATCCGCGTGCAGCAATCCGACATGTGGGTCGCCATGATGCAGGCGATGGGCGCCAACGCGACGCCGCTGCCCTACGCCGAGGTCTATACCGCGCTCAAGACCGGCGTGGTCGATGCGGCGGAGAACAACTGGCCATCGTACGAATCATCGCGTCACTACGAGGCGGCCAAGATCTACAGCGTGACCGAGCATTCGCTGGCACCCGAGATCCTCGTCTTCTCCAAGCGCGTCTGGGACGGGCTCAGCAAGGAAGACCAGGCCGTGATACGCGCCGCCGCCAAGGAATCCGTGCCTTACATGCGCAAGCTGTGGGACGAGCGCGAGGCGTCGGCGCGCAAGACGGTCGAGGCCGCCGGATCGCAGATCGTGACCGACGTCGACAAGAAGTCGTTCTCCGACGCGATGGCGCCGGTCTACGCCAGGTTCGCCGCCGATCCGAAGCTGCAGGACATGGTCAAGCGCATTCAGGCGATCGACTGACTCATATTCCTCTCCCCCGCTAGGGGGAGAGGCTAGGTGAGGGGGAATCGACGTGCGTAGCCCCCTCACCCGCCCTCTCCCCCTAGCGGGGGAGAGGAGGAAAAGGACTTCAATGTACAAAGCCCTCACCCTCTTCAACGCCACCGTCGCGCGATGGTGCATGTATGCCGCCGTCGCCGGCCTGATCGGCATCGTCGCCACGGTCTCCTGGCAGGTGTTCGGCCGCTACGTGCTCAACGACACGCCGACCTGGGCGGAGAGCACGGCGCTGGTGCTGATCCTCTATGTCACCATGTTCGGGGCCGCCGTCGGCGTGCGCGACGCAGGCCACATCGGGCTGGAATCGTTGCTGATCCTCGCGCCCGACGGCGTGCGGCTGAAGCTCGAGGTGGTGATCCACCTGCTGGTCGGCAGCTTCGGCCTGGTGATGGCCTGGAACGGCGGGATCCTCGCCGAGTCGGTGATGGCCTACAAGATCCCGACCCTCGGCCTGCCCGAGGGCATCAACCATATTCCCTCGGTGATCGCCGGCGTGCTGATCGCGCTGTTCTCGCTCGAGCACATCATCGCCCTGATCCGCGGCGAGGAGGTCGAGCCGTCATGGCACTGACCATCCTCTGCATCGTCTTCACGCTCTGCCTGCTGCTCGGCGTGCCGGTGGCCTTCTCGATCGGCATCTCCGCCGTCGCCACCATCCTCTACGAGGGCCTGCCGCTCGCCGTCGTGTTCCAGCGCATGACCTCGGGCATGAACATCTTCTCGTTCCTCGCCATCCCGTTCTTCATCTTCGCCGGCGAGCTGATGCTCTACGGCGGCGTCGCCGACCGCATCGTGACGTTCGCCAAGAGCCTGGTCGGCCATGTGCGCGGCGGGCTGGGCATGGCCAATGTCGTGGCCTGCACCCTGTTCGGCGGCGTGTCGGGCTCGCCGGTCGCCGATGTCTCGGCCACCGGCGCGGTCATGATCCCGATGATGAAGAAGGAAGGCTACCACGCCGACTACGCGGTGAACGTCACCACCCATGCCGCGCTCGTCGGCGCTCTGATGCCGACCAGCCACAACATGATCATCTACTCGCTGGCCGCCGGCGGAAAGGTGTCGATCACGGCGCTGATCCTGGCCGGCATGGTGCCGGCCGCGCTGCTGATGGCGTGCATGCTGGTCGCGGCCTATCTGGTCGCGATCAAACGCGGTTATCCGGCCGGCGTCTTCCCGGGCTGGGATGCGGTCTGGCGCTCGATGCTGGGCGCCGTGCCCGGCCTGTTCGTGGTCGCGATCATCCTGGTCGGCATCCTGAGCGGCGTGTTCACCGCGACCGAGTCGGCAGCGGTTGCCGTGGTCTATGCGCTCGCCCTCACCCTGTTCGTCTACCGCAGCCTGTCGTGGGACAACTTCCTCAAGGCGGCGGCCAAGGCGGTGAAGACCACCGGCGTCGTGCTGCTGCTGATCGGCATCTCGAACACCTTCGGCTACCTGATCACGCTCTACGGCGCGGCCGAGCTCACCGGCCAGGCACTGTCCGGACTGTCGACCAACCCGTGGGTGATCTTCTTCCTCGTCAACTTGATCCTGTTCGTGCTCGGCACCTTCCTCGACATGGCGGCGACGATCCTGATCTGCACGCCGATCTTCCTGCCGATCTGCATGCAGTACGGCATGGGGCCGGTGCAGTTCGGCATGCTGATGCTGATCAACTGCGCGCTGGGGCTCAACACGCCGCCGGTCGGCACCACCCAGTTCGTCGGCTGTGCCATCGGCGGCATCTCGGTCGGCCAGGTGATGAAGACCATCCTGCCGTTCTACAGCGCGCTGATCGCCGCGCTGCTGCTGGTCACCTACGTGCCCGCCTTCTCGCTCGGCCTGCCGCGCTTGTTCCTGGGCAAGTTCTGAGGCACATCGCGGGCATGATCCGCCGCGCCCGCCCCGAGGACCATCCGCGCATCACCGAGATCCGCAACACGGTGAAGGAGAACGTGCTGCGCGATCCCGGCCGCGTGACGATCGAGGACTACAAGTGGTTCGAACGGAACCCCGGCGTCTGGGTGTGGGACGAGAACGGCATCATCCTGGGCTTCTCCGCTGCCGATACGCGCGACGGCTCGATCTGGGCGCTGTTCATGGCCAACGACCATCAGCGCCGCGGCATCGGCCGCGCGCTGTTCGAGAAGGCCTGCGACGTGCTGCGTCAGGACGGCCATCGCACCGCGTGGCTGACCACCGATCCCGGCAGTCGAGCAGCCGGCTTCTATCGCGCCGCCGGCTGGAAGGTGATCGGCAACAGTCCGAGCGGCGAGGCGATCTTCCACGGCGTGCTGTGATCCGGCGATCCGCCTCTCCGCACCATTCCCTGATACAGTAGGCAATGACCGCCGACTCGCCTCCCGCCGCCGAACGTCCGACGCGCTGGGGACTCGCCGTCAAGCTCTTCGCGGCGCTCCTGCTCCTCGGCGGCCTCGCGGCGCTGGCGACCGGGGTGCTGGGCTACGTCCGTGCGCGCGACGCGCTCGAGGCGGGCATCTACCAGCAACTCACCGTCGTGCGGCAGACCAAGGCGCGGCAGATCGAGGACTATTTCCGGACCGTCCGGCAGGACCTGCTGCTGCTGGCCCAGACCAGGATGGTCGCCGAGGCGACCAGCGGCTTCCGTACGGCCGTGGAGCAGCTCGACCGCGCACCGTTGCCGGACGGGCTGCGGGCGGAGGTCGAGGCCTGGTACGAAGCGCACTACATGCCCGAGGTGCGCCGCCTGCTCGGCAAGGACGTGCCGACCGTCGACTACCTGCCGCAGACCGCGAGCGGGCTCTACCTGCAGCGCCACTACATCGTCGCGAACCCCAACCCGCCCGGCCGCCGCGACCTGCTCGACGATGCGCATGACGGCAGCGACTACAGCCGGATTCATGCGATCGAACATCCGCTCCTGCGCACCGCGGCCGCGACGGTCGGCTTCGATGATTTCCTCATCGTCGACGCCAGGTCAGGCAGCGTGATCTACGGGACGGACAAGGACCTCGAATTCGGCACGTCCCTGCAGCGCGGCCCCTATCGCACCACCAACCTCGCCGCGGCCGTCGCCCGCTGCGCGGGACGGGCCGACCCGTCGGCGACCTGCCTGGAGGATTTCGCCTCGTACCTGCCGGCGAACGGCGAGCCGAACGCCTTCATGGCCGCGCCCGTGATCCACCAGGGCGAGGTAACCGGGGTGCTGGTCGCACAATTGTCGATCGATGCGATCGACCGGGTGGTCACCGGCGGCCGGCGCTGGCGCCAGGAAGGCTTCGGCGCCACCGGCGAGGCCTATCTCGTCGGACCGGACTTCCTCCTGCGCTCGGGCGGGCGGCTGTTTCACGAGGATCGCGACCGTTATTTCGCCGAGCTGCAGGCCACCGACCAGCCGGCCGGAGAGATCGCGGCCATCAAGCGCTACGGCTCGCCGGTGCTGCACCAGCGGATCGACACCCAGGCGACGCGTGCCGCGCTGAGCGGCCTCGAGGGCACCGGGCGGGTGATCGGCAGTTTCGGCAGGCCGACATTGGCGTCCTGGGGACCCGTCGACATTCCCGGCGTCCGCTGGGGGCTGGTCGCCAAGATCGACGCGGCGGAGGCGTTCGGGCCGATCGAGCGCCTCGAACGCGACCTCATGATCGTGGGCGGCCTGACGCTCGTGGCGGTGATCGCGATCGGCGGCTGGCTGTCGCGCTCCCTGACCGGACCGCTGCGGGATCTCACGGCGGGCGCGCGCCGCTTCGCCGCCGGCGACGGCAGCGTGCGGGTGGCCGCGCGCTCGCGCGACGAGATCGGCCAGCTCTGCCTCGCGTTCAACGGCATGGTCGACGACATCAGCAGCAAGAACGTGCTGATCGAAGCCAAGAATCGCGAGAACGAGGCGCTGCTGCTCAACGTCCTGCCGGCGCCGATCGCCAACCGGCTGCGCGGCGGCGAGCAGGGAATTGCCGACGGCTTCGCCAACGTCACCGTCCTTTTCGCCGACCTGGTCGGCTTCACCCAGCTCACCTCGGAGATGCCGCCGCAGGAGGTCGTCACCCTGCTCAACGGCCTGTTCACCCGCTTCGACACGGCGGCGCACGAGCTCGGCATCGAGAAGATCAAGACGGTCGGCGACGCCTACATGGCGGTGTGCGGACTGCCGCACGTCGTCGACGATCACGCCGAGCGCATGGTGCGGATGGCGATCCGCATGGTCCACATCGCGCGCGAGCATGCGCTCGAGCACCGCGTGTCGATGCAGGTGCGGGTCGGCATCAACAGCGGCCCCGTGGTCGCCGGCGTGATCGGCAAGAGCAAGTACATCTACGACCTGTGGGGCGACACGGTGAACCTCGCCAGCCGCATGGAATCGACCGGCGTGCCTGGCGCCATCCAGGTCACGCGCCCGGTCTACGAGCAGCTCAAGGGCAAGTTCGTGTTCGAGTCGCGCGGCGCCATCGAGGTCAAGGGCAAGGGCCAGGTCGAGGCATGGCTGCTCAAGCTGTGACTGAACCAGGCGGCGCAGGAGGTCGGCTTCAAGCCCCCTCAGGCTCGTTGGACCGCGCGCATCCTGCGCGCTCATGCTCATGAGGCGCGCAGGATGCGCGCGGTCCAATGAGCACGCGCCGCTGCCTCAGCTTTCCGCCAGCTCCAGCATCAGGTTGAGCAGGACCTGCGCGCCGGCAACGAGGTCGGCAGGGTCCGTGTGCTCCTTGACGTTGTGGCTGAGGCCGGCGACCGAGGGGACGAAGATCATCGCGGTCGGGCAGAGGCGCTGCATCATCTGCGCGTCGTGCCCCGCGCCGGAGGGCATGCGGCGGGTGGAGAGCGACAGCGCCCTGGCATGGTGCTCGACGCGATCGACGAGGCTCGAATCGAAGATCACCGGCTCGAAGCGCGCCAGCACTTTGGCCTCGACCTCGACCCGCTCGGCCGCCGCCACCTCGGCGACGTGCGCGGAAACAGCGGCCTCGGCGTCCTTCAGCTTCGCCTCGTCGGTGTTGCGCAGGTCGACGGTAAACACCGCGCGATTGGGCACGACGTTGATCAGGTTCGGCCGCAGCGCCAGCGAGCCGACCGTGGCGACCTGGTTGCCGCCCATCTCCCCGGCGAGTTTGCGGGCGAACAGGTTGACCGAGGCCGCGAGGTAGCCGGCGTCGCGCCGCAGCCGCATCGGCGTGGTGCCCGCATGGTTGGAGACACCGGCGACGGTGTATTCGGTCCACGAGATGCCCTGCACGCTCTCGACCACGCCGATCCGCACCTTCTCCTCGTCGAGGATCGGCCCCTGCTCGATATGCAGCTCGAGGAAGGCGTGCGGCTTCAGGGCGCCGGGTTTCGTCGCCCCGAGGTAGCCGATGCGGCGCAGCTCGTCGCCGACCGCGACGCCGTCCTTGTCGACGGCGGCATAGGCTTCGTTCAGGCCGATGCCGCCGGCATAGACCAGGCTGCCCATCATGTCGGGCTGGAAGCGCGCGCCTTCCTCGTTGGTGAAGAAGGCGACGGCGACCGGCCGCCGCGTGACGACGTTCGCGGCGTTGAGCGCCCGCACCACCTCGAGCCCGGCCAGAACGCCGTAGTTGCCGTCGTAGCGGCCGCCGGTCCGCACCGTGTCGATGTGGCTGCCGGTCATGATCGGGGCGGTGTTTTCGCGTCCTGCGCGCAGCCCGATCACGTTGCCGATGGCGTCGATCCGGACATCGAGACCCAGCTCCTTCATCCAGCCGACGACGAGATCGCGGCCGAGCCTGTCCTCGTCGGTGAGCGCCAGCCGGGCGCAGCCGCCGCCGTCGATCGCGCCGATCCGGGCGAGGGCATCGAGATTGTCCAAAAGATGGCGGTCGGAAAATTTGGGTGTCATCGGAGGATCAGCCTATCACGCCGCGGTGATCCGGTTTGCCTTGCCAGAACGGAGGCGCGGGGTCACTTAAAGGCCGTGACCATGTTCCGTCTGCTTGCCCTGTTGCTGGCCGCCTGCCTCGCTGGACCGGCCTTTGCGCAGCAATCGGTCGTGAAGACCGACAATGTGCGCGCCGAGCTCGTCTCCGAGGTTTCCGAGGTGAAACCGGGCGAACCGTTCTGGGTTGCCCTGCGCCAGACCATCAGACCGCACTGGCACACCTACTGGAAGAACCCGGGCGATTCGGGCCTGCCGACCGAGATCGCCTGGACTTTGCCGGCGGGCGCCAAGGCCGGCCCGATCGTCTGGCCGACGCCGACGCTGATCGATGTCAGCGGTGTCATCAACTACGGCTTCAACGACGACGTCCTGCTGCTGGTGAAGATCACCCCGCCGGCCGACCTCACCGGGACGCTGGCGCTCAAGGCCGATGCCAACTGGCTGGTATGCGACGATGTCTGCATCCCCGAGGAAGGCAAGTTCGCGCTCGACCTGCCGGTCGGAACGACCGGCAAGCCCGCCGATGCGGCCACCCGTGCGCTGTTCGACAAGGCGCGGCAGGCCGTGCCGACGGACAGCCCATGGCCGGCGCGGTTCGGCGTGGCCAAGTCGGGCGATCCGACCCTGGTGGTCGACGCCAAGGGGCTGAAGCCCGACACGATCCGCAACGTCTACTTCTTCCCCGCCGAATGGGGTCCCGTGGCGAGCATGGCCAGGCAGACCGCCAGCGTGACCGCGGAAGGCATCCGCATCCCGCTGAAGAAAGGCGACGCCAAGGCAACGGCGCCGCCATCGTCGATCGCGGGCACGCTCGTGCTGACGGAGAAGACCGGCGACGGCGAGCAGCGCCAGGCGTTCGACGTGGTCGCCAGGCTCGACCCCGCCTTCGTGCCGAGCGCGGCACCGCTCGCCGCCTCGGGCGACGGGGAGAGCCTCACCCTCGTCCAGGCCTTGCTGTTCGCCCTGCTGGGCGGCCTGATCCTGAACCTGATGCCCTGCGTCTTCCCGGTGCTGGCGATGAAGGCGGCGGCCTTTGCGCGGCTCGCCGGACATGAGCGCAGCGCGATGCGGCGCGACGGCATCGCCTATACCGCGGGCGTGCTGGTCGCCTTCGGGGCGATGGCCGCCGCGGTGATCGCGATCCGCGCCAGCGTCGGCGACGTCAACTGGGGCTTCCAGTTCCAGTCGCCGATCTTCTCGCTGCTGGTCGCCTACCTGTTCTTCGTGGTCGGCCTCAATCTCGCGGGCGTGTTCGAGATCGGCGGCGGCTTCTCCGGCGTCGGCCAGGGGCTGGCAGCCAGGAGCGGCACGACCGGCGCCTTCTTCACCGGCGTGCTGGCGGTCGTCGTCGCCACCCCCTGCACGGCGCCGTTCATGGCCGCAGCGCTGGGCTTTGCGCTCAGCCAGCCCGCGCCGCAGACCGTGGCGGTCCTGCTGGCAATGGGCTTCGGTCTCGCCCTGCCCTATCTCGCGCTCTCGATGATCCCGGCCCTGCAACGGCTGATGCCGAAGCCTGGCGCCTGGATGGACCGGCTACGCCAGTTCCTCGCCTTCCCGATGTGGGCCTCGGCGGTCTGGATGATCTGGGTGCTGACCCAGCAGACCGGCCCCGACGGCGTGATCTACGCGTTGGGCGGCATGATCCTGATCACCTTCGCGATCTGGCTGCTGCGGCTCGGCAGTGCGGGCACGTTCGGGGCCTGGCTGCGGCGCGGGCTCGCGGCAGCGGCCGTGCTGCTGGCCTTCGCCGCTGCGCTGAAGCTCCAGGACAGCCCCGCCACTGCGGCTTCGGCCTCGGGCGGGCCTTCGTCCGGCGTCAGTTTCGACGGCTGGGAGCGCTTCTCCCGCGCCCGGATGACCGAGGCGGCCGCCGCCGGAAAGCCGGTGTTCGTCGATTTCACCGCTGCCTGGTGCATTACCTGCCTGGTCAACGAGCGAGTCGCGCTGGAGACGCCCGGCACGCGCCGCGCTTTTGAACAGACCGGCACCGTGAAACTCAAGGGCGATTGGACGAATCGCGACCCCGAGATTACATGCCTACTGAAAGAGCTGGGTCGCGCCGGTGTGCCGTTGTACCTTTACTGGGCGCCGGGCGCAGAGCGCCCCAAGATCCTGCCGCAGGTGCTGACCGAAGCGGCGATCCTCTCGGAACTGCAAGCCAAGCGATAGGAGACAGGTATGTCGAAGATCATCGTTCAGCGTCGTGCACTGCTCCTGGGGAGCGCGGCGGCGGCCTTGGCTCCGGCCACGGCATTCGCCACGAGCGACGTCGGCAAGCCGGCGCCCGCGTTCAGCGCCGCCGACAGCAACGGCAAGACGTGGTCGCTCGCCGACCTCAAGGGCAAGGTCGTGGTGCTCGAGACCTCGAACCAGGATTGCCCTTACGTCCGCAAGCACTACAATTCTGCCAACATGCAGACCCAGCAGCGCGACGCCGCGGCCAAGGGCGTGGTATGGCTGACCGTCGCCTCTTCCGCGCCCGGCGAGCAGGGCTTCGTGACGGCCGCTGAAGCCAACGACCTCACCCGGAAGCGCAACGCCGCGCCGGCCGCCTTCCTGCTCGATCCGCAAAGCAGGATCGCGCGTGCCTACGGCGCGACGGTGACGCCGCACATGTACGTCATTGATGCCTCGGGCACGCTGGTCTACAGGGGCGGCATCGACTCGATTCCGTCGTCGAACGTCGCCGACGTGCCGAAGGCGACGCAGTATGTCCGCGTGGCGCTCGACCAGGTGCTGGCGGGCAAGCCGGTGACCGAGGCCTCGACCCGGCCCTATGGCTGCAGCCTGAAGTACGGCAACAACGCCGCCTGAGGGATCGCGCGATGCCGCACGACGGGTGGCATCCGCACGATCATCCCCACGGGCATCCGCGCCACGGGGACCCGCACCATCCGAAACGCCGGATGGTGCTTGCCGCGGCGACGTTCCTGCCGTTCGGCGGCGCCAGTGCGCAGACGGTCGACGCGGCACGACGCATCGCCGACGCAGCCAACCGCTTCCTTGCCGGGTTGGACGACGCGCAGCGCAAGCAGGCGACGATCGCCTTCGACTCGGGCAATCGTCTCGACTGGCATTATATCCCGCGCAGCCGGCAGGGCCTGACCCTGGGCGAGATGACGGTGGCGCAACGCGAAGCGGCACACACGCTGTTCGCCTCGGTGCTGAACGAGCGCGGGCTGCAGGCGCTCGAGAACGTGCGAATCGTCGAGAGCGTGCTGCGCGAGCAGCAGGGCTCGTTCCGCGATCCCGACCGCTACTTCGTCTCGGTCTTCGGCACGCCCGGCGGTTTCCCGTGGGGCTGGCGGCTGGAGGGCCATCACCTGTCACTGAACGTCGCGCTGCCGGCGGCGGCTCACATCAGCGTGACGCCGTTCTTCATCGGCGCGCATCCGGCAACGGTTCGTGACGGTCCGCACAAGGGCCTGCGCCCGCTCGGGGCCGCGGAGGACCTGGCGCGACAGCTCATGGCCTCGCTCACGGAAGAGCAGCGTCGCAGCGCGATCATCGCCGAGCGCTCGTTCGGCGAGATCGTCGCCAGCCCGGGCCGCGAGCGCGACCTCGCCCAGCCGACCGGCCTTGCGCTTGCGGCGATGGACGGCGCGGCGCGCAATCTCGTCGAGGCGCTGATCGACCGCTTCGTCGGCACGCTGGCGCCCGATCTCGCCACGGCGCAGAAGCAGCGCGTGATCGAACAGGAGCTCGGCCGCTTCCGCTTCGCCTGGGCCGGTACGCTATCGCCGGGCCAGGCGCATTACTTCCGCGTGCACGGGCCCGTGACCCTGATCGAGCACGACAATACCCAGAACAACGCCAACCACATCCACTCGGTGTGGCGCGACCTCAGCGCCGACTTCGGCAACGACGCGCTGGCGGACCACTACCGCCGGGAACGGCACCGGTAGCCCCAACCGTCATGATCATCGGACCGCGGGCCTCCAGGCCCGCTCATGATCATGAGCGGGCCTGGAGGCCCGCGGTCCGATGATCATGACGCAAACTCCGGAGACCGGCCCCCGGAACGGCCCGCTCACTCGGGCCGCGGGCCCCGCGTCCCATACCGGTTCGCCAGCCGTGCGATGAGGAACGCGACATACATCACGCCCAGGACCTGCTCGATCACGATCAGGGCGCGCGCCATGCCGGTGACCGGGGTGATCTCGCCGAAGCCGGTCGACGTCAGCACCGTGAAGGAGAAATACATCATCGTCGCCCAGTCGAGCCGCTCGTCGGGTGCGTGCACCGCGCCTGCGTAGAAGGCGCCGGGCTGAACCTGCAGCAGCAGCCCGAACACGCAGGCAAAGGTGAAGGCGATCAGCACGTAGGCGGCTACGGCGCCGAACACCTTGTCGTTGGTGATCGGCTGCCAATCGAGCACGTAGTAGAGCAGCGCCGCCGTGATCGCGGCCATGAACGCCGCCGTGGCCACGAGCGTCGCCGGTCGCAGCCAGTGCTGCTCGCCCATCCGGTCGGCCGCGATGCCATGGAAGGTCAGCAGCGCCAGGATCCCGACGAGCAAGAGCGTGCGACGGCGCGCATGCAGCGCCCACAGGCCGAGCACGAGGATGCCGAGCGTCCAGAGTGCGAGGATCGACGCGCCGACCGCCGACTCGACGAGCAGCGGATGGATCAGGATGAACACGATCAGCGCACCCAGCAGCACGCTGCAGCGGTTGCGGCGCAGCCAGGCGATGCGGCGCAACAGGTGCCGGCGCGGCAGGCTCACCATGTCGATCTCCGTTCCTGCTACGAGCCGGCCTGCTGCCCGGCGGTCCGGTTGCCGCCGCACTGACAGGCGATCGCGATCCTGGGTCTCGACATCGCTTCCCCCTTCGAGCCGATCCGCGTCACGCCTCCGCCGGACGGCCGATCATGCGTCGGCGATCCGCCGGCCGGTCTGCGAATCGAAAAGATGCAGCCGGGTCGCGCCGATCGAGAAGCGCCGCCGCTCGCCGGGCTGGGCCTTGACGTGGCCTCCCTCGCGCACCGTGACGAGCTCGCGGGCGTCGCCGAAGCGGCCATGCAGCAGCGTGTCGGCGCCGAGCGGCTCGGCCATCTCGATCTGGAACTCGAGCGGCCCGTCGGTCGACGACAGCAGGTGCTCGGGCCGCAGCCCGAGAGCCACCGGCGTGCCGGCGGGCGCGCTGGTGGCCGCTGCGAGCGGCAGGACGACCGGCTGTGCACCCGCGCTCGCCAGCTCGACGCCCCGGCTGCCGGGCGCCACCCTGGCGGCGAGGAAGTTCATCGCAGGCGAGCCGATGAAGCCCGCGACGAAGACCGAGGCCGGCCGGTCGTAGACGTCCATCGGCGTGCCGATCTGGTCGGCGACGCCGGCGTTCATGACGATCAGCCGGTCGGCCAGCGTCATCGCCTCGACCTGGTCGTGCGTGACGTAGATCGAGGTGACGGCGAGCTCGCGCTGCAGGCGCTTGATCTCGAGCCGCATCTGCACGCGCAGCTTGGCGTCGAGGTTGGAGAGCGGCTCGTCGAACAGGAAGACCGCCGGCTCGCGCACGATCGCGCGGCCCATCGCGACCCTCTGGCGCTGGCCGCCCGAGAGCTGGCGCGGCAGGCGCTCGAGCAGCGGCTCGAGCTCGAGGATCTTTGCCGCCTTGCGCACGCGCTGGTCGATGTCGCCCTTGGCGAGGCCGCGGATCTTCAGGCCGTAGGCCATGTTCCGGTACACGCTCATGTGCGGATAGAGCGCGTAGTTCTGGAACACCATGGCGATGTCGCGGTCCTTGGGCTCGAGGTCGTTGACCACGCGATTGCCGATCGCGACTTGGCCGCCGGTGATGCGCTCCAGCCCCGCCACCATGCGCAGCAGGGTGGACTTGCCGCAGCCCGAGGGGCCGACGATGACGACGAACTCGCCGTCGGCGATCTCCATGTCGATGCCGTGGATCACCGCGACCTTGTTGTCGTAGGTCTTCTTCACGCCGCGCAGATGGACCTGGGCCATCGTCTATTTCTCCGTTTCGACCAGGCCGCGCACGAACTGGCGCTGCATGAACACCACGACCAGCACCGGCGGCAGCATGGCGAGCATGGCCATCGCCATCAGCAGGTTCCATGCCGGCACCGCATCGGTCACCTGGACCTGGCGCGAGACCGTCACGACCACCGTGTAGAAGCTCTCCTTGGTGGTGATCAGCAGCGGCCAGAGATACTGGTTCCAGCCGTAGATGAACTGGATCACGAACAGCGCGGCGATCGAGGTCCGGCTCATCGGCAGCAGGATGTCGAAGAAGAAGCGCATCGGCGAGGCGCCGTCGACCCGTGCCGCCTCGGCCAGCTCGTCGGGGACGCTGAGGAAGAACTGGCGGAACAGGAAGGTCGCCGTCGCCGACGCGATCAGCGGCACGATCAGGCCAGCGTAGGAATCGAGCATGCCGAGATTGGCCACGACGCCGTAGGTCGGCACGATGCGCACTTCCACTGGCAGCATGAGCGTCACGAAGATCGCCCAGAAGAAGGTCATGCGCAGCGGGAAGCGGAAATAGACGATCGCGAAGGCCGCGAGGATCGAGATCAGCAGCTTCCCGACCACGATGCCCAGCGCCATGACCGTGCTGTTGAACAGCGTGAGCCATAGCGGCACGCTGCCGACCTTGCCGCCGTAGCCGTTCAGGATCACTTCGCGATAGTTCTCGTAGAGATGGGTGCCGGGCCAGATCGGCACCGGCGGCCGCAGCATGGTCGCCTGGTCATGAGTGGAGGCGACGAAGGTCATCCACACCGGAAAGGCGATGACCAGCACGCCCAGGATCACCACGAGATGGCTGAAGGCCGTCAGCCAGGGGCGGTTCTCTACCATGTGAACCTGGGCATCAGTAATGCACCCGCCGCTCGATGAACCGGAACTGCACGACGGTCAGCAGGATCACCACGATCATCAGGATCACCGACTGGGCGGACGAGCCGCCGAGGTCCTGGCCGCGGAAGCCGTCGTTCCAGACCTTGTAGACCAGGATGTTGGTCGCCTGCCCCGGCCCGCCCTGGGTGAGCGAGGCGACCACGCCGAAGGTGCCGAAGAAGGCGTAGATGATATTGACCACCAGCAGGAAGAAACCGGTCGGCGACAGCAGCGGGAAGGCGATGTCCCAGAAGCGCCGGCCGGGTCCGGCGCCGTCGATCGCGGCTGCCTCGATCAGCGATTTGGGGATCGACTGCAGGCCGGCGAGGAAGAACAGGAAATTATAGCTGACCTGATTCCAGACCGCGGCAGCGACGATCAGCATCAGCGCTTGATTGCCGTTGCTGACATAATTGAAGTCGATGCCGATGCCTTTCAGCATCCACGATACGGTGCCGACCGACGGATTGAACAGGAAACCCCAGAGGACGCCGACGACGGCCGGGGCGACTGCGTAGGGCCATACCAGAATCGTCTTGTAGGCCGACGCGCCGCGGATGATGCGGTCGGCCATCACCGCCAGGAGCAGCGA
>Ga0268266_10002973_pt1 | contig 17474 bp, 18 predicted proteins | sample KBSS13metaG_FD_190356 | JGI IMG/M metagenome (GOLD analysis project Ga0268266, IMG submission 190356) | Switchgrass rhizosphere microbial communities from Kellogg Biological Station, Michigan, USA - KBS S1-3 metaG (SPAdes) (version 2) | ecosystem: Host-associated > Plants > Roots > Rhizosphere...
GTGTAGGCGCCGACGGTGAACAGGGTCAGAACGCCTGAAGTACCGAGCAGCAACCAGGGGATCGGGGGAATGGTGGCGAAGACCACCAACATGACGGCCAGCAGCGCGAAATAAACGCCGGTGAGTCGTCGTTCCTCGATCCGTTTGGAGAGGAATGCAATCGACAAATGACCCATGGTGCCGAAGACACCGTTGACGATGCCGACATAGCTCGCCTGGGTCGGCGTCATACCCGCGTTGACGAGAATCTGCGGCTTCCAGTTCATCAGGAAGTAGCCGACGATCGCATAACCCAACGAGGCCACCCAAATGAGGAGGGTCCCCTTGCGAATATCGGGTGTGAGCAGCGTCGCCACACTGGACTTCGGACGAGCCTCGACTGACATGGGAGGAAGGGCTTCGAGCAGTGGCTGCCCCAACTTCCGCAGTACGTCGTTGACGCGTGCCAATGCATTGCGCGGCTGCCGACTCGTCAGATATTCGGGGGACTCCAACAGGAAGATAACGGCGAGCAACAGGACAACGACATTGAGCACGCCGCCGCCAATGAAAATATAACGCCAGCCGTAAGGAGCGAGCACCCAGGCGGCAATGCCGCCGCTGACTGCCATTCCCAACGAGAATCCGGCATGCCCGATGGCGAGCAGCACATTCCGCCAACGATCGTTGCTGAACTCCGCAACCATCACGTTGAGGCTGACAACGAGCGTGCCGAGTCCGGTCCCCATCGCCAGGCGCAGTGCTACGATTTCCGCTATCGATTGGGACCCGGCGAGTCCGAAGTGCGCGAGGGTGATGACCACTACAGCGCAGAGCACCACGAGGCGTCGCCCGATCCGATCTGCCAACGGCGCCACCAGAAACGCGCCGAGACATAGTCCCACCGATGTGGCACTGAAAGCGAGCCCCAACATCTCAGGCGTGATATGCAGCTCCTTGGTGAGCTTCGGCGCGGCAAACGCCAACGACAGGACGTCATAACCGTCGGCCGTGTTGATGAGCACACAGATCATGGTCACCAGGAACTGGCGAATATGCATCGGGGACGCGGCAATCAGCGCGCGAGTGGGATTCGCGCTCATGGGTCCATTCCCATCAGCCGAGCGGCATTGCCGCCGATCATCTTCCTGATGTCGGACTCGCTGTAGCCGAGGTCGAGCACCATGCCGAGGACATACTTCAGGCCTTCGACGGGAGTCGGGTTGCCTTCCTGTCCCAGGTCCGAGCCGATGATGGTGTGCTCGACGCCGCCGGCCTTGATCAGGGAATTCAGCCCGTCGGCCGTGTACTTGCCGCTCTTGTTCTGGACCCCGGCCCACATGCAGCTGCTGTGCTCCAGCATCGCACCCATTCTGGCCAGCTCAGTGATGTCCGAGATGCTCGCGTCGATCAGGAAGGTAGGATGGTTGACCAACAGGCGCTTGACGCCGCGCGCCTTGGCCTCATCGAACAAGGGCCAGATTTCGGAGATGTGCAGGTGTCCCGCCGACAGCACAGCATCGTACTGCGCAATCTGATCCAGGATGATCTTGGCCTCATCCAACAGCTCACCGGAAGCGTTCACCACCGTGAGCGCCTTCGGCTTCAGCATCGCATCCTTGGTGGCAAGATAGTTCTTGCGATGGGAATGACGGATGTGATTCGCGGCCGAGAAGGTGGGCATCCACACCAGGCGGGCATTCAACTTGAAGCCATGCTCAACCGCGTACGGATTGAGCCCGCCCACGGTGTTGTTGAGAGGCACGCCGGTGAGCAGCTCGACCTTCGTCGGCAAGGTTTCCTTGAGCAGCTCGGCCACCGGCGAGACGCAGTAGTAGTGATCCTTGAACAGGATGGCGCGCATCCCGGCGGCTTCCGCCTCCCGGATGGCCTCGACGTGATTCAGCCGGCGCGGCATCACCGACGGCCCGCTGTGACAATGCAGGTCGACAGCGCCGATCAACAGTCGGCTGATCGTCTCATCGCGCATTCTTTCCCCCTCTCAAACTCGTGGTAACGGATAGTCGGCCGCGTTGAGTACCCAACCCTCCCGCAGTGAGAAGTCCAGTCGCGGTGGGCAAAAAGCGTCACACAGCCGATTCAATCCATCAGTCATTCCAACAGATGTATGCGTCGCAGGCGGCGGTATCACGGCAACCGAAGGCGATGCGCATTGCGCGTGCTCGTCCTCGCGCCACATTGTGCTGTCGGAGGTCCAGGGCCAACGGAGGTGGTGCACAAACTCCCCCGCCAGGGCAATCGAATATTGTTCGAAGTCGTCGTGATGATGGGGCGAGACATCGCGCGGATCGCGCTTGCCTTTGCGCCCGTCCCCGAAATTGACCATGATGGTCGAGCCGCGATACAACCTGCCAAAGCGGCCCTTCTCCCCCGGCACATCGCCGGGATAGGCGCGAATGCGATAACCGCCGACCGGCACCGGCCACGCCTCGAACGGCGCGACGTTGGGATCGGGCCGCGAGTACTCACCGGAGTTCGGACACTTCACGACCAGATCGGCTGCGCGGGTGGTCAACAATCGCAGCAGGATGCCGTCGGCCTTCGCCTGGATGCTGCTGTCACCCGGTGGAATAAACACCACCGCGGGGCCTTTGACGATCTGTTCTTCGTTTCCGGCAGCGACCACGACAGACATACCGGCGTCCGGTATCAACAGCGCATATTCGTCGAGCTGTCCGGTGCGGCTAAAGCGCCCGCCGTTGCTTGCCTGAATGAAGTTGACGACCATGTTCTGGCCGCGGCAATACCAGCTGCGGCCATTCGCGTCCGCATCGGCCGGCGGCTCCTGGTAGAAGCGTCCATAGGTTGCCGGCATGAAGGGCGTGTGCACCGCTGAAGCTGGGGTCGGGGCCCGTGCGGGCTGCGAGGCCAGGGATGCGCGAAGATCGTTCTTGCCGTACATGCGTCGCCTCAGAACCGGACTTTGGAGGGTAGGCGCCGGGACTGGATGGGTCCAATTCTTCTAGGCATCAATTCCGATACCCGTTCGGCATCGAAACGCACCATAGCGGCCGTCCATATACACGAGCGGATCATTCTGCTCGCGCAGGTGAACCTGCTCGACCTGGCCCACAAAGATGCCGTGCGTCCCAAACTCCACCTTCGAGACATTGCGACAGAGGAAGCTGGATTGGGCTTCCAGCAGGTACGGCGGGCCGAGCTGCGAGTTGCGCCACGATCCCAGTGCAAACCGATCCTCGCCGCGCGCTTTGACACTGCAGTGGGCGGAAATCTCCGCCTGCGAGGCCTGCAGGATATTGATGCAGAAATGGGCGCCTTCGTTGAGCGGCAGAAACAGGCTGGCCGCTTTGTTCACACAGATCAACATGGAGGGCGGGTCCATGCTCAGCTCGTTCACAGCAGTTGCGGTCATCGCATAGCGCTTGGAGCCATGACACAGACTGATGACGGTGACGGCCTTCGCCATGCCGCGCAGGCCGATTCGAAGCGCGGCAGCGATCTCGTGCTGATGGGTTTGCATCAGTACGCCCCGATCTCTTTCAGGGCCGCCGTCGCCTGCCGCCAACTGTCGCTGCCGGCCGGCAGACCGATATACAGCGTGGCGTGCAGCAGGATTTCCCGGATCTCCTCCTTGGTAACCCCGTTGCTGATGGCGCCCTTGACGTGATTCTTGAGTTGGTCGGGCCGGCTCTGGCCCGCGAGCAGGGCAATGGTGAGCATGCTGCGGATCTTCAGGGACAGCTCCGGCCGGCTCCACACCTCGCCGAAGCAGATCCGCGTCACCATGTCCTGCAGCGGCATCTGGAAATCGTCCGCGTTCTCCAGGCTCTTCATGCCCTCGGCGCCGAAGATCTGCTCGCGCAGCTCCGCGCCCCGTCGCATTGCGTTGTGATCTGATGGATCCATGTTTATTGCCAGAGATGTTTACGGGCCTCGAGGGCCAGCTCAGCCAACTGCCGCTGCGCCGCCGGGCACATTTTCCGCGCTCGCAGGAAGCCGTGAATCATTTGCGGGGCCACTGACCAATGCACGGGCACGCCGCTCGCGCGCAGCCGGTGGGCATACTCGAGGGCCTCCTCGCTCAAGGGGTCATACTCGGCCGCGAGGATGATGGCCGGGGGTAACTTCGACAGATCGTTCAGTGCCAAAGGCGCCGCATAGAAGTCGGCATCCTTGCAGCTGCGGTACGTGGATATGAAGCTGGCGATCCGCGCAGGGGTCAGCAGTGGATCAACTGATGCTGCATAGCTGCTGCGGCCGGGTTGCAGGGCGAAGGCGCCGTACAGCAGGAGCTGACAGGCGAGTCGCGGGCCGTTGCGCTCGCCGGCCATTGCGGCGCAGATCGTAGCCAGGGTGGCTCCCACACTGTCACCTGCGACAGCCACTCTGGACGGATCGACGCCGAGCTCGTCGGTGTGCTCGACAAGCCAGACCAACGCGGCATAACAGTCTTCCTGCGCGCAGCGATAGCTGTTCTCAGGCAGTCTGCGATATTGCGCGCTGACGACTACTGCACCCGTGTGTTCGGCAATGCCGGCAGCCACGGAATCGAAGCTCTCGATGCTGCCGAACGTGAAGCCGCCGCCGTGGAAATAACAGATTCCGGGACGCAAGGTGGGACCGCCGGGCTGATGGACCCTGACCCCGATCTCCTGCCCTTCCCGCACAATGAACGTCGTGAATGTGCTCATTCCGCTGGGAAGCGGACACTGCAGCTCGTAGGCGGTTGCGTCGGCCCACAGCCGATCAGAACTGCGACCGTTGCTCACGGTGCGCATGAGATCGACGTACTGCTCGAGACCCTCTGCCATGTTCACGCAAACGCCTCGTATCGCACTTCCGGTGCGTCCATCGACAATTCCTCCAGACGCGGCATCACCTGTTTGGCAAACAGGGTCAGGTTATCAACTGTGTCCTCGTGGCTGAGCGTACCCGCCTGCCCCATCATCAGCAGATTGCCGAAGCCACCCACGTCGGAATAGAACTGCTCGAGCTGCCGGAAGACTTCTTCAGGCGTTCCGACAAACATCAAACCCGCGTCGATGTATTGATCTATGGTCGCATCGGAAGGCAGCGGCGCGCCGTTGCGAAGGCGTGGACGGACCGCATTGGGGCCCGCCTGCATCATCTTCACATTGGCCTTCACCGGATTGAATCCCGGTGGATTGCGGAACTGCGCATCGAGCCGTGCCGCCGTTGTAAAGTAGCCCTTCATGTGCTCGGCGCGCTCGTATGCGGTTTTGCGATCTGCGGCAACGGCCACCACGCCCAGGTAAGCGAGTCGCTTATCAGGGGCCGGACGGCCGTGCGCTTCCAGATACGCCTTGCGATAGCCGTCAAACACTGATCGGGCTACAGCGCCTGACAGGAAAGTCGCGCACGTGTAGTCGTATTTTGCGTGCTCAATCGAGCTGAAGGCGCTCGATGAGGTCATCCAGATGGGCGGCGTCGGCTGTTGCAGCGGACGCGGCCACAAACTGATGGCTCGATACTGATAGCTCTCGCTGTCCCAGGAGAAGTTGTCGCCGGTGTTGCGCAGCGCCTCCACAATCAGCTCATGCGCTTCCCAGAAGCGCTCGTTGAAGCGCGCGGGCTGGCGGTTGGACATGAATACTTCGTACGCGGCGCCCTTCACCATGCCGACTTCGAGCCGGCCGCCGGAGAGCACATCCACCATCGCGATTTCTTCAGCGACCCGGATGGGATTGGAGCGGTTGGCAATCGGAATCCCGAGCGCCAGCAGGCGCGCGTTGCGAGTCTGCCGGGCCAGGATGGCCAGCGTCGTCATGCACGAGGTCGACATACAGGTCGCGGCAGCATGATGCTCGTTGACCATGATGTTATAGCCCAGCTCGTCCGCCAGCATGTACTCATCGAGGTAGCGATTGAGCAGCGTGCTCGCCACCGCGGGATCGCAATGTCGCGACGGCAAGGTCACCCGCATCGAGCCCGGGACATCGAATGCCGGGTGATAGGCCTGCTCACTGAATTGCCAGACTTTCACTGTGCGCTCCTGAAACTGACGATCCGGGCCGCCGCTGCGTCCGGGGAATCCACGTAGATGCGGTGGCCGCAGCCGGGTAATGTTTCCAGTCGCGCCTGTTTGAGCTTGGCGACGAAGCTGTTGGCGTAGTCGAGCGGCGCGAGGCGGTCATCCTCTCCCCACAGCAACACAGTGGGGGCCTTGATGCGATGCAGCCGCAGATGCAACTTCGGGTTATAGAGATACGGCGACCAGCCAAAGAGGGTTACGGCTTCCGCGTTACGGGCAATACGCTCCAACACGGCCTCCGGCAATGCCGCGAGATTGCTCTTGGAAGCAGGCGTCACCTGCAGGGTGGCATCGACTTCCTTGGGGTCGAGTGTGAAGAGGTCCGTGACCTGTGACTTGCGACGCTCCGCGGTCCGCAGGCCCAGCGGCGCCCCGAGCACCAGTCGCGATACTCGACTGGCATCCTTTACCAGGATTTCTGCCGCAATCCAGCCACCGAGGGAGAAGCCCACCACTGTCACATTCTGCAAATCGAAATGATCCAGCAGGTCGAGATAGAAGTACGCCAGGTCATCGATGGTGCTGAATGCGCGTGGCAACTCTGACGCGCCAAAACCGGGATGTGACGGGGCATACACCGTGAAATCGCGCGCCAACAGGTCAATGATCCGGGCGCAACCTTCAACGCCGTCCATTCCATGCAGGAGCAGCAACGGCGCCCCCTGCCCTTTCACAACCAGCTCCAACTTCAGCCCTTGTATCTCAACGACCTTGGCTGCTTGCAGAAAGTCGGCGGCCGATGCCTCGGTAGTCATTCGTGCTGTGGCTCCAGGTTCACGCTGCCATGATTGTCGTCGGCCTCCACGGGCGTCCAATTCTTTGTCGTGGCGGATCTGATACCGCGCCGGTATTGTTTTCGGCTTCTTTGATATTTGTCATGGATAAACCGGCTTTGATAGATTCAAATGCATGCGGATAGGAATCATCGGCGCCGGTATCGGCGGATTGGTGGCGGCACTGGCGCTGGCGCGACGCGGCTTCGAAGTCGCTGTCTACGAACAGACGCGCGTGTTGAAAGAGGTTGGAGCAGGACTTCAGATCAGCTCCAACGGCACGCGGGTGCTGTCAGACATCGGTGTGCTCGAGCGGCTGATGACGTGCGCCTTCGAGCCGAACGGCAAGGAAGTCAGGTTGTGGAATACCGGCCAGACCTGGAAGCTGTTTGATCTGGGGGTTCAGTCGCTGGAACGCTATGGATTTCCGTACGTGACCGTGCATCGAGCCGACCTCCACGATGCACTGGCGGACACACTGCGAGGCCTGCGGCGCTATGCAATCCATCTCGATCACCACTTCCAGTCTGCACAGCAAAACGGTTCCAGCGTCACCCTGACTTTCGACAATCAGCCGGCGGCGGGTTGCGATATCGCAATAGGGGCTGACGGCGTGCACTCAACCATGCGCAAGACCCTGTTCGGTGAGGGGTCGGCCGAGTTCACGGGTATCGTTGCCTGGCGTGGCCTCATACCGGTCGAGCGCCTGCCGGAACGATTGCGGCGGCCGGTGGGCACCAACTGGATCGGACCGGGCGGCCACGTGATCCATTACCCCGTACGCCGGGGCACGCTCATGAACTTTACCAGTGTGGTCGAGAACCGCGACTGGCTCATTGAAAGTTGGTCGCAACCCGGCACTGTCGAACAGTACCTGGCGGACTATCCCGGCTGGCATCCGGATGTGCACGAGTACATACGCAACATCGACACACCCTATCGTTGGGCACTGTTTGCTCGCGAGCCGATGCAGCAATGGAGCAAGGGCCGGATCGCCTTGCTGGGCGATGCCTGCCACCCGGCGTTGCCGTTTCTCGCGCAAGGCGCCGTGATGGCTATAGAAGATGGGCTCATCCTGGCTCGGGCGTTGACGGACTACGACGATCCCGAGACAGCATTGCACAAGTACGAACGCGCCCGCGTCGAGCGGACTTCCCGAATGGTTCGGGGCGCTGCGGCCAACACCAAGCGCTTTCACAATCCAACCCTTGCCGATGCCGGCGGTGCCCAGGCCTATGTGGATCGCGAATGGCAGCCTGATCGGGTGAGCGAGCGCTATGAGTGGCTGTTTGAATACGACGCCACCCGGGTATCTGTATGACCTGGCAACGCATCCCGCAGATCGTCTCGTTTCCCAACAGTCCGGGCTTCACGGAAACCTACGGATTCGCGGGTAATTCCGGCAAGGTGAACCTCGAGGGGCAGCTGCTTCGCGACGCAAGTCGTCCCTCGGAGACGGTCTACGTCTTCATGCACCCTACTTCCACACTGCAACTCCTGCCGATGCCAATGGCATTGGCAGACAAGGGCGTGCACGTGCTCTGCGCAGCGAGCCGGTATGCAAAGAACGACAGCGCTTTGATCATGGAGAAGGTCGCGATCGATCTGAGTCGTTGGATACGCCACGCTCGCGAGGCCCTCGGCTATAGGCGCGTCATCCTGGTAGGTTGGTCCGGCGGCGGATCGCTCTCCCTGTTTTACCAAGCGCAAGCCGAATCACCGAGCATCACTCACACACCCGCCGGTGACCCGGTGGATTTGATCTCGGAGAAACCGATCCCGGCGGACGGAGTCATCTTTGTAGCCGCTCACTTGTCGCGCGCGGAGACGCTCACTGAGTGGCTGGATCCTTCCGTCATGGACGAAGCCAATCCCGACCGACGAACCCTCGCGCTGGATATCTATTCGCCGCAGTGCCCGGCACACCCCCCCTACAGCACCGACTTCATTGCCGACTTCCGGGCAGCCCAGGTTGCCCGCAACCGGAAAATCACCGCCTGGTGTCAGGCCGAGTTGCAACGCCTGCGAGAATCCAACACCGGCGAACTGGAACGCGCGTTCGTGGTCCACAGAACCATGTGTGATGTACGCTGGCTGGACCCCGCCGTGGATCCCAATGGCCGCAAACCAGGCCACTGTTATATGGGCGACCCACGCGCCGTGAATGTCGGCCCCGTCGGCCTCGCCCGTTTCTCCACCCTGCGGTCCTGGCTCAGTCAGTGGAGTTATGACCTGTCCAACGCCAAGGGACCTGCGAACGCCGCGAAGATCCACAATACGCCGGTGCTCCAGATTGAAAACACGGCGGACGATGCGGTTCCCGCGACCCACAACCCCACGATTTACGCAGCGCTCGCCACACCGGACAAACGCCTGTTGCGAATCGAAGGCGCGACGCACTACTACGTCGGCCAACCCGAGCTGCTGGAGCAATGTATGGAGGCCGTGATCGGATGGAGTCGCCACAAGGGGCTGCTCGAATGAGTCAGCGGGCTTTCAGCAACTCCGCTTTGCGCAGGGACCATTGCTTCAGCTGCTCGTGGGCGCGAGCTTTCTCCAGGGCGAGAAACCCGGGCGCCTCCGTGCGCGCCGCAATCTCCAACCGCAGTCCATTCGGATCGAAGAAATAAATCGACCGCACAAAGCCATGATCCACGGGACCGACCACCTCCACGCCGCAGCTCTTCAGCCGCTCGTGCAGGCTGAGCACGGTGTCGACCGAGTCGGTCTCCATGGCAAAGTGTTGGACCCACGCCGGAGTATTGGGCGAGCCTTCCGGTTGCACGTTGTTGCCGAGATCAAAGAAGGCAATGTACGAACCGTCACCGAGCTCAAAGAAGAAATGCGCGTAAGGCGCCTGTTCTCCGGAGCTGGGCACGCGCTCGCACAGCATGCAGTGAACCAGCGGAACCCCGAGGATATCCTCGTAGAAATGGCGCGTTTCCTCGGCATCCCGGCACGGAAAGGCGAAGTGATAGAGTTTCTGCAGTTGCACGGCCCGAGTATGAGCCCGGACGCAGTCGGTTCCTATCATCCCGCCAGGGGGACACCGTGACGGGCCAGGCAACTGCCACGGTAGCGGCGCGCGTGATTGCGGCCATCGGGCGAGCGGATTTCCCGGAGCAACTGCTGGCGGTGCGTCGCGAGCTGCGGATGGCCCGCAAGCTGGAAGAGGCAGGTCCAACACTCGCCGCAGCCATCCGTCGCCATGCCGAATTGATGGAGCAAAGGGAGCAGACCGTGTTGTCTCACTCGCGCAGTGTGCTGCTGCGCCGGGCGCGCGAATGGGGACTGAGTGAGCGCGAGGCAGAGGTCGCGACAGGACTTGCGATGGGTCAAAGCCAATCGGACATTGCCAAAGCGTCCGGGCTCGCCCTCAACAGCGTGATCACCTATCGGCGCCGCGCGTATCAAAAGCTCAAGGTCGCTGACCGGCTGGAGCTGCGGGCGCTGTGTGACCGACTGATTCCGTTGGTAGAGCCATAGCATCGAGGAAACGGCTCAGAGCCACCGACTCATCCGATCGGCGCCAGAACAGGCGAATCTTGAAGGACACGTTGAGATCGACAATTTTCCGCAGCAACACGCTGCTCGATTGAAAGCGGTGCTCTGAGTACTCCACGAAGCCGATGCCCATGCCGACGGCGACCAGGCTCAGCAGAATGGAGTGCGTGGCGGTTTCCTGTACCACTTTTGGTACAACACCGTGCGCGACGCAGGCCCGCATCAGAGTATCCGAATAGCGCGGCGCTCCCTTCCTGAAAGGCCACAGGAAACTCTCGCCAAGCAGATCCTTCATGCGGATCTGCTTGGCGGTCGCGAGCGGATGGCCCTTGTAGATCGCCAGCACGATCTCGCTCTCACCCGCATCCTTGTACTCAAGGAGTTGCATGTTGGCGTCATCGTGGTGGACGTCGTACACGATGGCCGCATCGATCTTCGCGTCCTTCAGGGCTTCCAACTGGTCCTGGGAGCTCATGGGCAGCAGCTCCAACGTCACATTGGGCTCGTTCTGGCGGAATGCCAGCAATTTGCTGGGAATTTCCCGATGTCCGGAGGCGATCTCACTGAAGCCCACGCGCAAGGTGCCGAAATGGCCGCTGGCATAGCTGCGCGCCTTCTCAACCGAGCGTTCTACCTGCGCGAGGATCGCCTCGGATTCGTTGAGAAACATCCGCCCTGCGGCCGACAACTGTACGCCGCGCGGCCGTCGTTCAAACAACGTGACACCCAGCTCTTCCTCCAGGTGGCGGATCTGACGCGTCAGGGCAGGTTGAGCAACATGCAGGATTTTGGCTGCACGACCGAAATGCTCTTCCCGACCGACCGCCCGAAAGTAACGCAAATGACGCAGTTCCATCCCGCGTTGATACCGCTCCAGTATCAAAAACGCAAGCTGACTACACGTCGAGGATTGGAGTGAACCCGCCGTAGAACATCCGCTTGCCATTGAACGGGGGCGGCTCGTGACTGCGCCTTCGCTCATCCGCCATGATCTTCTGCCACGCGCCCTCGCGATCCGCCTTGGAGCGCCATTCGATCCAGGAGTAGACGACGTTCTCATCCGGCGTTGCTTGCACGGCTCGGCGGAAGTCAGTGAGCTTGCCATCGACAATATGGTCGCCCCACGTCTCCACGATGCGCAGCGCCCCGTACTCCAGAAACATCGGTACGTTCTTCATCGTGAACTGGCGATAGGCTTCCTTACTGGCATTCGGCACGGGCACCACGAAACCGTCAACGTAGCCGGCGGTGCCCCTCGGGCCCTCGTCCACCAGGGCTTCGAATCCGGAGAAAATCATCCGCTGACCATCGAACGGCATCGACTCGACCATGCCGCTCATCCGCGAGTCGTTCGAGATCTTTTCATTCGCGGCATCGCGCGCCGCCCGCGACGGATACTCGAACCAGGAAAAAACCACAGTCTCGTCGGGTTTCGCAACAACTGAGCGCTTGAAGTCGGTAACTTTGCCGTCCGGGATGTCGTCACCCCAGGTCTCGACCATGCGGCGAACACCGTGTTCTTTCAGCAAGGGCGCAGCCTTGGCTGCGTGGTCCAGGTAGGCCTCCTTGCTGGCGTTGGGCACTGCGGTGACGAAGCCTTCGACGTACATCATGGCGGTCCCCTTCTGTTTAGGGCGACCGTACCATCGAACACGGTCCGCAGCGAGTGGCTGGTGTAAAGACTCTCGGGCGTGACAGTTGTGCGGTCCCAGGGGATCCGGCCGAAGTACCACATCTTCCACAGCCGCAAGTCGGCCGCCGGGTTGCGCTCCAGCAACGCGCGAAACGTCTGCACCTCGCCGATGGCTTCACCTGTCGACTCCTGCAGCACCTCGCGCACAAAACGCGAGCAGAACTGGCGGCGCGATCGCAGGTTGAACCCCGTGTCATACAGCCGACCCAAACGGCGCAGCACCGATCTGCGCAACCGCGCGGCTTCTTCTTCGGTCAGCGTGCGCGGCAAACGCAGGATCGCCACCCGACCATCCGCGGACCGTTGGACGAACCTTCTGAATCGGGTCCGCCGCGACAACGGCACGCGGCTCTCGGCCACTATCGCCCCCAGCCAGTTGAATCCAACCACGATGCCAACATGGTTGGTCCAGGTGCCGGTGGCAGCGGCGATCTGGGTGAATGGAGGGTTGCCGATGCGGGTGAAGACGATGTCGCCCACTCGCAGGCCGCTTTCGAGCTCAGTGATTTGCTTCATGGACGAAGCATCACAAACGCTCGCCGGGGGCACTACTGCGGCAGGCGCAGTCGCCCCGGGCTAGCCTCGAGGTATCAGCCGGCGATACCTTCCTGAACGGGCCGCAGGCGAAAGTCGTATTCCACTGTGTAATAAGGCGTATTCAACCGCTCATCAGGGGGATGCCGCTCGAATTGCGCCACCAGCGACCTCTTCATACCAAACACTGCGTCGGAGTCGAGGTACTGACTGTCAGCAACAAACAAGTGTGTCGTCACCGGCGCATAGCCTTCCGCCGAGACGATCATGTGGATGTGCCCAGGCCGAAACGGATGACGCCCCATCTTTCGCAACATGACGCCCACCGGCCCATCGGTGGGCACAGGATAGAAAGTCGGTTTGATGGACCGAAACCAATAACGCCCCTCGGCATCCGTGCGGATCCGGCCTCGAGCCTTCATCTGCGTCTCACCCGGAATCTGCATGTCATAGTTGCCCTCGCCATCACCGGACCAGATGTCGAGCAACGCATTGGCCAGCGGCTGACCGTCAACACTGAGCACCCGCCCGGAATAGAACGTCGGCTCACCTTTGACGCCGGCAGAGAGGTCGGTGCCAAGCGGCAGATCGGGGGCATTCTCCCAGTAGAACGGCCCCATCACTGTCGATTCAACGCTGCCCTGGTCCGCAGGATGATTGAGGGTAATCACGAGGACTGAGACACCAAGCGTATCCGACAGGAGAATGTATTCCTGACGCTTGGCGGTGCACGTCTTACCCACCTCAGTGAGAAACTGGATGGCCGTAAGCCACTCGGCCTCCGTCAACCGCACCTCGCGCACGAAGTCGTGCAGATGAGTGACCAGCGAGGTCATCACTTGCTTGAATCGCGGGTCCCGGCATTCCGCCATCCGCTCGATCACGGCGGCGGTAATGCTCTTCTCATCAAACTCACGCATCGGGCCTACCGATAGGTGTTGTTGGAAGTGTGGTTTCCAGCCAGCCACCGCTTCAGTGAGGCGTGGGCATCCGCGCGCCGGTCACGCGCAATCTGATCGGCTTCGGGATGATCGAGCGTGAACTCGAGAATCAACCCGTTGGGATCAGTCACGTACAAGGAGCGACAGTAGCCGTGCTCCAGCACGTAGGTATCCGGCGGTTTGATGCCGGCGGCTGCGATGCGGCTCTCGATCCCGCGCTGAGTTTCTGCATCTACCTTGAGTGCGATGTGGTGAAACGGCGATGCCGGCATTTTTGGACCAAACTCTTCCTGGTCCGCGGGATCCTCGAACTGGAAGAAGGCCAACGAGCCGCCGTCTCCCATTTCATAGAAGGTGTGGCAGTACGTGCGCACTTTCCCGAACAGCTCGTCCGACTCACACCAGGTGGCGACCAGTGGCAGGCCGATGAGCTCTTCATAGAACTGCCGCGTCTTTTCCTGGTCGCGTGTGACATAGGCGTTGTGATGCAATCTGATTGGGATATTTGCTGACTGGGCCATGAGAAGTGTCCTCGGGCATCAGAACTTGTAGGTAAAGTCGACGCCGTACCGGCGTGGCAGGGCTCTCCAGAGAAAGCCGCCCGCGGAAAACTCGGCGTTGTAGATCTTGTTGGTCAGATTCTTCGACCAGGCGGTCACGGTCCAGCGCTCGCCCTCGAAGCCGGCCCGCAGATCGATCAGGTTGACCGGGTCGCGCGAAGTGACATTGTACGGGTCCCACCAGGTACGGCCGATCATCTGATAGTCCAGGCGCAGCGTGCCATTGATCCCGTCGACCACCGGCTGCCGGTACTGAAATCCGGCTCCCACGGTATCCTTGGTCAGCAGCGGCGGCTTGTTCCCCACGACCTTCGGATCTTCCATGCGGTCGATCTTGCCGTCGGTATAACCGAAGTTGGCATACAGGTCGAGGCGATCCGTGGCCCGCGCCGTCAGCTCGAGCTCGACCCCCTTGTAAGTGGCATCGAGATTGCCGAGGTTCTGGGTGGATGTCGTTGAATCGAAGTAGAAGAAGTACCCGTTGCGGGACTTGGTGTGGAACAGCGACAGGTTGGCGTTCAGGCGCCGGTCCAGCCACTGGCTCTTGGCACCCACTTCCCAGGTATCAGCCACCTCGGCATTGAATATATCGTGCACGCCCAGATTGCCGGCGGCTTGCGCAATCGCTCCGACACCGGTCTGATTGAAACCGCCGCTGCGGAACCCGCGGCTCCAGCCGCCATACACGGTCAGATTGTCGGCGGCCTTGTAGCGCAAGGTTCCCTTGGGTTGAGTCTCACTGAAGGTCCGCTTGCGCACCTCACCGTTGATGGCCGTCGGATCGGGCAGGAATTGGGTCGGCGTGTCGGTCGTGTTCTGCCGCGAGTCCTTGTCGTAGCGGATAGCCGCATCCAATTCGAGCTGGCTGGTGATGTCATAGGTCGCATCGCCAAACACAGCCCAGGCGTTGTTGTTCTGTGAGTCGGCAAGGAAGGTGACGTTCGTGCCGTCCGCGAACGGATTGGCTGGATCGATGATCGGATTGCGGTAAACCCGAGGCACGCCACCGCCCCGATCGACGATATTGTCGGTGGAGATGAAGCGCTCGGTATGCACGAAGTACGCGCCCGCCATCCACGAGAAGGGGCCGACCTTGTCGGCCGTAAAGCGCAGCTCCTGGCTCCAGGTCCTGACGTCAATGAACTGCGCCTGGCTTTCATCGAGCGGCCCGCCCAACGCATCCGGTATTCCCGCAAAGAAGACGTTGTAGGCAATCGAATTCTTCACCGGGCGGAAATCGTAGGCATCGCCGGTATCGATTTCCTTCGTGGTGTTGTAGTCGGTGACCGAGGTCAAGGTGCCGAAGGCGGCCTTGTAGTCGAGCTTCAGGGCCGTGTCCAGCACATCGCGGTAGTCGACGCCCAGGTTGTTATCCTGGATCGGGCTCGTCACGTTGTTGGCGTTGCCGAGCGTCGAGAAGGTACTGAATGGATTCGCCTCGTCGTCACGGGGGATGATGTAGTAGTACGCGGTCGTTTCCACGCGGTCGCGGAATACCCGCAGATCCGCGGTCCATTCATCGCCCGGGCGCCACAGCAACCGCAGCCGCCCGGAGTAATCCCGATAAGGATCGGCCTTCTTGTTGAGATAGGTGTTCTCGAGGTAGCCGTCGGTATTGTAGAAATTGACTGACGCGCGATAACGCAGGGTGCCGGCGGAATCAATCGGTCCGCTCACGGCAACCTGGGCCCGCTCCGAGACCCCGTTGCCGATGCCGACCTTGGCAGTTCCTTCAAAGTGATCCGCCGGCTCTACGGTATGAATGATGATCGCGCCACCGATGGCATTGCGCCCGTAGAGCGCACCCTGAGGACCCTTCAGGACCTCGATCTGCTGGATATCCGTCAACTCCTGATTGAACTGGTACGGGTTGGTCTCCAACACACCATCCACCAGCACGGCAACGGAGGGCTCGCTGTTGCGGGCCTGCGAGATGCCGCGAACCGTGATGAAGGAGTTACCGACGTTCTGCACTTCGACCATGGTCATGTTGGGGACCATGGCGACAAAGTCGCGTGGATTCTCGATACCCGCGGACTGGATCTGCTGGGCCGTGAAGACGTTGACCGTGATCGGCACGTTCTGGTACGACTCGTCACGCCGACGGGCACTGACCACGACTTCCTCGAGCTGAGCAGGTTGCATTTGCGCCCAGGCAGACTGCGCAAACAGGACGATTCCCAACCCAGCAGCCGCGGCTGACAGGATTCGGCGCATCGGACTCACCATATGACATCCCCCCTCTAGTTCCGCTTGTTATTCGAGCTGTGCGCGCACCATCTGGGCCCCGGCAACCATGGCCCGCAACTTGCCGAATGCCACCTCACGGGGCAGGTACTTCATGCCGCAGTCGGGTGCGATCAACACATCGCTTGCATTGATGTACGGCAACGCCCGCCGGATGCGGTTGGCCACCACTTCGGGCGTTTCAACATTTTTATCCGCGAGATCGATGACGCCGAGCAGGATCTTCTTGCCCGGCAGGCCTTTGAGCACGGAGCAGTCGAGATTCGACTGCGCGGTCTCGATGGAAATCTGTGCGCAACTGCACTCACTCAATTCGGGGAGGAAGGAGTAGCCTTCAGGCCGCGAGTGGATGATCGCCGCGTAACCGAAGCAGATGTGCACGGCGGTGGTACCCCGGATGTTTTCCAGAGCCCGGTTGAGCGCCTTCAGTCCGTATGCACGGGCGTCGTCGGGACGAGCCTGCATGTAGGGCTCGTCGATCTGTACAACATCGGCGCCGGCTGCGAAAAGATCCCGGATTTCTTCGTTGACCGCGGCCGCGTAGTCCATCGCCGCGGCCTCACGGCTGCCGTCGTAGTAGTCGATCTGCGCCTGTTGCGCCATCGTGAACGGACAGGGCACAGTCACCTTCACGCGCCGTTGTGTATGACTGCGCAGGAAGTTGAGATCACGTACGTTCACCGCGTGGCGGCGCTTTATTTTCCCGACCACCCGCGGCACCGGATTCGGATGGCCGCTGCGATCGAGTGCCGATCCCGGATTGTCGAGATCCACTCCGTCCAGGGCCGTGGCAAACCGGTTGGAATAACTTTCGCGGCGGATTTCGCCATCGGTGATGATATCGAGGCCGGCGTCCTCCTGGGCCTTGATGGCCATGAGGGTCGCATCATCCTGGGCCTCTTCCAGAAAAGCTTCCGGAACGCGCCACAGCTCCCGCGCGCGCACGCGCGGCGGAAACCGGCCCGCCAGCTTCTGGCGATCGATCAACCACTCCGGTTGTGGGTAACTTCCGACGAGTGTTGTTGGAAACAACATGGCATCCTACCCCCTAATCGTTTCGGACCACCATCGGCCACACCTCGCCCCGGGCCAATGCGGCGCGGATCGCGGCGCCGTGTTGGTCCAGGAGGGGTGCGGCTTCCACCGATTGCGCTCGCTTCCCATCAAACTGCACAGGTGGGCGCACTGCCCGCGTGGCCGTATGAGGAG
>Ga0268266_10002977_pt1 | contig 17466 bp, 18 predicted proteins | sample KBSS13metaG_FD_190356 | JGI IMG/M metagenome (GOLD analysis project Ga0268266, IMG submission 190356) | Switchgrass rhizosphere microbial communities from Kellogg Biological Station, Michigan, USA - KBS S1-3 metaG (SPAdes) (version 2) | ecosystem: Host-associated > Plants > Roots > Rhizosphere...
CTACTACGTCAACCCCGCGGCCTACACGTACGTGCTGCACATCCTGCTCGCCGTCCGCTACGGCGGGCGACTGGCGGTGGGGGAGGCGTTCGCGAGCGACCCGACGACGGTCTGGACGATGGCCCGCGCGGCGAGTGCGGTGCTCGGCACGATCGCCGTCGGCCTGCTGTACCTCGCGGGCAAGCGGCTCGCGGGGCGCGCGGCCGGACTGCTCGCCGCCGCGCTGCTGGCCGTCGCGTTCCTGCCGGTCTTCTACAGCCATCTTGCGCTCAACGACGTCCCCACGCTCGCGCCGTTGTGCCTCGCGCTCTGGGGTGCGGCGGGTGTCCTGAGGACGGGCCGCGGGCTCGACTACGTCATCGCGGGGATCGGCCTCGGCCTGGCGGCAGCGACGAAGTACACGGGCGGCATCGTGCTGCTCGCGCTGCTCGCGGCGTTCGGGGCACACGCGATGCGCAACCGCGGCGCCGCGCTGCGCGGCCTGCTGCTCGCCGGCGTCATGGCGCTCGCGGCGTTCCTCGTCGCGTTCCCCTACGCCATCATCGACCACCACGCCTTCCTCGACGGGCTGAGCCACCAGTCCGACGCCTCCCGCGAAGCGGCCGGAAAGCTCGGGTTCTCGCAGGACAACGGCTGGCTGTACTACCTCTGGTCGTTCGGCTGGGGGCTGGGCTGGGCGCCCCTCGTCGCCGCCGGCGCCGCGCTCCCGCTGCTGGCGTTCCGGCGGCGATGGGCGCTCCTGGCCTTCCTCGCTCCGGCGCCGATCCTCTACGTCGCCTTCATGGGCTCCCAGGAGCGCTTCTTCGGGCGCTGGCTCATGCCGGTGCTGCCGTTCGTCTGCCTGCTCGCCGCGATCTGCGCCGTGACGCTCGTGACCGCGGCGACGCGCCGAGCTCCGGGGCTGCGCCCGATGCTCGCCGCGCTCGTGGCGATCGGGCTCTGCGGCCAGGGGCTCGTCTACTCCGTGCACGGCGGGCGGGTGCTGTCGCGGGAGGACACCCGCGGCCTCACGCGCGACTGGCTCGTGGACCACGTCCCCGCGGGCACCCGGATCGTCGTCGAGCCGGGCGTCGTGCCCGACGGCTGGGCACAGGACATCGGCACGGCGTCGCCGGTCACGCCGAACGGCAACCGCTGGGCGAAGTACCCGACGAGCCGCTCGCGCGTCGACCCCGACACCGGGCGTCTGCTGCCGGCGCCGGGGATCGTCGTGAACATCGAGGACTTCGAGAAGACGCTGCGGCCCGAGCTCATCCCGATCTTCGAGCGCCAGGGGTACTGCTGGGTCATCGTCGGCTCGACCCAACGCGGGCGCGCGGAGGCCGAGCCGGAGAAGGTGCCGGGGGCCATCGCGTACTACCGGGAGCTGGAGCGACGAGCGGACGTCGTCCTTCACGCGTCGCCCTACTCGAAGGGCCGCGGGCCGGTGAGGTTCAACTTCGACTGGTCGTTCAACTTCTACCCGCTGGCCTACTCGCGGCCGGGGCCGGACATGACCGTGTACAGGCTCCGGGACGGTGCATGCGCGACGTAGACTGAACGACGTGCCAGTGCTCACAGACATCGACGCGCAGTACCTGCAGCGCGCCGTCGAGCTCGCGGGCAACGGCCTCGGCCGCGTGCACCCGAACCCCCTCGTCGGCGCGGTCCTCGTACGCGACGGGTCGGTGCTCGGCGAAGGCTGGCACGAGGCCTACGGCGGCCCGCACGCCGAGGTGAACGCCATCGCCGCCAGCGGCGGCGACACCGAGGGCGCGACCCTCTACGTCTCCCTTGAGCCGTGCTGTCACACGGGCAAGACCGGCCCCTGCACGACCGCGATCGCGGAGGCCGGCATCGCGCGCGTCGTGGTCGCCGCCGACGACCCCGCCGAGCACGCCGCCGGCCGCGGCCTGGGCATCCTGCGCGACGACGGCATCGACGTCGACATGGCGGGCGGCGACGTCGCGCGCCGAGCCCGGCTGCTCAACCAGGGGCACCGCAAGCACGCCCGCACCGGCCGCCCGTTCGTGCTCTTCAAGTCCGCCATGTCGCTCGACGGCAAGGTCGCCACCGCCGCCGGCGACTCCAAGTGGATCTCCGGCGAGCTGTCGCGTGAGCGGGCGCACCGCTGGCGCTCGCACATGGACGCCGTCGTCGTGGGCATCGGCACGGCCCTCGCGGACGACCCGCGGCTCACGTCGCGCGTCGACGGCGTCGAGCGCCAGCCGCGCCGCATCGTCTTCGACTCCCTCGCCCGGCTGCCGCTGGACTCCCAGCTCGTCGCCCAGGCCGAGGAGGTCCCCCTGACCGTCGTGGTGTCACGCGCGGCGCCGCGGGCCGCCACGGAGGCGCTGCACAACGCCGGCGCCGACGTCCTGCTCGCGACCGGCCAGCACGAGCCGGCGCGCGTCGTCTCCGCGCTCGACGGACTGGGCCAGCGCGGCATCAAGTCGATGCTCCTGGAGGGCGGCCCGCACCTCGCCGGCGCGTTCCTGGACGCGGGCGAGATCGACGAGCTGCGCCTCTTCATCGCGCCCGTCCTCGTGGGCTCGCGCAACGCACGCGACCCGCTCGAGGGCGTGGGCGCCGAGCGCATCGGGGAGGCCGTGCGCGCGACCGGCCTCGAGTGCCACCGCATCGGCGAGGACGTCCTGCTCACCGCCCGTCTGGCGGAGTGGTAGCGATGTTCACCGGCCTGGTTGCAGACCTCGGCACGGTCGCGGCGGTCGACGCGACGGACGACGGCGTCCGCCTGCGGCTGCAGACCGTGCTCGCGGGCGAGATCGGCGAGGGCGACTCCGTCGCGGTCAACGGCGTCTGCCTCACGGCGACGGAGGTGTCCGGCGACGCCTTCGCCGCCGACGTCATGCACGAGTCGCTGCGCCGCAGCTCGCTCGGCGCGATCCGGGCCGGCTCGTCGGTCAACCTCGAGCTCGCGATGCGCCCTTCCGATCGCCTGGGCGGGCACATCGTCCAGGGTCACGTCGACGGCATCGGCACCGTGCGCGGCGCGCGGGAGGACGGCTTCAGCACCGTCGTGACGATCGCGGCGCCCGGCGACGTCCTGCGCTACGTGGTCGAGAAGGGCTCGATCGCGGTCAACGGCGTGTCGCTCACCGTGAGCGCGCTGCTGGACGACGCGTTCGAGGTCTCGCTCATCCCCGAGACCCTGGAGCGCACGACCCTGGGCCAGGTCGAGCCCGGATCCGTGGTCAACCTCGAGGTGGACGTGTTGGCGAAGTACGTCGAGAAGCTGGTGGCACGATGAAGACCGCATCCCCGTTCGCGACCGTCGAGGACGCGATCGCAGACATCAAGGCGGGGCGCATGGTCGTCGTCTGCGACGACGAGGACCGCGAGAACGAGGGCGACCTGACGATCGCCGCGGAGTTCGCGACGCCCGAGGTCATCAACTTCATGTCCCGCGAGGGCCGCGGGCTCATCTGCCTGGCGATGGAGACCGAGCGCTGCGACGAGCTCGGGCTCGATCTCATGACGATGCACAACGAGTCGGGCTTCGGGACGGCGTTCACGCTCTCGATCGAGGCGCGCGAAGGCATCAAGAGCGGCATCTCGGCGGGCGACCGGTCGCACACGATCCGGGTCGCGGTCGACCCGGCCACGACGGCCGCCGACCTCGTCCAGCCCGGTCACGTGTTCCCGCTCAAGGCCAAGCCCGGCGGCGTCCTGGAGCGCACCGGGCAGACCGAGGCGTCCGTCGACCTCGCCCGCCTCGCGGGTCTGACGCCGGCCGGCGTCATCTGCGAGGTCATGCTCGACGACGGCACGATGGCGCGGGTGCCCGACCTCACGACGTACTGCGAGGAGCACGGGCTGAAGATGATCACGGTCGCCGACCTCATCGCGTACCGGCGCCGCTACGACAAGCTCGTCGAGCGCGTGGTCGACGCCGCGATGCCGACCGCGTTCGGCGACTTCCAGGTCTTCGGCTACCGCCAGATCCTCGACGGCAAGCACCACGTCGCGATGGTGAAGGGCGACATCTCCGGCCGCGACGACGTGCTCGTCCGCGTCCACTCCGAGTGCCTCACCGGCGACGTGTTCCACTCGCTGCGCTGCGACTGCGGCGAGCAGCTGGAGTCCGCGCTCGCGATGATCGAGTCCGAGGGCCGCGGCGTCCTGCTCTACCTCTCCCAGGAGGGGCGCGGGATCGGGCTGCTGAACAAGCTGAAGGCCTACAAGCTGCAGGAGCAGGGCCTCGACACCGTCGACGCCAACCTGCGCCTCGGGCTGCCCGCGGACCTGCGCGACTACGGCATCGGCGCGCAGATCCTCGTCGACCTCGGGTTGTCGTCGATGAGGCTGCTGACGAACAACCCGAAGAAGATCCGCGGCCTGGAGGGCTACGGCCTGTCGGTGACCGAGCAGGTGCCGATCGAGCACACGCCCAACCCGCACAACGAGGAGTACCTGCGGACGAAGGCGCTGCGGATGGGCCACATGCTCCACCACCAGGGCCTCAACGTCGACGAGGACCTCGACGCCTCGTGAGGTACGCGATCGTCGTCGGGCGCTTCTACGAGGACCTGGCCGAACGCCTGGTGACCTCCGCGACGCGGGCCTTCCAGCTCGAGGGGGCGGAGGCGGTCGACGTCTTCGACGTCCCCGGCGCCTACGAGCTGCCCTTCGCGGCCCAGCAGATCGCGCAGACGGGCCGCTACGGCGGCGTGGCCTGCCTCGGCGCCGTGATCCGCGGCGAGACGTCGCACTACGACCACGTGTGCGAGGAGTCGGCCCGCGGGATCATGGACGTCATGCTGCGCACCGGCGTGCCGTGCTCGTTCGGCGTCCTGACCGTCGACACGATGGACCAGGCGCTCGCGCGCTCCGGCGGCGACAAGCGCGACTCCGGCGCGCATGCCGCGGAGGCGGTCGTGGCACTCGCGAAGCTGCAGGAGTCGGTAGCCTGAGGACATCGTGATGGAGAGCACGTTCTTCGCGATGAGCGAGCCGGCCCAGATCGCTGCGCTGGCGATCACCTTCCTGGTGCACGTCGCGGGCGCTGCCTGCCTCGTCTGGGCCCTCATGGGGGACCGCGGCTTCGGCGGTCTGCGCGACTGGTGGAACGACGACGGGTCCGACCCGCCACCGCCCGAGCCCCGCGAGCCCGACCCCCGTCCCTCAGGCCCCGGCCTGGCCCTCCCGCTGCCGACGTCCGCGCCCAGCGACGTCCGTCTGCGCGAGCCCGGCCGCATCGGCGACGGGCACCCGAGGCCCGCGCGCCGGCCGCACGAGCCGGTCCGGTCACCCGAGCGCGTCTAGCACCGCGCGGGTCGCCGTGTCCGTGTCGGCGTGCCCGCCGAGGTCGCGCGTTCGCGTGGCCGGGTCGGCCAGGGATGCTTCGATCGCGGCGATGAGATCCGCGGCGGCATCCTCGTGCCCGAGGTGCTCGAGCATCATCTGCGCCGACCACAGCATCCCGATCGGGTTGGCGATGCCCTGACCCGCGATGTCGGGCGCCGAGCCGTGGACGGGCTCGAACATGGAGGGGAACTCGCGCTCGGGGTTGAGGTTCGCCGACGGGGCGATGCCGATCGAGCCGGCGGCGCCCGCGGCGAGGTCGGAGAGGATGTCGCCGAAGAGGTTCGAGCCGACGACGACGTCGAAGCTGCCGGGCTGCATGACGACCTTCGCGCAGAGCGCGTCGATGTGCTCCTCGCGCATCTCCACATCCGGGTGGCGCGCGGCCACCTCGCGCACGATCTCGTCCCAGAACGGCAGCGTGTGGATGATGCCGTTGGACTTCGTGGCGCTGGTCAGGCCACGGCCGCGCCGCTCGGCCAGCTCGAACGCGTACTCGGCGATGCGCGTCACGCCACGGCGCGTGAAGATCGCCTCCTGGACGGCCATCTCGTGCGCGTGGCCGCGGTAGACGCGTCCTCCGGCCTCGGAGTACTCGCCCTCGACGTTCTCCCGGACGATGACCACGTCGAGCCCCTGCGGGTCCGCGAGGGGGCTCCGGACGCCAGGGAAGAGCCGCACGGGCCGCAGGTTCACGTACTGGTCGAACGTGCGCCGTATCGGGATGAGGAGCCCCCAGAGCGACAGGTGGTCGGGCACACGGGGGTCGCCGACGGCGCCGAGGAGGATCGCGTCGCGCTCGAGCAGCTGGTCGAGGCCGTCCTCGGGCATGAGGCGTCCCTCGCGGACGTGGCGCTCGCAGCCCCAGTCCAGCTCGGTGAAGGAGAAGGCGATGTCGTGACGGGTGCCGAGGGCCTCCAGCGCGCGCAGCGCGGCGGGCATGACCTCCCTGCCGATCCCGTCTCCGGGGATGACGGCGATGTCCTGAATTGCCATCCCGCTACACTGCCCGATCGCTATGGCAAAGGTGTGTCACTCCTGCGGCAAGGGCCCGTCGTTCGGCAACAGCCGCAGCCACTCGATGGTCGCGACCAAGCGACGCTTCGACCCGAACCTCCAGAAGGTGCGGGCGCTCGTCGGCGGCGCTCCGCGGCGCGTCTACGTGTGCACCCGCTGCCTGAAGGCCGGCAAGGTCACGAAGGCCGTCTGACCACCCTGCTCGAGGGCGCGATCGCGCATCTCGAGCGACACAGGGTCCAGGTCAACGAGCTCAACGTCTTCCCCGTCGCCGACGGCGACACGGGGGACAACATGCTGGCCACGCTCCGGGCCTTCCGGGATGCGGGTCCACGTGGGGCGCTGACGGGAGCACGCGGCAACAGCGGCGTGATCCTCTCGCAGCTGCTCGCGGGGCTCGTCGAAGGCGGGCCACAGGAGGCGGTACGGCGCGCGTACGCCGCCGTGCCGGAGCCCATCGAGGGCACGATGCTCACCGTTGCACATGACATGGCCGCGGCCGGCGATCTGGAGCAAGCGCTCCAGGCCGGCCGCGATTCGCTTCGGCGCGGCCCGTCGTTGTTGCCGGCCCTGCGTGAAGCAGGGGTCGTCGACTCCGGCGGGTACGCGCTCACCCTCATGGTGGCCGGCGCGCTCGCCGCATCACGCGGGGAGGAGCCGCCGCCGGAGGAGCCGATGGCGCCGCCGACGCTGCGGCCCTTCTCCCGCCACCGCTGGTGCACCAACCTGCTCGTCGGGGACGGCGACGGCGACGGCGCCGAGCGCGTCTCCGCGCTCGGGGACTCGGTCATGGTCGTCCGTGACGGCGACACGACCCGCGTCCACGTGCACACCGACGACCCCGACGCGGTGATCGCGCTCTTCGACGACGTCCTGCAGGTCGAGCTCAGCGACATGCGCCCGCCGACGACCGCGTTCGCGCTGGCGCCGGGCTTCGACGCGCTCTTCGCCTCGCACGGCGTCCAGGCGGTCTCGGAGGTCGCGCCCTTCGACGGGGGCTCGGTGACCGTCATCGCTGAGCCGCAGGCTGCGCTGGTCGCGTCGCTGGCGTTCGACGCGGCGCGTCCGCCGGCGGAGAACTCCGCCGCGGTGCTCGACGCGATCGCCCGCGTGCGGACCGCATCCGTCCCCGCCGGCGGCGACCTCGCCCCGGCCGTGTCGGCCGTCGCAGACGGCGCGGAGCTCATCACCGTCCTCACCGGGGAGGACGCGCCGCTGACCGACGAGGAGATCCGCGCGCTCGTGCCGCCGGGCGTCGAGGTCGAGGTGACGCCGGGCGCACCGCCACCATGGTGGTGGCTCATCGCGGCCGAGTAGATGCCGACGCACTTCGCCAGCCCCGACCCGCTCGACGACATCACCGTCCGTCGGCCGCACCCGGAACGGCTCCGGGAAGCGCTCGACGTCCCCGGCGGGCCGAAGGCGGCCGAAGCAGCGGAGTCGCTCGGGCTGCACACGGTCGGCGACCTCCTCTTCCACCTGCCGCGCGACACCGGAGAGGCGCGCACGGTCGCGACGCTGGCCGAGGACGAGACGGCGACGGTGCTCGTCGAGGTACGCTCGATCCGGTCGCGCCCGGTGCGCCGCCGCGGGATGAAGCCGCTCGTCGTCGCCACGGTGGCGGACGCGACCGGGCTCATGGAGGCGACGTTCTTCAACCAGCCCTGGCTCGAGCGCCACTACCGGCCCGGGACGCGACTCATGCTGACCGGCAAGTACCAGTCGCGCGGGCGGTTCCGCGTCAACCACCACGCGCCGACCGAGGCCGTGACCGCGATCGGCGACACGACCGCGACGTACCCGGCGACGAAGGGCATCACGTCCACGCAGATCCTCGCCCTGGTCCGCGAGCACCTCGCCGCGGCGTACGAGGTCGACGAGCTGCTCCCCGCCCGTCTGCGGCGCCAGGAGGGCCTCCCGAGCGCGGCCGACGCGGTCATCGCCGCGCACGTCGGCGATCGGGAGGCCGGCCGGCGCAGGCTCGCGTTCGACGAGCTGCTGCTCGACCAGGCCGTCCAGCTGCGGCTGCGCGCCGAGCGGCGGTCGATCGCGCACGCCGAGCCGCTGAGCGACCCGCCGACGCTGAGCCACGCGTGGCTCACCGAGCAGCTGCCGTTCGAGCCGACCCCCGACCAGGTCGCCGCGATCGCCGAGATCGACGCGGACCTGGCCCTCGACCGCCCGATGCAGCGGCTGCTCATGGGGGAGGTGGGGTCGGGCAAGACGGTCGTCGCGCTGCACGCGATGCTGCGCGCGGTCGAGCACGGCCGCCAGGCGGCGCTCATGGCGCCCACCGAGACGCTCGCCGAGCAGCACTTCGCGACGCTCGGCACGCTCATGCCCGGCGCGCTCGTCCCCACGGCGCTGCTCACCGGCTCGACGGCGGCCGGCCGGCGGGCCGACACGCTGGGCAAGCTCGCGTCGGGCGAGCTGCCGCTCGTCGTCGGCACCCACGCCCTCATCGAGGACACCGTCGTGTTCGCCGACCTCGCCGTCGCCGTCGTCGACGAGCAGCACCGCTTCGGCGTGCGTCAGCGCACCGCGCTGGACGCCAAGGCGCGTGCCGGCCTGGCCCCCCACGTGCTGCACATGACCGCGACGCCGATCCCGCGCACGCTGCGGCTCGCGAGCTTCGGCGCCCTGGACGTCACCGCGCTGCGCGGCCTGCCGCGCGGCCGCCAGCCGATCGAGACGCACGTCGCCTCGGGCGAGCAGGAGCGCGAGCGCGCCTACGAGCGCCTGCGCGAGGAGCTGCGCGCCGGTCGTCAGGCGTTCGTGGTCTGCCCGCTCGTCAGCGAGTCCGAGGCGCTGCAGGCCCGCGCGGCGACCGCCGAGTACGAGCGGTTGCGCGAGACGGAGCTCAAGGACTTCGAGGTCGTGCTGCTGCACGGCCAGCTGCGTCCCCGCGAGAAGGCCGAGGCGATGGAGCGCTTCGCGGCGGGGAAGGCGGACGTCCTCGTGGCGACGACCGTCATCGAGGTCGGCATCGACGTCCCCAACGCCACCGTGATGCTCGTCGAGGACGCCGAGCGGTACGGGATCTCCCAGCTGCACCAGCTGCGCGGCCGCGTCGGCCGGGGCGAGCACGCGTCGCTGTGCCTGCTGTTCGGTCCCAAGGACTCCCGGCGACTGCAAGCGCTCGCCCAGAACGGCGATGGGTTCGCGCTGGCCGAGATCGACCTCGAGCTGCGCGGGGAGGGCGAGCTCACCGGGACGCGTCAGTCGGGCATGGCCCGCTTCCGGGTGGCCCGGCTCCCGGAGGACGCCGACGTGCTCGAGCGGGCCCACACGTGCGCGAGCGAGGTCCTGGGGCACCTGGGCGAACCCGAGTACGCCCTGCTGGCCGAGGCGCTGCTGCGGGTGGAGTCCGGCCCGGTCGCGGCATGAGGGTCATCGCCGGCACGCACCGCGGCCGTCGGCTCACGGCGCCGCCCGGCACCGACACGCGCCCGACGTCCGACCGGGTCCGCGAGTCGCTGTTCTCGATCCTCGGCCCGCTGGACGGCGAGCGCGTGCTCGACCTGTTCGCCGGGTCGGGCGCACTGGGTATCGAGGCGCTGTCGCGCGGGGCCGGAAGCGCGCTGCTGTGCGACGACGCGCGGGCTGCAGTGGAGGCCATCCGGGCCAATCTGGACGCCCTGGGCATGGACGCGCAGGTGGTATGCGACGACGCCCGGCGGGTACTGCGCAACGCACACGCACGTGGCGCCGCCTACGATCTGATCTTCCTCGACCCTCCATACCGCCAAGCGGAGCGATGGGCAGCGGACCTCTCAGTGCTGGTCCCCGCCGTCCTCGCACCCGGCGGGCGCGTCATCGGTGAGAGCGACCGACGCGCACCACTCGAGCTCGAGCTGCCGCTCGTCGACGAGCGCCGCTACGGCGACACCCTGATCCGAATCCACACGAATGAACCCTGATCCACGCATCGCCGTCTGCCCCGGCTCCTACGACCCGATCACGTTCGGGCACCTCGACGTGATCGGTCGCGCCTCCGAGCTGTTCGACGAGGTCGTGGTCGCGATCGTGAACCTCCCGATCCGCAAGGGGCGCACGCTCTTCGACATCGACGAGCGCCTCGCGTTCATCGAGTCCGCCACGGAGCACATGGACAACGTGCGCGCGGAACCGTTCGACGTCCTCGTCGTCGAGTTCGCACAGCGCATCGGCGCCCGCGCGATCGTGAAGGGGCTGCGGGCGATCTCCGACTTCGAGTACGAGATGGAGATGAACCAGCTCAACCGCCGGCAGGCGCCGGACATCGACACGCTCTACCTCATGGCGAGCCCTCAGTACAGTTTCCTCAGCTCGAGCGGGGTCAAGGAGCTCGCGACCTTCGGAGGGCGGATCGAGGATCTTGTCCCGACGGGCGTGGCCGAGCGCTTGAAGGAAGAGCTCGCCCGGGAACGAACGTAAGGAACTGCCATGGACGTCCTGGTCCTCATCGACAAGCTGGACGACCTCGTCCACAACGCCAAGCCGGTCCCGCTGACCGATCAGGTGCGCGTGGACAAGGAGGAGATCTACGACCTCCTCGACCAGATGCGTGCGACGATCCCCGAGGAGATCAAGCAGGCGCGCTGGATCGTCAAGGAGCGTCAGGAGATGCTCGCCGAGGCCAAGCGCGAGGCCGAGCGGATCGTGAAGGAGGCGCGCGAGCGCCAGAACCAGCTCGTCTCCGACGAAGAGGTCACGAAGCAGGCCGAGCGCGCCGCCGAGGACATCATCGAGGACGCGCGGGCCCGTGAGCGCGAGATCCGCCTCGGGGCGGAGGACTACGCGGACGAGATCCTCAACACCCTCGAGGTGAACCTCTCGAAGTTCATCGCGGCCGTCCAGCGCGGGCGCGAGCGCCTGCAGGGCAAGGACGAGCCGGCCGAGGTGGCCTAGCCGGCCAGGTCGGCCGTGAAGGCCACGCCCTGACGGCCGAACATCTTCCCGCCCTTGCGGGAGACGCCGATCCGCTTGAAGCCGGGCTGCAGGAGCGTCTCGCGGTGCGGCGGCGAGTTCATCCAGAGATCGACCGTGCGCTGCGCCTGCTGGGCCGCCGGCGTGCCTGCGAGCCAGGCGATCGTCTCGCCGACGAGACGCGCCTTCACGAAGCGGCGGATGCGGACGTCGCACGGCGTGCCCGACGCCGAGTCGTGCGAGAAGACGCCCGAGGTGACCATGCCGCGGGAGTGCGAGTCGGCGGCCTCGTTCAGGCTGTCGTCGGCGCGCAGCGCAGGGAGGCCCTGCGAAGCGCGAACGCCGTTGAGCAGCGCGACGACCTGCGCCTCGATCCCGTCATTGGCCACCGAGGCGCGGACGGTGCGCGTCGCGGCGGATGCGTCGACTGCGTTTGCGAGCAGCGCGGATGCCGCGAGTGCTGCGGCAAGTACGACAATGCGGACGAACGGCACACGGCCGTCGGCCAGGCATGCGGGCACGAGCTTCCCCTCTTTCGGCCGCCTGCGGGGTTAGCTGACGGGCTCGCGCTGAAAGAGCTGCGCTTCGACTCCGAGGAGTCGTTCGCCCCACATACCTGGGTCCCCCGCTCCCCACCTCCTTGGTGGGGACTCGGCGTTATGCGAGCGGGAGCGTACCTCCTAAACGCCTTTCTCTGCATCGACGTTGCCATCGAACGTCCGTCCAGATGCGAAACGCACAGGTTCTCCGCGGTTAGCGGGACTCCTTCCACGTAGGCTCGGCGCCATGGACGACCTGGCCTCCGCGCTTCACGACGCCGGCGGGGCCCACGCCCCGCGGGAGCGCGCCGGCCAGCTGCGGACGCTGCTCGCCGCGGAGCTCGCGCACGGCCGGGGCGAACTCGCGCTCGCGCGCTCCGGGCGCGCGCGGCCGGTCGTCGTGGCCTTCGCGGCGGACGGGGCGAACCTGCTCGCCGTGACGCCCGCGCCTGCCGCGTTCCGGGCCGATCCGGAGGCCGCCGACGAGCGCACGTGGCTGCTCGTGGCGGCGGCGGTCGGCGCGCTGGCGGAGCTGGCTCCCGGGACGCTCCTGGCCGGGGAGCTCGGCGGCAACCTCGTGCTCGCCATGCCCGGGACGGTGTCCGACGAGGACGCCGAGCTGGCCGCGCTGGGCTTCGACGAGCAGGTCGCCGGCGTCGACCGGCTGCGTGCGACGGCGCTCGCGCTGCCCGGCCACGTCGTCGAGGGCTCGGTCGCCGAGCTGCGCGAGCCGATCGGCGCGACGCACCCGCTGCGCGTCGCGGCGGCGGTCGCCCGGCTGGGCGGCAGGCCGGCCGATCCCGCGTCGAGCGACGAGCACGAGGAGGCGGTGCTCGGGATGCTGACCGGCGAGAGCGGCCCGGCGGTCGCGCGCCCGCACGACGACCCCGATCCGGCCCGCCGCGTCGCCCGCCGCGTGCTGCAGCGGCTCGACGGGATGGGCAAGTGGGGCGGCTACCACACGGAGTTCGCGCACCTCGCGCGCGGCTTCCGCGGCAACGACCGCGCGCTGGCGGAGACCGTGGGCGAGTCGCTCCTGCAGGCGGGCCTGCTCGTGGAGAAGCCGTCCGTCGGTCAGCGGCACGTGTTCCTGAACTCGCGGCGGGCCGGGGACATCCGCAGGCTCATCGACGACGGCGTCGTGCCGTCCGACCTTCGTCTCCCGTAGTCTCGCGCCCGGTGGCCCTGTCCCGACTCGGCACGAAGCTCTTCACGGTGCGGACGCTGGCTCGGGCCGGCATCGCCAAGCCCGCGCGACCGGACCGCCTGGTGCGCGCGGTCCAGGCGCTGCGCGCGTGGGGGAAGACCCCCGCGGCCGGCTACGGGGTGAGCGCCGCCCGGTACCCGGACGAGCCGGCGATCATCGACGAGCAGGGCGCGATCACCTTCGCCGAGCTCGACAGCAGGACGAACGCGATCGCCCGGCGCTGGAAGGCCGACGGCATCGGCCCGGGGAGCTCGATCGCGATCCTGTGCCGCAACCACCGCGGGTTCGTCGAGTCAACGCTGGCGGCGTCGAAGACGGGCGCGGACATGCTGTACCTCAACACCTCGTTCGCAGGCCCGCAGATCGCCGAGGTCTGCCGCGAGGAGCGGCCCGTCGCGATGGTGCACGACGAGGAGTTCTCCGGGCTCGTCGCCGAGGCGCTCGCGGGCATGCACCACTACATCGCCGACGACATCCCCGAGCACGAGGACCGCGGCCCGCTCACGCCGCCCGACCGCCCCGGCCGCGTCGTCATCCTCACGAGCGGCACCACCGGCGCGCCGAAAGGCGCAGGGCGCCACCACCCGAGCTCGCTCGACCCGGCCGCCGCGCTCCTGGACATGATCCCCCTGCGGGCGCGCGAGCGGACGATGATCGCCGCCCCGATGTTCCACTCCTGGGGCCTGGCGCACTTCAACCTCGGCCTGACGCTCTCGACGACGCTCGTCCTCCAGCGCCGCTTCGACCCCGCAGCGACCCTGCGTGCGATCGAGGAGCACCGGGTCGATGCGCTCATCGTCGTGCCGGTGATGCTCGAGCGTCTCCTGCACGCCAAGCGCGAGAGCCGCCTCCAGCACGACCTGTCGAGCCTGCGGATCATCGCCGCGAGCGGGTCGGCGCTCCCCGGGCACCTCGCCAACGAGGTCATGGACGAGTTCGGCGACGTCCTCTACAACCTCTACGGCTCGACGGAGGTCGCCTGGGCGACGATCGCCACGCCCGAGGACCTCCGCTCGGCACCCGGGACGGCCGGGCGCCCGCCGCACGGCACGATCCTGCGCCTCTACGACGAGGAGGGCCGCGAGGTCCCGCGGGGGGGCTTCGGGCGCATCTACGTGTCCAACGAGATGCAGTTCGACGGCTACACCGGCGGCGGCGGCAAGGACACGATCGACGGCCTGATGTCGTCGGGCGACGTCGGGCACCTCGACGGCAACGGCCGGCTGTTCGTCGACGGCCGCGACGACGAGATGATCATCTCCGGCGGCGAGAACGTCTTCCCGCGCGAGATCGAGGACCTGCTCGCCGACCACCCCGCGATCGAGGAGGTCGCGGTGATCGGGGTGGAGGACGACGACTTCGGGCAGCGGCTGCGCGCGTTCGTGGTCCTGTGCGTCGGCGAGGAGCTGACCGAGGACGACGTGCGCACGCACGTCCGCGACAACCTCGCCCGCTTCAAGGTGCCCCGGGACGTGGTCTTCATGGAGGAGCTGCCGCGCAACGCCACCGGGAAGGTCCTCAAGCGCGTCTTGTGACCACGTTCCTGGACCTCGCCGATCCGTCGTTCTCGGCCACGGGGCCCGAGGTGCGCGCGGCGCGCGAGCAGGACTGGTGGGCGAGGACGGGCTACGGGATCGCGGTGCTGCGCTACGCGGAGGTGCGGGCGCTGCTCGCCGACCGGCGCCTGGCTCAGGGCAGCGCCAAGTGGCCGGCGCACAACGGCGTGGACAGCGGCCCGTTCGTGGAGTGGTGGTCGCGCACGTTGCTGAACCTCGAGGGCGATGCGCACCATCGGCTGCGGCGGCTGCTCGTGCCGGCGTTCGCGCCGCGGCACGTGACGCCGCTCGTCCCGCGGTTCCACGCGCTCGCCGAGGAGCTGATCGACGGGTTCGCCGATGCGGGCCGCTGCGAGTTCATGGCCCAGTTCGCGCGTCCGTACGCGTCCCGGGTGGCGAGCGTCGTGCTAGGGCTGCCGATCGAGGAGGCCCCGCAGTTCGCGGCGTGGGCGACGGACCTCGGACTCGCGCTCGGCGTGCACATCGCGCGCGACCTTCCGCGGGTCGAGGCGGCGCTCGAGGGCCTCTACGGCTACGCCGACGCGCTCATCGCGGCGCGGCGCGCGCGGCCGGCGGACGACGCGGTCAGCCGTCTGCTCGGATCGCTCGAGGGCGACGAGCTGCGCGGCTCGATCGTCATCCTCGTGTTCGGCGCGATCGACACGACGCAGAACCAGATCGGGCTCGCGATGGCGACGTTCCTCGATCACCCCGGCCAGTGGGCGCTCCTGGCCGAGCGCCCGGAGCTCGGCCGGGCGGCCATCGACGAGGTGATGCGCGTCGCCCCGACGACGACGTGGACGACGCGCGAGGCCGTCGAGGACTTCGAGTTCCAGGGCGTGGCGTTCGAGCGCGGCACGACCGTGCACCTCATGTCCGCGGCCGCGAGCACCGACCCCGCCGTGTACGAGCCCGACCGCTTCGACATCACCGTCACGCGCGAGCGCGGCGTCGGATTCGGCGGCGGCATCCACCACTGCCTCGGCCACTTCGTCGCGCGAACGGACATGGCGGAGGCGCTGCCGATCCTCGCGCGGCGGCTGCCGGACGTGCGCCCCGACGGCGAGCCGCGCTGGCTTCCGCTGACCGGCAACACGGGGCCGGTCACGCTCCCGATCGCGTTCTAGTCTCGAAGGCATGGATCTCGCAGCACTGCATCTCCGCCCCGGCGAGGGCCGCCGCGTCGAGGTCGACGTCGACATCGACGACGTCTCCTTCGGTGGGCAGACCTACTCGATGGACCCCCGCACCGTCGACGTGATCCTCGACATCTCGCGCATGTCGGGGGAGGGGTACGCGCTCCGCCTGCGCACGTCGACGACCCTGCGCGGGCCGTGCATGCGGTGCCTCGACGACGCCTCGCTGCGCCTGGACGTCGATGCCCGCGAGGTCGAGGCGCCGGGCGGCGGCGACGAGCTCTCGAGCCCGTACGTGACCGACGAGAAGCTCGACGTCGCTGCGTGGACGCGCGACGCGGTCGTGCTCGCCCTCCCGCAGCAGCTCCTCTGCCGCGATGACTGCGCCGGGCTCTGCCCGGTCTGCGGCGACAACCTCAACGACGCCGACCCCGACCACGCCCACGAGAGCGCGCCCGACCCGCGGTGGGCGGCGCTCGACAAGCTGAAGTTCGACTAGAGCCAGGCGCCCGTCGGGACGTACGGCCGCATCGGCCCGACGTCCCCCCGGGTGAAGATCGCGCCGCCCGGCGAGAGCGCCAGGCCGGCCTCCAGGCACGGGCGGATCGCCCAGTCCTGGCCCGCGGTGAGCAGGTCGACCTGCACCGTCGCGCCGCGCGGCGCTCGCGCGAAGCACGCCAACAGGAGCCGCGTGGCCGTGTCCTCGTCGAGCGCTGCGAGCACCCGGACGGTGCCCTCCTCGTGGATGGCGAAACCGCCCGGGAGCGTGAGCAGGCGTCCGGGCAGTCCGGCGAGATCATCGCCGTGGGCCGCGCCGCGCACTGCGCGCGATATGGGCTCGGTCGCGCGCAGATCGCTCGACTCGTCGACCTCCACGGCGGGCAGATCCGCGCGCAGCCTTCCGGCGGCGGCGACGCACGGGCGCAGGTCGAAGCCCGCCAGCGCGTAGCGACGCATGGCGCCCGGGTCCTCGGAGGACATGATCCAGCCGCCGCGCGCGCCGTCGCCGTACGCGAGCGCGGCGTCGAGCAGCCGCCGCCCGACCCCCCGGCCCTGGTGCTCGGGCGCGACCGCGAACAGCCCGAGGCCCCAGAGCCCCTCGCGCATGATCGCGTTCGCCGTCCCCACCACCGTGCCGTCGATCTCGGCGACCCACTGACCGTCCGGGTCGAGCTCGAGGTAGCGCGCGAAGCGCCGCAGAGCCCGGGCGCGGCGGACCTCGTCGTCGATCGCCGGGCGGTGGTGGCCGAGCACGCCGTAGGCGACGTCCTCGACGCGATCGGCGTCCTCGGGGCGCATCCGGCGGATGAGGACGTCGCCGCTGCGGTACTCTCCTTCGCCCATGGCCGTACCCAAGCAGAAGCAGTCGCACGCCCGCACGACGCAGCGCCGCTCGCAGCACAAGGTGTCTGCGCCGGCGTACAACGCGTGCCCGCAGTGCCACAGCCCCCGCCGTCCCCACCGGGTCTGCCCCGTGTGCGGCCACTACGGCGGCAGGGAAGTGGTCGCGCCCGGTCACGGGCACGACCACGATCACGATCACTAGGAGCTCCTCGAGTGGCCGTCACGGTCGCCGTCGACGCCAACGGCGCTGATCTCGGCCCTGCCGAGGTCGCGGCCGGGGCTGCGCTCGCGGCCACGCAGGGCGTCCGCGTCCTGCTCTTCGGCCCCGCCGACCAGCTCGGCCCGCCCGCACCGGGCGTCGAGATCGTCGATGCTCCGATCTCGATCGCGAAGGCCGCCGACGCCGTCGCCGCCACGCGCCAGGAGCCGGACTCGTCGATCGTGCGCGCCGCGCG
>Ga0268266_10002978_pt1 | contig 17461 bp, 20 predicted proteins | sample KBSS13metaG_FD_190356 | JGI IMG/M metagenome (GOLD analysis project Ga0268266, IMG submission 190356) | Switchgrass rhizosphere microbial communities from Kellogg Biological Station, Michigan, USA - KBS S1-3 metaG (SPAdes) (version 2) | ecosystem: Host-associated > Plants > Roots > Rhizosphere...
CCGGAAGGTGCCGCCGTACGCGTCGTGCGGGATGACGACGTGGTCCCCCGGCCGGACGAGCACGCGGAGCAGGACGTCCGACGCCCCCATCCCGGACCCGAACGCGAACCCGTGCGACCCGCCCTCCAGCGCCGCCAGACACTCCTGCAGCGCGGTGCGGGTGGGGTTGGCCGAGCGCGAGTACTCGTAGCCCGCCCGCAGCCCGCCGACGCCGTCCTGCGCGAAGGTCGAGCTGGTGTGGATCGGGAGGATGACCGCGCCGGTGCTGGGGTCGGGGTCCTGGCCTGCGTGGATGGCCCGCGTGGAGAAGCCCTTCATGACGGCGAGGCTAGCCCCACCAGCACGGCCCGGTGGTCCGACCCCGGCAGGTCCAGGATCGCGAAGCGGGTGGTCCGGAACTCCCGCGGGACGAGCACGTGGTCGATGCGGATGCCCGCCCAGCGCGGGATCCCCGCGTGATAGGTGCCGGTCAGCCCCTGCCCGGTGCCCTCGGCCGCGTCCTTGACGCCGGTCAGGCAGGCGCGCAGCGGGGCGTGGTCGAGGGTCGCGTTGAGGTCGCCCGCCACGATCGGCGCGGGCAGCGCGGCGGTCCAGCGGCCGATCGAGACCATGTCCCGGCCCCAGGTCCGGGCGTGCCTGCTAGCCATCGGGGCCTGCGGGTGCACGGCGTAGAAGGTCCGGTCGCCGAGCAGCCCACCGCGCGCCCAGAGGTACTGGCGGCGCAGCTCGGGGCCCGAGCCGACCTCCAGCTCCCCCATCCGCTCGGCGGCGAGCAGGGTGACCGACCAGCCGTCCGGCTTGCCGGGCTCGGTGGAGACCCAGGAGCGGTAGCCGTCGAGCATCGGCACGAGCTTGTCGCGGAACTCGATCCCGGACTCCGGGAGCGAGACCAGGTCGGGCTGCTCGCGGGCGATCAGGGCGGCCAGCGCGCCTGCGTCCGCGCGCCCGGCCCAGACGTTCGCGACGAGGACGGTCAGCGTCGGCTCGGTCGCGCCCGACGGGCGTCGGACCACCCGCGCAACGAGCCCCGCGGCCCCCAGCGCGGCGACCGCCCCCACCGCTGCGGCGGCGGGCCGGGTGCGCCGGGACCCACTCAGCAGCCCGGCGACGACCGCGGTGCCCGCCACGGCGTGGGGGCGCAGGGCCGCCAGCGCGGTGAAGGGGTGCCACCGGTCGAGCCCGAGCCGGTCCGGGAGCACGGCGGCCGCCGCACCCGCGCCGAGCAGCACCGCGAGTGATCTGCGCATGCCCCGACCGTAGCGACGGAGGCTGAGCGGAGGATGTGACGGGCCCGTGGTGGCGGAAGGTGTGCTCTCAGCGCTGCCGATGCCGCGCTGCGAGCACGCAACCGGTCATCTCACCGCGCTGAGCGCACGAAACGTGCCACCACGGAGCTCAGCCCAGGAACGCCAGAACGTCCGAGCGGGTGACCACGCCTGCGGGCTTGCCGTCGACCAGCACCATCGCGGCGTCGGCCGTGGAGAAGGCCTCCATCGCGGTGTCCAGGGGCTCGTTCGCGCCGATCGTGGGCAGGGCCGGGGACATGTGCTGCTCCAGACGGTCCGACAGCTTGGCCCGGTTGGTGAACAGCAGGTCCAGGATGTCCCGCTCCACCACCGACCCGACGACCTCGGCCGCCATCACCGGCGGCTCGGCCCGCACGACCGGCATCTGCGAGACGTGGAACTCCCGCAGGTAGTGCACGGCGTCGGCGACGGTCTCGTTCGGGTGGGCGTGCACGAGGTCCGGCAGCGTGCCGTCCTTGCGCCTCAGCACGTCCCCGACGGTCGCGCCCTCCGCGGGCGGCAGGAACCCGTAGCTGGCCATCCAGCCGTCGTTGAACACCTTGCCCAGGTAGCCGCGGCCGCCGTCCGGCAGCAGCACGACGATCACCGAGTCCGCCGGGGCGCTCGCCGCGACCCGCAGCGCCGCGACCGCGGCCATCCCGCACGAGCCGCCGACCAGCAGCGCCTCCTCGCGGGCCAGCCTGCGCGTCATGTGGAAGGAGTCCGCGTCGGACACCGCGACGATCTCGTCGCACACGCCCTTGTCGTAGGTGGTGGGCCAGAAGTCCTCGCCCACGCCCTCGACCAGGTACGGCCGACCGGTGCCGCCGGAGTACACGGAGCCCTCCGGGTCGGCGCCGATGATCTTCACCCGGCCGTCGGACACGTCCTTGAGGTACCGGCCGGTGCCGGAGATGGTGCCGCCGGTCCCGATCCCCGCCACGAAGTGCGTGATCCGCCCGGAGGTCTGCTCCCAGATCTCGGGGCCGGTGGCGGCGTAGTGCGAGGCCGGGTTGTTCTCGTTGGCGTACTGGTTCGGCTTCCAGGCGCCCTCGATCTCCGCGGTCAGCCGGTCCGACGTCGAGTAGTACGAGTCCGGATGGTCCGGGTCCACCGCCGTCGGGCAGACGACGACCTCGGCGCCGTACGCCTTCAGCACGTTGCGCTTGTCCTCACCCACCTTGTCCGGGCACACGAACACGCACCTGTACCCGCGCCGCTGCGCGATCATGGCGAGCCCGATGCCGGTGTTCCCCGAGGTCGGCTCGACGATCGTGCCGCCGGGCCGCAGCTCGCCCGAGGCCTCGGCCGCGTCGACCATCTTCAGCGCGATGCGGTCCTTGACGCTGCCACCGGGGTTCAGGTACTCGATCTTGGCCAGGACCAGCGGGTCGAGCCCCGAGGCGACGGACCCGAGCTTGACCAGCGGAGTGTTGCCGACCAGGTCGGAGATGTGCTCGGCGTAGCGCATGGGCCAATAGTTCCACGCCGCCGTGCGCCGGGTGCTACCCCAGGCCCATGAGTACGCCGACGAGGACGACGAGCACCACCACCAGCGCCATCGCGAGGACCGCCACCGCCACGGTCAGGGCCCGGATGCGCCCGGCCGCGCGCTCCCGCCTGCGCTCCTCGCTCGCCGCCACCAGGCGGCGCTCCAGGGGGTAGAGCTCCGCCCGGCCCTCCGGACCGGCCGCGAAGGCGGCCGCCTCGTCCAGCCTGACGCCGGCCAGCAGCGCCCCCGGGTCCCGGCCTGCGGCGTACCACCACCAGGCCGCCTCGGTGACCATGCCCCGCCCCGGTCGCTCGGTCCGGTCCTCGACGATCCAGTCCGCCAACCGGCGCCAGCCCCGGACCACGACGTCGTGCGCGATCTCGAACGCGCTCTCGTCCAGGGTGAACACCCGGCCGGTGACCAGCGCGTCGAACAGGGACGTCAGCACCGCGGCGTCGGCGGGCGACTGCTCGTCGGTCACCGCGAACCGGCTGACCCGCCTGCGCACCGACTCGGCGGCGCCGTGGGTGCCCTGCCCGCGCACCATCCGCAGCAGCACCGGGCGCACGTGCACCCGCTGCTCTTCGGTGAGCGCGGCGTAGACCCGCTCGCCCGCCCGCTCGGCTGCCCCGTGGACCCCGCCCGACTCGTGGTAGTGGGCGATCGTGACGTGCGGGCTGCCGTCCACGACCGCGCTCCGCCAGGCGGCGGCCACCGCATCGGCGACGAGGGCCAGCGCCCCGGGCGACGACGACTCGGCGTCCGGCCGGATGCCCAGCTCGCCGAGCGCCAGGTCGACGACACCGTCCGCCAGCGGGAAGCCCGCCTCCTCGGCCGGGCCGGTCATGATCGCGCGCAGGGCCTCGGCGGAGGGGCCGCGCAGCCGGACGGCCCGCACCGGTCGGGCGCCGGGCGAGGTCAGGTCGGCCAGGTCGCTCTCGCGCAGCCCGAGCAGCACGCGGGGCCCGCCGTCCGGCTCGCCCGCGAGCAGCACCCGCAGGGCGGCGCGGAGCTCGTCCCGCTCGTCGGGGAGCGCGTGCACGTCGTCCACCAGCACGTACCGGGCGGGACCCGCGAGCAGTCCGGCGAGCCTGCCCGCGGGATCCGCGCCCGGCCCGAGCTCGTCGACACCGGTGAGCGTGGGCAGCACCCCGGCCCGCAGCACCGACGTGACCCCGACCCCGGAGGGCCCGGTCACCACCACGACTCCCCCGGGCGCCGTCTCGCGCAGCAGGGCTTTGACCTGGGCGACCTCGTCGTCGCGGCCGCGCAGACCCTCCTCGACGGGCGCGGACCCCGGATAGGGCCGCAGGTCGGACGACGGCCGCGCCGGGGTGTCCGCGACCCGGCGCAACGCTCGGCGCCACCGCTCGCGCTCCGGGTCGTCCGCGGCGAGCCCGAAGGCGGTGAGGACGGCGTCGAGTCGCGGCGGGGAGGGCAGCGAGCGGCCCTGGACGTAGTCCCGGATAGTGGTGAACGGCAGCATCGGGACCCCCGAGGCCTCGCCCTCCGACGCCACGGTCCGCTTCGCGAGCGCGCGGAAGCTCAGCCCGGAGGCCGTCTTCATCCGGCTCAGCTCGGCGGCGAAACCCGCCCGGTCGACGACCACGTCGGGATCGGACGGCCGATCCTCCGGTCCCGCCACCCACGCCTCCCCTCGCCGTCCCGACGCGCGGAGGATAGGTCCGCCGCGACGCGCCGTGCGTCATGTGGCACTGGTGCCGAACGATGCGATCCCGCTGTACGACCTTGTACGAATGCCCCATTCCGGAGCACGTGTCACCACCGTTCGGGCTACGTTGGGCCCTTGATCGCGGGTGGTGCGGAGGGCACGCCGACACCGTCCGCCGCCGCTCCCCGGCTCCGCACCTCCCACCGCACCGCCGGGCGTCGAGCACCCGCGGCGCCCACCACCGCCGGGCGCCGCGGGCCCTTCCCGGACCGTGCCCGCGACGGAGCAGCAGGGAGTGCGCGCGGGTGCGAGCCGGCAGTCCAGGATCCGAGGGATACTCGGAGCAGGTGGTCGACCGCAGTGGCGGCCGACCTCGCGCGGCGCCGGGCGGGGACACCCGCCCGGAGGACCTGGACGCCGAGCTGACCGCCCTGGCGCGCGCCGCGGCGGTCGGCGACCGCCGCGCCCTGGACGCATTGCTGCGCGGCGCGGGTCCGCCGCTGCTGCGGTACTGCCGCGGCAGGCTGGGCCACCGCGCACCCGGCCTGTCGACGGCGGAGGACGTGGCCCAGGACGTCGTGATGGCGGTGTGCACGGCGCTGCCCCGCTACCGCGACCTGGACACCCCGTTCATGGCGTTCGCCTACGGGATCGCGCGGAACAAGGTCGCGGACGCCTTCCGTGCCGCCTCGCGGGACCACTCCGACCCCGCCGAGGAGGTCCCGGACTCGCTCGACGTGTCGGCGGGCCCGGAACAGGCGGCCGTGGGCTCCTCGCAGCTCCGGGAGCTGATGGCGCTGGTCGACCGGCTGCCCGCGCAGCAGCGGGACATCGTCGTCCTGCGGGTGCTGGGCGAGCGGTCCGCCGAGGAGACCGCGGCGCTGGTCGGGTCCACCCCGGGGGCGGTGCGCGTGGCGCAGCACCGCGCACTCGGGAAGCTGCGGGGCTGGCTCGCGGAGGGCGCCGCTCCGTGACGGGGCGGGGGTGATCGGCCCGTGGAGGGACGGGCCGGTCATCCCCGCTCACTCCCGTTCGACGCGGCGCAGCCCCCGACCCTCCCGCCACGACTCGACGACGAGCCGGTCGGCCGCCTCGTTCAGCCGGGTCACCACCACCTCGGTGACGTCCGCGCGGTAGGCCTCACCGTCCGCGGGACCGTCCACGGACCCCGTGGACACCGCCCGACCTGCGACCTTGGCGTCGCCCTCCCACTCGGCCTCGTTCTCGGGCGGGTCGTAGGCGGCGCTGTGCAGCGCGAACCGGGGGTCCCGGGCGAGGTCCGCGCCCTTGCGCGAGGCGGTCATCGACCCGAAGGTCAGCTCCCCGCCCTCGAACGCGGCCTCGATGCCGGAGATCCGCGGGGACCCGTCGGCCCGGATCGTCGCGATGGTCTTGTGCCGGTGTGCCTCGAGGATCGCGCGGGCCCGGGCGGCGAGCTCGGGGGCCTGCTCCTCGACCTGCTTCCAGGACGCCATGGCGACATCATGCCGCCCTCCCCCGCCGAAACCTGTCAGGGAAACAGAACGGCGCCGCGAACCCGGGGGTCCGCGGCGCCGCTCCGGCCGGATGGAGGGGGTGATCCGGCCGAGCCTCTACTCCGAGCGCAGGTAGCTCAGCAGCCGGAGGATCTCGATGTAGAGCCAGACCAGGGTGGTCATCAGGCCGAAGGCGATGTACCAGGCGAACTTCGCGGGCGCGCCCTCCTTGACGGCCCGGTCGGCCATGTCGAAGTCCAGCATCAGGCTGAACGCCGCGACGCCGATGCAGACGATGCTGAACAGGTACGCCAGCGGCGACCCGTCCCGCAGGCCGAGCCCACCCTCGGTGAAGAACCCGGCGAGCAGGTTGACCACCATCAGGATCAGCACGCCGATCGAGGCGCCCATCAGCCACTTGGTGAACTTGGGGGTGACCTTGACCGCGCCGGTCTTGTAGACGATCAGCATCCCGACGAACACGCCCGCCGTGCCGACGATCGCCTGGAACCCGATGCCCTGGAAGTTGGTGCCGGAGAACTCCAGCGCCCCGGTGAGCGCGCCGAGCGCGACACCCATGGCCGCCGAGTACAGCAGCACGAGCGCCGGGTTGCTGCTCTGCTTGAAGATCACGATCAGCGACACGACGAAGCCGACGATGATCGCGGGCAGGGCCAGGAAGTACATCCCCGACCAGGCCGTCAGGATGCCGGCCACGAGCGCGACGCCTGCGGTGATCGCGGTCTTGACGACGACGTCGTCCACGGTGAGCGGCCGCTCGCCTGCGCCCGCCCGGCCGATCCCGGCCTGCGAGGCCTGGGTGTCGGCGTAGGCGGCCGCGCCGCCCATCATGCCGCCGCCCTGGCGATCGAACGTGGCGTAGCCGCCCTGCCCCTGGGGCAGCCTGCGGAACGCCGGGTTGCTACTGGTGCGCACCGGTTCCTCCTCGTCGCGTCTGTCGCCGCGCTATGGGTTGAACGTGGGTGGGACCTGCTTGGTTCCCGCCCGGGTAAAACCGACTTTACCCGCGCGGGCGATCATGCGGTTCAGGCGGCGGGGCGGGTGTCGAGCGGCACACCCGCGGCCTCCAGCGCCGCCTCGGCCTGCAGTCGCGCGAAGGGGCGCTCCCGCTCGGGCAGATCGGTCAGCCGGGGCCGGTCGTCCCCGACGGCGCGGCAGAGGTCGGACAGCACGTCGTCGTACGCGGCGAGGGCGGCGACCCGCCGGACCCGGCTCGACGGGGCGGGCGCCCGGACCTCCCGGCGCAGTCGGTGCAGGTCGCCCACGAGCCGCTCGTAGGGACGACCGATGGGCGCCGGCGGGCGCCTGCGGCTCGCGAACCACTCGGGCAGGTCCAGGAGCAGCGGTCCGAACCGCACCAGGGCCCAGAGGAACAGGCTGGGTGCGGCGGCGATGGCGGCGAAGGACAGGACGCCGGTCCACACGTCCGACACCTGGGTGAGCGTACCCAGATCCGCAGGTCAGAGGGGATCTTGGCGCAGTAGGCTCGACGGGTGTCCGTCCGCCGCGTCGTCCGTCCGGCCGCCTACGCCGTCTGCGAGTCCGAGGGGCGGGTGCTGCTCGCCCGGTGGACCGGCCCGCGGGGACCGGAGTGGACACTGCCCGGCGGCGGCATCGACCACGGCGAGGACCCCCGGCACGCTGCGGTGCGCGAGGTGGCGGAGGAGACCGGGTACGAGGTCGTCCTGGACCGGCTGCTCACCGTCGACTCGGTGCACATCCCGGAGGCCGGCTGGGGCGGCGGGTCCCAGGTCGACCTGCACGGCATCCGGGTCGTCTACGCCGCCCACGTGGTCGGCGGCGACCTGCGCCACGAGGTCGGCGGCTCCACGGACATGGCGGGCTGGTTCGACCTCGCCGAGGTCCCGGCGCTCCCCCAGGTCCCGCTGGTCGCGATGGGGCTGGCCGCGGCCATGGCCACAGACCCCGCGGCGGAGGCGGCCCGGCTACCGTAGGCCCCCCTCGACTCCTGAAGGAGGTATGTGCGCATGGTCTGGGCCTTCTTCACCAAGCGTCTGCGTCTGTGGCTGGTCCTGGCGGTCGCCGTGCCGCTCGGCGGCTGGCTGCTCGGCAGGGTGGCCGATCTGATCGAGCGCCGGAGGGGCCCCAATCAGGTGAGCCGGACGATGCACCAGGCCCGCGGCTGGTTGCAGCGCCGCTCCCGCGGCCCGCTGGCGGCCCGGACGACCGAGAAGGACCGGCCCCTCCGATAGAGGTGGGTGCCGCGGCCTCTCGAGGGCCGCGGCACCCGGCAGCGCGTATCCGCTCCCCAGCGATACGCGGTGTACCTGGTATCTCGCGCGGTGAGGGATCGTCGTTACCCGTCCCACACGAACGATCACCACACGTCGTCAGAACTGATGAAGATCAGCCTCTCGACGCTGGGCGTCGCGCCCCGCACGGAGTCCGCGCGTCCCTTCGGCTCCTCCCAGTCCTCCTGACGCCCCAACGCGGTGAGGTCCAGGTAGGCGTACCAGCCGCCGGCCCATTCGGCCCCGGTGCTCGTGTGGCACAAGCGTCGCTGGGTGGCGCTCGAGCCACACGAGCGGCACGTGGAATGTCGGGATTGCCGTGCGGCCCGTGCGGGGCCAGGGTGGAGCGCGTGAACGCCGACGTGATCGTCGTGGGAGCGGGCCTCGCCGGTCTGGTCGCCACCGCCGAGCTGGTGGCCGCGGGCAGGCGGGTCGTGGTCGTCGACCAGGAGCCCGAGACGAACCTCGGCGGGCAGGCCTGGTGGTCCTTCGGCGGGCTGTTCCTCGTCGACTCCCCCGAGCAGCGTCGGATGGGGATCACCGACTCCGTCGACCTCGCGCTGCAGGACTGGCTGGGCAGCGCGCAGTTCGACCGCGGCGTCGACGACCCGTCCGGCGAGGACTTCTGGGCGCGGCAGTGGGCCACCGCGTACGTCGACTTCGCGTCGGGCGAGAAGCGGGCCTGGCTGCACGGCCTGGGCGTGCGCTGGTTCCCGCTGGTCGGCTGGGCGGAGCGCGGCGGCTACCTCGCCGACGGGCACGGCAACTCCGTCCCGCGGTTCCACGTCACCTGGGGCACCGGCCCCGGCCTGGTCGCCCCGTTCGCCCGGATCGTGCGCGACGGCGAGCGCGCCGGGCTCGTCGAGCTCCGCTTCCGCCACAGGGTGGACGCCCTGACCAGCACGGACGGCGTGGTCACCGGCGTCTCCGGCGCGGTCCTGGAGCCGTCGGACGCCGCCCGCGGGGTCGCGACCTCGCGCACCGAGGTGGGCGCGTTCGAGCTGTCCGCCCAGGCCGTGATCGTGACCTCCGGCGGCATCGGCGCGAACCACGACCTGGTCCGGGCCAACTGGCCCGCGCGGCTCGGGACCCCGCCGACGGAGATGGTCACGGGCGTCCCCGCGCACGTCGACGGCCGGATGCTCGGCATCGCCGAGGCCTCCGGCGCGCGGCTGGTCAACCGGGACCGGATGTGGCACTACGTCGAGGGCGTCCAGAACCACTCCCCGGTGTGGGAGGGCCACGGGATCCGGATCCTGCCGGGCCCGTCGTCGATCTGGCTGGACGCGACCGGCCGCAGGCTCCCCGCGCCCTACCTGCCCGGCTTCGACACCCTCGGCACGCTGGCCCACCTGCGGACCACCGGACACGACCACTCGTGGTTCATCCTCACCCAGAAGATCATCGAGAAGGAGTTCGCATTGTCGGGCTCCGAGCAGAACCCGGACCTGACCGGCAAGGACGTCCGCGCGACGCTCGGCCGGATCCGCCCCGGTGCGCCCGCCCCGGTGGAGGCGTTCAAGGAGCGCGGCGCGGACTTCGTGGTCGCGTCGTCGGTCGGCGAGCTCGTGGCCGGGATGAACAAGCTGACCCCGGAGCCCCTGCTCGACGAGGCGGAGATCGAACGCCAGATCGTCGCCCGGGACCGGGAGCTGGCCAACCCGTTCACCAAGGATCTGCAGGTCATGGCGATCCACAACGCCCGGCGCTACCGCGGCGACCGGCTCGGCCGCACGGCCACCCCGCACCGGATCCTCGACCCGAAGGCAGGCCCGCTGATCGGCGTCAAGCTGCACGTGCTCACCCGCAAGACGCTCGGCGGCCTGCAGACCGACCTGACCGGCCAGGTCCGTGGCCCGTCCGGCGAGCCGGTCCCGGGGCTGTTCGCCGCGGGCGAGGTCGCGGGCTTCGGCGGCGGCGGAGTGCACGGCTACCGGTCCCTGGAGGGCACGTTCCTCGGCGGGTGCCTGTTCGGCGGCCGTCAGGCGGGCCGGGCCGCCGCCCGATCCGTCACCTGAGCGTTGCCTTGCTCAACGGTAGGCTGATTACAGTGTTGCAATGGCCGAACCGACGCTGCACGAGTGGGCCGGGGGCGATCCCGCCTTCCGCAGGCTGATCGACGCCTTCTACGACCGGGTCGAGCAGGACGACCTGTTGGGGCCGTTGTTCCCCGGCGGGGTGCACGAGAAGCACCGCAGCCACGTCACGACGTGGTGGATCGAGGTCTTCGGCGGCGCGCCCGGGTACACCGAGCAGCACGGCGGCTACGCGACGATGCTCGCCCACCACCGCGACCTGGGACTGACCGCCGACCAGCGGTTCCGGTTCGCCTCGCTGATGAGCCTGGCCGCGGACGACGCGGGCCTGCCGGACGATCCCGAGTTCCGCGCGGCCTTCGTCGGGTACCTGGAGTGGGGCACGCGGCTCGCGCTGTCGAACTCGCAGCCCGGCGCCCCCGTCGTCGAGCAGGCGCCGGTGCCGCGCTGGGGCTGGGGCGTCGCCCCGCCGTACCAGCCCTAGGGGGCGTCGGGTCGGCTGGAGATCGATCAGGCTCCCCCTTCATCACCCGATCGGTCGACACGGTGTTTCCGTTCCGGCGCCCGGGGGTAGCCGAAACGTGATCGGTGACGGTGACACTGGGGAGCGGAGCCGGTGCCGATCAGGAACCGGGGACCCACCTCGCGCGCGCCACTGGGGAGCGACGCGCGCAGCCCCGGAGGTGTTCGCGGCCCGGCCGGCTCGACGGCGGCCGGGCCGCACTCCGGCTCACAGGCCCCCCCGCCCGTCATCCTCTCCGATGAGTCCCACCGCCCCCGGCGGTCCACACTGCATGGACACCGAGATACGCGAGCTGGTGCAACGCTGGGCCGACGCGGTGCATCGCGGGGACATCGAGGCCGTGGTCGCGGACCACGCCGAGGACATCGTCATGTTCGACGTGCCGCCGCCCCAGGAGGGCGTGCGCGGCATGGCCGCCTACCGCGACTGCTGGCCGCCCTTCTTCGACTTCCAGGCCTCCGGCGGATCGTTCGACATCCTGGAGCTGCAGGTCACCGCGGGTGCGGAGGTCGCGTACGCCTTCGCACTGCTGCGCTGCGACACCGCCGACGGCAGGCGGGACCGGCCCGATCGACGCCTCCGGCTCACCCTCGGCCTGCGCCGGGAGGACGACCGCTGGGTCGTCGCGCACGAGCACCACTCGTTCCCGCTGGAGTGACCTGCCAGGGTGGGCCCATGGCCTACGGCGACTTCCAGCTCGAGATCTACCTCGCGGGGACCCGCGGCCTGCTGCCGCGGTTCCCCGTCGACTTCGCCGGGATGGAGCGGCGTGCGGCGGAGTCGCTGCCGCCGTGGGTGCTGTCCTACGTGGCGGGCGGTGCCGGCGACGAGCACACGCAGCGCGCCAACGTCGCCGCCTTCGAGCGCTGGGGCCTGGTCCCGCGGATGATGCGGGCGACCCGCGAGCGGGACCTGTCGACGAGCCTGTTCGGGATCGACCTGCCGCACCCGCTGTTCCTCTGCCCGATCGGCGTACTCGGCATCTGCTCCCAGGACATGCACGGCGACCTCGCGACGGCCCGAGCCGCGGCCCGCACGGGCGTCCCGATGATCGCGTCGACGCTCTCGCAGGACCCGCTCGAGGACGTCGCGGCGGCGCTGGGCGACACCCCGGGCTTCTTCCAGCTCTACACCCCGACGGACCGCGACCTGGCCGTCAGCCTCATCCAGCGGGCCGAGCGGGCCGGGTTCCGGGCGCTGGTCGTCACGCTCGACACGTGGGTCACCGGCTGGCGCCCGCGGGACCTGAACACCGCGAACTTCCCGCAGCTGCGCGGCTACTGCCTCGCGAACTACACCTCCGACGAGCACTTCCGCGCGCGGCTGACCAGCTCCGACCCTGCGGAGGTGGTGGGGCTGTTCGCGCAGGTCTTCGGGCACGCCGTCACCTGGGACGACCTCACGTGGATGCGCGAGGCGACCAGCCTGCCGATCGTCCTCAAGGGACTGAGCCACCCCGACGACGTCCGGCGTGCCAAGGACCTCGGCGTCGACGGGGTCTACTGCTCCAACCACGGCGGACGCCAGGCCAACGGCGGCGTCCCGGCCCTGCAGACGCTCCCCGCCGTCGTCGAGGCGGCCGGGGACACGCCCGTGCTGTTCGACTCCGGGGTCCGCAGCGGCACGGACGTCGTGAAGGCCGTCGCCCTCGGTGCCGCGGCGGTCGGCACCGGGCGGCCGCACGCCTACGCACTCGCCGTCGGCGGGGAGGAGGGCGTGGTGCACCACCTGCGGTCCTTCCTCGCCGAGGCCGACCTGCTGATGGCCGTCGACGGCTATCCCGACCTCGCCGCCCTGCGCGAGGCGGGCCTGACGAGCGTCAGCCCCTGAACGCGAGCCCGCGGGCCACTGGCCGGCAGCATCGGCCCGCCACCCCCTGACGAGGAGACCGCCCATGATCCTCCACCGCGCCGTGCCCAACCTGACCGCCGCCGACCCGTCCACCGGGCACGGCTTCTACACCGACTACCTCGGCCTCCGCGTCGACTTCGACCTGGGCTGGGTCACGAGCTTCCGCTCCCCCACGAACCGGCACGTCCAGCTGAGCCTGGTCGGCCGGGACGCAACCGCGCCGGAGAACGCCCAGGTCAGCATCGGTGTGGCGGACGTCGACGCCGCGTACGCCGAGGCCGTGGAGCGCGGCTACGAGATCGTCCACCCGCTGACCGAGGAGGCCTGGGGCATCCGCCGCTTCCTCGTCCGGGAACCCCACGGCGCGGTGCTCAACATCCTCCGCCACCGCGACTGAGTATCGTGCTCGCCATGGTCGAGGTCGTGAGCGTGCTCGCCGCGTTCGTCCTGGTCCTGGGCTTCCTGGTCTGGGCCGCCCGGCGCGTACGACGGCGCGCGGGCGGCGGGTCGCTGATGAACCCGTTCGACGAGATCTGGCACCCGACCGCGTACCACGCGCGGCTGGAGGTCGAGGCCCGCGACGAGCTCGCCGTCCCCGCTCCGCTGCCGGGCGACGACCCGCCCGTCAGAACGCGGTGGCGAGCCGTGCCGCCGGACCCGCAAGGACGATCAACGCCGCGGTGAGCGCCTGCCGGACGCACCACCGAGCCGGATCGACCTCGAGGTGGACGGCCGCGAGCTGATCGCCGAGCTGGGCACGACGGTGATCGGGACGCGATCTGCGTCGGGCACGGCGAGCCCATGCCCGACCGGACGGTCGAGCTCCGCGCCGCTGCGGAGACCGTGCCGGACCCGTTGGGCTGAGTGCGGCGTCGGGGATCGCCGGTCTTGCCCGCGCCCGTACCCTCGTCCGCGTGAACCCGACCGCGCAGACCTCGGTGCCGGACGTGCTGGCCGAGCTGGCCGCACTCGAGGACCCTCGCACCCGCGAGGTGAACGAGCGCCGCGGGGACGACCACGGCGTGAACCTGGGCAAGCTGCGCGCGCTCGCCAAGAGGCTCAGGACGCAGCAGGATCTCGCGCGCGAGCTCTGGGCCACCGACGACACCGCGGCGCGGCTCCTGGCCCTGCTGATCTGCCGTCCGAAGGCGTTCGAGGCGGACGAGCTGGACGCCATGCTCCGGCAGGCGCGCTCCCCCAAGGTGCAGGACTGGCTCGTGAACTACGTCGTCAAGAAGAGCCCGCACGTCGAGGCGCTGCGCCAGGCGTGGTTCGCGGACCCGGATCCCGTGGTGGCGAGCGCGGGCTGGGCGCTGACCACCGACCGGGTGGCGAAGAAGCCGGCGGGTCTCGACCTCCCCGGCCTGCTCGACGTCATCGAGGCGGACATGCGCGAGGCCCCGGACCGTCTGCAGTGGGCCATGAACCACTGCCTCGCCCAGATCGGGATCGAGCACCCGGACCAGCGCGCTCGCGCCCTGGACATCGGCGAGCGGCTCAAGGTCCTGGAGGACTACCCGACGGCGCCCGGCTGCACGTCCCCGTACGCCCCGATCTGGATCACCGAGATGGTGCGGCGCCAGACCGCCCGGTAGCGCCCATTCGTCCAATCCCCGGCCCACCTCGGGCGACTACGGTTCCGCCATGACCGCACAGCCCACCGAACGGCCCCCGGTCCACCTGGCGCCCGGCGAAGGACGCCGCTACGACATGGGCCGCCTCGCCGCGGTGTTCAAGGCCGACGGCGCGGAGACCGCCGACCGCTACTCGATCTCGGAGTGGTGGCTCGATCCGCACACCGACGGCCCGGGCGCCCACACGCACCCGGAGGACGACGTCTTCTACGTCCTCGAGGGCACGATGACCTTCCTCGTCGGCGACCGGTGGATCGACGCCCCGAAGGGCTCGTTCGTGCTGGCCACGGGCGGCACCCCGCACGACTTCCGCAACCTCACCGACGCGCGCTGCGGCGCGCTCAACGTCTCCGTCCCGGGCGCCTTCGAGGACCACATGCCCGGCATCGCGGAGTGGTTCATCGCCCGCGACCGCTGAGCCCTCCAGCAGGATCGGTCAGGATCCCTCCCGTCGCGCTGAGCCGCGGGGCTTGCCGTTCCCGGCGGTTCGGGCCATGGTCGGGCTGCTTCGCGAGAGCCGGGACTCACGCTCTCGTCGGTTCGACGACGAACGGAGACGGCGATGGCGGCTGTGGTCCTCCTGCCCGGGATCGTGAATCCCGCGCGGCCGAAGTTCGCGGTGCTGGCCGCCGAGCTCGATGACGTCCAGTGCGAGTTCAAGGACCTCGAGATCTATGCCGACCCCCGGATCCCGGACGACTACTCGTTCGCCGACGAGGTCGAGGGGCTCCACCGGTTCGTGACGGAACTGGGCGACGACCCCGTCCACCTCGTCGGCTACTCGCTCGGCGGCGCGATCGCGCTCGCCTACGTCGCGCAGCACCCGGACCGGGTGGCGAGCGTCGCGCTGGACGAGCCCGCCACCGACTTCACCGAAGAGGACCGGGCGCTGCTGGGCTCCCAGTGGATGACCGGGCTCGCCGATCTCCCGACGGACGAGCAGATGAAGGGGTTCTTCGAGACCATGTTCCGCCCGGGCGTCGAAGTCGCCCCACCACCCCCGCTGCCGTCCACACCCGAGATGGCTCTGCGCCCGGCCGGCGTCGCGACGATGCTCCGGGCGCTTCCGCGCAGCACCGTCGACGAGGACGCCCTCCGTTCCTATCCCGGCCCGATGTACCTCGCCTACGGCAGCCTGAGCCACGAACGGTTCGAGGCCATGGCCGCGAGGATGCCGACCCGCTTCCCCCGCTGCACCGTCGAGCGGTTCGAGGGCCGCCACCACCTCGACCTCCCCACCAGGCCGAACCCGCCCGAGTCGCCACGGCCCTGCGCGCACTGTGGAGCCGGGTTTGAGGGTTCGTCCGTCAAGAGGTCGTCCCCGCGTACGAACATCGATCACGTACGGACGCCTGCTCGTCGACGAGGTTCGGACATCGCGGGCGCAGCCGGTCGGAGACGAAAGGTCGGTTCCACGAGGACGACCGGCACCCCGAGCCCGCGTCCGATCGACGAGCAGCGGGCGGCGCCTGCCGGCGCCCACAGCCGACCACTGGCCTCCCCACCAGCGAGAACGCCCAGTTATCGAACATCTGGTCGACTATGATCAGGTCATGTCCACCGCCCTCGCAGCACCACCCGAGACCCCCGTCTCGGCCGCCGCCGAGGAGCTGGCACGCCTCGAAGAACTCGTCACCCTGCGCAACAGCATCGACGCCGAGATCGCCGACACCACTCGCGCCTACGCCCGCGCCGAGGTCGACGCGCGGCTCGATCAGATCGCCGCCGAGCACGTCACGGTGGAGCAGGTCGAGGCGAGCATCGTCGACCGGCTCGGTCGGGCTCTGCGGGTCTCCCCGACCCGGGCCCGGGCCCAGCTGCGGATCGGCCGCGACCTGCACACCGGACTCGACCGGCTCCGCGAGTCGTTCGGCGCCGGCGAGATCGACCAGCCGAAGGTCACCGCGATCGTCGCCGCCGCCGCACACCTCGACGCCACCGAACGAGCCGAGGTCGACGCGAAGCTCGCCGCCCACAACCTTCACACCCTCGGACTGCGCCGGGTCACCGACCTGACCCGCATGATCGTCGCCGAGGTCGCACCGGAGAAGTTCACCGAACGGGCCCGCGCTGCCCGCCGCGACCGCCACGTCACCATCAGCCCCGCAGGCGATGGCATGGCGCTGCTGCGTGCCTATCTTCCGGCCGAGCAGGGCATCGCCTGCTATGCCGCGCTACGCAAAGCGGTCACCGAGCACTGGGTCTCTTCTGACCCGGTGACCCGTACCCGCGGCCAGATCATGGCCGACACTCTCGTCGAGCGCCTCACCGGCACCACCCCCACCGAGCCCGTCACGGCGGTGGAGATCCAGGTCCTGGTCCCCATCGGATCACTGGTCAACGCCGACGGCCCGCTCCCGGCCGAGCTCCCCGGCTTCGGACCGGTCCCGGCCGAGTTCCTCACCGAACCCGGCCACACCACCTGGCGGCGCCTGATCACCGAAGACGGCATCGTCATCGGCGCCGACTCCCGTCGCCGCACCTTCACCGGAGTCCTCGCCGACCTCATCCGCTCCCGCGACCGCGGACGCTGCACCACCCCACACTGCGACGCCCCGATCGAACACCTCGACCATCTCCACCGGTGGTCCGAGGGTGGGCGCACCACCCTGACCAACGGTGCGGGCACCTGCGCCTTCCACAACCTGGTCCGCGAGATCCCGCCCTAGATGACCGGTTCCACGGTGTTGATGCGGTGCGGCGTTCGGTGGCGGGTGGGGGGTGCCCAAGATCAGCGTGCTGACCCAGAAGAGCAGGAGGCTCCCGCGGTCGCTGATCTAGACACCGTCGCCACGGCACTGTCCGTGCGCGCCGACGACCTGGTGAAAGCCTCGCCCGGACGGGCACCGTGGCGACCCCGGGTCGGCATCACCCCGTAGACCAGCGACGCCGAGCTGATCACCGTGCTGCCGCCGACACCAGCCTGTGGACCGATGACGTGTGGGTGGTCGATTCCACCCCGGTCGAGTGCGGCCGCTCCCGCGAGACCATGCGGCGCTCGGACCTGGCCGGTTACGCCGAGTACGGCTACCGCGCCTCGCGCTCGCGCTACTTCTAGTGTCCCGCACCGTAAGTCCGTCGCGTATATCGGCGGATCCAGGTTCACGCAGGCCAGGCAGCCGGTCCGAGGCTCGTACCGGGTGTACTCGCCGGACCGGCAACGCCGCCTGCGTGGGCCTGGGCCGTCGAGATATGCGGCGGATCTGCGGGCGGGACACT
>Ga0268266_10002979_pt1 | contig 17451 bp, 18 predicted proteins | sample KBSS13metaG_FD_190356 | JGI IMG/M metagenome (GOLD analysis project Ga0268266, IMG submission 190356) | Switchgrass rhizosphere microbial communities from Kellogg Biological Station, Michigan, USA - KBS S1-3 metaG (SPAdes) (version 2) | ecosystem: Host-associated > Plants > Roots > Rhizosphere...
GCCCCCTCATATCGACCGAGCTTTGACTTCATGTAGCCCCCCCGGTGCCGACGTTTTCCGCGACCCGTGCCTGCGGCGAGCCCACTACGATCGCATGCAGCATTCTCATTGGCTTGTCGCGTTCTGCCTCGGTGCTCTCGGTGCGTGCTCCAGCAACGTGTCCTCGACCGAGGACGCCAAGCGCGCGTACATGGCGCTCGACGGCGCGGTCAGCAAGTCGATCGAGCTCGGCTTCGACGGCTTCAACTCCGCGACGAGTGCGAATATCTCGCCCCAGACCGACAACGGCGACACCGCCGGCACGCTCGTCGTCACCGGCCAGGTCGACCAGGGGTCGTCCGCGAACAAGACGATGCGGCTCCTGCTCGCGATGGCCGGCTACAACGACGGCACGATCAGCGTCGACAACACCAGCACCGAGATCGTCTACAACACCGGCGACACCCAGCCCGCGCTCGAGCTCGACCTCAAGAACATCCCGACCGGGACTTTTTCGGGCTCGCTGACCGGCGATTTCACGATGTCGGGCGATCTGAAGGGCGACGTCACGCTCGATCTGACGATCGACGGCACGCTCGAGGCCGGCCCCAACAGCTCCGTGATCCGCGCTTCGACCACGGTGACCGGCACCGCCGTGTCGGACGGCGGCACCTACGACGTCAACATCATGGAGTAGCGATGAGGTAGCGCGCCCTCGCGACGCGCGCGGCTCGGCCGACTCACGCCATCATGCGCATGTCGTGGTGGATGGTCGCGGCGCTGGCATCCGGGTGCACGAGCGGAGCCAGCGTCAAGCTCGCACTCTCGAACCAGACGAGTACGCAGGCACGCACGATCGATCTTGCCGGCGACGGCACCGAGCTCCAGCTCAAGATCTTGTCCGTGTCGCTCGCGCAGGACGTCGATCCGGTCACGATGAACGACATCGGCACGAGCACCAACATCTGGGTCGCGCCGGAGTGCGCCGGCGACGTCGACGACTGCAACGTCGCCGGCTTCACGCTGCCCGCCGGGCCGCGCGTCACGCAGTACTTCGATCTCGCGCGGTCCTCCGACGAGGTCAACGCCGAGCTCGAGGCCGAGATGACGCTCGTCGACGCCGGCAGCTATCGCTACGCACGCGTCAACCTGTGCAAGGCGCTCGGCGGTCAGACCGAGGCCACCGTGCCGACGATGCTGTGGGCCGGCCCGGGCATCACCGAGCAGGCGTTCACGTCGGGCGACTGCGGCCGCACGAGCCTGCCGTTCGATCCGCCGCTGACGATCGCGGCCGGCGACACCATCGGCGTCACGCTCGGCTACGATCTATCGCAGGCGATCGTCGCCGGCACGCCCTCGCCCGACGGCAACGAGTCGCTCGCCGGCCACGACGATCCCGACGGCACGCCGCACCGGTACCGCGCGTGCGTCGACGCCGACAGCTCGAATCGCGTGTGCATGGACTTCCCCGACTTCGCGCCGTCCGCGTCGGTGCTTTAGGGCAACGGGCAGACGTACGCGTCCATGAAGATCTCGTACGTCGTCTCCGGGCAGCGCACGAGATAGCGATCGACGATCGACTGGCAGCGCCCGGCGAGCCCGATGTTGCCGGCGCGCATGTGCTCGGCCTGGGCGCGCGTCTGGATCGGATGCGAGCCGTCGTTGCAGGTCGCCTGAAACAACCAGGCGTTCTCGTCGGGCAAGCCGCAGATCTCGAGCGGCTCTTGCTTCGACGAATTCGCATCGGCATAGCGCGTGACCGTCGCGCCCTTGCGGCGATCCCACGCGGCCTTCGGCATGCCGACCGCGCGCGCGTCCGTCGGCGAGCACGCGCGCAGATCGTGCTTGTCGATGCTCGTATCCATCACGCATGCGATCACGTCGTCGCAATCGTCGTGCTGCACGAAGCACGCGCCGGAGTGCTTCACGACCGGGGCCATCGCGGGATCCGACATGTTCGCGATGCAGCTGTCGCGATCGTCGCCGAGCTGCTTCGCGAACGTGCAGCGCGCGAGCGGGCCTTGCACGCGGTCGCAGATCTCGGTGACCGAGGGCGGCGCCCCCGGCGCAGGCGTCGCCGCGGGCGCGGTCGGAGCCGCGGCCACACCCACCGTCGGGGTCGGAGATCGAGCCGGCTGCGAGCCGCCACAGGCCACGAGCACCACCGCGCAGATCCACCGCATGCGTTGAATGATACCCTGCTGGACGTGGAGCCGTTCGTCCAAGGATGGGGCCTCACGATCGCACTGTGCTCGTTCATCGTGCTCGTGTTCTTCGCCGGCTGGCTGCACGTGCATCGCGAGCTGGCGTGGGTGAAGGCGCTCACCGATCAGCTCGGCTACGACCTCGTCGCCGGCGATAGCGACAAGAAGGCGCGCTCGCTCGCGCAGCACGAGATCCGCGACGAGGCGCACGCGATCATCACCGCCACGGATCCGGCGTGGGCGCAGAAGCAGGTGCGCAGCTGGCAGATGCGCGCGCAACGGCTCGAGCCCGCGCTCGCGTTCTGGGTCGACCTGCTGCGCCAGCTCGGCTTGCTCGGCACGGTGCTCGGCATCGGCCTGTCGCTCGCCTACACCGGCAGCGATCTGACGAAGCTGCTCGGCCCGCTCGCCCTCAAGGTGTGGACGACCGTCGCCGGCCTCGCGTGCAGCATCGTGTTGTCGGCGAGCTTCGCGATGACGGTGACCGCGTGGACCGATGCGGCCGAGAAGAACCTCGAAGCCTGGGACGCCAAGCGGCTCGCGAGGACGAGATGAGACGCGGCCGCCGTCACCTCCGCATGCCGCCCGATCTGACGTCGCTGTTCGACGTGCTGTTCATCGTGATCTTCGCGGCGCTGATCCGCGCCGCGGCCGCCCAGGCGAAGGCCGAGCCGAAGCCCGCGCCGCCCGCGCCGCCGCCCGTGCGGCTCGATCCCGCGTCGCTCCAGGCGCGCGCGCTCGCCCAGCTCGACACCACGCTGCGCGCTCGCCCGACGATCGTGCTGCGCATCTCGGCCGCGGGCTCGATCACGGCGATCGAATCGGCCGGCAAGACGCTGGCGCACGACACGCCGCTGCTCGAGCGGAGCGCCGATCCCGACGTCGCGTTGACCTACCTCGGCGATCGCGCCGCCGATCTGCGGCTATGCCGCATCGCGGCGCTCGACCTCGGCATCGCCGATCTCGCGACGTACCTCGTGATCGTCGCGCCCGAGCGCAAGCTCGCGGATCTCCCGCACGCGCTGTTCGACGGCCTACACCGCGATCTCGATCGCTGCCTCGTCGAGCAGCACGCGCTCGCCACACTCGTGGAGCCCGGCCCGTGACCGATGCCACCAAACCGCGCCGCCGCCGGCCGTTCGGCCTGCTCCTCCTGCTCGCGGCCGCGATCGCCGCCGCGCTCTATCTCCGGTGCGGCTCCGGCTGGGGCCTCGGCGGCAACGGCGGCGGTGGCACCGGCTCGGGAACCGAGCACGCGACCGCGCCCCAGCGCTGCGCGCTCAAGGTCACCGCGGCCGGCATCGTGGTGGATGGCAAGCCGGCGACGCGTGACGCCGCGGTCGCAACCTGCAAGGCGGCCGGCGGCGCGATCGTCACGGTCGTCGGCGACGCGCGTGAGGGCGATTGGACCGAGCTCGAGCACGCGCTCGAGGCCGCCCACGTGCCGTTCGATCGCCGCGGCCCGTAGCTCAGAATTCACCCGAGCTGCGTCAGATTCGCGCGGCGCACAGCGCGCCCGGGCACGTACGTCACGAGCACGCGCGCAAGATCGCGCGCCGGCGCGGCTTCCAGCTGCACACGCGGATTGCATTGGCGTCCGCGAGTGAAGTCGTCGTGGCTGGTCGATCATCTCGCGCACGAGACGCAGCAACATCACGCCGGCGCCGATGGCGATCGACTCGCCATCATGGAGCGACCGACGGTCGAGCGTTATCGACGCTACCTCACGCAGATCTACTGTTTCGAGGCGCCCGTCGAGGCGGCGTGCGCGGCGACCGAGCAGCTCGATCGCGAGCTCGTGCGCACGCACCTCAAGACGCACTATCTCGCAGCCGACCTCGAGGCACTCGGCCTCGCCGCGCGCTCGGTCGCGGCGATCCCGCAGATGTCGTTCGACGGACCCGAGGAAGCGCTCGGCTGGCTGTGGGTCGTGCATCGCAACACGCTCGTGCACGGCCTCGTTCGCCGCCACCTCGAGACGCTGCTTCCCGACACGATGCGCGACGCGGGCGCTTATCTCGCCGCGGTCGAAGGTCGCGCCGGCGCGCTGATGGGCCAGCTCGGTCGGCTGCTCGATGCGGCGGCCAACCGAATCGCGAGCTGCGAGCGCATCGTCGCCGCGGCCAAGCACGCGTTCAGGCTCCAGCACCAGTGGTACGACTGCGAGCTGATCGGCTACCCGAGGCGAGCCGCGTGACGGCGTCGTGGATGCTCGCCCGGCTCGAGCGCGACACCGCGGCGCATCACGCGGCCGCCGAGGCCGATCTGTTCGCCGTGCTCGACGATCCGACGTTCGCGGGCTATCGCCGCTTCCTGGCCGCGGTCTACCAGTTCGAGTACGCGGTCGAGGCGCGGCTCGTGTGCGTCGAGGCGTTGCCGATCCGCTTCGTGATGTCGCTGCTCAAATCCGGTGCGCTGTGCGCCGACCTGCACGCGCTCGGCATCGACGCGGCAGCGCACGACGTGTTCGCGCGGCCGTTGGAGCTGCCGCGCTTCGCCGACGGGCACGAGGCGCTCGGCTGGCTCTACGTCGTGCAGCGCAACACGCTCCACCACGCGAGCTTGTACCGCGCGCTCGCGCCGCGGCTGCGCTCGCCGATGCAGTCGGCCGCGCGCTATCTGACGTTCCTCGCGCGCAACGTTCACGAGCGCTGGCACGAGCTCGGCGGACTACTCGATCGCGCGGCGGCGACGCCGCAGCTCGCCCTGCGGATGTGCGAGGCAGCCGACGCGGCGTTCACCGCGCAGCATCGCTGCTATGCGCGAGAGCCAGCTCGTCGAGCTGTGCGAGCGTGAGCCGCATGCCTTCGGTCATGCCGGTCGCGATCGTCGCGTCGAGTACGTCTTTACTCGGGAAGCGCTGGCGCAGCTCGAGATAGGTCCTGCCGCCGCGCTCGGCGAACGTCGTCGTGATGATCGCTTCGCCGACGTGCGGCATCGGCTCGAACAGCTGCGTCGCGACGAGCCGCTCGTTCGGTACGACCTCCTTGTACGTCCCGACGAACGCCATCTTCGGCTCGCCTTCCTTGCCGAACACGAAGCGGTACTTGCCGCCGACGCGCAGGTCGTTGTCGCACTCGTACATGATCGCGCCGAAGGCTTTCGGCGCCCACCACCGCTTCATGTGCTCGGGCTTCGTCCACAGCTCGTAGACGATCCGCGCGGACGCGTCGAACGAGCGCGTGACGACCAGCTCGACGTCGGAGACGCGTTCGACCTTCATGTCATCTCGGTTTGCGGTTCTTGCGGGCATGCGCCTTCTCCTTGTCCTTGAAGTCTTCGATCAGCGCGTCGATCTCTTCGAACCGCGCTTGCCAGATGTCGCGATAGCGCTCGAGCCAATCGGCGATCGCGCGGAGCGGCTCGGGCCGCAGCCCGTACAAGCGCTGCTGCGCCCTCGCCTCCACGTCGACGATGCCGGCGTCTTTGAGCACGCGCAGGTGCTTCGACACCTGCGGCTGGTTGAGCTTGAGCCGCGCGCCGATGTCGTTGACGGCCTGCGGCCCCGACCGCAAGAGGTCGACGATGCGATAGCGGTTCGGCTCTCCGAGTGCGGCGAATGTCTCGAGCACGATCTGTATATACCTATACGAGCATATTCACGTCAAGGAATATTAAACTGGCGGACCGGCTCGCTGGCGGATCGCGCTGCCAGGCAATCGAATCCTTCAGGGTTTCGACGCGCTGTACCGACGACGTTTCGGCCGGTTGGCGAGCCGATTTGTTTCCCCCGGTAGACGAAGCGCGAGGCCGGAACGGGCGCCGGAGGTGGCCCACCGGTTGCTCTTACGGGGTCATCATGAAGACCTCTCCTAACGAGTCGCCTGCTCTCGCCTCGATCGACACCGAGAACCTCGCCGACGTCAGCGGCGGCATGGGCCCCTGGCGCGCGTACGCCATGGTTCGCGCGGCCGAGTACATGGCCGCTGGCTACCCGCCGCCGCCGCCGGCGTACTACTACCGGCACTTCCGTTACTGGCGCTGAGCGATCGCTCGTGGCCGACGTCACGCGGAGGCCGTGTTGAACTGTGTAGCCCCGCGTTCGCGTTGACACCTTCGCGAGGTTCGTGCGTGAATTGATGCGATCTTCGCCGAAGGGAGTATCCGGTGATGTGTCGTGTCTTTGCGATCGCGTTCGTCGTTCTCGCTCTCGGCTGTGGAACCAACAACCCGCCGATCACCTGTCCGACGACGAATCCGCCGACGTATCAGAGCTTCGGCCAGAGCTTCTTCGCGACGTTCTGCACGCCGTGCCACTCGGCGACGTCGCCGAACCGGAACATGGCGCCCGACGGTCTCAACTTCGACACCGAGGCCGAGATCCAGGAGAACGCCGAGGACATCAACATGATGGCCGGCTACGGCCAGCAGGGTCCGAACAAGACGATGCCGTACATGCCCGGGCCGGTGACGACGCCGCCGACGGACGATCAGCGCAAGACGCTCGCCGAGTTTTTGGCCTGCGAAGAAGAGCAGCAGTAATCAGGCGAGGCGCCGCGTGTTCCGGATCGGCGGCGGCACGCTGACGTGAACCGGCGCGCCGAGCGTGCCGTTCGCGACCGTGCACTCGAGAACGCCGACCCAGTCGCTCATCGTGAACCGGCCGTCGTGCGAGCGCGCGGCCTCGTCCGCTTCCACCGAGCGGACGTACAACACGACCTTGCTCGCAAACGCGCCGGAGCCACCGAGCTCGGCAAACGCGGCTCGCATGAGCGCCTCGACCGCCGCGTAATGCGAGGTGCTTTGCGCTCGTTGCTCGCCGTCGCGTAGATATCGAAGACAGTAGTCCGTCACTTCGTATGTGAATTTGAGATAGACGCGCGGCTCCCACCGCTGGAGGGGCCCCTGGCTGCCGTCGTCGAGGAACGTCTGGACCAGCGGTCGCTCCGTTCCATCCGCGCCCACCGCGACGACCCGGTAGATGTAGATGCCGTAGAGCTGAACTTCGGTGAACACGCGATTCGGGATCACGCCGATGGTGAATCGCGACACCGCCGCAAAGAACCGGCGAGCGAACCCGAGCGGCACCTCGGTCACGCCCACGATCGCGACCGCACAGAGCGCGAGCGCGGCGAGCACGAGCGGCGATGCACCGGGCGCGTGGCCAGTCGCCGGCGTTCGATGGAGAAGGATCGCGGCGTCGCCGGAGCCGAACAACAGCAGCACCAGGAGCGTCACCTGCCCGATGAACGAGAGGTCGACGACCACGAACAGCGAGATCGCAAACCCGACGAGCACGAGCGTGACCACCACGCGCGCTTCCGGCAGGAGCGCGGCTGGCAGCAAGCTGAGCTCGGCGATCACCGTCGTCCACGACAGCATCCACCCGAAGCGCTCGAACTGGCGCAGGAACGTGAACGGCCGCTGGACGAGGTGAGGCAGCCCGACGAAGTAATTGAACCCGAGCCCTCGGCGCCACAGCGGGCTGCACAGCTTCTCGAACCCCGCCGAGAACATGATCAGCGCGAACGACAGCCACCACACGTTGCGCGCCAGCACGTGATCGAACGGATCGATCCAGCCGAGCCCGAGCCACGCATCGACCGACGGATGCCCGCCGGCGCCGACGAAGATCAGGAAGAACAGCACGGCCTGGAACAGCACGTCCTCGAGCGAGCGCGTGTACGTTCGGCTGAACACGACGAGCTCGCACGCGAAGCACGCGCCCGCAGCGATCGGCGTCGCCAGCCCGGCCGCGAGCGCGAGCGCGAACAGCTGCCAGATCGCGAGGACCTGCCCGAGGGTGACGCGCCGGCCGCCGGGCAGCAGATACGGGGTCGCCCACACCATGAGCGGCCTGCGCCCGAGCCGGTGGAGCCGCACCCAGAGCAAGATGGCGAAGACGACCCGGAACAGCGGCAGCGCGAGCGCGGGCCAGGTCTGCTCGGACGGCACGACCGGTGCCGTCGTGAGCACGTACGCGAAGATCGCGATCGCGAACGCGGCACCGAACCAGCGAAAGATCCCGGCGCTCATCGCGCGCTCGCAAGCTGCGCCCCCGCGCGCGCGGCCGCGTTCTGCATCGTGACGAACGTGAGCTCGTGGCCGAGGTCGGGTCGCGCGCGCACGGTCATCACCGTGGCGCCGAGCATGGCTGCGAAGTCCGTCGCGGTCTCGAGGTGGAACACGAGCACCACGAACACGTCGCGGTTCGGGACCTTCTCGAGCTGTGCGTGCGCGGCATCGAACACGTGGGCGACCTTCGCGGACGTCGTGTAGTCGGCGATCGCCGCGATCGGCATCTCGAGCATGTCGCGAGCCCGCGCGTGGATCATGAACGGCTGGCTCGTCATCGTCACGCTCGGCCACACCGTCGAGAGCCGCTTCGACAGGAAGTCGGCGCCGTCGACGTGGAGCTCGTGCGGATCGGTCGCCGACGAATCGACGGTGAACCCTTCGTCGTAGATCGCCTGCAGCACCTTCGGCGTGCCGATGTAGCCGCCGGCGCGAAACGACGTCGAGACCGGCAGCTTGGTCTTCTCGAGCAGCCCGCGCGTCGTGGCGATCATCGCGCGCAGCGACGGCACGTCGTACGCGTCGAGATCGGTGTCGAACCCGACGTCGCCGTCGGGAAACGGCAGGAGCTGGTCGGTGCCGGTCAAGAACGACGGCCCCGGCTTCGGCTCGACGCCGGCCGCTTTCGCGAGCGACTGCCATGCGTGCAAGTGCACGGCGATCTCGTCGCCGGTGTTGACGACACCTCTGATCACGTCGAGCGCATCCGGATCGGGATCCGCCTTCGTGAAGTACGCCGCCGAGATGAAGAACGTCATCGGCACGCCGGGCAGCCCCGCGCGGAACGTCTTGAGCGCGTCGAGCGAGTCGGGATCGAGATCCGCGCCTTCCCAGTCCATCGTCATCGCGACGACGATCCGGCCGGTGTGCCGATGCGAGCAGCCGGCAACCGCGAGTACAACGAGAGCCGCCCAGATCCTGAAGGAAATGAACATCACCCCCAAGTCATCAATTCTACTCTGAGTACGACGCGAGCGGCGGAGATTCAGTCGGCTTCGAGCTCGATGTCGACGGTCAGCGATGGCTCGCTCGCTTCCGTGTCGAGCCTCCACTGCCGCTGCGGCCGCCCGCTGTCCTTGAAGAACAGGTGAAACGCAAACGGGCGCGGCCCCGATGCCGCGCGTTTCCGGATCCCGACGAGGATCTCGGTGTGCCGATTCTCGAGCACCGAGATCGCCACGAACGTCGCGACGGAGAACACGCGCCACAGGCCCAAGCCCGCGCCGCCCATCGACTCGTCGACCTCGACCTGCATGTCGGTGCGCGCGCAGCGCCCGAGTACCTGGAGCAGTCGCGGGCGCGTCAGCGCGCCGAACGGATCGCGCAAGCGGATGAGCGCGAGGTCCTCGTGACAGCCGTAGACGAGATCGCACGCCGCTTCCTCGGGCAGCTCCACGTCGTGGGTGCGCGAGATCGGGTGCCTGACCGCACCTGCAGCGACGGGCGCGTCGTAGAACGCATTCGTCAGGAGCTCTTCCGCGACGTCGCGCAACAGCTCGAGCGTGCGCGAGCCGACGCCCTTGGACTCGAAGAACTCGCTCATGCGCTCGAGCCGGGCCACGCGCTTGTTCGCATGCGTGAGGCGAACTCGCCGGCCCTCCACGTCGGAGCCTAGCCAATCGAGCAGCCTCTGCTTGCGCTCGCCAACCAGCGTCGACGCGACGTTGCTCAGGTGCGTCTTCGCGATCGGGTACGCGAGCAGCGCCGCACTCACGACGTGAGACAACCACGGATGAGATGGGAGCAAACCCACCGCACCTTGCAGCGGCTTCTCGCAGATGGCGATGACGGGTCCCGGTGGGGTAACCGTATCGAGCTCGGCGATTGCCGAATCGTCCAAGAATGACACGGTATGCTCGTCGCGGGGAGCTTCTAGAAACTCCCGCGCCGATCGGACGATCTCGGTTTCCGAGGCGAGCCGTTCACAGACGGCGTTCGCCAGCGGCTCCGACATCCAAATAATCGATCTCACCTTGTTCCACCATATCATTAGACGGGGCGCGATCGCGAAACAGCACCGGAAACGCTACACGCGCTCCCTCGGACGACGTATCCTAGTGCCAGTCATTCGCCGAGGGGCCTCGGAGGATGGCACCGGATTATGAACCGCGATCCCAAGCCCTCAACAGGTCCCGCGCCGACCGCGCGCAACAAGGCTGCGGTTGAGGTTATTAATGCGGGCGACGCTACGCTCGTAAACGTCTCCGGTCTCGTCGACGAACGGTTCTCGGGCTTCGGCGATCTCGGCCCGGTGAAGAGCGCGATCATCGACGTCTCCGGCATCACGCGCATGACGTCGTTCGGCGTGCGGCAGTGGCTCAAGGCGATGGACGCGTTGCCGAAGGCGATCACGGATCTCTACCTGATCGGCTGCCCGACGTTCTTCGTCGATCAGCTCAACATGGTCTTGAACTTCGGCGGCAGCGGCAAGGTGCTGACCGTCGTCGCGCCGTACACGTGTCCGTCGTGCGGCGTCGAATCGGGCGAGATCATCGACGTCCACACGGAACGCGCGAACCTCGCGCAAGGCGGCCTTCCCGACAAGGAATGCGCGCGCTGCTCCGGCAAGCTCGAGTTCGACGAGACGCCGGAGAGCTACTTCGCATTCGTCGGCAAGTACGCCGCCACGAACGTCCAACCGGCGGCGGCGCAGCTGCTCGCGAACCGCGGCCTGTACAACTCGCCGGACAGCGCGGCCGAGCGGCCGCCGAGGATCATCAAGCTCGTCCACGGATCCGTGACGTACTTCCGGATCATCGGAACGATCGGCACGATGTTCCGCGCGCGTCCGTTCCTGGTCGGCGCCGAAGGCGAGGTCGTCATCGATCTCGCGGAGGTCGAGCGCTTCGACGTCGGCGGCCAAAAAGAATGGCGGCGCCTGCTCAAGAGCCTCTCCGGTCAGGTGCCGACGGTCACGCTCGTCGACGTCAGCGAATCGTTTCTCTCCGAAGCCGGCGACACGCTGACGCTCGCGCGAAACATCGCGGTCGCCTCCGTGCTCGTGCCGTACACCTGCGTCGAATGCGGGCGGTCGTCGCAGGAGAGCGAGACGCTCATGACGGACTGGCCGCGGGCGTTCACGGATCACGTGTGCACGACCTGCGGTGGCACCACGCAGAACCGGCTCGTGGCCGAGGCGCTCGTTCCGCTCAAGAAGGCGAGCACGAGCATCGCGCCGGCGAGCGCGAAGGTGATCGAGCAGCGCACCGAGATCCTGTCGCGAGCGCTCACCGATGCGAACGTCGCGCGCGCCGGCGACAGCGCGACGGCAGCGATCGCCGCCGACGACACCATCCTCGGCAAGTACAAGATCATGCGCCGGCTGTCCGAAGGCGGCATGGCCGAGGTGTTCCTCGCGAAGCAAGTCGGCATCGGCGGCTTCGAGAAGCTCGTCGCGCTCAAGCGGATCCAGCGCAAGCTGCTCGAGACGCGCCACCAGGCGATCGAGCTGTTCTTGAACGAAGCGAAGATCGCCGGACGGCTCACGCACCCGAACATCGTGCAGGTGCTCGACGTCGGCGAGGTCGGCGGCGCGCTGTACCTCGCGATGGACTACGTCCACGGCAGGGACCTGCGGCGGGTCATCAAGAAGCTCAACGGCAACAACACGACGATGCCGCTCGGTGCGGTCTGCTACGTCGTGCGCGAGGTCGCGCAGGCGCTCGATCACGCGTACTGGTCGACGGACATGACCGGCAAGCGGCTGTCGGTCGTGCACCGCGACGTGTCACCGCACAACGTGATCCTCGGCTACGACGGCACGGTCAAGCTGCTCGACTTCGGCGTGGCCATGTCGGCGGTCACCGAGCACGCCGAGACGATGATCGTCGGCAAGTGGAGCTACATGTCGCCCGAGGCGACGACGAGCGAGCCGCTCGATCACCGCTCGGACATCTTCTCGCTCGGCGTGATCTTGTACCTGCTCTGCTCCGGTGCGATGCCGTTCGCGGGGCCGGAACCGAAGAAGATCGTCAAGAAGATCCGAGCCGGCGAGTACAAGCGGCTGCGCGATATCGCGCCACACGTGCCCGAGCGTCTCGCGGCGCTCGTCGATCGCATGCTCGCGCCGTCGCCCGACAACCGGCCGCAGCGCGGCCAGGATGTCGTCACCGAGCTGACCGAGATCGCACGCGAGGAAGGGATCGAGAGCTCGGGCCCGAGCATCGCGCAGTTCCTCTCGCAGCTGATGCCTGCCGAGGTGCTCGCCACCGGTGACGCAGCGCCCGTGCACGAGCTCGTGCGCGTGCCGCCCGAGGAGGCCGGCTCGTTCACGAAGGGTCGGCGCGACTCGGGCACGATGGAAAAGTCGCCGGTCTCGATCACGCCGACGTCGTCGAGCAAGGTGAACCCGATCGACATCTCGGCCACGTACCGGCCGTCGTCGAAGATGCTCGCGAACATCACGACGAGCTCGATCAAGCCGCGCCCGGTGCCGCGTCCTCAGCCGCAGCGGTTCCCCGAGCTCAAGACGCAAAGCACGGCGAAGATCTGGATCCTCGTCGTGCTGCTGGCCGTGCTCGGCCTCGCGATCTTCCGGATCGTCTCGCAGCTGGGCTAGAAGCTCGGCGGGGGCGTCGCGCCCTTGAAGATCAGCACGCCCTGCTTCGTCGGGATCGTGTCGAACTCGCCGCCGACCGCCCAGCCGTTGCCGGACGGATCGATCCACACGGCGTGCAGGTTCGCCTGCGTGACCGCGTCGTGGTCGTCCGCCCAGCCGTTGGCTCCGCGCCGCATGATCGTGCCGAACTGTCCGACCGCGTAGCCATCGCTGTCGTCCTCGGAGAGCGTCACGCCAGTGAGCAGCATGCCGCCGGCGGGAACCTGGGAGGCGCCCCAGCCGGTTCCGGTGTTCTCGTACACGACGCCCTCGAACGCGCCGCCCGCGGTGACGAAGCGCTTCGAGTTACCGGCGATCGAGGTCAGCGATGACTGCTCCTGCTGCGCGGCCGGGATCGGGGTCTCGGTCAGCGTCGTGCCGTCCCAGTGCAACGTCATGCCGTTGGTGGCCGACATCCAGAGGTCGTTCGCGCTGATCCCGTCGACCTTCCAGATCGTGCCACCGGTCACGAGATCCGATGGGACATCGGTGTCGTTCGTCCAGCTCGTGCCGTCGAACCGCCACGCGAAGGCGCCCGCGCCTCCGCCGGAGTTGCCGCCGACTGCCCAGACGTCACTCGAGCTGTTGCCCCAGAGCCCGAACACGACTGCAGTGCCCGGTGTGGACATCGTCGTGAACGCGCCGTTTTGATAGCGCACGATGGTGCCGTTGGTGCCGGTCATGAAGACCGAGCCGTCGTCGAACGCGTGCACCCACCAGAAGTCGACGTTGCGCACGCCCGCATCGAGCTTGGTCCACGCGGTGCCGTTGTAGTGCTCGACGACCGGGCCGGTCCCATCGCGCGGGTCGCCACCGACCACCCAGACATCGGTCGCACTGGTGCCCGATACCGAGAGCAGCGCCGTCGGTTGTGACTGTGCGACGAGCGCCCACGGGTGGTTGTTGGTGCTACTCGTCCCGCCGCCACCGCCACACCCTGCAAGCAAAGCAACGCCGATAAAGCTGCAGCGCAGCAGTTCCATCGCCTCAACGTATCATGGTCGCAAATCGGTAGAAGCAACTTCCGATGCCGGCGAGGGAAGTTGGGCGACGTACCGCACAAACGAGAAAGTCACCAAGTTGCCTGCTGGATGCGACTCGGGGCAGAATGAACTCCAGTGGGCTCGTCGCACGTCTTGGTGTTCGCGCTTGATCGAGACGTCAAGGCAATCACGAGTGCGATTGGACAAAATGCCCTCGTCATCACCGGCCGCGCGGAGTTCGCGGCGGCAGTCGCGATGCACCGCCCGATCGCCGCGTACGTCGCGCTCGAGCTGTTGCCGCAGGTCGAGGATCAGCGCACCAAGATCTCGATCATCGGGATCGTCGACGGAGCGATCGACGGGGTTCTCAACGCGATCAACACGTTCCCGTGGCTGTCTCACGTCGTCGCGACCGCGTTGCTCAAGCAACCGTTCGCAGCCTCGCACCTCGCGGCGCTGCACGACCGGATCGACGTCGGTCCCGAGCAGCAAGTGCTCGGCGGGAGCGCGGTCGGCCGCGTCGCGCTGCTCGCCAATTCGGCCCGCCGCGAGGCGCGGTTCGAGCGCCTTCGCGAGTTCTTCACCGCGCAGAAGATCTCGACGCGCACGATCACGGCGCTCAGCGACATCGCCGAAGAGCTGGTCTCGAACGCGCTCTACGACGCCCCGATCGAAGCGGGCTACTTCCAGGCTCCCGTCATGCGCACGACCGACGTCGAGCTGCCGCCGGAGCGTGCCTGCGAGATCAGCTACGGAGTCGAGCGCGGCCAGGCGTTCGTCCGCATCCGCGATCCGTTCGGCTCGCTGACGCGCGCGCGGATCATGGGCGTGCTCAATCGATGTAACGCGACGGACGTGCCGCTCGACGAGAGCCGTGGCGGAGCGGGCCTCGGGCTGTGGCGCGTGTTCTCCGCCGCGTCGCTGATCGCGATCACCGTGATCCCGGGCCGCCTGACCGATGTGGTGGTGTGGGCAGAGGCCAAGCGGAACCGGGGTCATCAGCTCCTCGGCGTCCATTTGTTCATCTCCGACGATCACTTGCTCGACGGGATCCAGAGCCGGTTCGCTGCCGACCACGACTACGATCTGATGGACGACTCGTTCACCGCGGTGATCTGAGGACGTCGGCCGGTCGCGGCCGGTCTCGGCCGATGGTAATGTCTGATCTATGGGGCGGTGGGATCGGATCTGCCTAGGAGATTCATGACTCGAGACGTCAAGCCAGCTGCGCCGAGCGCCGCGCGCTCGAAAGCGACCGTCGAGATCGTCGCCGGCGGCGATGCTGCGCTGGTGAACGTCACCGGGCTTGTCGACGAGCGGTTCAGCGGGTTCGGTCAGATGGGCGCGGTCAAGACCCTGGTGATCAACGTCGCCGAGATCACGCGCATGACGTCGTTCGGAGTGCGGCAGTGGCTCAAGGGCATGGATGCTCTGCCCAAGACGGTCACCGATCTCTATTTGCTCGGCTGCCCGACGTTCTTTGTCGATCAGCTCAACATGGTCTTGAACTTCGGTGGCAGCAGCGAAGTCTTGACCGTCGTCGCGCCGTACACGTGCCCGTCGTGCGGCGTGGAATCTGGCGAAGTGATCGACGTGCTCGCCGAGCGCGCGAACCTCGCCAAAGGCGGCGTCCCCGAAAAGGAGTGCGCGCGCTGCGGCGCCAAGCTCGAGTTCGACGAGACGCCGGAAAGCTACTTCTCGTTCGTCAGCAGGTACGGCGCGACCAGCATCGCGCCCGCCGCGGCGCAGCTGCTCGCGGGCCGCAATCTCTACCGTTCGGTCGACGTCGCGGCAGAGAAACCGCCCCGGATCATCAAGCTCGTTCAGGGCTCGGTCACGTACTTCCGGATCATCGGTGTGATCGGTGCGCTGTTTCGAGCCCGACCGTTTCTCGTCGGTGCCGAAGGCGAGATCGTGCTCGACCTCGCCGATGTCGAGCGCTTCGACTCGGCGGCACAGAACGAGTGGCGTCGCCTGCTCAAGAGCCTGACCACCCAGGTGGCCGCGGTCACGCTGGTCGACGTCGGCCAGTCGCTGCTCGCGACCGCCGGCGACACGATCATGCTCGCGCGCAACATCACGGTCGCGTCGGCACTGGTGCCGTACACGTGCACCGAGTGCGGGCACAAGGCCGTCGAGAGCGAGAGCATGCTCGTGGACTGGCCGCGCGAGATCCTCGAGCGCGCGTGCATGTCGTGCGGCGGCATCATGCGCACGGATCTCCCGGAGGACATGGTGCGGCTGCTCCACAAGGCGAGCGCGTCCGTGCCGCACTCGAGCGCGAAGGTCGTCGAGCAGCGCAAGGAGCTCGTGGCCAAGGCGGTGAGCAACGCCAATGCCTCGCAGTCGGGCGATAGCTCCACCGCAGCGGCCGGCGCCGATGACGCGATCCTCGGCAAGTACAAGATCGTGCGCCGGCTGTCGGAGGCCGGATCGGTCGAGGTGTTCCTCGCGAAGCAGGTCGGCATCGGCGGCTTCGAGAAGCCGGTCGCCCTCAAGCGCATCCAGCGCAAGCTCCTCGAGACTCAATACGAGTCGGTCGATTCGTTCCTCAGCGAGGCCAAGGTCGCCGGCCGGCTGACACATCCCAACATCGTCCAGGTGCTCGATATCGGCGAGGTCCAAGACGCGCTGTACCTCGCGATGGAATACGTGAACGGGATCGATCTGCTCAGCATCATCAAGCAGCTGGAATCGAAACAGGTGCTGATGCCGATCGGCGAGGCGTGCTTCGTCGTGCGCGAGATCGCGCAGGCGCTCGATCACGCGTACTGGTCGGCCGACATGACCGGCAAGCGGCTCTCGGTGGTGCATCGCCACCTGGCACCGAACAAGGTGATGCTCAGCTACGACGGCGCGGTCAAGGTCCTCGACTTCGGCGTGATGCTGGCCGGCGACAACTCGACCGCGGCGCAGTACGTCGCGCCCGAGGCCGCCAATGGCATGATCGATCACCGCTCGGACCTGTACTCGCTCGGCGTGATCCTCTACCAGCTCTGCTCGGGCACGACGCCGTTCTCGGGCTACGACAAAAAGCGCCGCAGCGGTCGTCATCGCGCCGTGCACGAGGTCGCCGACATCCCGGCGCCGCTCGCAGCGCTCGTCGAGCGCCTGCTGTCGCCCAACCCCGACGATCGCCCGCAGCGTGCGCAGGAGCTCGGCAGCGAGCTCACCGAGATCGCGCGCTCGTGTGGGATCGAAAGCTCCGGCCCGCGCGTCTCGGCGTTTCTGGGTCAACTGTATCCGGACATGGTGCGTGCGCCCGCGAAGGATCCCGTTGCCGACGCCTATCGCACGCGAGGCGAGAGCCTGCCGGGGATGGGCGCGTCGTCGGGGTCGCTGTCGTTCGGCAAGTCGATGTCGGGTGCGGGCATCGACTCGTCGGTCGCCCTGTCCGTCAGCGGGGCCCGCTCGTCGTCCGTGGATCTTCAGCCGCCACCGCGGCTGCGCCCGTCGAAGGTGCTCAAGACGGTCAAGCCGGAGGCGCCGACCCAGTCCAGGCTGTCGCGCCCGGTCGGCGGTCGCAGCGTGCTCCTCGTTCTCGGCATGCTCGTGCTCGTGCTCGTGGTGATCTACTTCATCGCACGCGGCTGAGCGCGACTGCTCAGTTCGGCAGGTTCACGACCCGCAGGCGGTTGTTGTACGAGTCGCTGATGTAGAGCTTGCTGCCCTC
>Ga0268266_10002980_pt1 | contig 17451 bp, 19 predicted proteins | sample KBSS13metaG_FD_190356 | JGI IMG/M metagenome (GOLD analysis project Ga0268266, IMG submission 190356) | Switchgrass rhizosphere microbial communities from Kellogg Biological Station, Michigan, USA - KBS S1-3 metaG (SPAdes) (version 2) | ecosystem: Host-associated > Plants > Roots > Rhizosphere...
CAACTTCAGTCCACTTCTCCATGTGCCGCTATAGCCGCACATGGAGAAGTGGACTGAAGTTGAGGCCTGGAGTCCGCAATCGGCTTTGCGGCGCGACGCGGCTGTGATTTGCTTGCCCCCCACGCGGAGGGTTCATGAAAAAGCTGATGATAGTGCTGCTGACAGCGGCCGCGACGGTGACCAATGCGCAGGAAGAAAAGCCCTATGGGCCGCTTCGGCCTGACCAGCAAGCCTTTCGCGCCCTTTACAAGGAGCTGGTGGAAATCAACACCACCCCCACCACGGGAAGCTGCACCGAGGCGGCAGCAAAGATCGCGGGCCATTTGAAGGCGGCGGGCTTTCCCGCTTCCGACGTCACGCAGTTCGCCGCGCCCGATCATCCCAGAGATGGCGGCGTAACCGCCATCCTGCACGGCACGGACAAGTCGCTGAAACCGATCCTGCTGCTGGGCCATCTGGATGTGGTGGAAGCCAAGCGCGCCGACTGGACGCGCGATCCCTTCCGGCTGGTGGAAGAAAAGAACTATTTCTTCGCCCGCGGGACCGCCGACATGAAAGCGATGAGCACGGCCTGGTTCGACATGCTGATGCGATTCCGCAAAGCGGGCTATCAACCCCGACGCAGCATCAAAATGGCGCTGACCTGCGGGGAGGAGACGACCTATGCCTTCAATGGCGCGGCCTGGCTGGCGAAGAACCGCCCCGACCTGGTGGCGGCGGAATTTGCCCTGAATGAGGGCGGCGGTGGCCTGACCGATGGCCATGGCAAGCTGCAGTTCCAGACCATGAATGTGGGCGAAAAGGCGAGCCAGAATTACCGCATCGAGACCACCAATCCGGGCGGTCACAGCTCGATCCCTATTCGCGACAACGCCATCTATGCACTGGCGGATGCGTTGGTGAAAGTGCGCAACTATGAGTTTCCCGTGAAGTTCACCGACACCACCAAGGCGTATTTTTCCATGGCGGGCGCGCGCCGGCATGACGATATCGGCCAGGCCATGGTGGCGCTGTCAAAAAATCCGGGCGATGTCGCGGCGGCGGCCACCGCTTCCAAGGATCGCATCAACCACAGCCTGTTGCGCACGACCTGCGTGGCGACCTTGTTGGACGGTGGCCACGCCAACAATGCTCTGCCGCAACGCGCCGGCGCCAACATCAACTGTCGCATCTTCCCCGGCGAGACCGTGGAAGGCACCCGCGCCACGCTGGCCAAAGTGATTGGCGATCCCAAGCTGACCATCACGCTGGTTCCGCCAATCCGTCCCCTGGCGCAGCCGCCAAAACTCGATCCCAAAGTGATGGGACCGGCTGAGGCCCTGATGAAGAAATACTATCCTGGCGTGCCGCTGGTCCCCTCCATGTCCACCGGCGCCAGCGACGGCATATTCCTGGAAGCCATCGGCATCCCCACCTATGGCGTGCCCGGTGACTGGTCGGATCCCGACGGCAACGGTGTGCACGGGCTGAATGAGCGCGAAGCCGTGCGTGCGGTCTTCATCGGACGCGATTTCTGGACCGATCTGGTCAAGGCCTATGCCGATGGGAAGTAGCTGAGACGGCCACCCGTGCTCCGACCCGTCAAAGAGGCTTTGGTTGCGCGTAATGGCCCCAAGGGGCCGCTGGTGCCGGAGGGGTGAGACGCGACCGGCGGCGCTTAGCGACAGCGTAGCGGCGGGGGCAAATCGATCCAGTGGATCGATTTGAGCGTCGAACGCGCCGAGCATGAGCGAGGCGCCGGGAAGGCCGAGGGCAAAGCCGTCGGGATTGCGAAAAACAGGCTTTGGCCTGTTTTTCGTCTTCGCTTCGCTCAGATCGCTCGGCTAGCGCCTCGCGCCCAAAATCGGCTGTCGCCGATTTTGTCGAACAAGGGTCCGTAATACCGATCCGGCACCGCCATCCCGCTTCGATTGTGTTGGTGGTTAAAGTCCCGCTCGAAGCGGGATGGCGGTGGCGGAGGGGTAGCCGGAGAAAGCAATCGCCGACAGGCGATTGCCCGGCGAACGCCCGAGCGTAAGCGAGGGCTGGGAATCCCGCCAGGCGATAGTCTTTCAGGAAAAGAGATGGCGGTGCCGGAGGGGTGAGCCGGAGAAAGCAATCGCCAACAGGCGATTGCCCGGCGAACGCCCAAGCGTAAGCAAGGGCTGGGAATCCCGCCAGGCGATAGTCTTTCAGGAAAAGAGATGGCGGTGCCGGAGGGACTGTACCTATTGAATAAAATCAACGGGTTACATTGGCTAACCCTAAAATCCGGTCCCAATATATTCCAATAGCTTATTTTGCGGTTGGCTAACCGAAAATCTGCTCATAACTAATCTCCGCTTGTGACCCAAAGCGGACAGCGCGAATGTCACAAAACGATGGTGTGATGCAGGACTGTCTGGATTGGTGCCGCAGAGAGGCAGAGCGGTTAGACGCCGCCGAGCAAAGTAAAGCAAAAATTCCATTGCGCCGGTTTTGGTCGCAAATGCGCTAAACCTGCTGTTGTTCCGATAACGCTTCTGCCCAAGAGAGCTGCAGGCGTAGCTCTATGCCGGGGCTACCATCTGGGCTACGCTTTTCGAGCGTCAATGCGGGTTGGATCGCCCACCAACAACTCTACTAAATTCGTGTGCGGCCCAGCAGACCTTGGAGATAGCTATTATGGCCTTCAACGAACTGTTTCGCCTGATCAGCTTGCGCCAGACCAAAGCTTCAACCGAAAACGATTTTGCCCATACCGACCGGCGGATTCGGCATTCCAGCGCAATCAGAGATCAATTGATGGTGCGCCCGCCTCCGCGGGAAACTCTCCTTGGTGACTTGCGAAAACGTCAAGCCGAACTTTCCGAGCGGTGTGGACATTTCGAGGCGATCCAGCGTCTCGCCATGCGGATGCATCTCGCGGATAGTCCTACGCCGCCATCGATAACGATGAGGCTAACGGCCGACGCGCAGAATACATCCGTTGTTTCTTCCGCCGCCGCGCCCTCGAACGTCATAGATACCTCCGCGCTCAGCGATCGCGTGAACCAGCGCCTCGGCGGCTCGGCCCTTGCGGCGTTGAAGACCGGCATCGGCTCGCTGGCGAACGACACCCATATGGATACGTCGGACCTGCTAACGGCATTGGACCCCGGACCCTTGTACGGCGAACTCAATCGCATTTGCACCCAGATCCACGCCTTGGATGTCCCAGGGATTCAATTGCCGACGGTTCAAAACACCGAACAGAGCACCATGCCGGCGGTGACCGCGATCGGTTGGGGAGACCTTGTCGTCGCCCGGGAATCCTTGGTCGGGTATGATGCAAAAGAAATCGCGCACATTGAAAATATTTTGCCCGGCGAATCGAAAATCCGTGTTCACGAACGCATCGCCACGACCGAAGAAGTCAACGAAAGCGAAACGATCACCGAGCGCGAAAGTGAAAAAGATTCGCAAACCACCGACCGTTACGAGCTTCAAGCCGAGAGTCAGAGCACGATCGCGCGGGATTTTTCCATCTCCACCGGCGTAAACACCTCGGGGCAATACGGACTGACGCAGGTCAATACCAGTCTCGATGCCGCCTTCTCCCAAAGCGAATCCCAATCGAGATCCAGCAGCGTCGATACCGCGAAAGAAATCGTCAACAAAGCTGTCGAGAGAACCTTCGAGCGCGTTCGGCAGCTTCGCCGCCTGACCGTCAAGGAACGCATCAGGGAACTTAACCGGCACAAGCTTTCGAACACCAGTCCTCAATCCGACGGTTCCGCGATCAGCGGAATCTATCTGTTCGTCGAGAAAATCCAGAAGATAGAACTGCGCCATTACGGCACGCGTATGATGATCGAATTCCATGTGCCTGAGCCGGCGCTCTCACTATTGGAACGTGCGTCGGCAGGAGATTTCAGCTCATCCCTTCCGCCGTTCGACGTTTATCCGGGAGATATCCAGCCGGGGAATTACTTGTGCGAAGCACAGCGGTACAACGCGCTCGACGTTACGCCGCCGCCGCCGCTTTTCGTCCAGGTTGGCTGGAGCTGGACTTCCAAGATCTTCGAAGACGCCGAGCAATGGGGCGAGGATTCGTTCAGCGATCTGATCAATGTTCCCAAGGGATATAGACCGATGGCCGCGCGCGTCGCTTGGAGCGGATTACGCGGCAAAAACGAGAACCGGGAATTTAACTTTTCTTTCGCGGTAGGTGGGCGTTCTGAGGAGGGGCGCGAGCATACAATTCCGACATATGATGGTGTCGTTCTGCAATTGCGCGCCGATGCCGACTGGCCCCAGGGGGTTCCGGTGTCCGGACGCGTACACGGCAGCTGGGATGGCGCCATGTACACTCATGTCACGCTAAGCTGCATGCGCACGAATGAAGCGCTCGATGCATGGCGAATCAGCGTTTGGCAAGCGTTACAAGCCGGTTACGAGACCATGGAGCGCAAGTTCGCGCAGAAGGAGCAGCAAAAAAATTATCAAAAGGAGATCCTGCGCGCCGTGAGCAGCGGCGCGCCTTCGTCCGAATACCGTCGAATTGAACGCGCGGAACTGCAGAAATGGGCGATAAAGTCTATGCGGCGCGCGCCCCAAAACTTCAATGCGGTTGAGCAAGTCGGTGAGTTGCAGGAGATAAACCCCCAGAGTGCGGAAGCCCAGGCACCAATAGTACGCTTTTACGAAGACTCCTTTGAATGGGAGCATATGACCTATTTCCTGTACCCTTATCATTGGTCCCGGCGGGCGTCCTGGGCAAGCCGTATCGCTGCCCAAGCGGCGGAAGCGCAACATCAAGCGTTCCTCAGCGCCGGGGCAGCGCGCGTGATCGTGCCGGTCAAGCCCGGTTTCGAGGAAAAAGTCGCTTCGTTCCTTGATCCCGATAATCCAATTACCGGGGAGCTGGAGCGCATCCTTACGCCGCTGCAATCGGCCCCGCCTCCCGGCGGTGGAGAGTTTCGCGATCTTTGGACAGAGCTGCTGACCGAGCACCGGCCCGACCTTGCGCGAGGCTCCGGCACTCTCGCGGTGACCAATGGCAGCGTCGACGTCGTCATTGGAGGCAACAGCAACTGGCGGGTCACCGCCGAGCGCGACGAAGGTAGAGAACTCTACATCGCCGGCGAGCAGTATACCGTAGCGCAGGTTCTCGACCAGACCGCGTTCAGGCTTGATCGCCCGTATGCCGGAGCCAGCGACCCCGCCGCCGTATATGTCGCCGGAAGCACGGCGTTCGGGCCTCCCTGGACGGTGAATGTACCGACCACCTTGGTCATCTTGGCGGAAAACCTGCCCGCACTCCGAAGTGTAGGGTTGTAGTATCCCATGACTCCGGAGGAGCTGGAAAAGAAACTGGCGCTTCAACAACGGGCGCGCGTCTTGAAAGACGACGCGATAGATGTCATCGCCGCGATTGCCGATATTCAAAATCAGCGCTGGCAACACATTATACAAGTCGTGAATCTGGCCGGCGACCAATATGCAACGATGCGGTTGGATGCGATTGAAGAGAGCATGCGCGACAAAGGCGCGCCAATCTGGCTGTCCGCGGTATTCGCGCTGCTCGTGTCTTTTATTCCCGTGACCGCCGTGAGCAACTTGTTTCTATCCAAGCTTGCGGCTGGAACCCAGAGAATCCTGACGCGCAGCGATCGAAAGCTCGTGGGTAATCTGGAAGCCGTGATCGAACGTGAGCTTGACGATGAGAAACTTACGAGCGTGATCAGCGCTATGAGACGGATTAACGATAGGGAAGAATTGGTTCTGAAATATGCCAAGGCCTGGGATCCCGAACTGTCGAATATGCTGCAGAATTTCGCGAATCAAGCGGGAGAAGCCCTGGCGCAACAGCCGTTTCAAACAGAGCCCGGCGCCGACAAGATCACCGTCAGATCTGGTGCGGATGTTCCCATCGTCGTCGTCAAAGCGCAGATGTACGATTGGGTGGCCAAGCAAATGAGGGTCGAATCCGTGGCGATCGACAATCTCCGTAACCGGCTCACCGGTCTGGTTGCCATTGTCGTGTCAATGGACGCCAAATCGGAAGCGAAAGATCGAAACGAGGCAGAACGCAAGCGGGCCGCGCGGCGAGAACCCAGGGTCCCCTATCAGATTATCAATCTCTATCCGGAAACAGCCGAAAAGGCGATGGAAGAACTGGAGCAAAGCGTCGAAGATATCAAAAGCGGCCCTTCCTTGTTGGATCATGCTCCCGAAATCAAAGAGCTCAATGATCTGCAGCTGATGATTGAAGCGTCTATCTGGTCCGCCTCGTATGATTTTTCGATAAAGTTCGCCCCTCCGGAGTCCAAGATCGGTGCGCCGGATGTCGGAGTTCTGCCGTTGCGCGATGACCTTTGGGAAAAATTGATAGATCGTTTCATCGATCCGGACTTCGGCAAATCATTTAAGGACGTAGGAGAGTTGTACAGGTTGGGTAGTGCTCAGAATCCTTATTTCGATGAAGATACTACGAAGCAAATCTTGAAGTTTCGGACGGCCCGGGATCCGTTGCGGTCAGCGGACCGCTGGACCCCAAAGGAGAGACTCTCTCATTATTTGAGTGTCACCCTTGGCGAGGCTCTGCGGCAGAAGACGGAAGAATCCATTCGTCGTGTCAAAAGGTTCAGTTAGTGGAGCATCTGGATTGCCAGGGGCTGATCTGGTTGTGATCGTAACGGCGCGCTGATGACAATCGGGAGGAAGAGCGTCAACGCAGCCTATCGAAAGAGTATAGCGATCGCCCCAACGGGTGTTGATCGATGCTCCGCTGTTGCCTCGGCTTATGTCTCCTTCTGGCGCAAAGCGGACATACTGCTTCTACCGATAACGTTATCGGCGACGGACTGCCGGAGGCGTTCCAATTCGTGGTCAGCCAGAAGCCGATGCAACTACTTGAAGTGCCAGAATAGTTTGGCGGTGCCGGAGGGACTGCACCAATCTAATCAGATCCAGCAATTCAATTGGCTAACTCCCAATACCTCTCCCGATGCACTCCAATAACTTATGTCGGTGCTGGCTAACCATCAGCATTCAGTAGGATGGTGGCCTTCGTCGGGGTAAGGCAGGCGACTGTTGGTTGATCGCAGCATGCCCAAGTAACTCCTCATTGCAGCGTACAACTCGGAACCTGATCCTATCGGCCGATCTTTGAAGGCATGGATAGCGTTGCGTCTGTCCTGGACAAACCTACACAATGCCAACTCGTCAGTAGCAAACAGTTGGGCCGTCTCTAAATAATCGATGAGGACCTCTAGCCGTAACACATCTGGATCGAGCAGTTTCTCCTTTTTCGCATGCCAAGCTTGAGTCTGCTTTAGATTATCCAAATCATTTTTGTAATCCTGGTAGTATACCGCAAGAAATAGCTTGACCGTGCCCTCGATTAGACTTCCGAGATTGGCCCACCCTAAAATGAGGTCACCGTCTTCAAAGCTGTCTGATGGCACTTCCAACCAATGCCGGAGCGAGCTTGAAAGCGACGCTTGCCTATCGAGCCGCGATTTACTCATTAAATCCGCGGCGTCTTGCGGCGCCCAACCGTGGGATGCAGACCAGAAATCCCGGAGACCGCAGTTGAGTTTTACAATTCGCGCAACAACGTCCGAGATCGGGCGAGCCTTGTCCTCAGGCGGTGTCCCCTCAACGAGTACTGCAAGATGATCCGGAGACATTGTGAGCTATCCTCGCCTTGGGGGGCTGTGGTGCATAACTATCTCTCTTATGCCCCAGCTAATTTGGAACGCGTGCAGTTGTGTACTGCTTCTCTACAACCGGTATAAAACGAACTATCACATCCTTAAATTTACACACCCGCTGCAAATGATCATGCATCAGCTTCAACTCGTACTGAGCAATCATTGGCATATCCTCAACGTTCGGCTTCGGATCACGCTTATCGTACAGAAGCCAAAGGCATAAGCGATAATCTGAGCCGAGATGCTTTTCCAAGGTAGGTTTCACATAGGCCAGGTATTTTGCTTTGAACGGACAGACGCTCTTCGCTATAAACTCTCGAATTTCACCCAAAAAAACGTCGTCGTGCAGGAAAGCATCGCAATACATTTTCGACTGGGCAAAAAGGTAGACAGTGGAGCTCGCATCCTTAAATCGTTTTGCGTTTATTATGCGGATCACTTTATCATCCTGAAGATCCAGCACATCGCAGAACTCTTTATCTTTTCGACCGCTGCTGACACGCAACTTCGCCGTATCAAATAAGATTGCAGTAGGCCTTCTCTGTACGATCTCCCGATTGAAAATCCCTTCCCTGTTTTGCTTTGCCGTATCGTCGCTTATGTCAATATTTTTGAAGGTCGCTTCTGCTTTCTCTTCTCGTACCTTTGTCTTCACAAACCTTAGAATTGATTCGTAAAACGTTGGATCGAGTTCGGACCAAACACCTCCGTTCAAGATAAAATACTTGGATCCAAGCTTGCTTTCGAAGATGAGGCAGTCGAACACCGGCCACCATTTATTATCTAGAATTCTATCGTCTTCGGCAGAATAAGCGTAAATGCGCTTAGCCTTGATTTCCTTGATCGTAACTTTCTCCAACTTCAAGTGCTCATCAAGCTGCTTCACGTCCAGATAGGCGTAGGTGATATTCTGTCGCTTAGCATGGTTGGTGTATGAGAAGCTGTACTCATCATCGGAGAAGAACTCTGGAATTGCGAACTGAAACTTTGCAAAATCTCGTTTTCTAAAGGCCTTTAGCATAACCTCGTTGAGGGTCGCGGCCTCTGTGTCTGTCGCTGGTCTGAAATTCCTGTAGTTAGGAAAAAGCTTCTGATATTCTTTGCTTTTGTAGTGCCGTAAAAAATCTTTGCAGTGGGCAATAAGGGCCGGCCATTGCAATTTTTGATCACCGATGACCTTCAGCGTAAGGCTATCTTTCCCCTGAAGGGTCACACTTCGATCGCCTTTCATATGCGCGGAGATGTATTTTAAGTCTTCAGCGTCATTGAGACCGAACGCGAAAGCCTCGGAAGGTTTGCTTAATTGCCGATCAATATGAGTTACGGCGACGGCAGTGCTCTGGGATTTGGTTTGTCTCACCTCTTCATTTCCGCACATGTTCATAGCGGTTTTGATGCCGAAGTCAGGCTCAAAGGATTTGCCATTTAAGCAACTGATAGCGCTACGACCGAAAGCTGCTGCGAAGGTTCTTTGCTCTACCGTTATGAGCAGAATTCCATTTGCGCTCTTACTGGTATTTTCAAATAGGATTGTGGAGGCGGGAGGCAAGCGCTCGTTTATGAAGGTGAGCCATGGCGGGTTGGATTTTTGGGTAGACTTTTCAAAATAAATAAATCTGCATTGTGCCCCATCAATCGCAAAATCAAATTGACGTAGCGCTGGTCTTTCCGTGAGGCCTGACTCTGGGTCTATGACTTCATCGAATGTAGTCTTGTCTTTTGCCAGATAAACGGCGATTTGCGCTATCTCTGCTGCTTCGTCTGTCACAACGGCCCCCCGCGCTCAGGCGGTTAACCTGCCACGTCTAACGAAATTAGGATGCTCGCTCCGTGCTAACGCAAACTGCTAGTCAAGAAACTTGGCTACGCGGTGCTGCAATTTTTCGACACCTCGGCGAACTTCGCACTCCCACAAGACTAAAACCCGCCAACCCATCTTCTTCAAATTCCGGATGTTGCGGGCATCCCGATCACGATTGCTCGCTATCTTGGGTAACCAATACTCCGGCCGCGACTTCGGTAGTTGACCAATTCCAGAACACCCATGTCCATGCCAGAAACAACCATATACTTCTATGGCCTTTTTTCTTGCCGGAAAGACTATATCCGGCTTTCCGGGAAGCTTCGCCCCATGGAGACGGAAACGATATCCCATGGCGTGCAGTTTTCGCCGCACCATCAATTCGGGCTTTGTGTCTTTGCTGCGGTTCGCCCGCATATTCCGGCGACGACCCTCCGTCACCCCTGGAAATAACTTTTCAGGTGTTTTGCGTTTTCTCATTCAAAGGGCAAATCCGGGAAGTTGGTTCAATACCCATTGTGCAGTTTCACTTGGGGTGACAGACAAATATGTCTCGTCGATGGCTTTGTTTGGAGTGCCACCCGCCAACAGTGAAGTCATAGAAGCTGCACGATATCGGCCCCTTACGTCGGCATTGGCAAAGGTTTCCAGATGCGCATAAAAACGAATTGCCGGGCCACGCAAGACGTAGCCTAGAATGTATTTAAGCACATTGGCCTCGAACAGCGCTTGATACAACCGATCGCTACGGGTGCTGGTTTTCACCGCAATAGCAAAAAGAAAGTGACGCCCTTCTAACGTAGATTGGATGCCTTCCCAGGCGGTTTCCAAAATATTCTGGCTGCCGTAGGACAAATTGGGCAAGGGAGACATGAAGGGCAAAAAGCCCTGTGGCATAGGGTCTGGAATTCGCACGCCAAGGATATCTGGCGTACTCAACCTGAGCTCCATGTCTTGAATATTGAGCGCTTCCTCAAATGCGCGGTATTCAGAACGAGCCTTGTTGTTTAGGAGCTTTGTCGTATCGGCGCCCCGCGCCATCTTGATTATTGCAACTTTTCGCGATGCCGTGGGGATCGCGTTTTTGGGTTGCACAAAAACGTTGCTTTCCCACAGGCCTGTATCCATAAATTTGTTCCAAACGGCCCCCGCATTCCAAAGTGCGGCCGCTTCCATAAGCTCGTAAATGTCTCCATCAACTTTAGCTTTTTGGGCATCGGTGAGCTTGAATGCGTCCGCCCAAATTATCCGGCCTGCCTTTTCGACATTTGCATAAGCCTGCTGTCTGTATGCAAGGAACGAACGTGCGGGTTCAGGGTCGTTGTCTGTGCCCGGAACAAACTCCTCTAGGGCGCAATCCATCACCCTGCTTTGCTTTATCTGAAATTCTGTTTTCCGACCCTTTATAAGGCCGCCGCGGGCATCGAGCAGGCAGCCGCTACCAGCGGCGTAGCACGCAGCACAAACAGTACTTTGGGCCTTTTCCTCTGGAGCATCAGGGAACACGAGTGGCATCAGGATGCCTTTTCACGTTTGAACGCCAGCGACCGGGCCGTGGCAAACATTACGTCCAGATCGACGCCTAAGGCATCGGAAATCTCTTGAAGGACGGTCAGAGAGGGGTTTCTCCGTCCACATTCAATCCCGTTGATATAGGACCGATCTTTGCCGGCCCGTGAAGCGAGCTCCTTCTGCGACAGGCGAACTAGCAGTCGGTGATGGCGAACCGTCTCACCATAGAGCTTCGATAGGTCCATGTCGGTCTTTTAGGCCGATTCTCGCCAGTTCAGGAAGACTATCGGTCACACATCCTGTGGAAACTCACACCCGAATTATCGGCTTGCGGCAAGGTTAAACCGTAGATTAGCCTGGATTTGCTTTGCGAATCGCAACGCAACTCTTGTTGACTTTTGGTCTCATTAAATCGCCGGTGCACAATGAAAAAGAAACCTAGAGCCGTCAGCCTGTTTTCAGGGTGTGGAGGCTTTTGCGAAGGAGTAGAGCAAGCGGGGTTCGACGTCGTGATGGCAGTCGAGCTTGACCGTTTTGCATGCGAGACCTATCGGGCAAATTTTCCGCGGACCACTCTTTTTGAAGGTGATATTCATTCGTTTATGACCGGTAAAAATCGGGAAGCACATAAACGCTCGTGTGGGGAAAGTGTCGATCTAGTATTTGGTGGTCCGCCTTGTCAGGGCTATAGCCAAATTGGACCGCGCGATCTGGCAGACGAAAGAAATGATCTCTATTTGGAGTATGCCCGCGTCGTTAGCGAGCTTCAGCCAAAGTTATTTTTGATGGAGAATGTTCCGAATATTTTGCTTATGGAAAAAGGTCATTTCAGGGACGCTATCCTGAACCACTTTTCGAAGCTTGGATATTCGAACGCTACGTTTGTTAAATTGTCTGCTGCCGACTTTGGTGTCCCGCAAACAAGAGAGCGGGTCTTTTTCTTCGGTACGAGAGACGGGCTTACGCTGCAAAAGCCACTGATTAAAATCGCACAGCGCGCCCTTTCCAAGTCAATGGTCGAAAAACCAGTTACTGTTTGGGAAGCTATCGGTGATCTTCCGGAAACCGTTGTGCCGTCCTCGTCAACTATGGTCTATCCTTCTGTAAGACGGCCCAATAAATTTTTGCGCATGATGCGGCTCGATTACTCAGAGGCGCCCTACACTGTGATCGTGAAGCGCCGCCGCGCGATTGGAACGAGCACTATTCTTCTTCACAATCATCATACGAAAGAGATGCTGGCTAAGCGCGCACATTTAATCAGCTTTCTAAAGCCCGGAGAGAAAGCAGATACCTTGCCCAAACACATTTGGAATGGCGCGCGCCCTGAAAAGTGGAGACGACTGCATCCAGATTTGCCGTCCTATACGATTTTGGCGCAGATGCATCGCGATTTGTCTGAATGGGTTCATCCCAAGCTTGAACGCTGGATTACTGTTCGGGAGGCAGCTCGTTTGCAGTCCTTTCATGATGGGTTCATTTTTAAGTCGTCTGAATGGCAAATGCTCAAGCAAATTGGAAATGCTGTTCCTCCGCTCCTCGCTCTGGCCGTTGGCAACATGGCGAAAGCGATTTTAGGAAACATCAGCGGTGAAAGCCGCAATAGAAGTACTGCACAGATAATCCTATTTCCGGTTTCCCGTAACAAGCAAAGCATTAAAGGCGCAAAGCGAGCTGGTGTGCGGCTCTCGCGTAAAGTTTCCAGTAGAGCTAGAGCCAAGGGCGCTTGAGGTAACGGGCTCCGGGCTTGCTAGCTTGCTTACAGGCGATCTTGGCCTTCGATGGTGCTTGTCACGTACCGAGCCGTCGACTAGCCGATTGCTGAACATCATCGATATTGATGAAGCACTTGCTGAACCGATTTGTTAGCGGTTCGTCGCTGTTTTCGCTCGGGTGCTCATGCCGCTAACGTTATCGGCAGAATCCTTTTTTAGAAATCGGCCACCTGCCGGCTTCTAGTTTAGCGGAAAATCACCCCTATAATCGGGAGCCGTAACTTTAACAGGAGTGCGGCAGATGCCGAGTAACATCAAATTTTACGGTCCCACCAATCAGTTTTATATATTGAAACGAATGATGCGCTATGGAATGGCGCTAACGTCGGCAGAATTCAAAGTCTATTGCTTCATATACGATAGAACTTTCTCGTGGAGCAAAGACGTCGAAAGTATTCCGTACACACACTTTATCGACGGCGTCGTCGGCTCGGACGGGAGGCGATGGGCCTTTGGGGTGGGGATGGCAGAAAAGGCTCTGCAACGTGCAATCAAGGGCTTGTGCGACAAGGGAGCCATTAGACGGGCGCGACCTGGTAATCCTTGGCTTGGCACCTGCTATTGGCACAATCTCGAATGGGAAGCGCCTGGCATTGAAAAATTGCCGCTTCCAGAAAAACTTCAACCGGATGCCGCGGAAATCCTCGCCCGTCGATGGCAGATCAAATAAGCCCGATAGCTTGCGATCCTTTTGGTCCCATAAGGCCGGTATCAAAAGGAACCTTGGATCACGGTATCAATTTGATCCGACCATAATAGTATAAAACAGCAACAGCTTAAAACATATCAATAGTCTCTAAGGTAAGTACCCGCCCGGTTTCCGGGCGGGACCGCCGTCAAGACATTTTCTAATCGGATTTGACTAGTCGTCCTATTGCATGGAAGGGCTTTGCTGATCAGATTTTTATACACCGAACGTTCGTAGCGGATTGGTAGGTATCGGAGGTCCAATGAGCGCATTGCGATTTGCGGCGTATTATAGGGTTTCTACCGGCAAGCAGGAAAAGAGCGGCCTGGGGCTCGACGCGCAGAAATTTGCCGTCTCGGAGTACGTAAAGAGCTCCCATGGCATACTCCTAGCCGAATTCACAGAAACCGAGAGCGGCAGGCGTCGGGACCGGCCTCAGCTGGAAGCTGCCCTGGAGCTATGTCGCCGAAGCAGGGCGATCCTTGTTATTGCCAAGCTGGACCGCCTTGCCCGCAATGTAGCCTTTGTATCCACCTTGCTGGAAAGCGGAACCAAATTTGTGGCCACTGACATGCCAGAGGCCGATATCTCATTCCTCCAGATGGCAGCCGTCTTCGGTGAATGGGAGGCTCGGCGGATAAGCGACCGCACTAAAGCGGCCCTTGCGGCAGCCAAAGCTCGAGGGAAACTCCTCGGTTGGGCGATGCCATCGAGGCGAGCACAGCAGGATCAAGCATCCCGGCTTGGGTGCCAGACAGTGCGAAATAGCGCTAACCAGTTTGCGACAAGCGTTCTGCCGTTGGTTCAGGGTATCCGTTCCGCGGGTATTACCACGTTCGACGGTGTAGCGGACGCTCTGAATGCGCGCGGTATTACGACGCCGCGACGGGGGAAGTGGCACGCCAGCACGGTTCGAAATTTGGAACGACGGTGCGCGGCTATGGCTAATGGTTGCCGATAACGTTAGCGGAAGGAAATGCACTTACATATTTTCGGCCCGTCGATGATTGCAGATTTTCGCTTATGCTCGACTTATAAGTTCCGGTCCTATAGCGATCTTAGAAAATGGCGGCGCTACTTGGCATATTTGGACCATCAAAAAGCGTCACAACGCATTGAAACTGAGTATGAAATTGAATTCGAGCTTCCCAGTCACCTAAAACCGGCCCCTTCCGTACCCCGCCAGTAGCCCAAAAACTTATAAATCGGCGTCGCGCACTCCCCTCTCGAACATAAGCGCGCGCCGGGGGGGGCAGATATTTTCCAGCTTAGCTAGGAGATTGCCCCCCATCTTGAGTGATGAAAAAATCCCTGGAAAATTTTTAAATTGTCGGTCGGTTGCAGATTTTCGCACACCGAACTAGAGGCCGAAATTCTCTAATGTCCTACCTGGGTTTCCGGCCGCCTCGCAAAGGCTTTGCCTTTGCGGCCTTGTTAGGGTCAAGCAATTCCCGGATATCCACCTTCAGGGCGCGGGCTATACTTTCCAAAACACCCAGGGAAGGGTTTTCAGGCTCCGCCTCGCGTTCGAGCCGGCTCATGTAGGTGCGATCTATGCCAGCATCGACGGCCAACGCCTCCTGAGAGACGCCCTGCGCTACTCTCAGGCGGCGGACGTTTCGGGCTACCAGAATGCGCGCCTTCATAAGCGCAATCCAGCATCACGTAGATTTCTAAACCACGGACAATAGTGCTACTATTCCCCGCACTTCTTTTGGGGGCTGCTATGCGCTGGGTATTGGTTATCTTCTTTCTTGGACTTGTGGTGGCACTTGTGGGAGCTGATCAGGACCGCAAGAGCAGAACTGAAATTGAACGTCTTGATGACGAACTGGCGCGACTGCCGAAATCGAATAGCTCTCGAACTCAAGCAACCGTGCCAGCCGGTTCGACGTTGGACGGTCAACCGTATGCCTGCCAATCTGCCCACTACAATGCTGCTACGTGTGCTGAACAGCGGCGCGGAAATGCCGAGATCGGCCGCTATATCTTAAGCAAATAGCGAGCGCGCCGCACTTTAAAACGAGGTTAAGTTTCAATGATCCAGCGACTGTTGCGCCTATTTTTTCTGCCAATCACCCTATCGGCCTGCGCATACGGGGGACAGAAAAATTTTCTCAATGATAGCAGCCGAGAAACTTTGTCGGTGCAGGGGGAACACAAGGCAATCGCTTCTTGCGTCACCAACGCGTTGGATACAGAAAAATGGGGCATATGGGATATTCCAGCGCGCGTCACGCGGACGAGCGAAAATGGAGCTACGATACAATTAGAGGCCGCGAACCCTTCTCACGTAGATGTCATATTTTGGCAGGCCTCGTTCACTCAGGTAGCTCAGAACTCGACATCAATAGAGATCATCGCGAGACGAAACTTTCATCCCTCACTATCGTCAGACTACTTATCCAACAAATTGGAGGTGGCTATCAAATCGTGTGCGAGCTCCTCATGATTGCCGCTAACGTTATCGGCACCGCTATTGAGGGCAAGTTTTTCGAGCGTTCCGCTAGGCGTAGTTTAGCGAACAAAACGGAACTAAAATGGAGATATGCCAAAGGTTGCCTCCCCTCTCTTATATCTCAAGCGCGGCTTTAGTCGCGTGGAGGCCGCATCATACGTCGGGATCAGTCCGAGTAAGTTCGATCAGCTCGTTGCAGAGGGCAGAATGCCTAGGGCGAAGCAGATTGATGGCAGGAAAATCTGGGACATTCGCGAATTGGACCCAGCATTCGATGAACTGGGCAGTATCGATGCTAGTTGGGATGATGTTCGATGAAAGTCAGAAAGTACCCTAGAGGTATTTCTGAATTCGTGGATCGGCACGGCAAGCTGCGCATCCGTGGCCGCCGCACCGGCTGGCCGACCTATTACTTCAAGACACGCCCGCCGAGCGAGGCATTCGAAGAAGAGCTCCGTTGTTGGCTATCGCGGGAGGGCCGTGGGCCCATAATCGGAATGGATCGCGTAAGGGTGGGCACGATCTCGGCCCTAGTCGTCCGCTATTATCGCTCATTGGAATACTTCAAGTTGGAGAAGACGACGCAGGCGACATATCGGGGTATACTCGACCGCTTCCGGGCCGAACACGGGCATCGCACGGTTGTCGGATTGGATAAACAGGCTGTCCGCAAGCTGGTCGAAGCCAAACGAGATACGCCTTGGGCGGCTAATAATTTCCTCAAGCTGCTTCGCGTCCTCATGCGATTTGCTATCGAGGAGAATATGCGGCGGGATGACCCTACCTCCGGGGTGCGGCCCGTCGTCAGCAAGACTACCGGTCACCATAGCTGGACCGAAGCAGAAATCGCCCAATTCGAGAAGGTCCATGCGGTGGGTTCACGGGCGCGGCTAGCTTTTGCGTTGCTACTCTATACCGGCCAGCGTCGCAGCGACGTAATCCATATGGGACCGCAGCATGTGAAAAACGGCTGTATCTCCGTGCGACAGCAAAAAACCGGCGCGGTGTTGGAAATCCCCATCCATTCCGAACTGGCTCGCATCATCGCGGCTACGCCGGGCGGCCATCTCAACTACCTAGTGACGAACGAACGGGGCAAGTCTAAGTCCTTCACGGCTCCCGGCTTCACCAACTGGTTCCGTGAAATGTGCCGGGATGCGGGGCTGTCGCATTGTTCGGCTCATGGCCTTCGTAAGGCGCTGGCGAGGCGTCTAGCGGAAGCGGGATGTTCTGAGCATGAGATTGCCGCCATCACCGGTCACCGTAGCTTGCAGGAGGTGCGGCGCTACACTCAGGCTGCCAGCCAGCTTGTTCTCGCGCATCGCGCGATGGGGGCGATACCAAGCCCGAAAGTAGAACAAAAATTGGCTACCCCGGCGAAGCGGTTAGCCAAAAAGCGATCCAAGTGATTGCAATTGTTACTCCCGATAGGGGGGATGGCGGTGCCGGAGGGATTCGAACCCTCGATACGGCTTTTCAACCGTATAACGGTTTAGCAAACCGCCGCCTTCAGCCTCTCGGCCACAGCACCATCCAGAACTTCAGCCCTGAGAGAGAAG
>Ga0268266_10002981_pt1 | contig 17450 bp, 14 predicted proteins | sample KBSS13metaG_FD_190356 | JGI IMG/M metagenome (GOLD analysis project Ga0268266, IMG submission 190356) | Switchgrass rhizosphere microbial communities from Kellogg Biological Station, Michigan, USA - KBS S1-3 metaG (SPAdes) (version 2) | ecosystem: Host-associated > Plants > Roots > Rhizosphere...
ATGCGGTGGAAGTGGAATTCCGACAAGCACGCCACCGCTGCCAGCTCGGCCAACTTCACCGGGCGATGCAGGTTCTCGCGCAGATAATCGGTGACCCGGTCGATTCTTTGGGAATATTCACTGTTGATGGGCACAGTCGGCAAATGCAGCAGGGAGCCGTTAGTTAGCCTTGATCATCTTGAAGCGCCGCTTCTCAACGGCAGCCCGCTCGGGTTGGCCCGCGGCCTCACACAGCCCCGGCACATAGATACTGCAGCCCGGCAGCTTCGCCATGGCCGCATCGAGTTGCCGCAGCAATTCGCGCGGGTCCCGGTCCGGGGGCGCTGCGATCTGGCCCATCACCACGTGCTTGTCCACCGCTTTGTCGTGGTCGTGATCGATATCCGGATTGGCCCAACACTTCGCGCACAGGTTCCTGAAGTTCTCGGTGTGCGAGTACACCACGGCGTCCCATTCCAGCTCGATATTGTGAATCTGCCGGGCTTCCTGTTGAGTCCCCGCGAAGTTGTAGCGTTGATAGTGATTGCGGCGCAAAGTGGCCAGGTGCGGGAAAATCGGAATCTTCTTATCACCGTAGGTCTGTTCGATGATCGGCGCGCCGTCAAAGAGGATGACATCGCCGTAATCAACACCGAGATCGTAAACCGTGACGCTGCGAATGATCCCGTGGCAAGGGCTCAGCCGCTCCACCCAGATGGACTCTTCCTGCTCCGGGTCGTCTTTCTCGGCCGTACGCTCGGCGAGAGGTCGTCGCGCCACCTTCACTTTGGCATTCGGGTAGGATCCTTCCGGCAGATCAAACCGACCCATCTCGATTTTCTGCTTCAGCCGCTTCCAGACCTTCAGTGCCTCGGCCCCCTCGCCCGCGCCGGTCGCGCAGATGCCCAGATTCCACTCGTATTCCTTCGGCCGCCGCAGCAACAGCAGCGACTGCGCGGCCTGATTGGCGAGCATTCCCTCCCTGAAGCGTCCGCGGGTCTTATAAAACAGCCCCAGGTTGTATTGATCCGTATCGTTCTTCGGCCTGAGCTCGATCAGGCGTTTGCAACTCATCTCCACGAGGTCATCCCGCTGCCGGGCCAGCATTCGCGCCGCCGTCGCGAGCCCCTCCAGCAAGTCGATTTCGTCCTTGCTGCCTCTCGCAGGCCCTACGAGCCCGGCCAGCGCGGTGGTTACATTCAGGAACAGGGGATGCTCCGGTGGGGGCGCGTTGAGGACATTGATATCCCGCGCCCGGTCCAGCGCACTGCCCATGAGCGCCAGCACCTGCGCGCTGTGCTTCTGCGCTTCATACACATCAGCCAACAGCTCGAGGGACTGTTCAACAGTAAAGTGGCCCTGGCCGACGAGATACACCACCGCCAGCGCCACAAACTCCTGCCGACGCGCGGCGGGCATCAATGTCTGGATGCCCTGCCACGCCTCGTGACCCCGACCCGCCTTCGCGTCCTTGACGATGTCTTTCTGAATCTGCTCGAGTTGCTTGCTGGACAGGAACTCGGATGGCGACCGGGGTGCCGGCATTTATTTTGCCAGTGCCTGCACGGCGGCCGCGATCCCTTCCGAATCCAACCCCTGATAGCCCATCTGCTGCCACAATCCGCCGGAGCCTTCCTTGTGGGTGCCGATGTGGTTGTATTTACCTTTGAAGCCCGCCTGCAACAGGTAGCTGCCGAAGCGGCTGCCGAGGCCGGTCTTGACGTTCCAACCTTCAACCACCAGCACAAACGGCGCGGCCGCCAGCTTCTTCATCATGGCCGGATCGAGCACATTGAGTGTGGCCTTGTTGACCAGATTCACTGACAGGCCACGCTCTTTCAGGTTGATAACTGCATCGAGAGCGCGATAGACCGTCTCACCCATGGCAACAACGTAACCACTGCCGGCCGGCGCCTCGCGGATCAGATCGTCCTTGCCCGGCTCGAAGCTCTTGCCCTGGTAGAACGGCTTGCCGTCCTCGCCCAACAGGTCCGGCACGGTCGAACGGGTCGTGAACAGGAACCGCAGCCCCTCGTCGTGGAAAATGCGCTTCACGCAGGCCGCAAACTGATGTTGGTCCGCTGGGAAGTACAATCGGGTCAGATCCTCGCCATGCCCGGGCGTCACGCCGCCGTCCGCAAACATGCTGTTGATACCGAAGTGGCAGGTGTTGTCTGCCATGTCGTCCACGCCACTGTGCGAAAAGTGCGCCAGCACGTTGGAGAAGTTCAGGCGCGCCATGGTGATTTCGCTGATACACATCTCCAGGAACGCACTGAAGGTCGCGTAGATTCCCTGCTTGCCCTTGCTGGAGCCGAAGCCGGCCGCCGCGGAGTAGTTGCCGCGCTCCATGATGCCGCCACGAACAAAGACTTCAGGATGCTTCTTGCGGATATGATGCAGGCCGCACGAGCCTTCCAGGTCGTTATCAAACACCCGGACGCTCTCGACGCGCGTCTTCTCATCCATGCCGTCCAGGATTTCGTTGACAATCTTGCCGAAGTCATCGCGATTCTTGCCGACACCCGAGGAGCCCTTGTAGGTCAGCGGGCTCTTGGCCGGCTTGGCCGCCTCCAGCAGGGCAATGGCGTCTGCGTAGCCGCCGCGCTTCTGCAAGTAGGCAATGGCGGTCTTGGCTTCGAGCACTTCGTGCGCTTTCGGGTTGCCTTCCGCTCCCTCGATTCCCGGTGCCATGCGCCGCTTGATCACCAACGCATGCGGCCGGTCTTCGGAGAACATGCGGCACAGGTCCACGAACAGCGCATCGATGTCCTCGCCCATCGTGGTCTCGGTCAACAGGCCATAACCGGCGAGCGTCCGTGTCAGGTCGTAACCCGGCATGTACTCCTGCGGATGGCCGGCGATCGTCACGTTGTTGTCGTCGACCAGCACTTTGACATTCAGTTTCTTGGCGACACAGAGGCGCGCCGCTTCGGCATTGTCGCCCTCCATCTCGCTACCGTCGGATCCCAGCATCACGACCGCCTTGCCCGGATTGGCCATCGCGACCCCATTCACGAAGGCCCACAGGTGGCCCAGGCGACCCGAGCTGAATTCCACGCCCGGCGTGAGCAGCTTTTCCGGGTGTCCGGGCAGCCCGCTGTTGTACTCGCGGTAGTGCAGCAGCTTTTCTGCCGGCATGGCGCCATTCAGGACGCTGAGCAGGTATTGGGTCGCCACACGATGTCCGGCCTCGTCGTAGAACACCGGCACAATGGGGCTGCCATTGGCGATGAACGCCCGGACGATCATGAGCTCCGGAACCGTGTCGTACGCACCCCCTGTGTGCCCGGACAGGCCCTTTGCGCCCGCCAGAGCAGTAAAGAAAACAATCGCATCGCGCGCCAATTGAATGTTGTGCTGAAGCGCGGCGCGCTGCTCGTCGCTCAGGGACGGCTTGCCGGGGTCGAGCTTCAGTGGCTTCAGGCCGTTCAAGTCAATTGGAAAGCGTTCATTGGACATTGCCGACTCCTGGTGGGGGTGGCTATTCGACCACAACCACGCCGCTCGGAACAAATGGGGTGCCGGTGCGTTCCGTCGTGAAGCAGGACGGCAGAGGGTGAATCTATGCGCAAGCTTTCGATCGGCGTCGCGGTTGCCTGCGCGCTACTCTCATCAGGTATGGCGCTGGCTTCGCAGAGCGCGAAGCATCAGGCGCAGGAGCTCAGCCGCTCCAAGCTGACGCTCATCGAAGCCATTCAGGTGGCAGAGAAGACCGATGGAGGGCGCACGACTTCGGCGGAATTCAACTTCAAACGAGGCAATCCGGCCGTCTACGAGATCAAGGTCCTGAGCGCCGACGGCAAGAAACTGACCCAGTACGACATCGACCCCAAAACCGGCAGCGTCAAGGACACTCACAACGAGGTGTTGGAGAAGCTGGTGACGCGGATGTCACCTGACAATCTGCGCCTGACTACGACTACCCTCACGCATGCGGTGTATGTTGCGCAGCAAGCTTCCGGTGGCCGGGCGTTGAACGCCGACGTTGATCGCAAGGGCGATCACCTGGAATACACCGTTGAAACCGTCAAGCTCGATGGAACGTCCCACAAGGTCAAGATTGACGGTTCCAACGGCAAGGTGATCTCCGACGACGAGGAGAAGTAATCCGCTATTTCAGCGAGCCGACAAAGCCGTCCCAACCTCCCAGGCCGATCAGCCGGATGTGATCGTACCTCGAGACGGTCTCATAAGTGCCGGTCACCCGGATCTGGCCGTCGTGCCATTCGATCCGCGGATCGTTTTCGGCGCCTGACACACCGGGGCCGCCGGCCGTGCGGACCCAATACAGATGGCTCGGGTCACTCCCCACAAATTTGACGACGAACAGGCTGGTCGGCTCGGTACGCGAAAACACGTCGCCGTCGAGATTGATGGAATCCGAAAAAATCCCGGCGAGCACCAGATTGTTCTGATCGTCGTAGACCAGCCCGCTTCCGACATCGTCCAATGCGCCTCCAAAACGCCGCGCATTCAACAGCACGCCGGCCTGGTTGTAGGTGGCGACGAAGACATCCCGGTTGAAGGGCACGGTGAATACACTTCCAGGCCGGCGCTGCGTGGACGCACAGCGGCAATGCAAGGAGAAGCAACATCCGTGAGATCGAAGCAAACATGGTGAGCCCCCTTTTTGATTTTGTTCAAATCAAATCTACGCCCACCCATGTTATGTCTGCAATCTTGCACCGACTATAACATTCGGATTCATAGTTATCTGACTTTTCAGGAGGGCTCCGCGAACACAACAATGTTTCAGGCCGGATCGGCGTAGCCGATCTCGGTGTGATCCCCCGAACTTCAGAACTGGGCGCGCACCCCCACCTTGAAGTAGCGGCCGATGCGGTCCTGGAACGAGCCGCCGTTGTAGTTCGGCTCCGTGATCTGGTTCGGGGCCAGCGGCGGAAAGACGTTGAATACGTTGTTGATCTTCGCGTACAGCTCGAAATGCTCGCCGACGTTCTTGGCCAGATCCAGGTCGACGTACGTACGGGAAGCAATGTGGTTGTTGTTGATATCGACCCCCTGGACGTAGGTGGTGTTGAACAACCCATGGTCCACGTACCGAACCAGCACGCCCGCTGTGAAGGACGGATGGATAAAGTGGACGGACCCCACCGCTCGCCACTTCGGTATACCGCCGGCGGACTCGGAGCCCAACTGATTGACGGTGTCGGTCGTGACGCCGTTGATCGTGGTCGTCAATTCGTTCACGAACGTGCTCAACAGCCGGAAGTCGAACTTCCCGCCCAACGCCGGCTTCATGTACCCGATCTCGGTGTCAAAGCCATCGGTCGCGGAGGCCGCCGCGTTCAACAGAGTGCCTGAAACAGCCGTGATCGCCCCGGCCGCATTCTGCGTGATCTGATCGCACAGCCCCGTCTGATGCAGCTTGAAGCACCCATCGATGATCTGCTGACCCGACAGTGTCGTAATGGCGTTGGTGATATTGAAGTGGTAGTAGTCAATCGACGCGCGGAAGCCATCAAACCACGACGGCTGATACACAATACCTGCCGTCCACGCCCGCGAGGTCTCCGGGGTCAGATTGAGGTTACCGCCCGTGAGCAGCGGGACCACCGGGTTCGAGTTATTCCGTGGATCGATCAGGTTCGTCACGAACTGGCTCTGCCCGGAGTACAGCTCGTTGACACTGGGCGCCCGGATATCCCGTGAAAGAGTGGCCCGAAGACGCACGTCAGCCACCGGCGAGTAATTGATACCGGCCTTCCACGTAGTCACCGCACCGCTGATCGAGTAATCGGTATAACGAATCGCACCGTCGACATCCATCGCATAGCCGAAGGGCAGTTGCTTCAACAGCGGGATATCCACCTCGGTATAGGCTTCTTTCACATTGACCGAGCCGGACAGCGGCTTTGAGTTCACATTGAACCAGCCGCTGTTCTGGGAAACTGCATCCGAGCTCGCGTGGATCTCGTCCTTGCGATACTCAGCGCCCACGGCGACCGAGACATCCCCAGCCCAGGTGCTGAACGGCTTGCCATCGATGTTGCCACCCGCCAGCGATTGTTTCTGCTCCGAGCTCAGCAGGCCATCGCCGGTGAAATAGGCCAACGCCGCAGGGCTGATCGATCCCGCGCCGAACACATTGATCGGTACGCAATGGGCAATGTCAGGATCGGTGCTGTTCGGCGCATTCAGCAATGAACGGCAGATCGGCTGCCCATTGGCCGGATTGATGACGGAGTCGACACCGAGGCCGAAGCGCCGCGTGTTCTGGTTGTTACCGTCGTCGCGATAATAGTTCGTCTTGCCGAACTGCGCGGCGACATCCCAGTGCCAGGTCGACGCGAACTCGCCCTTGAGGCCCACGCCGTAGCGCTGCACCTTGTTATCAACCGAAGTATTGCTCCTGCCCTCTTCCTCGATGATGCGCCCCAGGTAGAACGTGGTCACCTTGTTCGCGGCCATCGTGTTGCGCACCTGCGCGGGCAGGAACGCGTTATTGATATTGATCGCCAGCGGCGCGCGATTGGTCGCGACAAACGCGCTATCGGAAAACGCATCGATATTCGCGAACAAGGCATCGGCAAAAATGCTGACCTTGTCCGTGATGTCGTAGCCGATCCGCGTAAAGGCCGACTTGCGCTGCAACTCCGGCAGGATGTTGGCGCTGCCGCCCATCGTGCCACCATCACCGCCGATCATGAACTGGGTGCCCACAGAGGTGCCGTAGTTGAACGGGAGCACCGTGCCACCCGGCCCAAACTGAATCCCTTTGAGCGCGGCAATGTTATTCAACGCCGCCACACCGCCATCGGTCAGCTGCGAATAACGGGTATTGGCCGCCTCGAGGCGATTCGGCGGCCCGTTGGGATTCGTGATCAAAGCATAGTTGTTGCGACCCCAGGGACGGCTGTCCTGGTAGAGCTGGCCGTGATTGTCGTAATAGTCCAGGGCACCGACCACATGCAGCCGATTGTCGGCAAACGCATGTCCCAGTGTCACGGATGCGGCCGGCGCCTGAACGTCCCCGTACGTTGATATCCCGTATTGGAGATCCGTCTTGAATCCCTCAAACCGGTCATCCAGGGTGATGTTGACGACACCCGACACCGCATCCGAACCGTATGCGGCCGATGCACCGCCGGTCACGATATCCATTCCCTTGATGAGGGAAGTTGGAATGATGTTCGTGTCGATGGTCCCGGTGGGCTCCGTAGGTGCCACTCTGCGCCCGTCCAGCAGCAACAGCGTGCGCGTCGGTCCGAGGCCTCGCAGGTCGAAGTTGCTTGCGCCGATAGCCACGCTGGTGCGACCGAAGTTCTGGTTGGCCGCCAGCTGTGGAACATCGACAATCAGGTCGGAGATGCGGTCGACCGCCTTGGACTTCAGTTCCTCCTGGCTCAGCATGGTGAGCGGAGTCGGCGCGTCGAACCCGGAAATGTGCGTACCCGTGGCAGTGACGACAATTTCTTCGAGGTTTTTGTCCTCGGCCGCCTCCTGCGCACCGACCGCAGAAGCCCCCAGAAAAGCGACGTTGACACAACCGAACAGAACGACCCTGTTACTCAAACGCTTGCGCATTGGCCCCCCAAGCTCGCGTGTGAAGAACTCGAACGAACTTCAGAATGGCTGAACCCTATTATATTGCGGCAAATGCGGTCCAAGACCTTTGGCGACGGGTTCCGATAATGGGCGGGTATCAGAAGTAGTAAAACCGCAGGGCGGTGTCGGAGATTTTGCGGCGGATCGCAGGCTCTGGAATGACCTCCTGAAACATCTGCAGGGTGCGGGCATAAGTCACGTCCGCTTCCTTCCCAACAAACGGCGCATCACTTCCCCACAGCAGCCGCTCGGCTCCGCCGGCCGCCAGGAGTTGGGCAGCAGCGGCCTGCGGCACGTGCGCCTCCAGGCGAAAACCCGCGGAAATCTTGACCCACACGTTGCCGTATTCCAACGCGCGCAACACAGCCTGAAAGCCCTCCCCGGCCATGCCGGCGGGTGAGCGGAGCAAGCCGAAATGGTCTACGACCATGTTGACACCACGACCTTTCAGCGCCGGCAGGATTTGACTCAACTGCGCGCCGCTCGCATTCAGCTCGGCATGCAGGCCGCAGTCGGCGAGCCTGCTCAGGTACTTGCTGTAAGCGAACGATGCGAAATCGGGCAGTTCCGCGCGCTCCTTGAATTGCAGCCGTACGCCGGTAACTCCCTGCTCCTTCAGCCGCTGCAGCGTGGCCAGATCCGCGGTCGGATCGGGCGCGATCGTGGCGCGAAGTCGCTTGTGCCGCTGCAGAGCCCACAGTGTGTAGTCGTTGTAATCGCCGTACAGACTGGCAGCGGCTATGACGCCGAAAGCGATTCCATACCGATCCAGATCGGCGAGGTAGCTCTCAACGGAGTATTCGTAGGCGGGTCGCGTCCAGGCATCGTCCGCGAAGGGCATCCGCGAGGTGAGGATATGCGCGTGGCAATCAATGATGGGCGGATCAACGTACATGTCAGCTTCCAAACAGCCTCATTCCAGTCTCCCGCAGAAACAGATTCCGCTCGGCCGGTGTCAAATGCGCGGCCGAAGCTCTTGCCCTGCGAGCCATTGAATCATAGCTTTCCAGCGTGTTGCCCACATCGGATCCCCACATCATCCGATCCGCTCCGAACAGGTCGACGGCCCGTCGGACGAAGCGAGCACTGTCGATGCCGGCCTTCTCGAACAGGTGGAAATTGATAGTGGTCAACTTGTAGAACACATTGCCACGCTCCCGCATCCGAACCAGCGGCGCCGCCAATCCGAGATCCGCCGGGTCGCAACCCGCCCAACCGAAGTGATCCAGCGCGATCGTGGCCGCAGGAAACCGTTGAGCCAGCGAAGCAATTGTCTCAAAGGCCGTGGGCTCCACGCGGGCGGGCGCGTACATGAGCACCATGGTCAGTCCATGCCGATTGGCAACTTGCCAGGTCTGCAGCGCTGCTGGCGAGTCGAGCCACGGATAGGTTCCATCCGCCGCAGCACGGCCAAAAAGACGTAACCCCACCACGCCTCTTTCATTGACCCACCGATCGAGCGTAGCGGGCGTATCCGCGGCCGCGGCATCGAGCATCACGACCGGAGTGACGCGCTCGGCGTTCTGTCCGGCTGTATCGAGGATGAACCTGTTGTCCGTCTTATAGACAGTGTTGTATTGAACACCGACCCCTCCGATGACACCGCTGTCGTCCCAAAGGCCCAGAACCCGTTGGGGTGTGGCAGGATCCGACTCGATCCGGCGCCGGAGGTTGTCTTCGCCTTCGCGAGCATTCGCGGTATTGACCGGATAACGCAGCACGTCAGCGCTGAAAAAGTGCGCATGCGTGTCATACAACTCGTCACTTTGCTCCATCAGTGCTCCTATAATCGTAAACGACCCCAGTCATGCAGGACTCATCATGAAGAAGCCCAGTGGCACCAAAGGCGACGAGCTGGCGGCCGTGGTACCGGCTCTCGTCGACTATACCAACCGCGTTCTCTATGACGAGATCTGGGAGCGCCCGGGTCTGTCCAAACGCGACCGCAGCCTGATCACCGTGGCGGCGCTCGTCGCCATGTATCGTCCCGAACAGCTCACTTCGCACCTGTCGCTGGCCCTGGACAACGGCATCAGCAAGGAGGAACTGGGTGAAGCCCTCACCCACCTCGCCTTCTATGCGTCCTGGCCCAGTGCCATCAGTGCGAGCCGCAAGTTGTATGATCTGATCCGGCAACGGGAGCAGGAGACGGACTGAATGGACCCAGCGGGGAAAGCCAGGCGGCGGATACAGTCGATCGAAGTCGGTTTCCGCGTCATTCGTGCGTTGTTGTCTGCTCAGGGACCGACACCGTTGCGGGACATCGCGGCGGCCGCCGGCATGGCTCCCAGCAAAGCTCACCTGTATCTCGCCAGTTTCGTGCGGGAGGAAATGGCGTTTCAGGATCCACAGACAGGACACTACGGGTTGGGCCCGTTCGCGGCCCGACTCGGCCTGTCCGCTATTCGCCAACTTTCCATTGTCGATGAGGCGCGCCCTTTTCTGCGCCAACTGTCGGACCATACCGGCTGCGCTACGTATCTTTCGGTGCTGGGCAACACAGGGCCGGCGATCGTGTCCAAGGCCGACGGCAGTCGGCACGGCGTCTTCTCGGTGCAACTGGGTTATATCCTGCCGCTGACCCACTCTGCGACCGGGCAGATCTTCCTGGCCCACATTTCCAAGGCCCGCAGGGCCGAGTTGCTGGATCGCGAATACACCAACCCGCCGCGCGCACGACCGCCGCTGGCGCGCGACAAGCTCGAAGCGGGACTGCCCAAGGTGTTGAAACAAGGCTTTGCCACCACTGCCGGTTTGATCAATACCAATTTCGTCGCTGCAGCCGCACCGGTGTTCGACTACAACGGTGAGATAGCCGCCGCCATGACTGTTCTCGGCCCTGAGCGGTATCTCACCAACCCTCGTCTGAAGTCATTCCTCGTCACCCTGCGCGAGATGGCTGCGGGGCTGTCACGCGCCATGGGCGCGCCCAGCCACGACGATCTCAAAAAGCCATCGCGACCGACTTGATCTCCGTATAGGCCTCGATGCCGGCGCGGCCATTCTCACGCCCCCAACCGGACTGTTTGAATCCTCCGAACGGCAAGGCGGGATCGAGTCCACCGCCATTGACTCGGACCGTGCCTGCCTTGAGCTTGCGTACCAGGTGGTGCGCGGCCGACAGGTTATTGGTCCACACGACAGCGCCGAGACCATAGTCGCTGCCGTTCGCCTGTGCGGCGATGTGGGCCAACTCATTTTCCTCAAAGCGCATCGCGCACAACACCGGCCCGAAGATCTCTTCCCGCACCACTCGCATGGCTGCAGTCGTGTTGGTGAGCACAGTGGGCTGCACGAAATACCCCGAAGTGTCCACGGCGGACCGCTTCGTAACTCGGGTAGCGCCTTGTTCCAGACCACTGGCTACGTAGCTCATGACCCGCTTCTGCTGCTCCTCGGACACCACGGGCCCCATCTGCGAAGTCTTCTCGAGCCCCGCCCCCAACACAATGCTGTCGGCGTAAGCCGCGACGCGCTCAACCACTCCGTCGAACACATCCGCATGCGCGTAGAGGCGCGACCCCGCATTACAGATCTGTCCCGCATTGGCGAAAATCGATCGGGCCGCGCCCATCGCGGCCTGGTCAATATCGGCATCGGGTAAGACAATGACGGGCGTCTTGCCACCCAGCTCGAGCGTCAGACGCTTCAAGTTGCCGGTAGCGGCGCGAATGATCGCCCTCCCGACTTCGGTCGAACCGGTAAAGGTCACTTTATCGACGCCCGGATGTTCAGTCAGCGCCGCGCCGGCCTCCTCCCCCATCCCCGTGAGCAGATTGAAGGCGCCCGCCGGAAATCCAACCTCCAGGACCAGTTGGGCCAACCGCAGCGCGGTGAGGGGAGTTTGTTCAGCGGGCTTGAGAATGACGGCACATCCCGCAGCCAACGCGGGAGCGATTTTGGTGGCAGCCATGGCCAACGGGGAGTTCCACGGCACAATCTGAGCCACCACGCCAACCGGCTCGCGTACTGTGTAGGCGTGCCAGTTGCCGGGACCGGACAGTGCAATCGTGTCACCCGTCAGCTTCGTGCACCACCCGGCGTTGTACCGAATCACTTCAATCGCATGCGGTATGTCGAAATTGCGCGACTCGCTCAGCGGCTTGCCATTATCGAGCGTTTCCAACACGGCGAGCTCATCCGCATGGTCTTCGACGAGATCCGCCAGTTTCCACAGCAACTTGGCGCGTTCAGACGGCTTCTGCGCGGCCAGTGGCCCATCGAGCGCGGCACGCGCCGCTGCGACCGCGAGGTCCGCGTCAGCCTTGCCCGCTGCGGCAATCGTTGCCAACTTTGACTTCGTTGCAGGATTGAAACTATCAAACGTCCTGCCTGACTGAGCCGCACGCCAGTGGCCGCCAATCAGCAGCTCGTGTCGTGACGCTGCAAACTGATTGGCTCGGGCCAATGCAGTGGCGAGCGCGTTTGCTTCCATCGTGAGTCTCCGTTATAAGTTGGTGCAACATGAAGGCTTACGACTACATTATCGTCGGTGCCGGATCGGCAGGCTGCGTTCTCGCCAACCGGTTGAGTGAAGAATCCAATGTCCGGGTCCTGCTGTTGGAAGCAGGCGGTGCCGACAGTCATCCGCTGCTGGCCATGCCGTTGGGTTTTCTGGCGGCGGCTCGCAATCCGTCCCTCGATTGGGGTTACGCCACCGAGCCTGAACCCTACTTGTATGGCCGCACGCTGCCGCTGCCGCGTGGCAAAGTCCTGGGCGGATGCTCGACGATCAACGGCATGATCTACATGCGCGGTCATCCGGGCGATTACGACGAATGGCGCGATCTCGGCTGTAGCGGCTGGGGCTACTCGGATGTATTGCCGCACTTCCGCAAAATGGAAAGGAGTTGGCGCGGCGTCAGCACCGTGCACGGGGCGGATGGTCCCTTGAGCGTGCAGCGAGTTGACAGCGCGAAACTCGGTGGCGAACCGGTGTGGCAGGCGGCGCGAGCGGCCGGCCACGAGCCGACCAACGACTTCAGCTACGAGCAAGCGACGGGCTTCGGCGAGTGCGAAGTCACTGTTGATCCCAATGGGCGCAGAGCCAGCACATCTCGGGCGTATCTGCGGCCCGCAGCGTCGCGACCCAATCTGACAGTACTGACGGGCGCGATGGTCACGCGAGTGCTGATCGAAGGCCGGCGTGCGACCGGTGTTCATTTCATCCACAACGGCAGCGAACACGAGGTACAGGCGCGCCGTGAAGTCATCCTGTCGGGCGGCTCGTACAACTCGCCGCAACTGTTGATGCTTTCGGGCATCGGACCCGGCCAGCATTTGCGACAGCGGGGCATCGACGTTGTCCTCGATCTCCCGGGCGTGGGACGCAACCTGTCCGAGCATCCGGTCGTATACGCCGAGTTCGCGACCCATCGTCCCATCACGTTCCTCAACTCTCTGCGGTATGACCGTCTCGCGGGCTCCGTGCTCCAGTGGGCGCTCAATGGCTCGGGCGCCATGGCCTCGCCGGTCTGCAGTTGCGTGCTCATGGTGAAGACCCAACCTCAATTGCAACGTCCCGACATCCAGTTGATGGTGTTGCCGGTCCGGCTCGATGCACGTCCCTGGTTTCCCGGCATCGGAACTCGCCAGACACACGTCTTCTCCATCATGGTGATCCAACTCCATCCCCACAGCCGGGGCCGTCTCGAGCTGCGCTCCGCGGATCCCTTCGATCGCCCGAAGATTGCCCTGAACCTGCTCGCCACCGAGAACGACTGCGCCGAGCTGCGCCGGGGAATTGCCGCCGTACGCAAGTTGTTCGCCACGCCGCCCCTGGCCGAGCTCATTGCCAACGAAATCAAACCCGGTCCTCATGTCAATGACGACGAATCGCTCAATGCCTATCTGCGTGCGAACTTGCGAATCACTCAGCATCCAGTGGGCACATGCACCATGGGTGTATCTGAAGATGCAGTCGTGTCGCCGCGACTCCAGGTCCGCGGCATCGACGCGTTGAGAGTCGTCGACGCCTCCATCATGCCAACCGTTCCGGGCGGTAACACCAACGCCGCAGTCATCATGATCGCCGAGAAAGCCTCGGACATGATCAAACAGGACTACCGCGTGTAGGCACCGTGGCCTGGCCGGAACGACTTCTGGTCCAGAAACTGCTTCAGCCCCTGTTCCTTGCCCTTCTCGAGGTCCACAAAGTTGGTCTGATCCCCCTTCGCGGTCAGGTACTCCGCCGCCTGCTCCCAGGACATCTCGCGCGCGTACTTGTAGGCAAGACGCGCCTGCCGCAGCACCGTTGGGTTCTTCTTCAACAGCGTTTGCGCCAGCTCACTCGTTCGCTTGCGGAGCTGGTCTGCAGGCACGGCCTCGTTCACCAGACCCAGCTCGAGGGCCCGCTTGCCGTTGAATTGCTCGCCTGTCATCACGTAGTACAACGCTTCGCGATCGCCCATCAGGGTTGAGATTGCCTTGCTGACGACGCCGCCGGGAATGACGCCCCAGTTGATCTCGGAGAGACCGAAGATGGCATCCTGGTCGGCGATTGCGAGGTCACAGCAGATCAGAGGCGTGAACGCGCCACCGAAGCACCAGCCATTGACCATTGCAATGGTGGGCTTGGCGTAATGCATGAGCGTGCGCCACTGCCACGCACGCGTGGAGCGATAAGCGCGATGACGTTCGATGTCCGACAGACCGTCGGTCGCACGGAAGAAGTCCTTGAGATCCATCCCGGCGGAGAACGCTTCACCCGCGCCGGTCAGAACGAGAATGCCGCACCGGTCGTCCGTCTCGAGCGAATCGAGCACCTGATTCATTTCCTCGGCCAGTGCCACGCTCATGGCGTTACGCTTTTCCGGCCGGTTCAAGCGCACCCAGGCGATGCCGTCTTCAAATTCAACGGCCACGTTGCTACCCATCGATCACTCCTCTTTTACAACCAGGGCATCCAGCGCCAGCACGCCCGCGCCTTGCGCGAATACCATGACGGGGTTGATGTCTATTTCCACAATGGACGGTTGGGCACGCATGGCGTTGCCCAAAGTCAGCACCAGATCCGCCAGTGCGCTCACATCGCGAGGCGGTTGACCACGGAACGGCCCGAGGAGCGCGGCGCCCTTCATGGCGTTGATCCGCTCAACGGCGCGCGCGTGACTGATGTCAGGCGGAAGGAACTCGACAGCCCGCAACGCCTCGATCCACACGCCACCCAAACCAACCAGGATAATCGGGCCCCAGCGGGGATCGTTCTTCGCGCCGACCACCATTTCGAGCCCGGCAGAGGCCATCCGCTCAACCAACACCCCGTCGAGCGCTCCCAATCTCGGGACCATGCTCTCCCAGGCTGTACTCAGCTCAGCGGGGGTTTTGATTCCCACCACCACGCCGCCGACGTCGCTCTTGTGCTGCAGGCTCGCGGCCTGCGCCTTGATGACCACCGGGAATCCGATGGTCCTGGCAGCGTCCTGCGCCTGCTCGAGCGTCTGTACGAGTTGGCCCTGCGGAACCGGGACACCCAGCTCGCGAAGCCATGCTTTACCTACATACTCCGTAAGAGCGCCCTTGCCCGTGAGAGGTGGGACAACGCAAACGGCACTACGCCGCTCGGCATCCCGGGCAACTGCGTGTCGATGCAACGCCGCCATGGCTCGGAGCGTGCGCTCGGGGGAGCGAAAGAAGGCAACCTCATTGTCCCGAACCGCCTGCAGAAACTGCGGATCGAGGGACGAGCCGTCGCCTGTCAGGGTCAGGATGAGCGGCTTTTCCGTCCTTCGACTCAACGGAATCAGAGCCTCGACCTTGGAGCGTTGTTGATGAGGGCCGCCACCGGTCATCGCCCAGATCACTGAGCCGACTGCGGGATCAGCCACCAGTGGCTCAGTGGTCCGCGTGAAAATACCAGCGTCCGAGTATCCAGCCGCGCCCAGGTCAATCGGAGCGCAGGCAACCGGCAGGCCGACATCCTGCATGGTGTCGAGAGCCAAAGCGCAAATCGCACCTGAATTAGTCACGATCGCGGCGCCCCCAGCCGGCGGACGAGGATATCGCTGCAGGATGGCGGTGGCATCGAACAACTCGTCCATAGTCTCGACCAACACCACTGCCTCATTCTCAACAGCAGTCTTCATGACAGTGTAGTCGCCGGTCAGTGCTCCAGTGTGAGACTGGGCAGCCGCTCGGGCGCGGTCACTGCGTCCCGGGTGCAGCATGATGATAGGAACACCTACATCACGCGCACGCCGCGCAATAGCCAAAAACGCAAGAGGATTGCGAATCTGCTCGACATACAACGCCACAGCAGAAACGCCCTCATTGATCACATAGGCAATGAAGTCCTCAACCTGCAGAACGACTTCGTTGCCTGTCGAGACCACATGCGATACCGCGATCCCACGAGCCTGCAGCGCGCTTCGCACGTTTGCGGCGGTTGCCCCGCTCTGCGCAATGACCGCCACGCGCCGGCCGGACGTCGAAATCGGGTCGAAGCTCAGCTCCTCAAACGAAGCGCAAACACCATCCACATAGTTGGCAAAGCCCAGGCAGTTGGGTCCGAGCAGCGCCAGGCCGCCCTCCCGACAGAGTTTCGCAATCGCATCCTGCTCCTGCCGCCCGGCGGCATCGCTCTCACCGAAGCCCGTCGCGAAAACAACCGCAGCGCCGACGTTTCGCGCCACACAGTCCCCGAGCGCCTGACGAATCGCAACCCGGGGCAAGTTCAGAATAACCGCGTCAGTGCCATCTGGAATGTCGCGCAACGATTTAACGCAAGGCTGGCCGTCAATTTCGTCGCGAGTCGGACTGACAAACGTCGTGGGGCCCCGAAAGCCCGAGCCGCGCAGATTGCGCAGAATCGCGCCTCCAATGGAGCGGGGATCGGGTGAGGCACCGGCGACTGCAACTGTGGACGGACGCAGCAGGCGGTTCAGATTCATGATCCGCTTCGAAACTCTTTGAAGTTCGCAACAGCCGCCTTGAGCGCATTCTTGTACATGACCAGATCGGACTGCCAGGCAATGTATTTGACACCGCGCCGGAGGTAGCTCCGAAGTTGCTCGAGGTTGCCAGCCACGGCACCAAGGTGTTTTCGGTGGCGTACCCCCGCCTCAATCACCTTGTCGACCGCGGCCTGTACTTCAGGGTGATCCGCCTTCCCAGGGTGCCCCAGGGACTGGCTCAGATCGCCGGTACCGATGAACAACACATCGAGATGATCGACGGCACACAGGCTCTCGATCTGATCAACCATCTCCCGGTTTTCCACGTGCACGCTGATGAGCGTGTCGCTATTGGCGCGCGTTACATACTCTTCGGTGTTGACGAAGGCATAGTCCGCTGCCCGACAGCCCGGTGCCCACCCGCGATTCCCGATGGGGTAATACTTGGAACGGGAAATCACTTCGCGCACCTGGTCCACAGTGCGCAGCGACGGCACCTGAACACCGCTCGCGCCACTATCCAGCGCATGCAGGATATTCGCCTCACTCGCATCCTGAGTGCGAATGATCGAGCTCATACCGACCAGCTCACAGGTCCGGATGATCTGCTCGATGTCGGCGTGCCCGAACGTCGAGTGCTCCGCATCCACAATCAGGAAGTCGAAACCCGCCAGCCCGAACAGCTCGACCAGGGGCGGCGAGTTGTATTTGAAAAAGGTACCGAAGACCGGCTCGCCGCGCGCCAGCTTCTCTTTGACTTGCCGATTGAACACCTAGGCGACTCCGCGATGCGGGGTTCGAGCGGCCAGGAACATGGTCATGACCGGAATCACGGCAATGCTCGCGAACACGGCGAACGTCATCGCCCGATCGAAGTTGGCCCCAATGAGCAAGCCTCCCAACATGGGTCCAATGATGGCCCCCACCCTGCCCCATCCAACCACGAAGCCGACGCCGGCGTTGCGATTCTCGGTGTCGTAGAATTTGATCGCGACCAGGAACAAGCCG
>Ga0268266_10002982_pt1 | contig 17449 bp, 13 predicted proteins | sample KBSS13metaG_FD_190356 | JGI IMG/M metagenome (GOLD analysis project Ga0268266, IMG submission 190356) | Switchgrass rhizosphere microbial communities from Kellogg Biological Station, Michigan, USA - KBS S1-3 metaG (SPAdes) (version 2) | ecosystem: Host-associated > Plants > Roots > Rhizosphere...
GCCCCCGCCCGCTTCTTCGAGATGCAGGCGCCGCGCGCCCGCGAGGACGACGACCCGGCCCCGCCGGACACCTTCTTCGTCCCCGAGGACCCCGGCGGCGAAGGCGCGGCGGTCGACCTCCGCGACCCGCGCAACGCGCGCTTCTTCCGCCTCGACCCGTCCCAGATGGACGTCGACAACCTCAAACTCGGCAGCCAGGTCGGCGAACCGCAGGTCTCCGCCTCGATGGCGACCGCGCTCCTCGCCTACAGCGGCATCGCGGTGAAGATGCTGGTCGACGAGCGCCTCGGCGCGGCGCTGCACACGATGTTCATGGTCCACTACCAGCCCGGCGGCGTGGCTCATCCGCACGACCACCCGCTGGAGGAGAGCTACCTGATCATCGACGGCGAAGTGACCGCCGAAGCGGCGGGCGAGCGCTTCCGCATGGGCGTAGGGGATTTCCTCTGGTGTGGAGCGGGATGTGTCCATGCGTTCTATAACGAGAGCGACACGACGGTGACCTGGTTGGAGACGTCCTCTCCACAGCCTCCGGCCCGCAACAGCTATCGGTTCAACCGGGATTGGGACTACCTGGCGGAACGTGACGGTGTGGAAGTCGCCGAAGGGTCGACTCAGGGCTGATGCCACACACCCTGATCAAGGACGGGATCGTCCTCAGCCTCGACCGCGAGGTCGGCGACTTCGACCGCGCCGACGTGCTGGTCGAGGACGAGCGGATCGTCGCCGTCGGCCCCGACCTTGAGGCGCCGGAGGGCACGGCGGTGATCGACGCGAGCCGCGCGATCGTGATGCCCGGCTTCGTCGACACCCACCGCCACACCTGGCAGGCGCAGCTGCGGACGATCGCCTGCGACTGGACCCTCGGCCAGTACATGACCGGCCTGCACTCCGGCCTCTCCGGCCACTTCCGCCCCGAGGACACCTACATCGGCAATCTGCTGGGGACGGTCGAGGCGCTCGACTCGGGGATCACGACGTTGCTCGACTGGTCGCACAACCTCGCCACCCCCGAGCACGCCGACGCGGCGATCGAGGGCCTGCGCGAGTCCGGCGCCCGCGCGGTCTTCGCCCACGGTGGCGGCGCGCCACAGTGGGACGTGCTGCCCAACGCGGTGCCGCATCCCGAGGACGCGCGCCGCGTCCGCGCCGAGCACTTCCCGACCGACGACGGCCTGGTGACGATGGCGATGGCGCTGCGCGGTCCCGAGATCGCGACCCGGGAGACGACGGTCGCCGACTACGGGCTGGCGCGTGAGCTCGGCCTGCGGATCACCGTCCACGTCGGCAACGGGGAGATGGCGAAAGATCGCCCGCTCGCCTGGCTCCACGACGAAGGCCTGATGGGCGACGACGTCACCTACGTCCACTGCAACGCGGTCGGCGACGACGAGCTGGCGATGATCGCGGCGACCGGCGGCACCGCATCCTGCTCGCCCGACATCGAGCTACAGATGGGTCACGGCTGGCCCGCGACCGGGCGGCTGCTGAAGGCGGGGATCCGCCCGACCATCTCGATCGACGTCTGCTCCTCCAACGGCGGCCACATGTTCGGTGCGATGCGCTCGCTGATCGGCACGCAGCGCGGCTTCGATCACGCCGAGGCGGGGGAGCGCGGGGAACCGCTCGACCACGTTCCGCTCACCTGCCGTGAGGTGGTCGAATTCGCGACCATCGACGGCGCCCGCGCCTGCGGCCTCGACGACCGTGTCGGCACGCTGACGCCCGGCAAGCAGGCCGACATCATCCTGCTGAGCACCGATTCCTACGGCATGTTCCCGGCCAACAACCCTTACGGCGCCGTCGTCTACAACGCCCACCCCGGCGTCGTCGACACGATCCTCGTCGCGGGCCAGGTGGTGAAGCGCGACGGCGAGCTCCTCGGCCCCGACCGCGAGCGCGTCCGCCGCCTCGCCTTCGAGAGCCGCGACCACATCTTCGAGCAGGCCCAGGCAACCCCGGCCACCGCCGACGCCGCGACCGGCGGCACGTGGATGCCGCACCACTTCTGATGCCCCGGGACGCCTGGGACGACCCGCGGGTCCAGGCCGGGATGGCGACTCTGCTGGAGAGCCGCCGCCGCCTGCTGGACGACGGCGCGAGGCCGATCGGCTGGAAGCTCGCCTTCGGCACCGAGGCCGCGATGTCGACGCTGGGACTGAACGGCCCGCTGGTCGGCTTCCTCACCGACCGCACCCTCGTCGCCTCCGGCGGGGAGGTCCCGATCGCCGGCTGGAAGGCCCCGAAACTCGAGCCGGAGATCGCGATCCACCTCGGGCCCGGGGGAGAGGGTGTCGCCGGCATCGCCCCGGCGATCGAGCTCGCCGACGCCGACCTGCCCCCGACCGAGACCGAGACGGTCCTCGCCGGCGACATCTACCACCGTGGCGTGGTCCTCGACCCTTCCGCGACCCCGGTCAGCCCGACTTCCCCGCTCGCCGCCCGCATCAGCCGAGGCGGCGAGGAGATCGCCGCCACCGACGACGCCGAGGCGACGGTCGGAAGGCTCGAGGGCCTGGCCGCCTACGTCGTCCGCTACCTAGGCGAGTTCGGCGAGTCCACGGCGGAGGGCGAGATCATCATCAGCGGCTCCGTGGTCGGCCTCCTCGACATCGCCCCCGGCGACAACCTCCGCCACGACCTGCTCGGCGTCGGCGCCTTGGAAGTCTCGATCGCCTAGCGCCAACGCCGAGGGATCGGGGTCTGCGAGAGCCCGGAGCGGGGAGGGCCGGACGGCGCGGGACGGAGGGAAGGCACACTTCCCCAACGGCATTCCGGCCGCTCGTGCACTTGAGCCCCCTATAGCGCGCCTAAGTGCACGAGCGTCGGGATCGGCGTTGTGGAACACGCACGAACGTGCCCGAAGGATCACGAGAGGGGCAAGAAGTCCCGAAGGCTGATCGGCGACCTTAGCCAGCCGGGGTCGCCGATCAGCAGCCTGGGCGCCAGCTTTCCTATCGCGACGCCCCGAGGCGCCAGTCGGCGTCCCTCGTCACCCCGTGTACAGCCCCCCTTGACGCCTGTGAAGTGACGTTGTTAGATTGGCGCCCAGGGAACGACGAGGAGGATTGATGGCTGAGCGACTTCTGATCGAGGCGGGAACGGTGCTGACGATGGACCCGGACCTGGGGGTGCTCGAACCGGGGCAGATCCTCGTCGAGGACGGGAAGATCGTCGACGTGGGCATCGATCTGGGCGTCACCGACGCGGAGCGGATCGAGATGCCGGACGCGATCGCGATGCCAGGCTTCGTCGACACCCATCGCCACACCTGGCAGGCGCCGCTGCGGCTGCTCGCCTCCGATTGGACCCTGGGGCACTACCTGATGGGGATCCACTCCGGCTTCTCCAAACACTTCCGCCCCGAGGACACCTATATCGGCAACCTGCTGGGCACCTCGGAGGCTCTGGACTCGGGGATCACGACGCTGCTCGACTGGTCCCACAACCTGCGCACGCCGGAGCACGCCGACGCCGCCGTGGAGGGCCTCAAGGACTCCGGCGCGCGGGCGATCTTCGCCCACGGCTCCGGCGCCGAACAGTGGTCGAACCTCCCCAACGACGTGCCGCATTCCGACGACGTGAAGCGCCTGCGCGACGAGTTCTTCTCCAGCGAGGACCAGCTGGTGACGCTGGCGATGGCCCTGCGCGGGCCGCAGTTCGCCACCAAGGACGCGACGCTGAAGGACTACGCGCTGGCCAAGGAGGTCGGCACGCGGATCACCGTCCACGTCGGCGACGGCGAGTGGGGCCGCTCGCGGCCGATCGAGTGGCTGCGCGACAACGACCTGCTCTCCGACCAGGTCACCTACGTCCACTGCAACGAACTGGCCGACGACGAGCTGCAGATGATCGCCGACTCCGGCGGCACCGCCTCGGTCGCGGCCACGGTGGAGATGCAGATGGGCCACGGCTGGCCCGCCACCGGGCGCCTGCTCGACCACGGCATCCGGCCGAGCCTCTCGATCGACGTCTGCTCCTCGATCGGCGGCGACATGTTCGGCCTGATGCAGACCGCGATCTCCTCGCAGCGCGCGCTCGATCACGCCCACGACGCGGAGGCGGGGAACGGGCTCGCCGACACGCTCCGCCTGAGCTGCAAGGACATGGTCGAGTTCGCCACCTTCCAGGGCGCCCGCGCCTGCGGCCTCGACGACAAGATCGGCAGCCTCACGCCGGGGAAGGAGGCGGACCTGATCATGATCAAGACGGACTCGCTCTCCCTCACCCCGATGAACAACCCGTGGGGCGCGGTGGTCTACGCCGGCCATCCGGGCAACGTCGACACGGTCCTGGTGAAAGGGCGCGTCGTCAAGCGCGACGGCAAGCTCACCGACGTCGACGTCGACCGGGTCCGCCGCCTCGCCACCGAGACGCGCGACTATCTGCTCGCCGAGGCTCCCGCGGATCCGACGATCGCCGACGCTGGTGTCGGCGGCGACTGGATCCCCGAGCAGGTCCGCGCCTAGACGCTCTCCCCCAAGAGGCGCCGACGGGCCGCGTTCTCCTCTGCGGCCGCGTCGGCGCGCGCGTGCCTGAACAAAATCGCACCTCAATGTTTGCTCGGCCTTGACGGGCTGTTAAGCAACATGGTACAAATGCGCCGTTGGCGTGAACAGGGCGCCGTAGGGACGGGATGAGAGATTGACTGCACTTAAGAGCCGAGTCGCTTCGCCTTTCGCTGCCATCTGGGTCGCGACGATTCTGCTGTTCATCGTCAGCCCCTTCGTCGCCTCCGGCAGCCTCGGCCACGACGCGCTCCAGGGCATGCTCCCGTTCGCGGGCGTCCTCGCGATCGCGGCGATCGGCCAGACCCTCGTCATTCAGCAGGGCGGCCTCGACCTCTCGGTCCCCGGCATCTTCTCGATGGGCGCCGTGCTCGTCGTCACCGTGCCCGGCGGCAGCGAGGGCTCGCTGATCCCGGCGCTCCTCGTCTGCGCCCTGGTCGGCCTCGGCGGCGGCCTCCTCAACGGCATCGCCGTCACCCGCTTCGGCATCACTCCGCTGGTCGCGACCCTCGGCTCGAACGCCCTCTTCATCGGCGTCGTGATCCAGGCGACCGGCGGCTCGATCGCCTTCAAGGCGACGAACAACTGGCAGGACTTCACCGCCGACAAGGTGCTCGGCATCCCGATCCTCGCGATCATCGCCGTGGTCGCCGCCGTCCTCGTCGCCCTCTTCATCTCCCGCACGGTCTGGGGACGCCGCTTCGTCCTGGTCGGCTCGAGCCCGCTCGCCGCCCGCGCCGCCGGCGTCTCGGTCGAGCGCTACCAGCTCGGCGCCTACATGGGCGCGGGCCTCTCCTACGCGCTCGCGGGCGCGTTGCTCTCCGGCTACCTGCAGTCGCCGCCGCTGCTGCCCGGCAACGAATACCTCTTGCCGTCGATCGCCGCGGTCGTGCTCGGCGGCACCGCCCTCGGCGGCGGCCGCGGCAGCGTCATCGCCACCGCGGTCGGCGTGCTCTTTCTCTCCCAGCTCGAACAGGTGATCTCGGCCCTCGGCGCCAAGAACTCGGTCGATTACCTGATCCAGGGAGCGATCGTCGCGCTCGGCATGGGCCTGCGCAACGTCCCGTGGAACCAGATCCTGCCCGGCCGCCGTGGGGGCGATTCCGACGCGGCCGCGGATTCATCGACTTCCCAGGAGGACACCGCGAGCGACTCCCGTCGCACGCTTCTGAAGGAACACAAGGAGGAGGAGTCAATCGATGTCAGCAAGACCTGATCGCTCGCGGGTGAAGGGAACGGCACTGCTCGTGCTGGTCGCCCTGCTCGCCGCGCTCGTGCTCTCGGCATGTGGCGGTGGCGGCAGCTCCAGTTCGAGTGAAGCCACCGAAAGCAGCGCGACCGAAAGCGAAGCCGAAACCGAAAGCGGCTCGGCCGAAACCGAAGAAGGCTCCGCCGACGAAGGCGAAAGCCAGACGGCCTCGTCGGGATCCGGCGAATGGTGCGGTGAAGAAGGCGTCACCCTGGGCATCCAGGACGGTGGCGGCCTGAACAACTGGTCCAAGGAATCGAAGGAACAGGTCCAGATGGTCGCCAAGGAATGCCCGGCGGTCGAAAAGGAAATCGTCGTCGACGCCGACTTCGAACCGCAGAAGGCCGTCTCGGGGATCCAGAGCATGATCTCCCAGGGCGCCAACGCGATCGTCCTGATCCCGGACTCGGGCAACTGCGCCGAGGTCCCGGCGATGCGCCAGGCGATGCAGCGCGACATCGTCGTCGTCCCCTGGGCGGCCGATCCGTGCGGCACCGAAGGCACCGACTACACCAAATACATCGACTGGGACACCAAGGCCGCCGGACGTGAATGGGCGGAATGGGTGATCGAACAGATGGGCGGCAAAGGCAAGCTCCTCTACGAGGGTGGCCCGGCCGGCAACACCGTCAGCTCGAACGCCGCCGAAGCGATCGCCGAAGTGGTGGAAGAAAACCCGGGCGTGGAACTGGTCGAACCGATCAGCGGCGAAGAATGGCCCGTCACCAACTGGGATCCGGCGGAAACCAAAAAGCTGACCTCCGCGATCCTGGCGAAGCACCCGCAGATCGACGGACTGATCAACGACTACGGCGCCTCGGTCGAGGCCGAGCTCCAGGCGTTCCAGGCCGCCGGCCGCAAAATTCCCGCCGTCGCCGCGAGCGAGTCCAACGCGCTCTCGTGCACCTGGAAAGAAGAAAAAGAAAAGGGCAACGAATTCCCGCTGATGACGATCTCGTCGCGTAACTGGCTCGGCCGTTACGCCGCGCAGTTCGCGATCGCCGAAGCCTCCGGTGGCACGCCGCCGGCCCTGAAGAACGGCGGGATCTTCTCCCTCGGACAGTGGGAGAACTCGGTGTCCGGGAAAGAACCCGAGTGCAAACCGAGCGCGAGCCCGGAAGCCTCGTTCTCGAACGAAATGACCGAAGAAGAAACGGCGAAGATCGCGCTCGAAGGCTAGGCGCGAGGTTCACCTGAGCAAGAAGGAAGAAGCCATGGAGTCCACTGCCCACCCGATCGCCCTGCGTCTGGTCGACGTGCGGAAATCCTTCGGCGCCGTCCGCGCGCTGAAGGGCGTCTCGCTCGAGGTCCGCGCCGGCGAGGTTCACGCCCTGCTGGGTGAGAACGGGGCGGGCAAGTCGACTCTCATGGCGGTCGCCGCCGGTTCCCTGCAGCCCGACGAGGGCACCGTGGAGATCGCCGGCGAGACCCTCGACAACGCCAGCCCGAGCGCCGCCCAGGCGCTCGGGCTGGGCGTCGTCTACCAGCACCCGGCCCTGGCCGAGGACCTCACGGTGATCGAGAACATGCTGCTCTCGATGCCGCGCAAGCTCCGCCCGTCGCACTCCAAGGCGTCGGCCTGGACGCGCGACCAGCTCGCCACGATCGGGGCCGAGAAGATCGACCCGAGCGCGCGCATCTCCGAGCTGACCGCGGCGGAGACGCAGCTGGTCGAGATCGCCAGGGCGCTCGCCCTCGACCCCAAGGTCCTGATCCTCGACGAGCCGACCGCGGCGCTCGAATCGGAGGAGGTCGAGCACCTCTTCCAGCAGGTGCGCGCGATCCGCGAGCGCGGCACCGCCGTCGTCTACATCTCCCACCGCATCCCCGAGGTCGAGGCGATCGCCGACCGGCTCACCGTCCTGCGCGACGGCGCCACCCGCGGCACCTTCGGCGTCGACGAGGTCGACGAGGCCCGCATCCTCGAGCTGATCGCCGGACGCGAGCTGGAGGCCGTCTTCCCCGACAAGCTCGCCGGCGGCGCGGCCGGGGGCACGGTGCTGAAGGTCGAGGACCTCAGCGGCACGAACTTCGACGACGTCTCGCTCGACGTCCGCGAGGGCGAGATCGTCGGCATCGCGGGCGTCGCCGGCAACGGCCAGCGGGAGTTCGTCCGCGCCCTCGCCGGGCTCGGCTCCCACAGCGGCGCGGTCACCGTGAACGGCTCCGGGGCCAACCTGCGCAGCGCCCGCACGGCGCAGCGCGACGGGATCTTCTACGTCTCCTCGGACCGCCAGCGCGAGGGGATCTTCCCGGCGCTCTCGGTGCGTGAGAACGCGGTCGCCTCCTCGCTGGGGCAGTTCACCAGCCTCGGCGTCGTCGACCCGCGCGAGGAGCGCGGCGCGCTCGCCGGCCAGGAAAAGGAGCTGGCGATCAAGACCGCTTCGCAGGAGGCCGACATCTCGAGCCTCTCCGGCGGCAACCAGCAGAAGGTCGTCTTCGCCCGGGCGATGCTCGGGCGTCCCAAAGTCCTGATCTGCGACGAGCCGACCCAGGGCGTCGACGTCGGCGCCCGAGTCGAGATCTACCGCCTGCTGCGCGAGCTGGCGGCCGACGGCTGCGCGGTCGTCGTCTGCTCCTCCGACGCGCTCGAGCTGGTCGGTCTCTGCGACCGCGTGATGGTGATGTCGCGCGGCCAGACGGTTGCGATCCTCGAGGACGAGTCGGTCACCGAGGGCAAGATCACCGGCACCGCGGTCACCGCGACCACCGAACGCAAAGCGCGGGCGAAGAAAGAGGACCGAGGCTCGGTCGGCCGCCTCGGTCGCTTCCTGCGCGGGGACGGCGTCGCGGCGCCCGTCCTGGCGCTGGTCATCGTCGCGCTGGCGATCTTCACCCAGGCCCAGAACTCCGACTTCCTGAACAGCTTCAACATCGAAAACCTGCTGCTGCTCTCGACCGCGCTGATCTTCGTCGCGCTGGGCCAGCTGGTGGTGCTGCTGACCGCCGGCGTCGACCTCTCGGTCGGCCCGATGATGGGACTGGGGTTGGTCGTCCTGACCGGCTTCGCCACCGACGGGAAGGGCACCGGCGGGTTCATCATCGGGCTCGCGCTGGCGATCCTCGCCGGGGTCGGGATCGGGCTGATCAACGGCGGGCTGGTCCAGTTCGCGAAGATCAACCCGGTCATCGCGACGCTCGCCACCTTCATCGGCGTGCAGGGGATCGCGCTCCTGATCAATCCGATCCCGACCGGCCTCTTCGCCGCCTCCGCGACCGAAACGCTGTCGAAGACCGTCGCCGGGATCCCGATCATGTTCCTCATCTGCGTGGTGATCGCGATCCTCGCCGAGCTGACGCTGCGGCGCGGGAGGCTCGGTCTCGCCCTGCGCGCGGTCGGCTCCAACGAGGCGGCGGCGCACCGGATGGGCGTCAACGTCGGCCTCACCCGGATCTCCGCCTACGTGCTCGCCTCGTCCTTCGCCGCGCTGGCGGCGATGATGCTGGCGGTGCAGATCGGCACCGGCGACGCGACCGCGGGCCAGAGCTACACGCTGCAGTCGATCTCGGCGGTCGTCCTCGGCGGCGCCTCGATCTACGGCGGCCGCGGCTCCTTCCTCGGCGCGGTGCTCGGCGCCCTGCTGCTGACCGAGATGATCAACGCGATCACCTTCCTCGAACTCGGCGAAGCGTGGCAGTACTGGTTCCCCGGCGCGGTCATCCTGATCGCCGCGGCGATCTTCGCCCGGGTCAGTCGCATCCGGCTCGCCGCGGCGGCGGAAGCGGAGACCGCGTAGTGGCGGGTCGCCGCCTGGTGATCGAGGGCGCCTCGGTCGTCACCCTGGACCCGAAGCTCGGCGACCTCCCCGATGCCGACATCCTGATCGAGGACGACGAGATCGTCGCGGTCGGGCCCGACCTCGGGGTGAGCGACGCGGAGCGGATCGACGCGGCCGGCCAGATCGCGATCCCCGGTTTCGCCAACACCCACCTGCACACCTGGCAGCACGCGCTGCGTGGGGTGTGCGCGGACTGGACGGTCAAAGACTACGTGCGGTGCTGGCGCATCCACCTCGGGCCGATGTACCGGCCGGAGGACATGTATGTCGGCAACTACTCGGGCGGGCTCGACGCGCTGAACGCGGGGGTGACGCTGGTCGTCGATTACTGCCACAACGTGGTGACCCGCGACCACGCCCGCGAGGCGCTGCGCGGGCTGCGCGACTCCGGCGTGCGGGCGCTCTTCGGCCTCGCCTACACGCCGGTGCTGGACCATGGCTTCGCCGCCGCGCCGAGCTTCGAGGTCGAGAACCCCGACCTCCCCGACCACGACTCGCGGATCGCCTTCGCCAAGCAGCTGGCGGGGGAGGAGTTCTCCTCCAAGGACGGGTTGGTGACGCTGGCGATCGTCCCGCAGGAGATCGAAATCGCGCGCACCTGGGAGGAAGTCGTCGAGGAGTTCCACTCGGCGCGGGAGCTCGACGCGCAGATCTCCCTGCACGCCAACCAGTCGTTGACCGGGCACCGCTGGGAAGACGTGCGCAAGCTCGGCCGCGCCGACCTGCTCGGGCCCGACATCCTCTTCGTCCACTGCTCCTTCTCGGCCGACGACGAGCTGAAGATGATCGCCGACGCGGGGGCCTCGGTCTCGGTGGCGGCGGAGACCGAGATGCAGATGGGCATGGGCTTCCCGATCACCGGCAAGCTGCTGGAGCTGGGCGTCGCGCCGAGCCTCGGCGTCGACATCACCTCCAATGGCAGCGGCGACATGTTCGCCCAGATGCGGCTGGCGCTCCAGGTGGGGCGGATGCTCGGGGACCAGCCGTATTACGAGCGCGAGACGATGCCCGAGGATGTCTCACTCACCACCCGCCAGGCGCTCGAATGGGCGACGGTGAACGGCGCGAAGGGCGCCGGGCTCGGCGACGTCACCGGCACCCTCACGCCGGGCAAGCAGGCCGACGTCGTCCTGATCGACGGCAACCACTTCAACCTGATCGGCTGGGACAAGTCCGACCCGGTCGGCACGGTCGTGATGCAGGCGAACGCCGGCAACGTCAGCACCGTGATCGTCGGCGGCAACGTGGTCAAACGCGACGGCGCGATGGTCGGGGTCGACCCGGCCGAGGTGCGCCGCCAGGTAGAGGGCTCGGCGGGCTACGTGCGCGGCTGGGCCGACGAACACGGCGGCATCCTCCCGCAGCCCCGGATCGAGCTGGGCTTCTAGTGGGAGACGGCAAGCGCGTCGCGGTCCTCGGGGCCGGGGCGAACGGGGCGGGCGTCGGCGCCGAGCTGGCGGCCGCCGGGGTGGACGTGACGCTGATCGAGCAGTGGCCCGCGCACGTCGAGAAGATGCGCGCCGACGGCTTGCGGATCGAGATGCCCGACCGCGTGCTGGAGCAGCCGGTCACCGCGATCCACCTCTGCGAGGTCGCCGAGATCAAGCAGCCCTTCGACGTCGTCCTGATGCTGATGAAGGCCTACGACACGAGGTGGGCGGCGGAGCTGATCAAGCCCGTCCTGGCCGACGACGGCCTGCTCGCGGGTGTGCAGAACGGCTTCACCGCGGACACGATCGCCGACGTGGTCGGCCCCGAGCGGGCGATCGGCTGCGTGATCGAGTGCTCGGCGCAGATGGATCTCCCTGGCGTGGTCAAGCGCGACACGCCGCCGGAGGCCTCCTGGTTCGCCGTCGGCTCCCTGAGCGAGGCGACCGCCGGCCGCGAGTCCGAGGTCGCCGACCTCCTCGCCCACGCCGGTCGCACCCAGATCGTCGACGACATCCGCTCGGCGAAGTGGATGAAGCTCGTCTCCAACGCGACCACCCTGGTCACCACCGCGATCCTCGGCGAACCGATGATGGCCTCCCTCAAACACGAGGCGATGCGCGACCTGATGATCGCCTCCGGCAAGGAGGCCCTGACCGCGGGCCTCGCCCAGGGCTACGAGATCCAACCAATCTTCGGCCTCACCGCCGAGGACCTCGTCGACCAGGACACCGTCGTCGAGAAGCTCCTCGACACCCTCTACGCCGGCTTCGTGCTCCCGACGACCACCACCACGATCCTCCACGACTGGTCGAAGGGCCGCCGCAGCGAGGTCGACGACATCAACGGTGCCGTCGTCGCGGAGCTGGGCGAGGGGGCGCCGGTCAACGCGGCGGTGGTCGAGATGGCCCACCGCATCGAACGCGGCGAGCTCGAGCCTCGCATCGAGAACTACGCCGAGCTGGCTGCCCTCGCCGGCCTCGCGTAGTCGACTTCGGGGCCCCTATAGGGGACCTGAAGTCGACAGCGCTAGCTGACCCGGGGGTCGCCGTCGCGGCCGACTACGGTCCAGATGGCTTTCATCGGCCGGTCGTCGTTCAGGTTCCAGATGCGGTGGGGGGTGCGGGAGTCGAAGGCGATCGAGTCGCCCTCTTCGAGCTCGTAGAAGTCGTCGCCGACGGTGGCGCCGCAGCGGCCCTCGAGGATGATTCCGTACTCCGAGCCTTCGTGGGTCATCAGGCCGTCGGCCGGGGCGGACTCGCCGCCGACCGGGTAGGTGCAGTAGAGGAACTCGACGCCGGGATCGTGGGAGGCGGTGAGGCGTTCCCACCGGACTCCGGTGGCGAGCGTGAGGCTGAGGCGGTTGGAGGAGCGCAGCACCGGCCCCTCGCTCGGGGCTTTCCAGTGGCTCGAGGGGGTGCGTTCGTTGCCGGTGTCGGCGTGGGGCGGCGGTTCTGGCTCGGGCGTCGCGGCGGCGCCTCGCGGCGCGTCGAAGAAGAGCTCGTCGAGGGAGATGCCGAGCTCGGAGACGATCGCGTACAGGGTCGCCACCGAGGGCGTCGCCTTGCCGTGCTCGATCTGCGAGATCAGGCTGGGGGAGACTTCCACTTTGCGCGCCAGTTCACGCAGGCTCATGCCGGCTTCGGTCCGGTGCTTGCGGAGGCCTTCGCCGACCGGCTCGGCCAACGGCTCTCGCCCCCCGTTCGCCCGTCCTGCCTGCTCTGGCGCCGACGCTGCTTTGTCAGTCTTCGTCGCCATACGTTCGCGAAGTTACTAGACGCTTCGGCGCGCCCGTCCGGTCCTCCTCAGTCCCTATACAGCCCTGTTTGACTCTGCTGTTCAATCTAGTTTACTCTCGCCCGGATCGCAAGGGCCTTGGACGGGCCGACGAACTGGAGGGTCGAGGGAATGCCAGAGCAGCGCATCGCCGTGGTCGGGACCGGCGCGAACGGGGCGGCGATCGCCGCCGACATGACGAACGCGGGATTCGACGTCAGCTGCATCGAGCAGTGGCCCGCCCACGTCGAGGCGATCCGCGCGAACGGCGTCACGGTCCGCTCGCCCCAGGGTGACGAGAAGGTGACGAAGCTGCGGATGCACCACCTCTGCGAGGTGGCCGAGATCAAGCAGCCCTTCGACCTCGTCTACATCGTCACGAAGGCCTACGACGCCCGCTGGCACTGCGAGTTGATCAAGTCCGTACTGGCGCCCGAGGGGCTCGCGGTCGGCCTCCAGAACGGGATGACGCTCGATGACATGGCCGACGTCCTCGGTCCGGAGCGCACCTTCGCCTCGGCGATCGAGATCGCCGGGAACTGCTTCGAGCCGGGCGTGGTCGAACGCCAGACGCCGCCGGAGGGCACCTGGTTCGCCCTCGGGCCTTACGACGAGCGCACCCCGGCCGATCGGGTGGAGGAGCTGGCGGTCCCCCTGCGCAGCGCCGGCGCGGTCGAAATCACCGACGACGTGCGCTCGGCGAAGTGGATGAAGCTGGTCGCCAACGCCGCCGAGATGCTGCCCTCGGCGATCCTCGGCGTCCCGCTGGTCGCCGCCCTGCACGTCGAGGGCATGCGCGAGGTGATGGACGCGGCCGGGACCGAGGCCCTCGACACCGCGCTGGCCCTGGGTAACAAGATCGTGCCGATGTTCGGCCAGGAAGGCATCGAGGACCTCCCGCCGGAGCGCTATTCCGCCGCCCTGCTGGACGCCGTGCTGGCCGGCTGGTCCCTGGAGAGCACCAAAGTCGCGATCCTCCAGGACTGGCTGAAGGGCCGCAAGGGCGAGGGGGAGGAGATGAGCGGCCTGGTGGTGCGCGAACAGGAGCGCCTCGGCGGTTCGGCGCCGGTCAACCAGATGCTGGTGGAGCTCTCGCGGCGGGTCGAGTCAGGCGAGCTGAAGCCGGGTATCGAGAACGCGGAGTTGATGGTCTCGGCCGTTCATCCAGCTTAATCGCTGGTTGACTGGGGTGTTCAATTTCGTTTACTATCCTGTGCAGGGCGCATGGAACGCGCCGGGTTGCTGCTGAGGGAGAAAGGAACACGCCTATGACCAACATCGCTTCACGTGGCGCCACCATGGGTGTGGACTGGGAGCAGCGGATCGACTTCGGAAAGCTCCGCGGCGATCGCCTCGCCCGCGCTCAGGCGGAGCTGCAGAAATCTGACCTCGGCGCGCTGCTGCTGTTCGACCCGAACAACATCCGCTACGTCACCTCCACGCACATCGGCGAGTGGGCCCGCGACAAGAACGCCCGCTTCGCCTTGCTGCCGCGCACCGGCCTGCCGGTCCTCTGGGACTTCGGCTCCGCCGCCAAGCACCACCAGATGTACGCGCCGTGGCTCCCCTCGGAGAACTTCCGCGGCGGCGTCAGCCCGATGCGCGGCGCGATGCCCGACCACACCGGCGTCCCCGACAAACTCGCGGCCAACATCAAGGGCGAGCTCGAAGAGCGCGGCCTCGCGGGCGAGCCGGTCGGCATCGACATGACCGACATGGTCGCCCTCGCCGCGCTGAACCGCGCCGGCCTCGCGACCACCGACGGGTCCCAGGTGATGCTCGCCGCGCGCACGATCAAGACCGACGAGGAGGTCGCGCTGCTCGACCACGCGGCGGCGATCGTCGACGCGACCTACGAGCGGATCTACGAAATCCTCCGCCCCGGCGTGAAGGAGTCCGAAGTCGTCGCCGACGCCCAGCGCCTGCTCTTCGAGCTCGGCTCCGAGCAGGTCGAGGCGATCAACGCCGTCTCCGGCGACCGCTGCATCCCGCACCCGCACGTCTTCTCCGACCGTCTCCTGCGGCCCGGCGACCAGGCCTTCTTCGACATCATCCACTCCTTCATGGGCTACCGCACGTGCTACTACCGCACGTTCTCGGTCGGCGGCGCCAACCAGGCGCAGGTCGACGCCTACAAGCAGTGCCGCGAGTGGCTCGACGACGCGATCGACCTCGTCCGGCCCGGCGTCACCACCGACCAGATCGCCTCGGTCTGGCCGACTGCCGAGGAACAGGGCTTCCCCAACGAGGAAGCGTGCTTCGGCCTGCAGTTCGGCCACGGCCTCGGCGTCGGCCTCTACGAGTCGCCGATGATCAGCCGCCTGCACAGCCTCGACCACCCCGAGGAGATCGTCCCCGGCATGGTCTTCGCCCTGGAGACCTACTGCCCGGCGTCCGACGGCGTCTCGGCGGCGCGGATCGAGGAGGAGGTCCTCGTCACCGAGGACGGCAACCGGATCCTCACCCGCTTCCCGGCCGAGGAGCTGCTCGTCGCCGGCCGCCAGTACGTACGCGGCGCCGACATCGTCGACGGCCGCGTGCAGGTGAGCGCCTAGCGGACGGGATGCGCGCCGCTGTCTTCCACGGAGCGGGTGACGTCCGGATCGAGGCGGCGGACGCGCCCGGCGAGCCCGGCCCGGGGCAGGTGCTGATCGCTCCGTCGATGGCGGCGATCTGCGGCACCGACGCCTCCGAGTACGCCCACGGCCCGCACATGATCCCGCTGCACAAGCCCCACCCGGGCAGCGGCCACGTCGGCCCGCTGATCATCGGCCACGAGTTCGTCGGCCGGGTGGAGGCGCTCGGCGACGGGGTCGAGGGCCTCGCGGTCGGCGACCGCGTCGTCTCCGGCGCGGGCGTGTCCTGCGGCGAATGTGCCTGGTGCGAAGCGGGCCGGACCAACCTCTGCGCCTCCTATTACACGCTCGGGCTGAGCGCCCCCGGCGGCCTCGCCGAGCTGGTCGTCAGCCCGGCCTCGATCAGCGTGCCGGTCCCGGCCGGCGTCGCCGACGTCGGCGCCGCGATGGCCCAGCCGCTGGCGGTGGCGATCCACGCGCTCGACCGCGGCGGGGTCGGCCCCGGCCAGACCGTCGCCGTGCTCGGCATCGGCGGGATCGGCGGCTTCCTCGTCGGCGCCGCGAGCACCCGCGAGCCGAGGCGCCTGATCGCGGTCGATGTCGACCCGGGGAAGCTGGCGCTGGCGAGTGCGCTCGGTGCCGACGACGCGATCGACGCGCGCGGGACCGACGTCACCGCCGCGATCCTCGAGGCGACTGAAGGCGAGGGCGCCGACGTGGTGATCGAGGCCTCCGGCGTCCCTCAGAACCCGAGCACGGCGATCCACGCGACCAAGCGCGGCGGCCGCGTCGTCATCGTCGGCCTCCAGGCCGACCCGCCGCCGGTCGACATCTTCGACGCGGCGCTTCGCGAGGTCGACCTGATCGCCACCGTCGCCCACATCTGCGACTCGAACCTGCCCGAGGCGCTCCGCGTCCTCGAGGGCACCGAGCTGGCGGGCGAAGTGCTCGGCGAGGTGGTGCCGATGACGCGCCTGGTCGAGGACGCGATCGCGCCGCTCGCCGAGGGCCGCGCGCCGGGCAAGATGGTGGTCGAGGTGGCGGGGTGAAGGTCGCCTTCGTCGGCATCGGGCGGATGGGCCTGCCGATGGCGGGCAACGTGCTGCGCGCCGGCCACGAGCTGACCGTCTTCAACCGCACCGCCTCCCGCTGCGACCCGTTGCGCGACGACGGCGCCACCGTGGCGACCACCGCCGCCGAGGCCGTCCGCGACGCCGAGGTGCTGGTGACGATGCTGGCCGACCCGGCCGCGGTCGAGGACCTCGTCGAGAGCGAGGAGGGCATCCTCGCCGACGCCCCCGAGGGCCTCGTCTGGCTCGAGATGTCGACGATCGGCCCGACCGCCGCGCGCCGCTTCGCCGCCCGCGCGGCCGACGGCGGGGTAGAGATGCTGGACGCGCCGGTCTCCGGCTCGACCGCGGTCGCCGAGGCGGCGGCGCTGGTGTCGATGGTCGGCGGGGACGAGGGCGCCTTGGAGCGCGCCCGCCCGGTTCTCGAGGCGATGACGAAAGCTCACTTCCACCTTGGTCCCTCCGGCGCGGGCGCGGCGATGAAGCTCGGCCTGAACGTGATCATCGCCGCCAACGCGGTGGCGATCTCCGAGGCGCTGGTGATGGCCGAGGACGCCGGCATCGGCCGCGCCGACGCCTACGAGGTGATCGCCGCCGGGGTCGTCGGCTCGCCCTTCGTCGACTACAAGCGCGATGCCTTCATCGACCCGGACGGGACGCCGCCGGCGTTCGCGCTCGACCTGATGCGCAAGGACCTGAAGCTCGCCCTCGAGCAGGGCGAGGCCGCCGGGGCGCCGCTCTTCGGCGCGAATGCCTCGGCCGAGGCGATGACGGTGGCGGCCGGCCTGGAGGGCGGCGACGCGGACCTGGTGAAGGTGGCCGACGCGCTGCGGCGGATCGCGGCCGGCCCGAAGAACTGACAACAAGAGGAGAGCGACTCACATGGCAGAGAAGACGCAGGCGCAGGCCCCGGGGGCCGAGATCGACGCGGAGGCGGCGCGCGACCTCTACCGCCGGATGCGGCTGATCCGCACCTTCGAGGACACGGTCCAGTCCCAGTTCCAGAAGGGCAACGTGCACGGGACGACGCACCTCTACTCCGGCCAGGAGGCGAGTGGGGTGG
>Ga0268266_10002983_pt1 | contig 17447 bp, 14 predicted proteins | sample KBSS13metaG_FD_190356 | JGI IMG/M metagenome (GOLD analysis project Ga0268266, IMG submission 190356) | Switchgrass rhizosphere microbial communities from Kellogg Biological Station, Michigan, USA - KBS S1-3 metaG (SPAdes) (version 2) | ecosystem: Host-associated > Plants > Roots > Rhizosphere...
CAGTATCGCGCCGCTCCGGACGCTATCCGGCGCATCTCGATTGCCGCCCCGGACCCGTCGGGTAATGGCGCGACTGTGCAGGTGCCGCTCGGTGAAGTCGCGAAAGTGGAGTTGATTTCCGGGCCTTCGTTCATCTATCGCGAGCACCAGGAGCGCTACGTCCCGATCAAGTTCAGCGTGCGCGGCCGCGACCTGGGGAGCGCGGTGCTGGAGGCACAACGCAAGGTCGACCAACTGGTCCGGCTGCCGGGAGGCTACCGCACGGAGTGGGTGGGCGAATTCGGCAATCTGCAGGACGCCCTGCACCGGCTCGCGATCGTGGTGCCACTGAGCATCGCGCTCATCTGCGTCCTGCTGTTCATCAACTTCGGCTCGATCGTGGACGTATTGCTGGCGGCGAGTGTGATTCCGATGGCCCTGGTCGGCGGTATTTTCGCTCTGGCCCTGACGGGCACCCCGTTCAGTGTCTCGGCTGCCATCGGTTTCGTGGCGCTGTTCGGCATTGCGACCATGGACGGCATCATCATGCTGTCGTACTACAACCTGCACATCGAGCAAGGGTTGGATCGGGTCTCCGCCATCCTGCACACCTGCCGCGTGCAGATGCGTCCGGTATTGATGACTTGCGTGGTGGCGTGCGTCGGACTGGTTCCCGCGGCACTCTCCACGGGGATCGGGTCTCAGGTACAGCGACCCCTGGCACTGGTGGTCGTCGGGGGCATGCTGCTCACGCCCATCCTGGTGCTGCTCGTGTTGCCTGTGTTGCTCTTGATGTTCTCGCAGCGCAAGCCGTTGCCGGAGAACGCGCCGGTGCAGGAGGCCGCCGTATGAGTAAGCGGCCGATGGTCATGCTGACCGCGACGGCGCTGTGCGGGTGCGCCGTGGGCCCCAACTTCAAACCGCCGGAGGCGCCGCAGGTTACCGGCTATACGGCGGAGCCGTTGCCGCCGCAGACGGGCGCGGATGCGCAGAAATACCTCTCGGGGATGGATATCCCCGGGCAGTGGTGGACCCTGTTTCATTCACGGGCGCTGAATGATCTCGTGCAGCAGTCCATCAAGGGCAACCCGACACTGCAGGCTGCGCAAGCCAGTTTGCGCGAGGCGAACGAGAACGTCGCCGCGCAGCGCGGCTCGCTGTTTCCAGCCGCCACGGCGAGTTACGATTTCACGCGCAATCGGGACGCGACCGGAACATTGCAACCGGTGTTGAACTCCGGTGCGCCGGTTTACAACCTGCACACGGCGCAGGTGAGCGTGGCGTACGTGTTCGATCTGTTCGGCCGTAACCGGCGGCAGGTCGAATCGGCCCAGGCCCGAGCCGACTCGCAGCGCTACCAGCTCGAGGCGGCCTACCTGACACTGACTTCGAACGTCGTGACCGCGGCCATCCAGGAGGCCTCCCTGCGAGCGCAGGTCGCGGCGACGACGCAGATACTCAACAGTGAGCGGGAGTCGGCCGGCATCCTGAAACACCAGTTCCAGCTCGGCTCGATCGCGCAGACCGATGTCATGGCGCAGACTGCAGCGATCGCGAACCTGGAGGCCACTCTGCCACCGCTGCAGAAGCAGTTGGCGCAGACGCGTCACCTGCTCGCGGCGCTCGCGGGACGGTTCCCGAGCGATGAGCCCTCGCAGAAGTTCGAGCTGACCGATCTCACGCTGCCGTTGGAAGTCCCGGTCAGTATTCCCGCAGCCCTCGTGCGGCAGCGGCCGGACGTGCTCTCGGCGGAGGCCCAGCTCCACGCCGCCAGTGCCGATCTCGGCGTGGCGATCGCGAATCTGTTGCCCCAGATCACGCTGACAGGCGCGAAAGGCGGCACGTCGACCGAGCTCAGCCAGTTGCTGGCCAGTGGCAATACCTTCTGGTCGGTGGGCGGCAACATAACGCAGACCCTGTTCCAGGGGGGCACGCTCCTCCACCAGAAGCGCGCTGCCGCCGCCGCTCTGGATGCCGCCGGAGCGCAATATCGCGCCGTGGTGCTCGCGGCATTCCAAAATGTGGCCGATACGCTCACCGCCTTGCAGCTCGACGCCGACGCGGTCAACGCGGACCTGAAGGCTGAGCAGGCGGCGGCGGAGAGCCTCAAAGCCACCCGGCACAACGTTGAGCTGGGACTGGCGAGCTATCTCGCACTGCTCACGGTTCAGCAGGCCTACAGCCAGGCGGCGCTCAATCTCGCGCAGGCGCACGCGAACCGTTACTCCGACACCGCGGCATTGCTGCAGGCTCTGGGCGGCGGCTGGTGGAACAAAGATGGGGCGGCCATTGACCATCCGCCCCGGTCGTAATACTGTCACGCGCGCTAGGGGAGCCCCGACAGGGGGCTGAGAGGCCATCAACGCAGGCGCGGCATGGCGACCCTCTGAACCTGATCCAGTTCATGCTGGCGTAGGAAAGTGGCTAGAACAGCGTTTACTGGATCTCCGCGGTTATCGCCCAAGGAGCATTACAATGAACGCCGTTCCGCAGCAGGTCGCCCAAGAAGCATTGCCCGCCTCCCGCAAGATCTACAAGAGCGGGGAAATCCACAAGGGCCTGCGGGTGCCCATGCGCGAAATCACCCTTCATCCGTCCTCCGGCGAGCCGCCGCTGACGGTCTATGACTCGTCCGGCCCGTTCACCGACATCGCGGTCAAAATCGACATCGAGCGCGGCCTGCCGCGCCTGCGCCAGGGCTGGATCACGGGCCGGGGCGACGTGGAGGCCTACCAGGGCCGCCCGATACAGGCAGTCGACAACGGTAACGTGATCGGCACGAAGGGTGCGGCACCGGAGTTTCCGAACGTACCGCGTCCCTACCGCGCGATCGGCGGCAAAGCGGTCACGCAGCTCGCTTATGCGCGCGCGGGGATCATCACGCCGGAGATGGAGTACATCGCGATCCGCGAAAACGTCGGCCGTGCGCGCGTGCCGGATCCGAAGCGGGATGGCAACTCCTGGGGCGCCAGCATCCCGGAATACGTGACACCGGAGTTCGTCCGCGCCGAAGTCGCGGCCGGGCGCGCGATCATCCCGGCCAACATCAATCATCCGGAGTCCGAGCCGATGATCATCGGCCGCAACTTCCTGGTGAAGATCAATGCCAACATCGGCAACTCGGCGGTCACATCCTCCACGGCGGAGGAGGTCGACAAGATGGTCTGGGCCATCCGCTGGGGCGCCGACACGGTGATGGACCTGTCGACCGGCCGTAACATTCACACCATCCGCGAGTGGATCATCCGCAACTCGCCGGTGCCGATCGGCACGGTGCCGATCTACCAGGCGCTCGAGAAAGTCGGAGGCATTGCCGAGGATCTGACCTGGGAAGTCTTCCGCGACACGCTCATCGAGCAAGCGGAGCAGGGCGTCGATTACTTCACCATCCACGCCGGCGTACGCCTCCCGTACGTGCCGCTGACGGCGAACCGGGTCACCGGCATCGTCTCGCGCGGTGGCTCGATCATGGCGAAGTGGTGCCTCGCGCATCACCAGGAGAGCTTCCTCTACGAGCATTTCGAGGAGATCTGCGAGATCTGCCGCGCCTACGACGTCAGCTTCTCGCTCGGTGACGGCCTGCGTCCCGGCTCGATCGCCGATGCCAACGACGCGGCCCAGTTCGCCGAGCTCGAGACGCTCGGGGAGCTCACGCAGATCGCCTGGAAACACGATTGCCAGGTCATGATCGAGGGCCCGGGCCACGTTCCGATGCACAAGATCAAGGAGAACATGGACAAGCAACTCGCCCACTGCGGCGAGGCGCCGTTCTATACCTTGGGACCCCTTACGACCGACATCGCTCCCGGCTATGACCACATCACCTCGGCGATCGGAGCCGCGATGATTGGCTGGTTCGGCACCGCGATGTTGTGTTACGTCACCCCGAAGGAGCATCTCGGCTTGCCCGATCGCAACGACGTGAAGGTCGGCGTGATCACCTACAAGATTGCCGCCCACGCGGCGGATCTTGCGAAGGGGCATCCGGGCGCGCGTGACCGCGACGACGCCGTCTCGCGGGCACGCTTCGATTTCCGGTGGGAAGACCAGTTCAACCTGTCCCTCGATCCTGACACCGCATGCGCATTCCACGACCAGACACTGCCGAAGGAGGCGCACAAGGTGGCGCACTTCTGCTCCATGTGCGGTCCGAAATTCTGCTCCATGCGCATCTCGCACGAGGTCCGTGCGGAGGCCAAGCAGCAGGGCATGCGCGAGATGTCCGAGAAGTTCAAGGCGGTGGGTGGCGAGATTTACGTGCCGACAGCGGCGGAGAAAGTCTAAAGCCATGCAGGTCACCGTCATCGGCGCCGGCGTCGCAGGCCTGGCCTGCGCCGTCGAGCTGGCCGAGCGTGGTGCTGAGGTCGAGGTCCTCGAGCGCGGCGAGAAGCTCGGTGCCTCGTGCTGCTCCTGGTTTGCCGGCGGCATGTTGGCACCCTGGTGCGAGCTGGAGAGCGCCGAGCCGCTGATTGCCCGGTTGGGTACCGAAAGCCTGGCCTGGTGGCGCCAGCGGCTGCCGGGGACGGTCGCGAACGGCAGCCTGGTGGTTGCTCACGGGCGCGATACCAGCGAGCTCACCCACTTCAGCCGCCGCACTGAGCAGTTCGAATGGCTCGATGCCGAGCGGATCGGGACGCTGGAACCCGATCTGCGCGGTCGCTTCGGGAAGGCGCTCTTCTTCAAGGACGAGGGTCATCTCGATCCCCGGGCCGCGTTGGCGGCGCTCGCCGCGCGATTGGGCGAGCTCGGCGTGCCGATCCGGTATGGCGTTGCGGGAGCCATGACCGCACCGGCCTGTTGGGGCGCACCGACGAGCTCGCGGTTGACGGTGGATTGCACCGGGCTGGCGGCCCGCGACGCCCTGACGGATCTGCGGGGTGTGAAAGGAGAGATGTTGTTGCTCCGGTTACGGGATATCTCACTCTCCCGCCCGGTGCGCGTGTTGCATCCACGGATCCCCTTGTACATCGTGCCGCGGCCGGATGGCCTGTTCATGGTCGGTGCGACCATGATCGAGAGCGACCAGGCGACCCGCATCTGCGCGCGCTCGATGCTCGAGTTGCTGAGTGCGGCCTATGCGCTCCACCCGGCCTTCGGCGAAGCCGAGATTGTTGAAATCGGGACGGGCGTGAGGCCGGCGTTCCCCGACAACCTGCCCCGCATCCGCTGGGTGGGTGACACTTTGTACGTGAACGGCTTGTACCGGCACGGGTTCCTGTTGGCTCCGGCGCTCGCGTGCCGCGTGGGCGGGATCGTGCTGGAAGAGCGTTATTTTCCAGAGGTGCAGGATGAAGATCCTCGTGAACGGCGCCTGGCGTAGTACCGGCGCGCCGGACCTGGCGGCCGCGCTGCTCGAGTTGGGCTACGGAGAGTCGGTGGTCGCGACGGCGTTGAATGGAGAGTTCGTGCCCGTCGGCTCACGTAACGACGCCCGGTTGGCCGAGGGCGACCGCCTCGAAATCCTGGCTCCGATGCAGGGGGGCTGATGTTACAGGTCTACGGCACCGAGCTGCGCTCACGGCTGTTGCTCGGCACGTCCCGCTATCCTTCGCCGGCAGTGTTGACTCAAGCCGTCAAGGCGTCGCACGCCCAGGTCGTCACGGTTTCCCTGCGACGGGAGTCGAGCGGCGAGCGGGCGGGGCAGGGGTTCTGGTCGATCATCCGCGAGCTCGGCGTGCGGGTTCTTCCCAACACCGCGGGCTGTCACTCCGTCAAGGAAGCCGTCACGACGGCGCAGATGGCGCGCGAAGTGTTTGGTACTCCTTGGATAAAACTCGAGGTCATCGGGGAAGATGACACACTGCAGCCGGATGTCTTCGGCCTCGTGGAGGCGGCACGTATCCTCGCGGCAGAGGGTTTCCAGGTGTTCCCCTACACGACGGAGGATCTGGTCGTGGCTGACAGGCTGCTGGATGCCGGTTGTCGGGTGTTGATGCCCTGGGGCGCACCGATCGGCTCCGGACGCGGACTCAACAACCTGTTCGGGCTCAAGGCGCTGCGGGCGCACTTCCCCGACGTGCCGCTCGTCATCGACGCGGGTATCGGCGTGCCGTCGCATGCCGCGCAGGCGATGGAGCTCGGATTCGACGCCGTTCTCATCAACACCGCGGTGGCGCAGGCCGCGGACCCGGTGCGGATGGCGGCTGCTTTTGCGCAGGCCATCGAGGCGGGTACCGAGGCTCGCCGCGCGGGTCCGATGGAGCCTCGCGACCTGGCCGAGCCTTCGACACCTGTGATCGGGACTGCCTTTCTAAAATGAAGCTGCCGCGTGTTTATCCGATTGTCGACAGTGCTGCGTGGGTGGGGCGGATGCTGTCGGTTGGGGTGCGCCTCATCCAACTGCGGATCAAGGAGCGCTCCGCAGCCGAGTTGCGTGCGGAGATCCGGGAGGCAAAAGGTCTTTGCTCACGGGCGGGCGCGCAGCTCATCGTCAATGACTACTGGCTGCTCGCCATGGCCGAGGGGTGTGATTTCGTGCACCTCGGGCAGGGCGATCTGGACACGGCCGATGTCGTCGCCATTCGCAAGGCGGGCGTCAAAATCGGTGTGAGCACCCATAGCCACCTGGAGCTGGCGCGCGCGCTCGCGCTGTCGCCCGACTATGTGGCGTTGGGGCCGATCTACCCGACAGTGTTGAAAGTGATGCCGTGGTCGCCGCAGGGCTTGCAACGCATCACCGAGTGGAAGCGCCGCATCGCAGCGACGCCCCTGGTGGCCATCGGGGGACTGACGGTCGAGCGTCTGCCGGGGGTGTTCGAGGCGGGTGCCGACGTGGCCGCGGTCGTCAACGACATCGTCAGCAATCCGAATCCTGAGGCGCGGGCCCGCGAATGGCTGGCTGCGGCGAGCCGGTATGGCGACTGATCGCTATAGCCGTCAGACCATCCTGCCGGAAATAGGCGCGGCGGGGCAGGAGCGGCTGCACGCTGCCACTGTCCTGGTCGTCGGTGCGGGTGGCCTCGGCTCGCCGGTGTTGCAATATCTGTGTGCGGCCGGGGTGGGGCGGTTCGTCATCGTCGATCACGACCGGGTCGAGGAATCCAACCTCCACCGGCAACCGATCTATCGCATGAGCGACCTCGGCTCGCTCAAGGCGGAGGCCGCACGAGCGGCCCTGCAAGCGGCGAATCCGTCGGTCCGAGTCGATGCGGTTTGCGAGCGGTTGACCCCTGCCAACGCGGCCAGCCTGGTTGCGTTGGCCGACATCGTCGTGGATGCGGCGGACAGTTTCGCGGTCACCTATGTTGTGAGTGACGAGTGCTACCGGGTCCGCAAGCCGCTGATCAGCGCTTCGGTGCTCGGGTTGTCCGGCTACGTCGGGGCATTCTGCGGTGGAGCGCCGAGTTACAGGGCGGTGTTTCCCGAGATGCCACGCCAGGCCGGATCGTGCGCCACGGCGGGTGTACTCGGGAGTGCGGTAGGTGTGATGGGTACCTTGCAGGCGAACATGGTCCTTTCGCTGCTCCTGCGGTTCGAGCCCGCGGTTCTCGGACAGTTGGTCACGGTCGATTTCCGTACCTTGAGGTTCGGTGGCTTTGGGTTTGCCGGGGCACGCGAGCCCGAGGGTGTGGTGTTGCCGTTTATTGCGGTCGACCAGGTCGATAACGCGGATGTGGTCATCGACCTGCGGAGCCTGTCGGAGGCGCCCGTGTCACCGATTGCAGCGGCCCTGCGCATAGAAGTCAACGACGTCGAAGGTGAAGCCGGTAAAGGGCTCCCGCCCGCGGCGCGCATCGTTCTTTGTTGCCGCACCGGGGTGCGGGCCTGGCGCGCTGCGCGCGCGCTGCAGAAGCGAGGCCACACTAACCTGGCCCTCATTGCGTTCGGCGAATGACACGCCCTGCCGTCCTGCTGATTGCTGCGACCGACTCGAGCGGAGGGGCCGGTCTGACCCGTGATGTCCGGGTCTTGACGGATTTCGGCGTCGACGCTCTGTGCGCGGTGACTGCAGTCACGGCGCAATCGGATCAGCGAGTGGCGGCCGTGCACCATGTCCCCCCTGAAGTCGTTCAATCACAGATCGCTGCCGCGCTGGAGACCCGTCGGCTGGGCGCGGTAAAGATCGGGATGTTAGGGGACCGCGCTACTTTGGAGGCAGTGACCGACAGCCTCGCGCACATCGCCGCAGTCCCCATTGTGGTTGACCCGGTGTTGGTTTCTTCCTCGGGAGGGATTCTCCTCGATACCCCGGGCCGGACCGCGCTTCTGGAGAAACTGCTGCCGCGCGCAACGTTGGTGACGCCCAACGTGCCGGAGGTCGCCGCCCTGTTGGGCGAGCCCGTGGCGGCTGACGAGGCCGGCTTGATCGCGCAAGGTCAGCGCTTGCGGACGTTCGGCTGCCAGGCGATTTTACTTAAGGGCGGCCATGCCTCGGGAGAGGCGGCGGTGGACTGGCTCATCGCCCCGTCCGGCAGTGTGCACCGGATCACATCGGAGCGCGTGTCGGGATCGAGCCGGGGCACAGGGTGTGCCCTGGCATCGGGCATTGCGGCCGGCCTGGCGTCGGGTTTGTCTCTGTTGGAGGCTTGCCGGCGCGCCAAGAGCTACGTGCTCGACGCGATGTTGACGCCCGAAAGCTAGTAGAAAGACAGCCCCCGCAACGCATCCCTTCCCCATCGGTTGACACGCCCGGCGAACCTGTCGGGCTCGGCAGACAATTGTAACTGTGGGTCAACCAACTCAACCCCGCGACGCTGTTGGGTGCAGAGCAACGATAGCGGAGGGTAGGGTTATGCAGGTTGACTTGGTGAAGCGCGTTGTTTGCAGCGCATTGACCGCGGGGTTTGCCGTCGCTCTGACAGCCTGTGGAGGCGGAGGAGGGTCCGGAGGAGGCTCCATCACCTCTTCGGCCCCAACCGGGCAAACGTCGTCGACCCGTTGGCGACCCCGCTGGTGGCCCAGACTATCGACATCGAGACGGCGGCCTATTCGGGCACGATCTCCAACGCCAACAGCGTCGGGTTCACCGACACCCGTAAGTTCCACACGGCCTCCGACGACTACACCGTCTCCCTGAGCTACATCAACAGTGCGGCGACCAACGGTAAGGATTCGAGCGGCAAGGCCATCACCGGCTACAAATACTGGGATTTCGCTTATCCCACCCAGGCGATCAGCGGGCCGAATGCGACGGCCGATTTCGTAGCCGCCACCAACGGCGGTGTGAACTTCGGCGGGACGGTCGGTGCGCTGTCCGCGTGGGGTGTCTCGGCCGCGGTCTGGGGCGATCCGGCGAATGCGACCGGCTGGTCGGTGCCATGGACGATCCTGCTCCCGACGCCGGTCCCCCTGGGGACCGTAACAACGGCCTACGTCAACAACGCGTTCACCATGAGTGTCCCCGGCGGCACGATGCCTGCAACCGTTGACGTCAGCACGACGTCGGGATCTGCGACACTCGTGTACCAGATCGACAGGAGCAACGACATCGTGACCATGAGCCCCGTCGACGTCACCACGACCGATGGCCTCAACTCCCTGTCGACCGGCCTGGTCGCGGGGGCGGTTGTGAAGGTGTATGGGGTCCCGCAGTCGGACGGCACTCTCAAAGCCTACGTGCTGGTCTACTACACGGGAACAACGATGCCCTCCAACTGAGCGCGTGACTCCGCATCGTCATACTGACAGTGCTAGACTGGGGGTATGAAAACACCATTTGTTACGGCTGTAATAGGACTCGCGGCAGTGATTCCGGTGTCGCCGCCTGCCACGGGGCAGGCGGCGGATGTCCCGCCGAGCCTGCAGGCGCCAGCGTCTGAAAAACTCGTCCTGCAGGCTCATGCAACCGGTTGGCAGGTCTACACCTGCGGCACCGACGCGGACGGGAAACCGAAATGGACGCTCAAGGCGCCCGATGCCGAGCTGCACGACGCCAAGGGTAACGTGATCGGCCATCACTTCGCGGGACCGACGTGGAAGAACATTGACGGCAGTGAAGTCACGGGCAAGGCCGCGGCGCACGTGGATTCTCCGGACTCCAAGTCCATTCCGTGGCTGCTGTTGAGCGCCACCGGCCATTCGGGCCAGGGCAAATTCGCCACCGTCTCCAGCATCCAGCGCCTGCACACCATGGGTGGAGCGCCGCCGGCGGCGACTGAATGCGTTGCCGCGAAACTCAACACCGAGGCTCGCAGCAGCTACACCGCCGATTACTACTTTTACGCGCCAGCAAAATAAAACCGATGGATGATCTGAAGCGCATCGCTCGCCATGCGATGCGAGAGCGTGGGCTGCTGCCGGACTTCTCGGCGGAAGCCCTGGCCCAGACGAGCTCACTGAACGCCCCCGCCCGAATCGAAGGACCCGGCATCCGGGATCTGCGGGGGCTGCTGTGGGCCTCGATCGACAACGACGACTCCCAGGACCTGGACCAGCTCTCGGTCGCCGCGCCCCTGCCGGACGGGACGGTAAAGATCCTCGTCGCCATTGCGGATGTCGATGCGGTGGTCGGGATCGGCTCTGCGATCGATGAGCACGCGCGGACCAACACGACGTCCGTCTACACCGCCGCGCAGATTTTCCCGATGTTGCCCGAGAAGCTCTCGACCAACCTGACGTCGCTCGCGGACGGTAAGGATCGCGTAAGCGTGGTGATCGAGATGACGATCGACGGCAACGGGGCGGTGACCGGTTCCGACATCTACCAGGCAGCCGTCCGCAACCGCGCGAAGCTCGCATATAACAGTGTGGCCGCCTGGTTGGATGGTACGGCACCCGCGCCAGCGCCGGTGGCCGGCGTGCCCGGGATGGATCAACAGATCCGCACTCAGGACAAGGTGGCGCAGTCGTTGAAACGCGTGCGGCGCGAGCGGGGCGCTCTAACGTTGGAGACTATCGAGGCCCGCGCCGTGTTCGAGCGTGGAATGTTGAGTGATCTGCGCGCAGATGAGGGGAATCGCGCCAAGGACCTCATCGAGGACTTCATGGTGGCCGCCAACGGAGTCGTCGCGCGGTACCTCGAAAGCCAGGGCTTGCCTTCCCTGCGCCGGGTCCTACGTACTCCGGAGCGTTGGAATCGCATCGTGGCGATGGCGTCGGAAGCCGGTGAGCACTTACCCTCAACACCCGACCCCGTCGCTCTCAATGCCTTTCTCGCCAAGCGCCGGGCGGCGGATCCGGAGCGCTTCCCGGATCTCTCCCTGTGTGTCGTGAAGTTGCTGGGTCGCGGCGAATACGCACTCAAACAGGCGGGGCAGGAAGCGCCGGGGCACTTCGGGCTCGCCGTGAGTGACTACACTCACTCCACCGCGCCAAACCGTCGTTTCCCCGATCTCATGACCCAGCGGTTGCTCAAGTCCGCCCTGCACGGCGCTAAGCTCCCCTACTCAATAGACGAATTGACGACTCTCGCGCGTCACTGTACTGAGCAGCAAGTCAACGCCGACAAAGTGGAGCGCTCGGTACGCAAGTCGGCGGCAGCATTATTGCTGGCACCGAAGGTGGGACAGCGTTTCGACGCCATGGTCACCGGTGCATCGAGCAAGGGGACCTGGGTTCGGATCTCCCGAGTCGCGCCCCCTGGCGCTTCTGGGGATTTCCTCCGCGGCGCTCCGGTCACGGAACCGGTGGCCGAAGGGCGTGTCATCAGGGGGTACGAAGGATTGGATGTCGGTGACCGGGTGAGGGTTGAGCTCGTACAGACTGACGCGACCCGAGGATTTATCGATTTCGCGGCGGTCTAGGCGGTGACTGGGCAGTTTCGCCCTTGTGGAAGGCGGCGACGCCCGCATCTACGGGGAAGGATCCTTAGCTTCAGATTGAGGCTCTACAGACATGGCAATGTTCAAGCGGATAGCAGCTCCTTTGGTCCTGGTGACGGCTCTGGCCTGTGCCGGTCCGGTGCTCGCCGCCGATCCGACCATTCACCAGGTTTACGAGGCCGCCAACTCGGGGCACCTCGAAGAAGCGCAGCAGCTCATGAACCAGGTGCTGCGCGATCACCCCGAGAGCGCCAAGGCGCACTACGTGGAGGCAGAGATCTCTGCCAAAGCAGCTAATTTCCCCAGGGCCCGCGAAGAGCTGGCCAAGGCCCGGCAGCTCGACCCGAGTGGGGCGTACGCAGAGCCCCAGTCGCTCGCCCGCCTGGAGCGGGAGCTGGCGCGGGGCAGTTCGGCACCCCCGCAGTACCGGATGCCCGTCCGGGTCCAGCAGGAGCAGCATCGTTCCGGCATCGGCTGGGGGACTATCCTGCTGATCGTCGCCGGCGTGGCGATCCTCTGGGCTCTGTTCAGCCGGCGTCGTCCGCCGCAGTACGGTTACGGTCCGGGCGGCGGCGTGCCCCCGGGGCCGGTTGGCGGCGGCTACGGTGGACCGGCGGGCTACGGACCGGCTGGATATGGCCCCCCGATGGGTGGCGGTGGACTGGGCTCCGGGATCGTCGGTGGCTTGGCAAGCGGTCTGGCGCTCGGCGCCGGCGTCGCGGCGGGCGAGGAGCTCGTGCACCACTGGATCGACAAGGACGGCAACCGGGTCGAAGGCCCGCCGCCTCCGGGCTACGTCCCGCCTCCGCAGGACGACAACGCCAACATGGGCGGCAACGACTTCGGCGTGTCGGACTCGGGCTCGTGGGACGACAACTCCCTCGGTGGCGGTGACAGCGGCGGTGGCGGCGGGGACGACTGGACCTGATCGGCTATGGTTCTGTTTCTAAGGCCCTGTGTGCAGTAGCGTTATAGGACGTTAACGCGGGACCTGCATGCCCTCCGGCATGAGCGTGATAAAGTCGCGCTCATGCTGGATCCCGAACAACTGGCCGCGCGTGCCGATCGCATCCGTGCGAGCGGCATGTTGGGGCGTTCCGGGCAGTTGAGTCGTCTCTTCGATTACCTCGTCGAATGCTCCGTGTTGGGCAAGTCGCCCAAGGAAATCGATATCGCGGTCGAGGCTCTCGGCCGCGGAGCCGAGTTCGACGTCACCCAGGACGCGGTGGTCCGCGTCTACGTTCACAAGCTACGACGCCGGCTCGACGAGTTTTACAGCGGGCCGGGAAGCTCGGACTTGCAGCGCATCGTGATCGCGCGCGGAGAGTATCGGCTTTCCCTGGAGGACAACGACGCCGCTGCCGGTTCCAAAGAGCCGGCTTCTTTGGCGCCCCAGGAGGTCACGCCCCGCACGTCGATAGTGAGGAGATGGCTGGCCCATGGGTCTGCCGGGCTCATCGGTGCCCTTGCGGCTTCTGTGCTGGTCAACGTTCTCCTCTTCAGCATAGGGCACTTCAAGCGTTCGCCCGTCGATGCGGACGTGATGCGGGTGCGGGCCAACCCGATCTGGTCGAAAATCCTGTCGGACGATCTGCCGATCGTCGTCGTCGTCGGGGACTACTACATCTTCGGTGAGACCGACGACTCCATGAACGTCACCCGCATGATCCGCGAGTTCGCCATCAACTCGCATCGCGAGCTCGAGGAGTACGCGGAAAACCATCCGGAAGTGGCCGACAAGTACATGGATCTCGGCCTGACCTACCTGCCGACGTCCGTGGCCCCGGCGTTGCGCGAGCTCATGCCGATTCTCGATGTGGCGGGGAAGCGAGTCCGGGTCGTACTGGCCTCGGAGATGACTCCCGACCTGCTGACCCGCGCGGACATTGTCTACGTCGGCTATCTGAGCGGGATGGGCATGCTGCGCCGGATCGTCTTCGCCGGGTCACAGTTCGCCATCGGCGAAACCTACGACGAGCTGATCGATCGCAAGAGCGGGCGTCACTACATCAGTCAGAGTAGCAGTCTATGGCGCGGCGATCCCAGCGCCCGCGACTACGGTTACTTCTCCACGTTCGCGGGATCGAACGGTAACCGGGTGATCGTCATCGCGGGCACGCGGGACGTCGCACTGGCCAACACCGCGGAGGCGGCGGCGCACCCGGACGCGATGGATCGCCTCACCCAGCAGGCCGGCGACCACCGTGATTTCGAAGCGCTGTACGAGGTCTACGGCATGGAGGGGACCAACGTGGACAGCAAGCTGCTGACCACGGTGCCCCTCAACACCGCCGCGATCTGGCGCAATTGACCTACTGGTGCGTCTTGCCGATGAAGGATGCGACGTTGTCGTGCAGCGCCTTCAGGTCAGGCTCGTGCGCATAGACCATGTGACCCGAGGTGTAGAAATGCATTTCGGTATTTTTCAACAGTGACGGCTGCATCGGTAGTTGCTCCAACTCCCACTGCGCGGCAAAGAACGGGGTCGCCAGGTCGTAGTAGCCGCCGTTCAACTGCACCTTGAGGTTGGGGTTCTGCTTCATGGCGGCCGCCAGGTCGGGCATGACGTTCATGCTCTGCGGCACTTTCACGGTGGCGCCCGGCGGCTGGTGCAGGTAGTCCCATTGCCGCTCGATGTCGATTTCGGCCTTGTAGATCTTGTGCTCGCCGAACTTGAGCGTGCGGCGCACGTAGTCATTGAAGGCGGACACGTAGGCGGAGGAGATCGCAGCCGACTGCGGATCGTATTCGGCTTCCTTGCTCATGGGGTCGAGCGTCGGGCCCGAGAATCGACTGTCGAGGCGTCCCGTGGTGACGTCGCTGCCGAGCAGGGTTTTCTCGAACTCACCGCCGTTGACGCGCAGGTTGGCCTGCTCGATGTATTGGGTCGGCAATCCAGTGTAATCGTGCAGTTTCGCGGCAATCGCCGCTTTGCGGTCGGCGGGAAGCCGGTCACCCTGCATCAACGCGTGCCAGTAATCATCCAAGGCAAACTGCTCGACCTCGTTGAGGAAGGGCTCGAGCGCGGGCGGCTGATTCGCCAGTTTCTTGTGATACCAGGCGGTTGCCGCATAGGTGGGTAGCGCGAGTACGTACGGTTGGTCGATCCCGGGATTGTACTGTGGGGCGTCGACGCTGTCGTCGTAGGCGAGGAAGGCCGACAAAAGAATGACACCGTTCAAGTCGAGTGACTTCTCGTTCTCGAGGACGTACGCGAGCACCGAGGCGCGCGTGGTGCCATAACTTTCGCCAAAAAGGTATTTCGGTGAATTCCAGCGCCCGTGGCGGGAGAGGAATTCGGCGATGAAGTTGGCGAACGCGTGGGCGTCTTCATCCACTCCGTAGAAAGCCTTCTCCTTGTCGGCGCCGCGCAGATGGCTGAAGCCCGTCCCGGGAGCATCCACGAACACCACGTCGGTGGCGTCCAGCAGGCTGTATTCGTTATCGACGTGCTTGTAGGGGGCCGCGGGACTGTGCGAGTCATCCGAGGTCAACACGCGTTTCGGTCCGAACGCCCCCATGTGCAGCCACACGGTCGAGGATCCCGGCCCACCGTTGAACAGAAAGGTGATCGGACGCTGGGGGTTGTCATGCTCACCCTGGAAGTAGGCGACATAAGACATGCTGACTTCCGGCGGCTGCGGGTGCGGCGTATCACCGTGATCTCCGGGCGGCGGCGGATCATCGTCCAACGGGTCTTTCGGGTGAATGACCAGTACGCCGGCCTCGGCCTGGTAGGCGAGCTTGCGGCCGCCCATCGTGAGAGTTCCCTGCGTGGTCTGGCTTTCATCAGAAAGGTGCCGCGGCGAAAGCGATTCTTTGTCTTCGACGGCCGTATCGGACTTCGAGCTCTCGTGCTCGGTTTCCTTTTCCTTGGCGTTGACGAGCGCGGAGCCGCCGAGCAGCAGGGCGCACAGCGCCAGGGCGGCGGGCAGATAGCGACGGATCATGGTTGAGGCGACCCTTCCGGGAGGTTTAAAGCCCGGCATTATAGGAGGGGTCGCCCGGGCCGAAGGGCTTTTTCAGGGTTTCCGTGTGCGATGAGTCGTCGACCGGCTCTATTTGACAATCGCGAGGAGTCGAGGCGGGCGCCGTAGGCGCCGGGCCGTGAGCAGCACCGCGCCAGCGCCCAACGCCAGCAGTGTTCCCGGATCGATCGCACCACCGCCGCTGTGACCACTGCCGGCGGCATTCACCGTCAGCGTCGTCGAGCTGCTCACGGCTCCATTGGAGCCCGTGCAAGAGAGGGTGTAGGTGTCGGATCCGGCCGCGCTCGGCGTGACGGTCTGCGTGCCGCTGGCGGCTTGCGATCCTGTCCAGCTCCCCGATGCCGTGCAGCCGGTGACATTGATCGCATTCCAGGTGAGGGTGGCGGTGGCACCGACGGTGATGGTTGTGGGGCTCACCGAAATGGTGGGTGCGGCAGCAGGAAGTTGGGCAAATGCCGTGGCGATATCCAGGAAGCCGTGACCGTCGTCGAAGTCGTAGCCGGCGGCACTGGTGGCGCGCGCACTCATCGGCAGCGCGCTGGTTTGCATGGCCTGGATGATCTGTGTGTTGGTGAGCGCCGGGTTGGCTTGCAGCATGAGCGCTGCAGCCGCTGCGGCGTGCGGCGCGGCAGCGGACGTGCCGAAGAAACTGGGGAAGGACTCGTTGTCCTGGCATCCCGCGATGTTGGTATTCACAGCGTCGTTCGACTGCGCGAGCGTCGCGCCCAGTATGGTGTTGTTGACACCGTCGGGCGCGACGAAGTCGGGCTTGTTGCGGACTTGCGGCGTGGCCAGGCGGTTGCCGCCGGTATCGAAGAGGATTGGATCGCCACCCTCGGACGAGTACCTTTCGAGCACCGCCGGCGCGGATCCGCAGGCCGGCGTGTCGAAATAGAATGCGGCGCCCACCGAGCCCGCCCCCGCAGCCATGGAGTGACCCTGAATCGTAGGTCCCCCGGGTGCGAATGTGGAGTTGATAGTCGCTTTCGCGCCGTTGGCGGACAGCAGGAACTTGATCCGGCCGGGTGCGGTCGTATTGCCGGCGAGACCAATAGTCAAAGAGACGGTGGTTGCCGGCGTGCTGGCCGAGGCGCTGGCGGGATTACCCAGGATCAGGAACTGCACGGGGTCCTTGCCAATCGCGCTCGCGCCACTGCACGTGACCGCGTTGGGATAGGAATTGTTGTCCGTGAGCAGATCCGCGCCGGCCCCGGTGAGGCACATGTCAATCGAGCTGCGCGCGCCGCCGCTGCCGGACGAGCCGGTCACATAAGGCTGGTCCCAGCCGACCACGAGGTAAATGAATTCGCCGGGGAATAGGGCGGGGATGCTCAAGGAAAGCGCGGTCGTGCTGGTGGCGGCGCTCGGGTCGAAGTTGAGGAGCTTCTCGTTGGCCTGCGCGCCGGTGCCCGCCACAGCGAAGCTCGGTGTCGTATTCTCGTAGGAAGTCGTGCCGTCGTTGCCGGCGGAGGAGAAATAAACAACCCCCTGGCCGACCACCGTGTTGATGGCTTGTGCGATGAGGCCGTCCTGGAAGAACGGCTCGTCGGGGTAGCCGACATCGTCATCGATGACTTTCGCGCCCGCTGAGGCGAGGCTCTTGATGCCGTTTGCGAAGTCAGCCTCGTTGTTCACGGCGGTGTAGAAAGCCAGGCCCGCGCCGGGTGCGATCGCGTGAATGATCTGCAGAATGGCGCGGCCCTCGTCGCCGAATGGCGGTTGGTAGGGGGCGCCGTACTGCATGCAGGGGCCTTCCGCGAGCACCTTCACACCCGCCGGG
>Ga0268266_10002985_pt1 | contig 17444 bp, 17 predicted proteins | sample KBSS13metaG_FD_190356 | JGI IMG/M metagenome (GOLD analysis project Ga0268266, IMG submission 190356) | Switchgrass rhizosphere microbial communities from Kellogg Biological Station, Michigan, USA - KBS S1-3 metaG (SPAdes) (version 2) | ecosystem: Host-associated > Plants > Roots > Rhizosphere...
CCAGTCTCCCCAGATCGGAGTCTCCGACGGCTCGAGCGCGCCTCGCCGCCGCTCCCAGATCGCCTGAGCCTTGGCGGCCGCGTCCTCGCCATCGATCGCGATATCCGCGATGTCGGCGATGGCGACGCGAACGCGCTCCGTCGAGTCCCCGTCGAAGAGCTCGACGTGTTGCGCGCCGCGGTCGTACATGAAACCGACGAGCTGCGTGCTGTCGTGCCGCGACAGCGTGACGAAGCCGCGAAAGTCGAGCGCGCGCTCGATGAGCTCGTCGATGCGCGTGTCCCTCATAGCTTGCCCGTGATCAGCGACGAGATCGTCGCGGCCAGCGCGCCCGCCGAGCTGAACGTGGCGTTCACGGCGGTCGCTTCGAAACCGCTGTGCACCATGCAATCCTGGCAGCGCGGGTTCTGGCTCGCGTGCCCGTACTTCGACCAATCCGTGGTCTCGACGAGCTCGCGGAACGTCTTCGCGTAGCCCTCTTGCAGCAGGTAACACGGCCGCTGCCAGCCGAAGATGTTGTAGGTCGGATTCCCCCACGGCGTGCAATCGAAGTCGCGCTTGCCCATGAGGAACTGCAAGAACAGAGGTGATTGATTGAAGCGCCACTGCTTGCGAGGCGACTCCAGGAGCTTCGCGAACAACGCGTTTGCTCGCTTGCGCCTCAAGAAGTGCTCCTGATCCGGCGCCTTCACGTACGAGTAGCCCGGCGAGATCATCATTCCTTCGACACCGAGCTTCATCATGTCGTCGAAGAACTGCCGCATTCGTTCCGGGTCCGCGCCCTCGAACAAGGTCGTGTTGGTGGTCACGCGAAACCCACGTCGAAGCGCCTCGCGAATCGCGGCCGTCGCCTTGTCGTAGACGCCCGCGCGGCAAACCGAGCGATCGTGCTCGCCGCGTGGGCCATCCATGTGAACGCTGAACGTCAGGCGCTTGTCGGGTTTGAATTCGGCGAGCTTCTGTTCGAGGAGCAGCGCGTTCGTGCACAAGTACACGAAGCGCCGCCGGGCGATGAGGCCTTGCGCGATCTCGACGATCTGCGGATGAAGGAGCGGCTCGCCTCCCGCAATGCTGACGATGGGCGCACCGCACTCATCCGACGCCGCCACACACTCGGCGACGGTTAGCTGCTTCTTGAGCAGCGATGACGGGTACTGGACCTTTCCGCAGCCCGTACACGACAGGTTGCAGCGGAACAGCGGCTCGAGCATCAGCACGAATGGGTATCGCTCGCGGCTCGCCAACCGTTGCTTCAGCACGTGGCGTGCGACCGCGAGCATTTCGGTGATGGGAATTCCCATGTTCCGAGGTCCGGCGCTGCAACTCGCGAACCCGCTGGCTTACGCAGGAGACCGCACGCGCGTCGCGCCCGTAGTCGCAGTGCTGGGTCTCTGCGCGATGACGTGGCTGTCGTACGCAGTGCAAAACGATCGCGGCGGGTGGCACCTCGGCGCCATCCGGCACGCTACGGCGAGTCAGCGACCTCTACGGGAGCGCACAGCAGCGCGCGAACCGTCTGGACCGGCATGTGCCAGTAGTCTTCCCAGATCACGCTCACCAGCGACCGCGATCGCCGTCCTCGCCGATATGCAGCGTACGCGTGTTTGCAGACGCGCCAGAACCCGCCGTGCTTCTTCATCCGGCCCGTCACGAAAAAGGCGACGAAGACGATGAATGGCAGCGGTCCCCAACCGAGATTGCCGAGGTTGAACCATTGCAGCTCCAGCTCGCCGAGATCGTCGGTGCCGTACCCGGTGACGACGTGGAGGACGTCGTGCACCTCTCGCAAGCGTGCAGCGACGTAGTCTTGCTCCGTCTCGACTCGCAGCGCGGCTGGCTCGAAGAGACTGATCGCGTTCGCTTCGAAGTAGCTCGCGTACGCATGCGCGAGCGACCGCGTGGGATGGCGGGCCATGGTCGCGAGCGAGACGGACGTCGCGTTGAGGCGCGGCCGCTCCGCGAGCAAGCGCCGGCCGTCTGCATGACGCTCGAGATCGCGCGTCAGCTTGCGCAGGCGCGAGTGTTCGATGCAGATCTGGAAGAGCGGACCATGCAGGGGATCGGCCGGATCGTCGATGAGCCTTCGGAATGCTCGAAGGCCACACGTGAACCTGCCGATGGCGCTCGTCGGAACGACAACGTCTTCGGACATCAACGGCGCGAATTACACGACGTCGTCGGTCGGATATTCCTCGTGCGAGCCGAACGAGCAAAACTCGTACGTCTCATTCGTACGCCCGAGCGGAAACCGCGCGAGCACGGACGATGTCGCTTGATTCTCGCGACTCGTAACGAAAGCTCGACGGCGTGCGAACCTCGACCATCATCATCGCCGCGCTCGCGATCGCCGGCGTTGTCCGCGACGTGAACGCCACGAACGACGAGCGGATGCTCGTCGTCTGCTCGCCCGGATCGCCGGGCACCACTGACCAGGCGCAGCCGCGGATGGACGCGTTCGCGACCGCCATCGCGACGAAGACGGGACAGCCGCTTGTCGCCGTCTACGAGCCGAGTGATGCGGGAGGTGTGAAGCGCTTCGCGAGCGCCTCGCTCGGAATCGTTTCGCTCCCATTCTTCCTCGCGCACGAGAACGAGCTCGGGCTACACGCCCAGCTCGAGGCGGTCCAACAAGGACGCCCGACCCTCGAGCACTGGACGCTCGTCGCGCAGAAGGGCCGGATCGCCAAGGCGGAGGCGCTCGCGGGCATGACGATCGTTTCCGATGCCGGGTTCGAGCCCGCGTTCGTGCGCGGCGCGATCGCGCAGCTCGGTCCCATGCCGGCCGGCGTGAAGATCGAGCAGTCGAGCGCCGTGCTGCCGGCGCTGCGGCACGCGGCGAACGGCGAGCCAGTCGCGGTGCTGCTCGACGGGCCGCAGGCGGCTTCGCTCGCCTCGCTGCCGTTTGCCTCGAAGCTCGAGACCGTGACGACCTCGCCAGCATGGCCCGCCGGTATTGTCGTGACGGTCGGCGCGAAGATCTCGTCGACGGCGTGGGCTCCGTTCGAGCGCACGCTGCTCGCGCTCGGCGGCGAGCCTGCCGGAGCTACCGCCCTGAGCGCCCTCGAGGTCGATCACTTCGCAACGCTCGATCGCGCGGCCCTGGACAGCGCGCGCACGAGCTCGGCGAGGGCGCGATGAGCGCCGCGAAGCTGTTGGCCGTGGCGCTGCTCGCTGGTGCGTGCTCGTCGGCCCTGAACGATCCATCCCCGGTCGCACAATTTGCACCGGGTGAGGCGAACGGGCGGACCGCCGCGCAGCTGATCGCCGAGGCAGACGCAGCGTGGCAGCACCGCGACGAGCCGGGCAAGGCGAGCCAGGCACAGGGCCTGTACGTCGACGCGGCGACCGCCGACGCCCGCGGCGTGGCGGGGCTGCTCGGCGCGATGCACGCGCTGTCCTTCCGGATCGAGTACGAGCCAGGCGTCGCCAAGGCCAAGCTTGCCAGCGAAGAGGTGCAGCTCGGGCAATGGTGCCAACAGCGCGCGCCGACGTCACCGGAATGCGACTACCGGCTCGCGATCGCGCTCGGGCAGGAGGCGCGCGAGAACGTCTCGATGGGCCGCGATGCGATCAAGCACGTCGTCGAGCTGCTCCATCGCGCGATCGCCCGGGATCCGCGGCTCGATGAGGCCGGCCCGCATCGCGTGCTCTCGATCCTGCTGGTGCGTGCCCCGGGCTGGCCGATCGGACCGGGCGATACCGACGAGGGGGTCGCGGAGGCGACGAAAGCTGTGGAGCTCGCGCCGGAATCGGCGGCGAACCAGCTCGTGCTCGCCGAGGCGTTGCTCGCGAGCGGCGACCAGGGCAAAGCGCGCGCGGCATACCAGAAGGCTGCGACGCTCGCAGCGGTGAACCCTGACAAGCTCGACGGCGCGCGTCAGCTCGTCGAGGCGCGATCCGGGCTCGAGAAGACTGGCGGCTGATCCGGGGCACCTGATTCGTTACCATCAGAGGAATGGCCGACACGCCCCGCGGTGAAGCCGAGACCGTCCCGGAAGTCGATGTTCCCGGCACGACCGGCACGGTCGAGACGACGGCGTCGCCGGCGATCGGCTCGGCGTCGGCCAGCGTTCTCGCGGAGCCAGTGGCCGGCTACGAGCTGGGCGAGCTGCTCGGGCGCGGCGGGATGGGCGAAGTGGTGGCGGCACGCGATCCGCGGATCGAACGCGAGGTGGCGCTCAAGCGGGTGCGGCGCGGCACGGCGAACGCGGAGACGATCGCGCGGTTCGTGCGCGAAGCGAAGATCCAGGCACGGCTGGATCACCCAGCGATCGTGCCGGTGCACGAGCTCGGGCGCGACGCGAACGGGTTGCCGTACTTCACGATGAAGCGCCTGACGGGTGAGACGCTCGCAGCGCGATTGCCGGCGAGCGGCCCGCTCCAGCCGCTGTTGCGCGCGCTGATCGACGCGTGCTTCGCGATCGAGCTGGCGCACACGCGTGGCGTGATCCACCGCGACTTGAAACCGTCGAACATCATGATGGGCGACTACGGCGAGGTCTACGTCCTCGATTGGGGCATCGCGCGATTGACCGACGGCGAGACCTACCGGCCGTCGGCGCCTCAGCACGACGTCACGGACTCCGACGCGACGGCGGCAGGTGCGGTCCTCGGGACGCCGGGCTACATGCCGCCGGAGCAGATGCGCGGCGAGGCGATCGGACCGGCCGCGGACGTCTACGCGCTGGGAGCGATCCTGTTCGAGATCCTGGCAGGCGAGCCGCTGCACCCGCTTCGAGACACGATCCAGAGCACGCTGGGCGGGGCGACGGTGTGCTCGCCTGCGGCGCGTGCGCCGGACCGGATGATCGCGCCGGAGCTGGACGCGCTGTGCGTTGCGGCGCTGGCGACGGATCCAGCGGCACGGCCAACCGCGCGCGCGCTCGCGACCGGCGTCCAGGACCACCTCGACGGTGTCCGGAACATGGACCACCGTCGCAAGGCGGCCGCGGAAGAGCTCGACCGGGCGCGCGCGGCAGCTGCCGCCGGAAACCTTCCGGAAGCGATCCGCGCCGCCGGTCGCGCGGTCGCGCTCGATCCGGCGGCACAAGCGCAGGGCACGGAGCTCGCGATGTCGTGGGTGCTTTCGCCGCCCGACCAGCTGCCCGCCGAGGCCGAGCGCGATCTCGCGGCGGCGGAGCGCGAGCTCGATCGGCGCGCCGGCCGGCGCGGCGCGACGGCATTCTTGCTGGTGTGGGCGATCCTGCCGCTCGCGCTGTTTCTGCCGGTAAACAATTGGGCAGCCCTGCTCGGTCTGGTCGGTGCGGGCACGGCCATGGCAGGCGCGGCGATCCTCAACGCGCGCGGGTGGTTGCCCTACTGGGCGCTCGTGCTGTGTGATGCGGTCTTCGTGGTCGCGTTCTCGCGGCTCAGCGGCCCGTTCGTGATGACGCCGTTGGTCGCCGTCGCGGTGTCGATCGCGCTGGCCGAGCGCGATCCGCGCGGGCGCTACGGGCCGCCCGTGATCGTGATGCTCCTGGTGTCTGCCCTGCCAGTCGCGCTCGAGGCGATCGGCGTGCTCGCTCCGACCTGGTGGGTCGCGGGCGGTGGCCTCGTCGCGGGCGGGACGGTGTTCGCGGCGGACGGCACCGCCGAGGCGGTGGCGACAGGGCTCGGCAGCGCGGCGCTGGCCGCGGTCGTGTTGCTTTACGCGCAGGCGATCAACCGCGAGCGCCGTGTCGCGCAGCGCAAGATCCACATCCAGGCGTGGTATCTGCGGCAGCTCTTGCCGCCGCGGTGATGTGTCGAGAGTGCGAGCGCGGGACTCGAACCTCGCCGCGACGAGACAATATCGCTGGGCGATCTCCTGCTCGCCGAGCGCGTTCGAACGACGTCGACCAGACAAACGAACTGATCCGGATACCGCGAGCAGATTTCTTCGTGCTCGGCCCGCGAATGCGTAACTCCACGCGGCGCCCGGGCGCTCACCGAGCGAGTCGCGTGTGTGCGAACGCTCATCTGCGAATCCGGCCGAGCCGAGTGAAGATCCGTTGCAGCGCAGCGAGCGTGTGTGCCGACAGCTTGTTCATCACCCGCTGGCGATGGGACTCGACCGTACGCCGCGAGATGAACAAGCGCTTCGCGATGTCGTCGTTCGTGTACCCGTCGACGAGCAACTCGAAGATCTCGCGTTCACGCCGCGACAACGTCGCGAAGCGACGCTCCGCGGAACCCTCTGCCACGACATCGAGCGCGCCGTGCGCGAACGTCGGCGGGATGTACCGCAATCCACCGAGCACCTGATGGATCGCGTCGACGAGCTCCGGCACCGACTGCGTCTTGATGGCAAAGCCCGAGCTCGGGACGCGAAGCAGATCGGCGATGACCTCGGGATCATCGATCCCCGATAACATCAGAACCTTGCAGTCGGGCTGGAGCTCGTGGAGGTCGTGGCACAGCGCGACGCCGGACGTTATCGGCATCAGCACGTCGACGAGGGCGAGATCGAACGCGGTCCGGGCCGCAAGCTCGATCGCCTCGTGCGCGCTGCCGACCTCGACGATCTCGAATCCCAGCGCTGTTGTCAGTGTGAGCGCGAGCCCACTTCGAAAGAGCGGATGATCGTCGACGATCAGCAGCCGCGTGGTCACCGTATCGTCATCCGACACAGACTGGAGCACGGTTCACGTAATAGGCCAGCCCGGCAACAGCGATTTCATGCGAGACGCCGCCGTCTCGGTCAGGCATGACCGTGACGCCGCTCGTCGCCGCGGTACCTCGCATCGGCGCCGCGCCGACGCTCGATCCCCGACCAGACATCGGCTCGCGCAGTCCGACTGCGAGCGTAGGCCTCGTCGACCTGCGCCGCGAGCGAAGGAATGGTGCGCTGGGCGGCCTCGTACCAGCCGCTCACGATCCGCGCCGCGGTGTCACGGCCTCCCAACCCGAACGCGAGTCCAAGAGCCAGCGCAGTCGCACCGACCACCGCCATGAAGAGGATGTTGACCAGCGAGCTCGCGACCCCGATCTGATTCAGGGCGACGAGAACGCCGAAGGTGAGCACCGCGACGCGCACGATCGCCGCTAACACGTTGGGCTTGCTGATCCCCGCCTTGGCGGTCGCGCCACGCACCAGCCTACCGAGTGCGTTGCCGACAACGCCGGCGATCACGAGGATGACCACCGCGACCGCGAGGTTGGGCAACCACAGGAGCAGCTGACGCAAGATGCCCGAGACCGCCGGCACTCCGAGCGCGTCGAACGCGACGACGAGTGCGATCAGCCTGATGAACCATTTCGCCAGCAACGCGATGAAGCCGGAAGAATCGGACTGGACCCCCATCTTGTGCGTGAGATCGGTGAAGCCCGCGCGCTGCGCCAGGTGCTCGAACTTCACCGCTCGGAGCACGGCGGCGAGGCCGCGTGCGAGCAGCGAGGCGACCGCCCAACCGATCGCGACGATCACGAGAAAGCCGATGATCCGAGGAATGGCCCCCATCAACATCGTCAGTGCTCCAGTGAGCGAGGTAAGAACAGCATCGCCAAGATTTCGGATCTGCGTGCCCATAACGACTCCTGAGTTGGACGCCCAGCGCTCGTAAGAAGCGCTCCACCGACCCGAAGCTGCAAGCGACGAGCCCGCATTCGCGACACGCGATGAGCTCCTCGCTGCGTTCGTCCAGAAGCGCGAACGTCACGTCTCGAGGTCCATGGCTTGCACTTCCGACGAGCATGGAGTCCGTCGCAACCGGGCCGTCCGCCGCATCGGATATCTGAATGGACGCGTTCTATGGGCCGCTCGACCTGGTCATGCCTTACGACGTGCGTGGCGGTGGCGTAGGAGCGTGCACGATGTCATCGCTCCGACGCTTCGCAGCCACCTGGAGAGAGACGGCGACGCGCCGTCTGTTTCTCCGGGAAGGTGTCGAGCTCTGGTTGCACGAGCTCGACCCGATATGGTCGCTCACCGAGATCCGCGCCCGGGTCGTGGATGTCGTGCGCGAGACAGCCGACGTCAAGACGTTCGTGCTGCGGCCCAACCGGCGCTGGCACGGTCATCGTGCCGGGCAGTACACGACGATCGAGGTGGAGATCAACGGGGTCCGGGTCCGCCGGTGCTATTCGATCTCGTCATCGCCCGCCGATCCGCGGGTCGCGATCACCGTGAAGCGGGTCCCCGGCGGTCGGGTGTCGAGCTGGCTGCACGACCACGTCGGCGCCGGTGATGTCATCGTCCTCGGAGCTGCCGCCGGTGATTTCGTCCTGCCGGACCACGAACCCGCGCAGCTGCTCCTGATCAGCGCCGGCAGCGGGATCACGCCCGTGATGTCGATCATGCGCGACCTCGCCGCGCGGAATGCGATCCGCGACGTCACCTTCGTGCACTACGCGCACAGCCGCGCCGACGTGATCTTCCGCGCCGAGCTGGATGCGCTGGCCGGGCACCATCCCGGGCTCCGCCTGCTGGTCCACGCCGTCGACGAGGGCGGCCGGTTCGACGAAGAGGGCTTCGCACGCCGCGTGCCTGACTTCGCCGAGCGCGCCACATACCTCTGCGGGCCGCCCGGGCTGATGGCGCGGGTCGAGCAGCTGTGGGACCAGGCCGGGGCCGCGCTCCGCAGTGAACGGTTTGCGTTACCGACGGTCGCGTCCACGACGGACTCGCGGCTCGTTCGACTTCGGCTCGCTCGATCGGACCGCGCGGTCGCTGTGACTACGACCGGCACACTCCTCGAGCAACTCGAGCGCGCCGGCGAGCGCCCTGCCTCGGGCTGCCGGATCGGGATCTGTCACACCTGCAAGTGCCGCAAGCGTCGCGGCGCCGTACGCAACCTCTTGAATGGATCGATCTCGAGAGAGCCCGACGAGGACATCCAGCTCTGCATCTCGGCCCCGTGCTCGGACATCGAGCTCGACCTCTGAAAGGACGTGTCATGAGTGCACCCAGGATCCTGTCTCGCGAAGAAACGGATGCCCTCGGCCACGCGCTGGACGCGATCCGCGACGACGTCCTCCGCGACCTCGGCTCGCGCGATGTCGAGCACATCCGACGCATCATCCGGCTCGCGCACCACAGCGGCGCTGCGGGACGCCTGCTGCTGCATGTCGGCATCGACCCTGTGAGCTTCGTCTGCGGCGTGGGCGCGCTCGCGCTCGCCAAGATCCTCGAGAACATGGAGATCGGCCACAACGTCATGCATGGCCAGTACGACTGGACCCAGGACCCGGCGCTCGACTCGAAGAGCTACGAGTGGGACATGGTCTGCGCCGGCGATGACTGGCGGCACTCGCACAACTACGAGCACCACACGTTTACGAACATCATCGGGCGAGATCGTGACGTCGGGTATGGCTGGCTGCGCGTGTCTGCCGACCAGCCCTGGCGCGCGTGGCATCTCGTTCAGCCCCCGCTCGCGCTCGCGCTCGCGCTGCTGTTCGAGTGGGGCATCGGTGCGCACGATCTCCGACTCGACGAATGGCTCTCCGGCAAGCAGCCGTTCTCGAAGCTCCGCGCACGCGCGCGGCCATTCCTGGCGAAGGCGCGCTGGCAGCTCGCCAAGGACTATTTGGTGTCCCCTGCCCTTGCACTGTGGAATGCGCCGCGCGTCCTCGCCGGCAACGCGCTCGCGAACGTGGCCCGCAACGTGTGGACGTTCGCCGTGATCTTCTGCGGCCACTTCCCTCAAGGCGTTCGGTTCTTCACGCCGTCAGAGGTCGCCAACGAGAACCGCGCGGACTGGTACCTCCGGCAGCTCCAGGGTTCCGCGAACATCGAGGGCAGCCCATGGTTCCACCTGCTGAGCGGCCATCTCAGCCACCAGATCGAGCATCACCTGTTCCCCGATCTGCCGGCCGCGCGATACCCGTCGATCGCGCCGCGGGTGCAAGCCCTCTGTAAGCAGTACGAGCAGCCGTACACGACGGGCACGTTCCCGAAGCAGCTCGCGAGCGTGGCGCGTAGCCTGTTGCGCTTGTCGCTGCCGTTGCCTCATCGTTCAGCTCGACACGCGTCGATTCGCTCCGACTTCAGCAAGCACCTCGTTGATCTCTGCAGCGAGCAGCAGTGACATGGCGGACAGCCACAGCCAGGTCAGCAAGATCACGGCACTGCCGAACGCTCCGTAGATCGCCCCGTAGCTCGCGAGCTCGGCGAGGTAGCGCCAGAACAGCTTGCTGATCACGAGCCACAGGACGACGCTCACCACTGCGCCCGGCGTGAAGATCCGGAAGGGCGCGTCGGTATCGGGCAAGAATCGGTAGGCCAGCGCCCAGACGACCATCACGAGGAACCCAGCGGCCACCCAGCGGCCCACCCTCCAGCCGACATCGAACGCTTCACCGAGCCCGAGTTGCTCTGCGATGACGTGGCCGATCATCGGTCCGGCCACGAGCAGCGCGAGAGCTATCACCACCAGCACCGCCAAGCCGACGGTAAGCGCGATCGCGATCGCCTGGCGACGAAGCCATGGCCGCTTCTCCATCTTCCCGAACAGTCGATTGAGCGCAAGCATCAACCCCGATGCGCCACGCGAAGCGCTCCACACCGCGACGATCACGGTGCCGAATGCCCACCCTGCACGCGCGTGCTGGGTCAGGGTGGTGACTTGCGACGCAAACAGCGAGCGAGCGCCGCCCGGAGTGCCCTCGAGAGCGACCCTGACTCCTTCATCGATGATGTTCGGGGGCAACAGAAGCACGGCCAACGTCACCACGAAGAGCAGCATCGGAAAGACCGCGAGAATCGCGTAATAGGCCATCATCGCGCCGACGTCGTCGATCGCGTCGCGCACGAGCGCATGACCGAGCTTGCGAACAACGATCCTCAACGACAACGCTCGAAGCTGGTGCATCGGGCTTACCAGTCGTCAATGGCGGACTCCGAGAGGCGCAGCGTCCATCAGTCGCGCGCTTGGCTTTCGCGTGCATCTCGATCGAGGATTCTTCGCGACACGAAGCGATGAGACTCCGCCGACTTCCGAACAGTCAGCGTACGACGCCTCGACCAGAGCTCGACAAGGACACCCGCGAACGCGACCGCCAAGATTCCGAGCCTTCGCATCGACGCCATGCTGATCGACGCGTGCAACATTCCCGCCACGCGAGCGCTCGATCCGAAGAGCGAAGTGCGAGCAGGGCCGCGACCCTCCCGCTCGGCCTGTTCGTTTTCATCGTCATCGTTCGCACGCGCGGATTCCCTCACGAGAACCAGCGCTCGGGTTACGACGGCGTGCTGTACGTGTTCGACTTCCCGGATCCTGTCACGGTGTGACCGTGCGTGAGCGGCCGGTTCCACTGTTCTTCTTGGCCCTGCTGATTGGTGCCGCCATGCTCGTCGCTGCGGTGATCGCGCCGCTGTTCCGCGAGCTACTGGTCGCGGTGGTGCTCGCAAGTGCGCTTCGCCCCGTTCAGGTTTGGCTCACGAAGCATGTCCGCGAACGGCGCGGGCTTGCCGCAGGCATCATCACCTTCCTGGTCGTCGTGATCGTGCTCGGTCCACTCGCTGCACTCGTCGCCCTCCTCGTTCGTGACGGCGCGGAGGGCGTTCAGTACCTCCTCGACACGGTGCACAGTCAACGAGTCGCAGACATCCTCGGCTGGCTTCCCGATAGTGCGCACAACGCCATGCTCGACGCCATCAACGACTTGCCGCGGAACCTCGGCGAGGTTGCTGGTGAGGTGGGCGAGCAGACCCAAGTGGCCACTGCTGCCGTGACCGAGAGCGCCCACGCGACCGGTGCGTTCCTCTTTCACAGCGTGCTCATGCTCATCGCGTTCTTCTTCACGCTGACGCGTAGCGATGAAATCGTGACGTGGCTCGACAGCGTCTCGCCACTCCCACCAGGTCAGACCCGCGAGCTTCTCGCGACCTCCAGGAGGGTCTCGTTCTCGATCGTCATCTCGACGATCGTCACTGCGGCCGTCCAAGCGCTCGCTGCCCTCATCGGGTTCTACATCGCTCGGGTGCCAGCCCCGATCTTCTTCGCCGCGGTGACGTTCATCGCGGCATTCATCCCGGCGATCGGTGCCGCGGTGGTAAGCCTCGTCGCGGCGCTGCTCCTGTACGTGACGGGCCATCCGTACATGGCGATCTTCCTCTGCGCCTGGGGGTTGGTCGTCGTCGGTCTCGTCGACAACGTGGTCAAGCCGCTCCTGATCAAGCGCGGCATGGAGATTCACGGAGCCGTCGTTTTCTTCTCGCTCATCGGCGGCTTGATGGCGTTCGGCGGGATTGGCTTGCTCGTGGGTCCGCTCGCCGTCTCGATGTTCCTAGCCTTGTTGACGATCTATCATCGGGATTTCTCCCCGCAGAAACGGGGCGTGCCTGCGGTACCTGGCGTCGCGGGCGTGGCTGCATCGCCGACGCAGCCATCGCCCGAGCAACCAGAGCCGAATCCGCGGACGTAGCCGGCGCGCACGGGTCGCACGAAAAATGCGTGCGGCCGCCGGTCGGGGCATGCGCGATGCACACGCGCCTGCGTATGAAGTGGACGCCGATTGCTCTGCTGCTCGCATTGTTCGCGGGACTCGCCGGCGCGCAGCCTGCGGATGATCGCTACGGCCACATGCACATGAAGTACGAGAGGACGTTCCTCGGTGTCGACGTAGCGAACATCGACGTCACGTTCGACGCCGCCACGCGCGACCGCGTTCGCCAGCTCGCAGCGGGCCAGCAGTACTCCGACCAAGTCGCCGAGCGCATCGCGCGTGCGGCGCTCGAAGCTTATGACGCCAACGTCCAGGTCCAGTTTCTACACGACGCTTCGCTCAAAGAATCCCTCGACGCTGCGCGCAAGAACCTCGAGCGCGCTCGCGACGCGGGGTACATCTCGCAGGACGCGTTCGCGACCGCGTGGGCCAACGTGCAGCGAGACTTCGCTCGGCTCGGGCAACGCGGCTTCAAGAAGGGCGACCGGCTCCTGTATCACGCGCGCCCCGGCTCGTTGCAGACGACGGTCACATCCGGCGACCGCGTGCTCCTCGACGTTACGAGTCCCGGTGAAGCCCCGCGCCGCGCGGTGCTCGCGAGCTACTTCGCACCGGGCAGTGACTTCCGGAAGGGGTTGATCAAGGACGTGTTCCGGTAGGCGTCATGACGGCGAGCGCATCGCGCGACGCGCTCGTGTAGTTCGTGCGAGCGGGGGGACTCGTTACCACTCGCTTCGCGCCAGAGGCGCGAAGCGAGCGGCGGAGAGTCGCGCCGCGCTGCACGGAGCGAAGCGACGTGCGAGCGGGGGGACTCGAACCCCCACGCGGTTAAGCGACAGTACCTAAAACTGTTGTGTCTACCAATTCCACCACGCTCGCGTCGTCGAGACCCTAGCACGTTGTAAGACTCGAGCCGCTGATGCCGCCTCGCAACTACTACCTCGGCTGCCCGGGCTGGGGTGCGAGCGCGCTGCATCCGCCCGGGACGCGAGCCACCGATCAGCTCGAACGCTACGCACGCGTGTTCAACACCGTCGAGGGCAACACCACGTTTTACGCGCTGCCTTCGACCGACACGGTCGCGCGCTGGCGCGACCAGGTGCCTGACGACTTCCGGTTCTGCTTCAAGTTCCCGCGCGCCGTCACGCACGACAAACTGCTCGTCGACTGCGGTCGCGAGGTCGACGAGTTCCTCGGCCGCATCGCGCCGCTCGGCACGACGCTCGGCACGCTCGTCGTCCAGCTGCCGCCACAGTTCGACGGCTCGCATGTCGCGCGCCTCGCCGCGTTCCTGGATCCGCTGCCGCGCGCGCATCACTACGCGGTCGAGCTCCGCCACGAGGCGTTCTTTGCCGATACCGCGGCCGCGCGTGCGGCCATCGAGCTGCTGCGCGAGCGCGGCGTCGATCTCGTCGTGCTCGACACGCGCGGCGTGCATTCGAGCAAGAGCCTGACGATGGCCGACGTGCGCGCGCGCAAGCCGGTGTTGCCGGTCATCGTGCGCACCACAGGTGTGCAACCGATCGTGCGCTGCGTGCCGCACGACGACTTCGACGCCGGCCGACATCTCGTCGAGCCGTGGGCGCCGCAGCTCGCGCGCTGGATCGCCGACGGCATGCGGCCGTACTTCTTCATGCACGCGCCGGACGAGACACTGGCGCCGGGCAACGCGTACGCGTTTCACGAGATGCTGCGCCGCCACGCCGACGTCGGCGAGCTGCCGCCATGGCCGGGCGGACCGCGCCAGCTGGCACTGTTGTGAGCGAAGCGTTCGTGCGCGCATTTCACGCGGCGCATGCCGGCGCGATGTCGCGTGCGTTCGCGCGGGGCGGCAGCTACGACCGGCTCGCGGCGCTCGTGCCGGCGGGCGCGCGCGTGCTCGATCTCGCGTGCGGCGACGGCGCCTTGCTCGAGCGGCTCGGCGCGCATGCGATCGGCGTGGATGTCTCGCTCGACGAGCTCGCGCTCGCACGCGGCCGCGTCGCACAGGCGCGCGCGCAAGAGCTGCCGGTCGCAAGCTCATCGCTCGACGTCGTCACGTGCCACCTCGCGTTCATGCTGTTCGACGAGCCGGAGCGCGTCGTCGCCGAGGTCGCACGCGTGCTCGCGCCCGGCGGCGAATTCATCGCGGTGCTCGGCGGCGGTCCTGTTGCCGATGCCGATCGTGACGATGTGTTTCATCGCTTCGTAACGATGCTCGGGCCGTCAAACCGGCTCGGCGATCGTCGGACCCGCAGCGAGTCGGGTTGGCGAACACTGTTCGACGGATGGAACGTGCTGCCGTTCGAGCGCTGGGAAGTCGAGCTCGGCGGCGGCTTCGACGACGCGTGGGCGTTTTTGAGCACGAGCTACGAGCTCGCAGCGCACGACGCCGCGCGCATTCGCGACGAGCTTCACGCGATCGTCGGCGAGCACGCGTCGTGTCGTGCGGCGCTATTCCTCGCGCGCGCACAACGCCGACGCGGGTGATCCGCACGCCGTGCTGAGGCGGCACACGTGGCGCACCGCGTAGCCAAACCGTCCGGCCAGTTGCACACCTGGCAAGGCGGCTGCACTACGTACGTACAAAGGAGAACAGCTCATGACACGCAACCTCGTTGCATGCTCGCTGGCGGCCGCGCTCGCGGCGTCGAGCGGTTGCTATTCGGACGCAACTGTATCGGCGACGCCGAGCTACGGATATGTCGGAACCAACCCGTCTCTCGAGGTGGTCGCGCCGGGCGTCCAGGTCGTCGACGATCTCGATTACCCGGTGTTCTACGCCGACAACTCGTATTGGCTGTACGACGACGGGTTTTGGTACAACTCGCCCTACTGGTGGGGTGGCTGGGCTGGCGTCGGCGTCGTCGGCGTCCCGTTCGCGGTGCGAGGCATTCACCACCCGTTCGCGTTCTCGCACTTCCACGGCGGGTTCCACGGCGGGTTCGCCCGCGGAACGCACTTCCGCGCCGGGATGCATCCGCACTTCATCGCGCACGGTGGCGGCTTCCACGGCGGACACGGCGGTGGATTCCACGGCGGCCACGGCGGCCACCGTTAATCGCGGGCGCGCGGCCTTTTGCCGAACGTGCTGGTGTTAGCATCGTAAGGTGAGACCGCTGTCGCCGACCGACGCGATGTTCCTGTGGCTCGAAGGCCGCCGCCAGCCGATGCACGTCGGCGGGCTTCAGCTGTACACGCCGCCGGAGGGCGCGGGCGAGGACTTCGTGATGAACCTCGTGCATGCGTGGCGAGAGCACACACATGCACGCGCGCCATTCGATCAGTTCCCGCATTTCCGGCTCGGTCACTACTTCTGGGACGAGGACACCGAGTTCGAGCTCGACTATCACTTGCGCCACTCGGCGCTGCCGAGGCCGGGCCGCATTCGCGAGCTGCTGTCGCTGGTGTCGCGACTGCACGGCACGCTGATGGATCGCACGCGTCCGCTGTGGGAGCTGCACCTGATCGAAGGGCTCGCCGACGGCCGCGTCGCGCTGTACTCGAAGATCCACCACGCGATGTTCGACGGCGTGGCCGCGATGAAGCTCATGGCGTCGGTGCTGTCGACCGATGCGCACGAGCAGCGGCCGCCGCTGTGGGCGCAAGTCAGGCCGCCGCGCGAGCGCAGCGCCGAGCACGAAGCGCCGCATCAAGGCCTGCTCGAACGCGCGCTCAAGATGGGCTCGGAGATCGTGCCCGGCGTGCAGAGCGGTCTGCGCGAGCTTCTCGGCGACGCCACGCACGCCGCGCATGCGACGCCGTTCCGCGCGCCGCCGACGCTGTTCAACGTGCGGATCTCGGGCTCGCGCCGGTTCGCCGCGCAGTCGTTCTCGCTCGAGCGCTTCAAGGCGATCGGCAAGGCGGCCAGCGCGACCGTCAATGACGTCACGCTCGCCGTGTGCGCCGGCGCGTTGCGGCGCTACCTGCTCGCGCACGATGCCCTGCCCGACAAGCCGTTGATCGCGATGGTGCCGGTCTCGGTGCGCGGCGCCGGCCAAGAAGGCGGCAACCAGCTCGCGATCCTCCTCGCAAACCTGGGCACGCATCTCGACGATCCGCTCGAGCGGCTGCGGCTCGTCGTCGAGTCGACCACGCTCGCCAAGGATCGGCTGGCGAAGATGTCCAAGCTCGAGCGCGTCGCGCATGCGGCCGCGATGAGCGCGCCGATGGGTGCGAGCATGGTGACCGGTCACGCGAAGCGGCATCCGATCTACAACGTCGTGATCTCGAACGTGCCGGGCCCCAAGAGCACGCTCTACCTCGACGGCATGCGCCTCGACGAGAGCTACCCGGTCTCGATCCCGGTCGATTATCTGGCGCTCAACATCACGATCACGAGCTACCAGAACGACATGGGCTTCGGCTTCATCGCGTGCCGGCGCTCGGTGCCGCAGCTCCAGCGCATCCTCGATTACACCGGCGATTCGCTCGTCGAGCTCGAGTCCGCGGTGATGTGACCATGCCCAAGCTCACGTATCTCGAGATCCCGTCGCGCGACGTCGCGCAGAGCGCCGCGTTTTACGCCGCCGTGCTCGGCTGGACGCTCGACGAGCGCGGGCCCGGCGACATCCGATTCTCCGACGACGATGCGCACCTGATCGGGCGCTGGCGCCGCGAGTACGAGGCCGGCAAGGACAACGTCGTCGCGTACTACACGGTGCCGGACGTGGCTGCGGCGCTCGCGCGCGCCACCCTGCTCGGCGGCGAGATCGTCTTGCCGCGCACGGCCGAAGGCGACACGTTGATCGCGCGGTTGCGCGACCCGTCGGGCAACTTGATCGGCATCTGGCAGTTCGCCTAGCCGGGCGGCTGCCACGCCGCGCCGGTCTCGCAATCGACGTGCGCGAGCTTGATCGTGGGCGCGAGCTCGATCGTGCCGAACACGATCGGCAGCTGGAATCGCCGCGGTCCGATCGATCCCGGATTGAACACGTACAGGCCGCGATCGAGCCCGATGAACGGCACGTGCGAGTGGCCGCACACCACGAGGCGCGCGCCCTCGCCGCGCGCGAGCTTGCCCACCTCGGCGCGCAGCTTCGGGCCGTACACGCCGATGTGGACGACCAGAACGCGCAGCGACGGATGGTCGAGCACCA
>Ga0268266_10002986_pt1 | contig 17442 bp, 13 predicted proteins | sample KBSS13metaG_FD_190356 | JGI IMG/M metagenome (GOLD analysis project Ga0268266, IMG submission 190356) | Switchgrass rhizosphere microbial communities from Kellogg Biological Station, Michigan, USA - KBS S1-3 metaG (SPAdes) (version 2) | ecosystem: Host-associated > Plants > Roots > Rhizosphere...
GCGATCATTATGCTCCCGCCGGAGGCGCGGATCGAACTGGTCTCCGCTCGCAATTCGCCGCGAGCGCTCGCCACAGCCTCCCGGCTTATCCGTTGGCAGCAACGTCTTTCCATTTCATCAGAGGCCGCCGTCGACGCTCGTTGCGCAGGCAACGACCCGCTGCAATTTTTGCGCGATGTCGGGTCTGATTGCTCCATCAAGCGTACGAGGATGTGCGGACATACCGTTTGCCGCAAATTCCCGGCACGCTAGAACTGAAACCGGGGCTGAACTCTGCTGCATTTCGTCAGGCAACACCGCCTCACGGAAATTTCATGCTGCAAATCGGCGGCACGCACCGCGTGCGATTGCATATTCACCCGTAAAACCCCGTATAAATCCGGTGCCTGATCTTGACGCAGTAATCATGCTGGTCAAAATCTGTGTCGATTGAACTCGCGGTGGTTGTGGTTTGTCGAATATTTTGTCAAATGTATACGGCGGGGTTTTTGCCAATACACCCTGGGTATCGACAGCTTTAAGTGGTTGGAGATACCGGTATCCGGATGCTTCCAATACGTTCATGCGTTTGGCTACCATCCCGGAATATCTCAAGATTCCCTTGGTTCCATATACAACCTCACGGTTCGAACTGACTTTAAACACGGCAAATGCGGATGAAACCCTGACCTACTTCTGCCAGGGTTTCCCGATTGAAGGACGGTAAAACCAGAATGAACAGATCAGCAGCGAAGAAGATGAAGCAGCGCAGCGCCGGCAAACCCGATATTGAATTGGGCAAGCGGATTCGCCTGCGGCGTGTGGAACAGAAAATCTCGCAGGCCGAACTCGGCGACAAGCTCGGCGTCAGCTTCCAGCAGGTCCAGAAGTACGAGAAGGGCGTCAACCGTGTCGGCGCTGCTCGTCTTCAGCAGATTGCGACCGCGCTCGACGTGCCGGTGACGTTCTTCTACGACGGCGACGGCAAGGCGCGCGAAGTCGAAAGCCTGCTGTTCCTGGACAGCGCGTTCAGCCTGAGGCTGTTGCGTGCCTACAGCAAGATCAAGGACCAGACCGTACAACGCCAGCTGGTGTCCTTGATGGAATCGATCGCAGCCAACGAAGGCTAGGTATTATCGCGCCTGGATCGCAGCACCGCGGACCCGATCAATCGACGCGAGAAATTCGCCGGGTAGCCTGTTGCTGCGCTAGGTCTCCTATTGATCCGGCCGGACCAAGATCAGCGCATCGCCATCATCTTCGGCGGTCTCCGGTCGATTGATACCGATATCAGGCCTCGCGTCCAAACATTTTTTGCCACTCGAACGCGGCGCCCCGATTTTTTTAAGACCATTGCCCAACACCGGCCACGGCCAGCCTGCGGGCGCAGCGACGCCCTAGCAGGATTGCAGCCGCGGACCTTGTCCGGGGCCGGCGAAACGTGGCACCACACTCCCGATAAAAAAGACCGGTCCATCGGCGTCGGAAGGCGAGCTTGATGATCCCTTCACCACGGCTGACGTTCGAGCGCTTCGCGCCGCGTCCGGCCAAGGTAACCAGGCAAGAACATCCGCGCGTCGCGCAATAGTGGACCAGCCTGCAGGCGTGGCCAGCCTGTGCCAATGAGAATTTCGGCCCCTCCATCGACTCCTGAAATGATTGGATACTCCCGATGCTAGATACCCCCAAGAACAGCGAAAGATCCCATGCCGGCGGCAAGATCCTGCAGAGCGTCAACGATGGCGTCGGGATCATCACGTTCAACAATCCCGACAAACGCAATGCGATGTCGCTGGAGATGTGGGAGGGACTGGGCCTCGCGCTGACCGAGCTGCGCGATGATCCTGGCGTTCGCGTCGTGATCCTGACCGGCGCCGGCGACAAGGCTTTTGTTTCAGGCGCCGACATCAGCCAGTTCGAGAAGACCCGGCACAATGCGGCGGCATCGGAAGAGTATTCGAGACGGAGCGAAGCGCAGCGGGCGCTGCTTGCGAGCTACCCGAAGCCGACGATCGCCTGCATCCGCGGCTTCTGCCTCGGCGGCGGCATGCAGGTCGCGATGCTGACGGATATTCGCATCGCCTCCGACAACAGCCAGTTCGGCATTCCTGCCGCGAAACTCGGCATCGCCTATGGGTACGACGGCCTCAAGCACCTGGTCTCGCTGGTCGGGCCATCCTGGGCGCGGCTCATCATGTATACGGGCATGCGGATCGACTCGGCTGAAGCACTCCGCATCGGGCTGGTCGACCGCGTACTGCCGGATGCGCAATTATGGGACGCCACCATGGAGATCGCCCGCACCATTTCCGGCAACGCCCCACTGGCGATCAAGGCCGCCAAGATCACGATCTCCGAAGTGCTGAAGGACGAAAGCAAGCGCGACATGGAGGCGATCAAGAAGATCGGCATGGCTTGCATGGACTCAGAGGATTTCCGAGAGGGCCGAACGGCTTTCATGGAAAAGCGAAAGCCGCAGTTCAAGGGGAAGTAACCGTCTGTCACTCCTTGGAACTGGGTGAGTTACTCAGCCCGCCCACTCTCCACGGTCATCATCCGTCTTGTGCGCAATTGCGCACTGGGGCGGATGATCCAGCATTCCAGAGGCGGCAATAATTCAACCGTGAGGCCGCGGCGTACTGGATACCCCGCCTTCGCGGGGTATGACGACCAATGGTCACGTCTTGCCTACAACGCCGCCAGCACCGCCTTCGTCACGTCAGCGGTGCCGTTGCTGCCGCCGAACTCCATCGGCTTGATTCCGCCGGCATAGGCCTTGTCCACCGCGCACTCGATGCGCTCGCCCGCTTCCGCCGCGCTTTCGAGGCCGTGCTTTTCGGCCAGCCAGTCCAGCATCATCGCGGCCGACAGGATCATCGCGGTGGGGTTGGCCTTGCCCTGCCCCATGATATCGGGGGCAGTGCCATGACACGGCTGGAACACGGCATAGCGATCGCCGATATCGGCCGACGGCGCCATGCCGAGGCCGCCGATCAATCCCGCGGCGAGGTCGGAGAGAATGTCGCCGAACATGTTCTCCGTCACCATGACGTCGAAATCCCAGGGCCGCTTCACCATCATCAGCGAGCAGGCATCGACATAGACCCGGTCCGCCTTGACGTCGGGATGACGTTTTGCGGCTTCATCGAACATCGCGCGAAAGAACGCGAACGCCCTGAAAACATTCGCTTTGTCGACACAGGTCAAGCCGCCGTTCGTCTTGCCGCGTGCCTTGCGGCGCTCGGCGAGCTTGAAGGAAAACTCGAACAGCCGCTCCGAGGTCTTGCGCGTGATGACGAGCGTCTCGCGTGCCTCGGTGTCGGTCACCACGCCCTTCCCCATCGAGGCGAACAGGCCTTCGGTGGATTCACGGATCAGCACGAGATCGATGCCGCGCTGGTCGGCGCCGACGATCGGGCTCGGCACGCCCGGGATCAGCCGCGCCGGACGTACACCGGCATAGAGATCGAAGTGGAAGCGCAGCTCGATCTGCGGGGCGATCTCGGTATTGTCCGGGTAGCGCACCGACGGCAGGCCGCAGGCGCCGAGCAGGATGGCGTCCGCCTCCTCGCAGAGCCGCACCGTGCTGTCAGGCATCGATTTGCCGGTCGCGAGATAATTATTGGCGCCGGCAGGCGCATCGGTGAAACGGAATTTGAGGTCCGATGTCGCTTCGATCTTGCGCAGGACTTCGATTGCCGGCGCCATCACTTCCGGACCGATGCCATCGCCGCCGAGGGCGGCGATGTGGAGGGCGTTGTTTGCGGACATGGGTTTCCTTGGAATTGCGAACGTCAGGGGCCTCATGGTTCGAGACGCGCGGCGCCGCCGCGCTCCTCACCATGAGGGTCTAAGACCTCATCCTGAGGAGCGCACACTTGTGCGCATCTCGAAGGATGAAGCCACCACTTGAAACCAATCTAAGGCGTCAGGATCGCCCGGCCGACCAGCTTGCCCTTCTGCAAATCGATGAGCGCTTCGTTCGCCTTGGCGAGCGGCAGCGTCGTCACCGGGATCGGCGGAATCTTCTGGTTGCGGACGAGGTCGAGCAATTCCTCGGTCTCACGCAGATTTCCGACATAGCTGCCCTGGATCGTGATCGCCTTCATCGCAATCAGCGGCAAGGCCCAGGGCGCGCCGCCGCCGAACAGACCGACGATCACGAGCTTGCCGCCCTTGGTCAGGCAATCGAAGCCGAGTTGCGTGGTCTGGGCGTTGCCGACCAGATCGATCACCGCACGGATCGGGCCACCGGCCCTCTTCGCCAGTTGATCGAGCGCGTCGGGCGCCTTGCCGTCGACGGTGGCGAGCGCGCCGGCGGCTTCGGCGGCCTCGCGCTTGCGCGCATCGATGTCGACCACGATGGCGCCCTTGCCGCCCAGCGCCTTCAGCAGTGACAGCGCCATCAGCCCGAGCCCGCCGGCCCCGAAGATCACGATCGGCGAATTGAAGGCGAATTCGACCTTCTTCAGCGCGCTGTAAGTGGTGACGCCGGAACAGGCATAGGGCGCCGCGGTGACGGGGTCGAGGCCCTTCAGATTGATGAGATATTTTGCATTCGGCACGGTCATGTGGTCGGCATAGCCGCCGTCGCAATAAACGCCGAGCGCGTTCGGCTTGACGATGCACATGTTCTCGTCGCCGCCGACGCAGGTTGCGCATTTGCCGCAGCCGAGCCAGGGGTAGACCAGCGCGATGTCACCGACCTTGAGGCCGCCCTTGTCGGCGGCGCTGACATCGGGCCCGAACGCCACCACCTCGCCAACCGTCTCGTGCCCCATCGTGCGCGGCAGCGACACGCCACGGTCCTTCAGCGACAGCGGCTTGCGGCCATGGCCGAGGTCATAGCCGCCTTCCCAGATGTGAAGGTCGCTGTGACAGACGCCGGCCGCCTTCACCTTGATCAGCACCTGCGTGCCCGTGGGCTGCGGCGTTTCCTGATCCACCTCTTGCAGGGGTGCGTTGAACTCGGCGACCTGAAAACTCTTCATCGCTTCTCTCCCGTCATTCTTGCTCTTGAAGCTTGCACTTCTTGCGCGGACCTTGCCACGTCTGCCCGGTCGAGACAAACACGAGCGGCGCTCTCCCGCTATTCAGATCAGCGGGTGATGGCAGGCCGCGAACTGTCCCGGCGCCACCGCGCGCAATTCCGGCACCTCGTCCGCGCACTGTCGGTCGGCGCGCGGGCAACGGGTGCGGAACCGGCAGCCTGACGGCGGCGCGATCGGTGACGGCGGCTCGCCCACGGGCACGGTCTCAGTGGGCCGGACGTCCGGATCAGGCACCGGAATAGCCTCGATCAGCAGCGCGGTATAGGGATGCGCCGGCCTGGCGAACAACTGCTCCGAGGGCCCGACCTCGCAGAGCCGGCCGAGATACATCACCGCGACACGGTCGCTGACGGCTTTCACGACCGCCAGATCGTGCGCGATGAACAACAGCGTCAGGCCGAACCGGCCCTTCATCTCTTCCAGCAGGTTGAGGATCTGGGCGCGAATGGAAACGTCGAGCGCCGAGACCGGTTCGTCGCAGACGATGAACTCCGGATTGAGAATGAGCGCACGCGCGATGCTGATGCGCTGACATTGTCCGCCCGAAAACTCATGCGGCAATCGTCCCACCACCAGGGTCGGATCAAGACCGACCGCGCTCAGCACCTCGTCGACGAGTTGCTTGCGCTTCTCCGGATCCTTGACGCCTGCGATCACCAGCGGCTCGGCTACGATGTCGCCGATCTTGCGGCGCGGATTGAGCGATGCAATCGGATCCTGAAAGATCAACTGCACGCGCCGTCGCATCAGCCGCAACGCGTCACCCTGCATCTTCGTGAGATCGTGGCCGTCGAACAGCACCCGCCCGGCGGTCGGACGGCGCAATTGCAGCACCGCCCGGCCGAGCGTCGACTTTCCGCAACCGGATTCGCCGACCAGGCCCAACGTCTCGCCGCGGGCGATCTGCAACGACACGCCGGACACGGCATGAACGATCTTCTTGCCGACGGGATACTCCACCACCAGATCGTCGACGGCGAGCAGCGGTCCGGGTGAAACGGATGGGACGGATTGCAGCATTACGCGCTGGCCTCCGCAGGGATCCCGATCGGGTGGAAGCAGGCGTATTGGTGTTCGCGCGACTCGGCTGCCGTCAGTGCCGGCTTCTCAGTCTGGCAGCGGGCCACCGCATAGCGGCAGCGTGGCGAGAACGAGCAGCCCTGCAGCGGCCGGGTCGGATCGGGCGGACGTCCGGAAATCGCCGGCAGCGGCGTATGGGGCGCGGTATCGAGCCTTGGCAAGGCCGCGAGCAGCGCTTCGGTATAGGGCATGCGCATCTTCTTGAACAAAGCGGGCGTCGGCGCGCGCTCGACCACGCGGCCGGCATACATGACGGCGACTTCGTCGGTACGGCCGGCGACGACGCCAAGGTCATGGGTGATGATGATCATCGCCATGTGCCGGCGGCGCTGCTCGCGCGCCAGCAGGTCGAGGATCTGGGCCTGGATCGTCACGTCGAGCGCGGTGGTCGGCTCGTCGGCGATCAGGAGTTTCGGTTCGCACGAGAGCGCGATCGCGATCGCCACCCGCTGCCGCATCCCGCCGGAGAGCTGGTGGGGATATTGCGCCAGCCGCTGCTCGGGCGCGGGAATTCCGACCGCCGCCAGCAGTTCGACGCTGCGCCTGACGGCGGCGGCCTCGTCGAGATCGAGATGCTCCTGCAGCGTCTCGATCAACTGGGTGCCGATCGTGAGCACCGGGTTGAGCGAGGTCATCGGGTCCTGGAACACCACTGCCAGCGACCGGCCGCGCAGCTTGCGCAGTTTCTCCGGCGAGAGTTGCAGCAGGTCCTGCCCGTCGAACATCACGCGGCCGGAGAGTTTTGCCTTCTTCGGCAACAATTGCAGGATCGCGCGCGAAAGCATGGTCTTGCCGCAGCCGGATTCGCCGACGACGCCGAGCGTCTGGCCGGCGCCGACGGTGAGATTCACCCGATCCACCGCGCGCAGATTGCCGCGCGGGGTCGGCAGGTCGACCACAACGTCCTCGACCGAAAGCAGCGCGTTATCTGTCACAGCGCGCCCTGCCGCGGATCGGTCAGCGCACGCAAGGTGTCCCCGACCAGGTTGAAGGAAAGCACGGTGAGAAACATTGCCGCCGCAGGCAGGAAGGCGAGCCGGGGCGCCACATCAAGGCTCTCGCGCCCCTCCCCGATCATGCTGCCCCAGCTCGAAATCGGCGGCGGCACGCCAAGCCCGAGGAAGGACAGCGAGCCCTCGACCACGATGATGACGGCGACACCGAGCAGGAAGAAAGCCAGCAGCGGCAGCAGAACATTCGGCAGCAATTCGCGCAGCAGGATGCGTGCATGCGTCGCCCCCAGCGCCTGGGCTGCGATCACGAATTCGCGCCGCGCCAGCGTCAGCGTCGACGCCCGCGCCACCCGCATGAAGGCGGGCACGCTGAGCGCGCCGAGAATCAAGGTCAGATTGAATGTCGACTGCCCGAGATAGGCGGTGACCGCCAGCGCCAGGATCAACGGCGGGAATGCCAGCAGCACATCCATGCTGCCGACCACCAGCGACTCGAACCGGCCGCGGAAATAGCCGGCCAGCATGCCGAGCGCGCCACCAATGACAAGGCCGATTACCGGTGCGAACACGCCGACAAACAGCGATATTCGCGCACCATGGATCAGTCGCGAAAGCTCGTCGCGGCCAAGCCCGTCGGTGCCAAGCCAGTGCTCCGCCGAAAACGGCGCGCGCCGCTCCAGCATGTCCATGTCGGTCGGGCTCGGCAGCGGTAGGACGTTTGCAAAAACCGCCACGGCGAACACGAACAGCAGCCAGCCGATCGCTACCCAGAACAGCATGCCAAACCGCCGGCCCTTGCGCGCGGGCTGGGTTACAGCCTCCTCGGCAACTTCGAGTTCAAGCGTGGCCATGGCGAATCCTGGGATCAAGAACGGCGTAGAGCAGATCGACGACGAAGTTCATGAGAACGAAACCGGCGCCGACCAGCAGCACTACGCCCTGCAGGATGATCAGGTCCCGCGTGAGGATCGCGCCGATCAGCAACCGGCCGAGACCCGGAAGCGCAAAGATCGTCTCGACGATCACGGCGCCGCCGATCAGCCGGCCGATATTGATGCCGGTGATCGTCACCAGCGTCAGCGATGACGGCTTCAGGGCATGGACGAACAGGATGCGCGCCGGCTTCAGACCTTTTGCCTTGGCGAGCGCGATATAGTCCTCCTGCAGGGTCGCGATCATGTCGGAACGCAGCACGCGCATGATGCCCGGCCATTCCGCCAGCGCCAGCGTCAGCGACGGCAGCACGAAGAAGCGCAGATTGGCGAGCGGGTCCTCGCCGAACGGCACGTAGCCGGTCGCCGGCAGCCAGCGCAGTTCGACCGCGAACAGATAGATCAGCAGGATTGCCGACAGGAAGGTCGGCACCGACAGCATGCCAAAGGCCGAGCCGGTCATGAAACGGTCGAACGCGCTGCCGCTGCGCGCCGCGCAGACGATCGCCAGGGGAACGCCGATCGCCAGTGCGCCAAGCTGCGCCAGCAGCATCAGTTCGATCGAGACTGGCAATCGTTCCGCAACCGCCTGAAGCACCGTCTGCCCGGTGCGGAATGAACGGCCGAAATCACCCTGCAGCACATTGCCGAGCCAGCTGATGTAGCGCCACCAGATTGGCTGATCCAACCCCATCTCGGCCCGCAACGCCGCCACGTTCTCCGGCGTCGCCTGGTCACCGAGGATGGTGTAGGCAAGATCGCCCGGCAGCAGCGACGCGATGGAGAAAGTCAGCAGCGAGACCGCAATCAGCACCGGCAGCAGGTACAGCAGCCGGCGCGCAACGAAGAACGCCATAGGCGGTTATTCCTTCCAGGCGCGCGATACGTCGATCACCCCGCTATACATCTTGGGCAGTCCCTTAACCTTCGCGGTCGAGATCGCGTAATAGGTGTTCTGGAACGTCCAGAACCAGATTGCCTCCTTGTTGATCAGCCGGCTGATCGCGCAATAATCGTCGATGCGCTGCGCCGTATCCGGCGTGTTGCGGGCGTGCTCGAGCAGCTTGTCGAGTTCCGGATTGGAGTAATTGGCGAGCGCCACCGGGCTGCCGGTCTTGAAGTTGGCGTACATCTGGATATCGGGATCGGCGGTATCGACGATGCGCCAGGGCGTCAACTGGAACTGGCGCATGAAAGCACGCGGCGGAATGGTCGCCTGATCGACCTGCTCGATCTCCATGTTGGCGCCAGCCCGCTTCCACAATTGCTGCAGCACCTGGCCGACCGTGCGTCCGCGGGGCGTTGCCGTGACGAGCATCTTGAACTCGACAGGCTTGCCGTAGTCCTTGATCAGCGCCTTGGCCTTCTCGAGGTCTTCGGGAAGCGCACCGTCGTCCTTGCATTTGACCCACGAGCCATCGCCATAGGGGTTGGAGGCCGGCCTGGAGAGACCATTGGTAATGGCTTGCGACATCTTCTTGCGGTCAAGCGCCATGACCAGCGCCTGGCGCACGCGCACGTCGTCGAACGGCGGGGTCTTGGTGTTCAAGGCGTAGACCGCGGCCCCCGAACCGGCATAGGTGTGCACGGTCAGCTTGGGGTCCTTTTGCGCCTTCTGGATGTTGTCGGCGGAGGTCTCGTCATCCCAGACCAGGTCGACCTCGCCGGATTGCAGGCTGGCAAAGCGCGATTGCGCGTCGGGCAGCGGCTTCAGCGTGATGCGGTCGAAGTAGACCTTGTCCTTGTCCCAGTAATCCGGGTTCTTTTCCAGGATCATGCGATCACCGGCGGTCCAGGATTTCAGAATGTAGGGACCGGTGCCGACGGGATTTCTGTTGTATTCATCGCCCTTGGCCTTCCAGGCCGTCGGGGAATGAACCGCGGCATTCTGGTTCGCATAGGAATTGAGTGAAGGCCAGTTCACCGAGGGATCGTTGAGATTAAAGACCACCGTCAGTTCGTCCGGCGCCTGAATGTTGTTGACGTTGGAGATATAGAAGGCGCAGCGGCACTTGTTCGCAGGATCTTTCTGCCGGTCGAAATTGGCCTTGAAGGCTTCGGCATTGAACGGCGTGCCGTCGTGGAATTTGACGCCGGGGCGCAGCTTGAAGGTCCAAGTCTTGAAGTCTTCCGAATGAGACCAGGACAGCGCGAGCTTCGGCTGCGGCTTGCCGCTGGCATCGAGAGTGGTGAGCGTGTCGAACAGCGCGGACGACGCTGTCAGCGCCGCCGTGTCGTAGACGCCGACCTTCAGCGGATCGAAGCCTGGGATATCGAGTTCGAGGCCAACGGTGATGTTGCCACCCGCTTTCTGGGCGTTGGCTGGCATTGCCGACAATGCCACACTAAATCCCGCCACAAGAAATATTCGCGCAAGCGAGCTCGAACGGATCCCAGCTTTCATTAAATGTTCCCTCCGATATGTCGTTCGTCCGGCATTCCGGATCGTCGATGATGGCGGCGAGATTGTCCGGAAACGCAGTCGCGGGCAAGGCCGTTCACACGCCGTGGATGAAAACGCCGCAGGTTAATGTTTCGCTGTGCGGACCGCGCTGTCAGCCGCGCGCGGCGACCTGCGCCTTGCCGGCGAAGGCTGCGATTTCATCCTCCGACAAGCCGGTCTCTTTCAGGTACGTGCGCGTGTGCTCGCCGAGCGTCGACATGCGTTTCGCTGCCGACACTCTGGCGCCCGACATGCGGAACGGCAGATTGAGCACCTTGAAGGTACCGCCGCCGTCCTCGACTTCCACCAATGCCCTGCGATGAGCGATCTGCGGATCGCCCAGCGCTTCGGCGACCGTGCGATAGGCCGATGATGGCACGCCGTGCGCATTGAGCGCCGCGAGGCACTGCTCGGTGGTCACGCCGCGCGACCATGCCTCCACGCCTTCGATCAGGCTCGCCCAGTTTTCCCGGCGATCCGAATACCTGGCAAAGCGCGGATCGCTTACCCATTCCGGATGACCGATTACCTGCATCAGGCTTTGAAAGGTTTTCTCGCTGGCGATCGCCATCATCACATAGCCGTCCGTCGTCTCGATCGGGCCGAACATCGGCCGCTGCGTCGGCTTCACCTCGAATTGCGACCATTGCAGTTCGTTCAGCGTCAGGCTCAGCATCGATTCCAGCATCGAGACGTCGATATGCTGGCCCTGCCCGGTCGCCGTACGCTGATACAGCGCGGCCGAAATGGCGCCGAACGCATAAACCCCGGTCAGCACGTCGGCATGATAGATGCCGCAATAATCCGGCCGGCTGCGACCCGGCTGGTACGCCAGATGCGCCATCTCGTAACCGGAGGCCGCGTGAATCACCGGCGCATACGCCGGCAGTTCCGCCGACGGGCCAGTCTGGCCGTATCCAGAGATCGAGCAATAGACCAGCTTCGGGTTGGCCTCATGCAGCGAGGCATAATCGAGCTTCAGTCGCCGCATCACGCCGGGACGGAAATTCTCCACCAGCACGTCAGCGGCCGCGACCAGCCGGCGAACCGCCTCCAGGCCCGCAGGCGACTTCAAATCCAGAACCAGACTGTTCTTGCCGACATTGAGCTGGCCGAAGACGGTCGAGCAATGATTGCGCACCGGCGGGCGGGTCCGCATCGTCTCGCCTTCCTCGGTCTCGATCTTGATGACTTCTGCTCCCATGTCGGCGAGCATTCGTGTACAGTGGGGCCCGGCAATCGTGGTCGAGAAATCGAGGACTCGCAGACCCGCGAAGCTGCCTGTCAAATTCCCCTGATCATTGCCGGCTATAGTCATTGCGTGATGCTCCCTGGGCCTTTTGCGGCCATTCGTTTTGTTGACGGCCGTGACCCTAAATTGTGCAGCGTCGACAGGAAAGTAGTTCGCTCAGGAACGACATTCCGCAGCATGCGTTGATAAGGGTAAGGGAGTTGGACCCATTCTTGCATCAGTGATGTTGCGGCGAGTACGAGGACGCTTGTCTTGAAAGTCTTGTTCGTCACGACCGAAATGGATGACTTTGTCCGGGTGGGCGGTCTCGCCGCCGTATCCGCGGCACTCCCCCGGGCGCTACGCCGCTGGAGCGATGTCCGGGTCATGTTGCCCGGTTACCGGGACATCATCGAACAGTTTACCCACATTGAAATTGTTGGAGAATGTCCCTCCCTGGCGGAAATGCCGGCCTGCTCGCTCGGGCGGGCATCGACCAAGGACGGCTTGCCGGTTTACGTCCTGCTGTGCCCGCAACTCTACGACCGACCGGGTAACCCTTATGGCGACGAATCCGGGCGCGACTGGCCTGATAACGACATCCGCTTCGGCCGCTTCGCATCGGCGGCGGCCGAGCTTGCCGCAGGCACTCTGGACAAGAATTGGGCAGCGGACCTGGTCCATGCCAACGACTGGCAGGCTGCGCTGGCCCCGGCATATCTGGCTTGGCGAGGCTCAAAGGTTCCCTCGATCCTGACCATCCATAACCTCGCCTATCAGGGGCTGTTCCCGCCGGACTCGTTGCGCCGGATCGGTGCGCCCGAAAGCTCCTTCCACATCGACGGGCTCGAATTCTATGACCACGTCTCGTTCCTCAAGGGCGGCTTGGTCTACGCCTCGCACCTGACTACCGTCAGCGCCACCTATGCGAAGGAGATCACGACACGCGAACTCGGTTGCGGGCTCGAGGGCCTGCTGCAACGCCGCTCTAACGCCGCTCAACTGACCGGCATCCTCAACGGCATCGACGAGAGCTGGGATCCGAGCGCGTGCGCACAACTGGCGCAGACCTTTGCCCCCGGCGATTGGCAAGGCAAGCAGGCGAATGCCGATTACGTCCGCAAGCAGTTCGGCCTGGCGCTGTCGCGCGGCCCGCTGTTCGGCCTTGTCGCCCGTCTGGTTCACCAGAAGGGCGTGGACCTCGTCCTGTCCGCCGCCGACGAAATTATCGAGGCGGGCGGGCAGATCGTGGTGACAGGCAGCGGCGAGGCCCAGATCGAGCAGGCGCTGGTCAGCGCGCACCGCCGCAGGCCGGATGCGATCGGCGTCGTCATCGGCTTCAACGATGCCCAGGCGCGGCGAATTTTCGCCGGCAGCGATTTCACCCTGATGCCGTCGCGGTTCGAACCGTGCGGACTGAGTCAGATGTATGCGCAGCGGTTCGGATCGCTGCCGATCGGCCACCAGACCGGCGGGCTGGCGGAAACCATCAAGGACGGCGAAACCGGATTTCTGTTCTCGCAACCATCGGCGGAATCTTTCCTCGGCGGCGTCAGGCGCGCCTTCGATGCGTTCCGCGCCAAGGACCGCCTCGACGCGATGCGGCGCAGCGCAATGGCGCGGTCGTTTAGCTGGGATCTCTCGGCGGCCCTTTACAGCACACTCTATCGCAAGACGATCGCGCCTTCGATCATCGTTTGACGCGCGTTACTCCGCCGCTTCCGGCAGCCGCCTTGTCTCCGGCATGAACAGCCAGATCATCGTCAGGCCCACGGCTGCGATTCCAGCCAATCCCGTGAAGGCAATGCTGCTGCCAAGGGTGTCGCTGATATAGCCCGCCAGCACGGTGCTGAGCGACGCGCCGATCCCGGTCGCCGTTCCGACGACGCCTTGCGCCAGATTGAAGTGACCGCTGCCGAAGGCGACGTCGGCCACGATCAGGGGCACCATCACGCTGAGCACGGCCGCGGTGATGCCGTCGAACACCTGCACCGCGACCAGAAGATATGGATCCCTGACCACCGCAAACAGAAGGCCACGAATTACCAATGCACCGAATGCCAATATCAGCAGCGGCCGCCGGCCCCAGAGTTGCGCCTTGCGTCCCACCGAGGGTGAGGTCAACGCCACGATAGCCTGCGGCACGATGATACAGGCAGCGATCAGCACCGGCGCCCATTGGCTCGACCGTGTCGTGACCACACCCGCCATCAGCGGCAGCATCGCGGCATTGGCGAGCTGAAACAGCAGCACGCCACCGGCAAAGATCAGCAGCGGCCGCTGCCGCAGCAGATGAAAAACACTGGTGGCTTCCTTGTCGGGCACCTCGCGCACGACGGCGCCGTGGCATTGCGCGACGTCAATCTCCTTTTCGCGAATCCGGGAGAGCGCCAGCAATGTGGGAATTGCCAGAAGGAAGGTAACGATAAACACCGCCTGGTTCGACAGCAGGTAGCCGGTTGCCCCCATCAGCGCCGCCGCCGAGCCGTTGCCGAGCGATGCAAAACGGGCGTTGCGCCCGAGGCGCTCGCCGATCGCATACGGCCCAACCAGGCCGAGGCTGATCGCGGCAATCGCCGGCCCCAGCACACAGCTTGCGAGCGCATGCAGCGCCGCCGCCGCCGTCACCACCGGAAAGATCGGCCATAACGCATAGGCCAGCGCGACGCAGCCGATGGTCGCTACCGCAAGACCCGCCACCAGCCGTTCGGAACGCGCGGCATCGACGATCGCGCCACCCGGCATCTGCCCGAGCAGGCCGATGATGCCGCCGATCGACAGCACGAAGCCGATCTCGACCTGCGTCCATTTCTGCGTGGTCAGATAGACCGCAATGAAGGGGCCGAAGCCGGTCTGGACGTCGGCGAGAAAAAAGATGAACCAGTCGAGGCCGCGCTGGCTTTCGCGCGACGGCTTTGGCTGGCCGCCGGGCGGAGGCGGCAGCGGCACAACATTGGCTTCGCCGGCGGAACGTCCGCGGCGATCGTCGTCAATCCGATTGAACGATGGGGATGGACGCGCGACCAGGCTGTTGCTCCTTGGTTAAGCTGAACTCCGGGCAAACGCCGGTGTTCCGGATCATGCGCTAATGATCGAAATCCCACGGCTGCAGACGGCCGGCCGCACCGAGAACGATGACCGGTGCATCCTCCTTGTATTCGGGCGCCGCCGCGACCTGTGCCTTGGTCAGCTCGAGCGAAATGCTGTCACGCTTGTTGGCGACGCCACCGAAACGCAGCGCGCCCCAGTCGACGACGATCTTCCGGCTGCCGACACCGAGAAAGCCGCCGAAGTCGATGACCGCGGCGCGCACCGTGCCCTCGCGGTCCACGATCACGTCGACGATGCGCCCCATGTCTTCGTTGGCCGCGCTGCGCACTTCGCGGCCAAGGATGCCATGGGCATCCCTTGCGCCGATCACGGTCACCGATGGTGGCGGCGCGGGCTCCTTCGCGGCATCAGCCGGAGTCGTGCGGCCCTGCGTCACGCCCGGCTCCTCCGCGGCAAACGCCGGCGGGCTGCCGGCTAATCCAGCGATCAGAAACAGAATGAGAATACCGATGCGCATGGGGCCTCCTGACTCTACGCTGCACGAGCCGCGCATGGCTCCTAATGCGTCAATACGATCGAAACCTGGATATGGCCGCGGGTTCGCACCACCTCGAGCGACACTTCATCGCCATGGCGGCGCACCCTCAAATCGACGCTGGACGGCCCGAGCCGCAGATCGCGTAACAGCACCTCGTTGAGAAACTCCGGCAGATGCGGGTCGCGCAGCCGGATCTCACCGCGCGCGGCGTCGAATTCGAGGCCGAGTGCGGCCTCCAGCAGCGTGAACGGCGTCGCGCTGGCCCAGGCCTGCGGCGCGCAGGCGACGGGATAAAGCACCGGCCCGCGCCGCCGCTCGCGCTGGAATCCGCAGAACAATTCCGGCAGCCGCCGCAGATCCATGTAACTCGCGGTATCGAACAGACCCTTGAACAGATGCGCCACGCAATGTTTCAGGCCGTAGCGCGCGAAGCCGAGCGCGATCAGCGCATTGTCGTGCGGCCAGATCGATCCATCGTGGTAGGACATCGGATTGTACCGGGCTTCACCGCGCGCAACGGTGCGGATGCCCCATCCCGAAAAGAATTTCGGACTCATCAGATCGGCCGCGACGAGACGCGCGCGATCCTGCCGGACGATGCCGGTAAAGAGAAGCTGGCCGGCATTGGACGTTCGCACCCTGCACGGCCGCTTGGCACCATCGAGCGCCAGCGCGTAGGTGCCGAGTTCTTCGCACCAGAATGCCTGCTCGAAGCGTTCGGCAAGGAGGAGCGCTGCGGATTCGAGGTGGGCCGCCTTGTCAATCAATCCAAGGCGCCGGGCGCAACGCGCTGCCAGCCGCTTGCCGGCAAAGACATATCCCTGAACCTCGGCCAACGCGATATAGCCTTCGGCGAGTTGCCCGTCGGCATGGAAGATCGCGTCGAAGGAATCCTTCCAGCCCTGGTTGGCGAGCCCCTGCTCGGTGGCACGCTGATACTCGACGAAGCCGTCCTTGTCGGGATCGCCGGGGCCGTCGATCCATTGCAACGCCGCCTCGATCGCCGGCCACAGCTCGGCCAGCGTTTCCTCGTCGCCGGTGCGTTCGACATAGAGTCCGGCCAACAGAACGAACAGCGACGTCGAATCGACGCTGCCGTAATACTGTGCGAACGGCACCTCGCGCAGCGCAGCCATCTCGCCGCCGCGCATCTCGTGCAGGATCTTGCCGGGCTCGGCGTCGGCAAGCGGATCCGTGGTCTTGGCCTGGAAGAAGGCAAGCCGCCGCAACACGCCCTGGGCGATACGCGGATCGACCCACAGCATCTGCAGCGCGGTGATCAGACCGTCGCGGCCGAACGTGGTCGAATACCAGGGAATGCCCGCATAGGGGTATCGCCCCTGCGGTGTTTCGGTCATCAGCATGTTGAGGTCGGCCATCGCCTGGCACAGCACCTCGTTGAAGATATCGTTCGAGGTCTCAATGCTGGCTGCACCCGATGTCGAGCGCCGCATCTCGCGACGGTGCGCCAACAGGCCGCGGAAGAACGGCGCCGGCTTCTGCATGATCGGCTTGTTGCAGGATACCGCGACGAACAATGCGGTCGCCTCCTTCGGCGCCAGCTCGAAATGATAGGTTGCCGCATTGACGGCAAGCCGCGTCGGCCGCGGGTCGAAATGCAGGGCGGTGATGCGGGCCTGACCATCGAGCCCGGCGTATTCCAGCACGACATCGGCGGGACCGAGCAGGCGGGCGGAGCCCACTCCCCGGCGCGGCCGGCGTTCGCCGCGGACCTCGAACAAATCGGCGAAATCATTGTCGAACAACAACGTGAGATCGAAGCTTGCCTGCCGGTCGCCGTGATTCTGCAGGGCAATGCGCTGATAGGCCGTGCCGCGCCACAGAAAAATCGTACGCACGATGTGCAGCGTGTCCTTCTGCAGCGCCAGCCTGCCATTGCGGTAGACGTCGGAATTGGTCAGGTCGACGGTCAGCGCCGAATTGTCGTCGCGCAGATTGGAACCGAGCAACAGCGGCTGGACTTCGTCGAGCACCATTTCCAGTCGGGCGAGATAGCGCGTGTCGGCGTTGAACAGGCCATCGGGCCCGCCGGCGGACGCGCCGATGTCGCCATGGCTGTCCAGCACGATGAAGGTGTCGTCGTGCTTGAGCGACCGACGGGGCCGCGCGGCGGGCCCCGTCATCGGAATGTAGAACGCCTGCTCCGCGACGGCCTCCTCCGTC
>Ga0268266_10002991_pt1 | contig 17424 bp, 12 predicted proteins | sample KBSS13metaG_FD_190356 | JGI IMG/M metagenome (GOLD analysis project Ga0268266, IMG submission 190356) | Switchgrass rhizosphere microbial communities from Kellogg Biological Station, Michigan, USA - KBS S1-3 metaG (SPAdes) (version 2) | ecosystem: Host-associated > Plants > Roots > Rhizosphere...
GTGGCTGCGCAAGAAATACAATCCTGACGAGCCGCGGGATTGGCATGGGTGCTGGACAGACGATGACGGCGCCGACGCATCTGGCCAAGACAAGCTGCCTCAGAATCCTGTCGATGTCAGCACTGGAGCAGGCGAAAACCCTCTGACTCCGCAGGCCACGGCTTCGGCAGCCCAGGACGATGCTGGCGACGAGAACGAAGAGCCCGATAACCGACCGCCGCTCGAGCGCAAATACGACGACCTGGGGCCGGTCGCTTTTTCCAAACAGGTCATTCAGTTCGGCGACCGGCTTAGCCGGGAGGGCGATACGCTAACGCCAGAAGAGAAGGCGTCGGCCCGCACCGAATATGATTTCTTGCAGAGCCGCCTCACATGGTGGCTGGGTTACGGTAACAAGCCTGTTGAAGCTGGAAATAACCTGCTCTCCGCCTCCCAAACACTCTTCGAGGGAGCGCAACTTAGCGGAATCTCATCTGTTGATGAGATTCCGCCATCCATGGTGCATGTCGCCGTGGGAGCGATGGCGCTTGACGGCAACCAGCCAAGCCTTCCCACTCGCGGCCCTTCGTCCCGAAGCTCTTTGGAAGGTGAATACGTCCCTTACGAAGGCTAATTCATCCCCTACAAACTCGGAGGCGAGGTCGACAATGCCACAGTTGGGATAGACTGGGACGGCGGCATCCCGGAGCAGGGAAATCCCTGGGAGCGATATGTTCAGCAAAAGTATTTAGCTACTCTAAAGCTAGCGCCGACATCTAAAGGTTTCGATCATTTCGATCAGATGTTCGGCGATGCAATTAGCAGCAAGACGTTGAACACAATGACCTATAGCCGGATAACGAACCCGGAAAGTATTTATGGAGCACTAAAAAAATATGTGGACGCCGCTGCCAACTATGCAGAACGCCCACGCTATTCGATCGATATTAAAGCATCTCGAATAAGAACGAAGGCTATCCAGCTCGCCGTCCCAGGAGAGACATCTGCAGAACAATGGCAATATATCAGCCGGGCAGTCGAGTATGGAAGGCAAAAGGGTGTGCCCGTGATGGTCACGCGAATCAATTCTACAACATTGAACCCTCCAACATGGAGCGGACGAAATTGAGTGGGGTACCGCAATTCGCACAATGGGCTGAAATCAATCAAACAGATAAGTTCACCTGCATCGAGCCACTTTCAGGATTCCGGCACATTGTGCGCGAAGATGAAGGTTATCGCATCTATCTTGAACCGGAGGCCTCAGAGAGGGCCATCGGAGAGGCCCTGCTTGATGTGCTGGGAAGGAGCCGGGTCGTCTCGCCGATTGATGAACGTGAATTTTTCGAAGCCGACCGGATCATGAGAAACCATCGCGCCTGGCACGAAGACTTCATGAAACGCTATCGATACAAGACCAAGCGTGAAGCTTATAAGAATATGCGTTACTGCGAAGTCGAAAGAAAAGATGGGAAAATTTCGATCCAGCCGCATAAGCGGGATTTCAAGCCGGGGCTATGGTGGGATCTTCCGCCTGAAAAAACGGTCGTCATTCCGGAGACGAACGATCCGGGAATTGTCGGCGCGGCTGCGGCGTTGGCACTGAGCCATTGCGAATTTTGTAGCATCACTTTCCCACCGAAATCACCGGCAGCTCGATAGCACTCGCCTGACCGGACGCATGCCATATCCGCTGGGTCGCCTTGGCGAAATCCTCCGGCTTGGCGAACATGATGTTGGGGATGAATTTCTGCGGGTTGCGGTCGTAGAGCGGGAACCAGGTGGACTGGACCTGGACCATGATCCGGTGGCCGGGCAGGAAGGTGTGGTCGGCGTTGGGCAGGCGGATGTGGTAGGCGAGCGGCTTGTCCGCCTCCAGCGCGTGGGCCACCGACAGGTCGTCGTGATAGCGGCCGCGGAAGATGTCGGCTGAGATCATCAGCTGATAGCCGCCCAACTTCGGCCGCTCCGGCACCTCGTCGGGCCAGACGTCGATCAGCTTTACCACCCAGTCCGAATCCGTGCCGCTGGTCGAGGCGACGATATCGGCGAAGGGCTGGCCGGCGATGCGGATCGGGGCCTTCAGGGGATCGGTCTCATAGACCAGCACGTCGGGGCGTGAGGCGGCGTGGCGCTGGTCGTCGACCAGCCATTCGTCCCAGGTCGAATCCGGATCCTCCATCGCCAGGGTCGGGCGCTGGCGATAGGGCACCGGCTTGGCCGGGTCGGAGATATATTCGTCCCAGGGCGCATCAGCCTCGCCCTTGCCGGCAGCCGGCGGATCGAAGCCGAGCTTACCGCCAGGCAGCAGATAGAGGTTCTTCGACGCCTCCGGGCAGCCGCTGGCGCAAGCGCGCGGCCAGGCGTCATAGCGATGCCACTGGTCGGCTCCGGTCTCATAGACCATCACACGCGGCGTGTCGGGCTTCGGCCCGTCTTTCAGATAGTAATCCAGGAACGGCTGCATGACATTGCGGCGGAACCAGACTGCCGTGTCGCCCGCGAACTGGATCGCGCCGATGCCCCGGCCGATGCGCCTTCCATCGCCGTGGTTCCAGGGGCCCAGCACGAAATGGATCATCTCGCCCTTTGGGTCTTTGGGCGCCAGCGCCGCGAACAGGGCCGGGCCGCCATAGCTGTCCTCCTGGTCGAACAGCCCGTCGACGATCATGGTCGGCACCTTGATCGGCTCCGCCGCCATGATCTTGTCGACCGCCTGAAGCTGCCAGTAGGAATCATAGGCCGGATGCTGGGACAGGGACCGCCAGAAGCCCAGCTGATCCATCCCGCGCGACGCAGCCATCGCGCCCGCCGACCCGGCATCGAGGAACTCCTGATAGGTGTCGCGCGACCCGCTCCACCATTTCTCGCCGCCTTTGCGCGTCGCCTCCTGGTCGTAGAAATATTCCAGTTCGCCGCCCTGGCGGAACGCGCCGTTATGGAACCCGTCGTCGCCGATCCAGGTATCGACCATCGGCGCGAACGGCACTGAAACCTTTAGCGCCGGATGCGGGTGCATGGTCGCCATCACCGCGGTGAAGCCCTCATAGGAGCCGCCGATCGTTCCGACCCGCCCGTTGCTCTCCGGCACGTTCTTCACCAGCCAGTCGATCGTGTCATACGCGTCGGTGGCGTGGTCGACCTCGGTCGGATTGAGCGGCCCCTTGGGTGGTCGGGTCATCACATAGTCGCCATCCGACCCGTATTTTCCGCGCACGTCCTGGTAGACGATGATGTAGCCGGCCGCGACCGCGGTATCGTCCATCTGCGGCACCGCCGCCGCCAGATGCGGGCTGTCGAAGTGCATCACCCGCTCCTCCGCATTATAGGGCGTGCGGGTCATCAGCATCGGCGCCTTCGACGCGCCCTTGGGTATCAGGATGAAGGTCTTGAGCTTCACCCCGTCGCGCATCGGGATCATCACCTCGCGCTTCACGTAATCGAAGCTGTCGGTATTCGGCGTGAACTTGGCCGGGATGTCGCTTGGCAGGGTGGACGGCGTGGCGGCCAGGGACAGGCCGGAAATCAGGGCAAGGGCTGGCAAAAGATAGGCGGAACGCACGATTGGTCTCCTCGACTCTTGCTGCCGAGTGTGACCCGGTGATGTGGCCTTGTCATCCGGTCGAAGTGCCGCGATCAAAAAGGTCCAGCATCTTGCGCAGCGCCGTTTCCTCCAGCCCCCGCGTGATGAACACGATCCGCGTGCGGCGGTCGTCGCTGGGCCAGGCAGCAAGTTCTTCCGGCGGGTGGAAGATGTGCTGGACGCCCTGGATCACCAGCGGGCCGGCGCGGTCGGCGACATTGACCAGCCCCTTGACCCTGAGAAGGTCCGGCCCCTGGAAGGCCACCAGCATTTCGAGCCAGCGCGTAAGCGCGGCGGACGCGATCGGGTGATCGAGGGTGAAGACGAAACTGCGGATATTGTCGTCGTGGCGACTGAGGCCATTGTCGTGATCGTGGTTGTGATGAGACGCGAACGCCTCCTCATCCAGCCAGCGTTGGACATCCAGGCTTTTGGTCGCCGGGTTGTAGAGCCCGATATCGAACAGGCAGGCGGGGTCGACGGCGCCGTTCCCGACCGGCACGATCGGCGCGGCCGGGTTCAGGGCGCGCAACCGCGCCGTCAGACGGCCGGCCGCCTCGGCCTCGGCGAGGTCCGTCTTGGTCAGCAGGATGCGGTCGGCGACGGCGGCCTGCTTCACCGCCTCGAAGGCGCGGTCCAGCGTATCGTCGCCGTTCACGGCATCGACCGTCGCGATCACCCCGTCCAGGCGATAGCGGGCAGTGACGAGCGGGTCGCCGGTCAGGGTGTGGAGAACGGGCGCGGGATCGGCGAGGCCGGTGGTTTCGATCACCACCCGGTCGAACTCGGCGATCTGGCCGCGCACCCGCTTCAGGAACAGCTCACGCAGCGTGTCGATCAGGTCGCTGCGCACCGAGCAGCAGACGCAGCCGCTCTTCAGCAGCACGAAATCCTCGGTCGCGGTCTCGACCAGGTCATGGTCGATGCCGATCTCACCAAGCTCGTTGATGATGACCGCGGTCCGGGCAAGACCCGGCTGGCGCAGCAGGTGATTGAGCACCGTCGTCTTGCCGCTGCCGAGGAAGCCGGTCAGCAAGGTGACCGGGAGGGCGGCGGCGTCATTCATCTCTAAACTCCGTCATTGTCGCGACTTGTCATCGTGCGGCAGGATAGTCCTTCGCAAGGGAGGCGACGATGCAGGACGAATCGCAAGGCGTCGGCGACGGGATCTACCGGAAAGCCCCGCTGGCGGTCAGGCCGCTTTCGCCGGTTTTCGGGGCGGAGGTCATCGGCGTGACCGGGATTGCGGGCAATCCCCCCTGGCTGGCAAAGGTTCTGAACCAGCTCTGGTTCCAATACGGCATCCTGCTGTTTCGCGATCTCGATTTCGACGAAGCCGGGGAGGTTGCGTTCAGCCGGATGTTCGGCGAGCTGGAAGTGCACGGGCGGCAGGACTTCAACTCCAAGGACAATCCGCAGCTTCTCTATGTCACCAACCGCAGGGATCTGGGCCTGCCGGCCGATGCTCTGAGCAACGACGATCTGGAATGGCATACGGACCAGACCTATCTGCCGCGCCCGGCGCTGGGTTCGCTGCTGTTCGCGGTCGAGGTTCCCGCATCGGGCGGCAACACCTATTGGGCCGATGCGGCGGCCGCCTACGATCACCTGCCGGAGGCGACGAAGCGGCGGATCGCGGACTTACGGGCAGTGCATGACCACGGCAAGGTCACCATGACTTATGGCCTGAAGACCGACGAATTTCAGCGCCGCCGCAGCACCCGGATCGAATCCCACCCGATCGTGCGGACCCACCCGATAACGCTGCGCAAAAGCCTCTACCTGGCGCCAACCGTCGTGACCCATATCGAGGGCCTGGCCGAAGCAGAAAGCACAGCCCTGCTTGAGGAGCTGACGGCGGCGATCACACACACCGATCTGGTTTACGAGCACCGCTGGCGGCCGGGCGACGCAGTGCTGTGGGACAATGCCCGCGTCATCCATCGCCGCGACAGGTTTCCCGCCGAACAGGTCCGTTTCATGCGGCGCACGACCATCCGGCCGCCGGCGGAAATATCGATACCGTTTTGAAGCTTCGGTGGGACAGGCTGAACATATCAGCCTGTCCCACTGAATTGCTTAGACCAGCCAGTCCGGGTGCTTGGCGGCGACCATGCGGCGGAAGCCGTCCTTCCAGTTGGTCTTGAACTGGGGGGCGATCGAGAACAGCTTGGTCGTGTCGACCACGACGCTCTCGAGCGGGCCCTTCTCGGTGTATTCGAGCACCGGCTTCGTGCCGGTCAGCTCGCCCAGATAGGCGCTCCAATCCTCGATCGACACTGCCTCTGGGCCGCCCCAGTTGACGATATTGGCCGGCACGGAGGCCGCCTGCAGCAGCGACGGGATCGAGGCGACGATGTCGTCCTCATGGATCAGCGAATAGAGCGACGGCTTGTCCGGCTGCAGCTGGATCGGCGTGCCGTGCTTCATCATCAGCAGGTGGTAATAAGGCCAGCCGCCATTGTTGCCATAGGGCACGCAGAGCCGGGTGATGATGGTCGGCAGGTTGAACTCGCGCGCTGCAAAGCGCACCACCGCCTCGGTTGCGATCTTGGTGATCGAGTAGGTGGTCATCATCGAACGGTGATTGTCACCCAGCTCGCTGGTTTCCTTCAGCAGATTGCGGCCAACCGACTCATAGACGCCGGTGGTCGAGCAGGCGAGGAAGCCCTTGGCCGCGCGGCAATGGCTCATGAGCAGGCCGGTGCCCTCGGCATTGCTACGGAAATCGAGATCGAAATCGTCGCCCGCGGCGCGGAACACGCCCAGATGCACGACATAGTCGAAATCCTTCGGAATCGACGAGAAGTCGCCGTCGCCCAGGTCGGCCGAGACGCATTTGACGCCGGCATCCTCAAGCACCTTCTTCTTCGCTTCATCGGAGAAGCGGGCGACGCCCCACACCTCGTTGCCCTGCTTGGCCAGCGCCTGGGCGACGACGAAGCCCACCTGGCCCGTCGGGCCGGTGACCAGAATCTTATGTCCACTGAACGCCATGATTTCCTCCTGGTTATCTAGAATCTTTTAAGCCGAGACGCCGAGCCGCACGGCGGCGGCCTTGACCTTCCGCGCCAGCTTCAGATGCGGCATGTCATACATCTTGCCGTCGATGCCGACCGTGCCAAGGGCAGGGTTGGAATCGAACGCGTCGATAATCTTCTCGGCATGGGCGATCTCCGCGCTGGTGGGCGTGAAGGCCGCGTTGATGATCGGGATCTGGTCCGGATGGATCGCAATCTTGCCCTGGAAACCGGCGCGGCGGACCCGCTGGCACTCTTCTTCCAGACCGGCAGGATTACGGAAATTGACATAGACCGTGTCGATCGCCGCCGCATCCGCCGCCGCCGCACCGGCCAGGCACAGCGTGCGGGCCAGCTCATAGAGCGGGTCGTACTTGCCGTCGGCATCGCGGTTGGCGCTGGCGCCGACGACCGCGGCGATATCCTCAGCGCCCCAGGTCATCAGGGTCATGCGCGGGCTGGCCCCGGCATAGGTGCCGAGCGCGAACATCGCCTTGGCCGTCTCGGTCGCCACCGGGATGATCTTGATCCCGCCCTGCGGCAGGCCCTGCGCAGCCTCCAGCGCCGACAGGTAATGGCACAGCGTCGTCACGTCCGCGCCGGAATCCGGCTTCGGCAGCATGATGCCGTCCGGCGCTCCGCCGACCACACCGGCCAGGTCCTCGAGACCCATCGGCGTGGAGATCGGGTTGATGCGGACCCACAGCTGCCGCTTCGAGCGGTCGGGGTTGGCCTTGAGGAACGCGTGCGCCATCTCGCGTGCAACGGGTTTCTGCGCGGCCGAGACCGAATCCTCCAGATCGAGGATCACCAGGTCGGCGCCGGAGGCCGAGGCCTTTTCCATTTTGCGTTCGCTGTCGCCCGGCGCGAACAGGAGGGAACGCGGGATCATGCCGGCTTCTTCTTCATCAGCGCCGAGCGCTTGCAATAGGCGACTTCCTCGCCGCGCTGGTTAAAGCTGCGATGCTCGAACACGACGATGCCGTCATTCGGGCGCGACTTGCTCTCCCGCTTCTCCAGCACCACCGTCTCGCTGCGCAACGTGTCGCCGATGCGCACCGGCTTGGGGAACTTGACCCCATCCATGCCCAGATTGGCGACGGTCGTTCCCAAGGTCGTGTCGCCGACCGAGACGCCGATCATCAGGCCGAAGGTGAAGATGCTGTTGACCAGGATCTCACCGAACTCGCTGTTTTCCTTGCAGAATTCGATATCGAGATGGAGCGGCTGCGGGTTGTGCGTCAATGTGGTGAACAGAAGATTGTCCGTCTCCGTCACCGTGCGACGGATGTCGTGGACGAATTTCTGCCCGATCTCGAGCTCGTCGAAATAAAGACCTGCCATTTATATTCTCTCCAACTCGATCTGCGTGGCTTTGCACGCCGCGAAAATTACTGGCGCGACTTGTGCGCCACCAATTGCCCATCCGAAAAATAAGACATCTCGTCGGTGACGGTGCTGTCGATCAGCCACATGTCGGACGATTTTATCCAGCTATCCGTGGAAAGCGTGACCAATTCCACCTTGTGCTGCGCGCCATCCGGACCGGTCTTGACCGTTTTCATGTCATAGCGCTGCTGGACCCGAACCGACGCTCCGTCAGGGACGACCGAAAGCAGGGTCGTCTCGCTCGACTTGTTCGGATCGGCCTTGAGCGCGCTGACCTCGGCAATCATCTGCTCGGCCGTCTCCGTGCGCCCCATCGTGTCTGTGCTGGTGAAGCGCGGCGACAGGATCGCCGCGATCGCTTGGCCGTCATGAGTCGCCATGGCTGTCTTCATCGCCCCGTAGCGCGTCTGCAAGACTGCCTTCAGGTCAGCATTGTCAGCAGCGTATGCTCCCGAAACCGCCATGACGGCCATCGGCAAACCCACCAGCATAGAGAGGCGGCGTTTCATGAGCTTGCTCAGAAACCGACCTGATCGGCGCCCTTGAGACCCAGCAGCGCGCGCGCCTCGGTCGGCGTCGCGACTTCCAGGCTCAGATCCTCGAGGATGCGGCGGATCTTGGTGACCTGCTCGGCATTGGTCTTCGCCAGCTGGCCCTTGCCGACATAGATGCTGTCCTCGATGCCGACGCGGACATTGCCGCCCAACAGAGCCGCCTGGGTGACGAAAGGCATCTGATGCCGGCCGGCCGCAAGCACCGACCACTGATACTGGTCGCCGAACAGCTTGTCGGCGATCCGGCGCATATGGACCAGGTTCTCAGGATCGGCGCCGATGCCGCCCAGGATGCCGAAGATCGACTGGATGAAGAGCGGCCCCTTCACCAGCCCACGGTCGAGGAAATGGGCCAGATTGTAGAGATGGCCGATATCGTAGCATTCGAACTCGAACTTCGTGCCGCAGCCCTCGCCGAGGTTCTTCAGGACGCTTTCGATATCCTTGAAGGTGTTGCGGAAGATGAAGTCGCGGGTCATCTCGAGATAGGCCGGCTCCCACTCGTATTTCCACTCGCGCGGCTTATCGAGCGCCTGGTATAGGCCGAAATTCATCGAGCCCATGTTGAGCGAGGCCATTTCCGGCGCGGTCGCCACCGCCGCGGCGGTGCGCTCCTCCAGCGACATGCCATGGCCGCCGCCAGTGGTGATGTTGATGACGGCGTCAGTCGCCTGCTTGATCCGCGGCAGGAACTCCATGAACACCTTGGGATCGGGCGTCGGCTTGCCGTTCTCCGGATTGCGCGCATGCAGATGCAGGATCGAGGCCCCCGCCTCCCAGGCGCCGATCGCGCCCTCGGCGATCTCATTCGGGGTGATCGGCAGATAAGGCGTCATCGACGGCGTGTGGATCGAGCCGGTGACGGCGCAGGTGATGATGACCTTGCGGCTTTTCGCAGCCATGAAAATGTCCTTCCCTAAGCGAGATATTCGGGAATTGGCAGTCAGCCTGCTTCCCGGCAAATTCATTCACGCGCAAACTATTCATTCGCGCAACGAACCGCCAGCCCCTAAGCGGAATGACAGCCAGACTGGGAGGAGTACGCCATGTTGACCGAGATCGAACGCCTGACCGCCATCGAGGAGATCAAGCAGCTGAAGGCGCGCTATTTCCGCAGCATGGATACCAAGAACTGGGCGGGCCTGCAGGCCGTGTTCTCAGACACCGCCGAGCTCGACATGCGCGGCGAGGCCGCCGACAAAAGCAAGGCGGCGACATCGCTGGTCGTCGGCGCGCCCAACATCATGGCATTCATCCGCAACGCTGTGCTGGAGCTGGTCACCGTCCATCACGGCCATATGCCGGAGATCGAGATCACCTCCCCCACCGCTGACCGGGGCATCTGGGCGATGGAGGATATCCTTAAATGGCCGGAAGGCGCCGCAGTGAAGACGCTGCACGGCTTCGGCCATTACCACGAGACCTATCGGAAGACAGCGGACGGCTGGAAGATCGAGACCTCGAAGCTGACCCGTCTGCGGGTGGATATCACCTAGGATTTCGTAGGATGGGTAGAGCGGAGCGAAACCCATCAGAAAATCGAACCGCAAAGACGCCAAGGCGCAAAGTAATCCGAGCCCGTCATTGCGAGCGGAGCGAAGCAATCCAGAGTCACATGCACGGGCATTCCTGGATTGCCGCGTCGCTGTGCTCCTCGCAATGACAAGGATTTAACTTTGCGCCTTGGCGTCTTTGCGGTTCGAAATCGGGCTTAAATCGATGGGTTTCGCTGCGCTCTACCCATCCTACAAGGTCACTGGATGACCTCGTCCGGTTCCAGGCCCCAGACTTCGTCGCGTTTCAGCCAGCCTTTGTAGCCGCCGGCCTTCACCTCGCACCAGGCGGGGTTGCATTTCGAGACCGAGGCGATGACACCGGGTTCGAGCTGGGCGACGACCTCGCTGGTCGGGTTGGCCTCGCCGTGAAGGTCACGGACACTGCCGGCGACCAGCACGCTGCGCCGGCCGGTCAGCATCTGCTGGTTGACCCAGCCGACGGTGCCTTCGCTGTCGCGGATTTTCCGGTAGATATCGAAATTGGCCAGGATCTCGACCGGCAGGCCGCGCCGGACGAAGACCCACTGGATCGGAAAATCGGGCCCGGGCCCGGCCCGCAGATAGACCTTTTCGGCTCTCAGTGCCGCAAAGCGGGGTCCGGTCTTGGTATCGGCCGGCTTCGCCGCCTCGGCGGGCTTGGGCTCCGGCAGCTTGGCCGGCGCCGGCGCGGGCGTGGGGACCGGCAGGACCGGCTTGGCGACCGGCGCCTTCACGGTCGGGACCTTCGCGCTGGATTTCTTGGCCTCTGGCGTCTTCGCCTCGGGCTTCGTCGTCTTCTTGGTCTTGTCCGGAGCAGGCTTCGCCGGCTTGGGCTTGGCCGGATTGGGCTTGACCGTGTCGCCGGGCGCAGCCTGGGGCTGGTCGGCGGCGAGCACCGGCGATCCGGGAAGCAACAATATGAGGAAAAGCGCGAGAAGCGCGGTCAAACGGGCCACACCGGGCTCCCCGACTCGGGACGTCCATAGCCCTGGAATCTGAGGCAAAACCCGGTGCGCCCGCAAGCCTTACGGCCTCCAGAAAGGCTTGAGATCAGTTCGCCAGCGTGACCGCGATGTGACCATATTGGCTATCGTCCCGGGCGAAGGGCAGCTTGTGCAGCTGGAAGCCGTAATCCAGGTCGATGCGGACATTCTGGTCCGGCCCGGCGAGCAGGTGGAAGCCCATGCCGACGCTGGACAGATCGATACTGCTGGGCGTGCCCGGCACCTGGTTTTTGTCGAAGACGCGGCCGTAATCGTAGAACACCCCAAGCTGGGTCTCATCGTTCCACGGGCTGTCGGTATTCAGCAGCAGCTTCGCCAGGCTGAAGCCCGGGGTGCGGAATTCCTGGCTGAACAGCACGCCCTCGGCGCCGTTGGCTGCGCGTTCGTCATAGCCGCGCACGCTGGCCGCGCCGCCGGCGCCGAGCTGTTCGCTGGGTAGCAGGTTTCCATCAGAGACCTGCGCCACAAACTTGGTGATCGCGGTCACCCCGCCGAACCAGCCCAGCCTCTTCGCCAGATCGCTCTCGAGCGGCAGGCCGGTGACGCGGGTCAGCACGATGTGATCGTAGATATAATTATCCTTGATCGACGGATCGGCGGTCTGGAGCTGGAAGGCTGTCGTGTTGTTCAGCCCCGTCAGGCCGCCCGGGCCCCAAACCAGGGCGTTGGAAAGCTCGGTCTGGCCGTAATCGTCACGCTCGGTCGCGTCATATTCGAAAACGAACTGCGCCACCTCGGTCGTGGTCTGGCCCAGGCTAGGCCTGGTCGGAATGGCCTGGAAAACCAGATTGTTGCCGCTCGACTTGAACTCGAAGCCGACTTCGAAATGCTGGTCGAACTTGCGGGTCGACGGCAGGCGCCCGGAATAGCGGACTGCCATCGAGAAATCCTCGCCGCCCTGCATCGGATGCAGCGGGTTCAACAGCCCCAGATCCGCCTTCGAGTTCGCGTCGATCAGGTAACCGTAAAGGATGATCTTGTCGCGCCACGGCAGGGCGGCCGCGTAGTTGAAGGTATGGCTCTTGAACTGCGGGTCGACTTCCTCGCCGTTGAATTCCTGACGGCTGTGCCAAAAATCGTCGCTCGACTGGAACTGATAGGAGAACTGGTCGTCATTCCAGGCCGCGTTGCCCCAGATGAAGCCCAGGTTCCAGCGGTCGTGGCCGAGCAGCGGCGTGCCGGAATTGGCATAGCCGGCATAGCCGCGGACCGGGAACTTCTCCACCACCGTGTCGATGGTGAGGTCGGTGACACCAGCCTCATCGCCGCGGCTGGCAACGATGTTGACCAGGCGGAACGGATTCTGGTTGATCCAGTTCTTGTCCTCTTCCAGATCGCCGATATTGATCCGCTCGCCCGGCTGCACCCGGACATTCCGCTTCAGGATATTGTCCGAGAACCAGTAATTGCCACGGGTCTTGAGGTTGCCCATGCGCGATTCGGCGACCACGACCTGGACCACGCCATTGGTCACGTCCTGGCCGGCCGGGACCGACACGTCGACGAACGGATATTTCTTCTGCCGGTACCATTCGGCGATGATCGAGCCCAGCTGCTGCACCGAGGACTGGGTCAGCGGCTTGCCAATGAAACCATCGAGCTGGTCGCGGATCGCCTTGTCGTCCAGCATCGTCAGGTTGCCGATCTCGACCCCGCCGCCGCTGACGCCGCCTTTCTTCAGCTGATTGATATTGTCGATGAAGACCAAGCCCTTGAGGTTGGGCAGGATCATCTTGTCGCCGTTCTTGGGCCCGGGGGGCAGCTGCGGTGCCGGCCCCTCGACCTTCGTTTCCGACGCACCTGGAATCGGCGGCGCCGCCTGAGGCAGGATCTGCGGGCTCGTGTTGGGGGAAGATGTCACCTGGGCGACCGTCATCTGGTCACGCGCCGGCGTGACGTAAGGATCGGCCTTGGCGCAAAGGGCGGGCAGATATGCCACGCCACCCAGCAGCAAAACCGAGCCGATGACCCTCTTGGTCCTTATGCGGGCAGACAGAATCATCGCTTCAGCGCATCCCACGTTTGTCGTATCCGTGAATAGTAGGTTTATTGTTCAAGTATTGGGATCGTGACTGATCCGCTCACCACTGAAGTATTCAGTGGAACAAATCAACCCTCTCATTGCTGCGGTGCACTGGTGTTGCTCGGCGCGACACCGTTCTGGATGCAGCCGGCCTGGCCCAGCGTACAGCCAAGCTGAGAGTCGGGGTGGTAGTCGGTCCCGTCGATCGTGGCGATGGTGCCGGTCACGACGCCGTTCTGCCTTGGCGTCAGGGTGATGAGGCCGGAGTCCGGGCTGGAGTTCGACTGCGTTCCGTTGCCCGACGACGTCTGGTTGTCGATCTGGTTGCTCGGGTTGGACGGTGTCGACGGGGTGATCCGGACGATGCCAGTCGCGCCGGCCAGCGTGTAATCGCCGGCCGACGGGCCGCCGAGCGTCAGGCCGGTGAAGTTGGTGATGGTCTCATCACCCACCGCCGGCGAAACCACGGTCCCGGTCGTGCCGCCCACTGCCACCGAATCCCCGGGGAGCAGGTTGGTGATGGTGAGGATGGTCGAGCTGGCCGAGGTGCCGCCGTCGAACGGCCGTGTGCCGAACAAGTTGACCGCCAGCGGGTCGATCGAGCCGTCGGTGATCGGCTTGTAGATGACGATATAGTTCTTGCCGCCATTGCCGTCATCCACCGTGCCCGACGGGGTCAGCGTGATGCCGGTGCCGGCATGCTTGCTGCCGTAGGTCTGGATGAACTGGCCCTTGTCGGGCCCGTAGACCGTGCCATCGGTGACGATCGGCGTGCCGTTGGACGTCGTCGTGCCGTCATAGGTCTTGCTGCCCGGGACTGCCGTCACCGTGATCGTTTCCGGCGTCACGATGACATTGCCCTTGGCGCCCTTCAGCGTGTAGTCGCCGGCCGAGGCGCCGCCCAGCGTCAGCGTGCCGAAATCGACGATCTTCTCGTCGCCGACATTGCGGCTGACGATCGTGCTGGTGCCCGAAGTCACCGTCACCGTGTCGCCGGCGAAGGCGTTGGTCACCGACAGGATGCCGCTATCGCCGTCCGTGTCGCCGTCATAGACGCGCGTGCCGGTCAGCACCACCGCGAACGGGGTGATCTTCACCGTCTCGTGGCCGCCGGTCAGCGTATAGTTGCCGGCATCGCCGCCGGTCAGCGTCAGGTCGCCGCCGGTGATGTCGTGCGTGCCGACATGCGGGCTGGAGGACGTGCCGGTGCCGGTCAGGCCGACATTGTCGCCGCCGATGAGGTTGGTGATCGTCAGGATCCCGCCATCGACGTCCGGCGTGCCGTTATAGACACGCGTGCCGGTTGCCGTGATCGCCAGCGGCGTGATCGTGCCTTTCGCCGTCTTCAGCGTGACGGTGTAGTTGCCGGCATGGGTCAACGTGTAATTCGGGTCGACCGTCAGCGTGCTGCCATTCGGCCCGAGCACGTTTTTCGAGTTGAAGGCCTGCGACAGGCCGGTCAGCGTGTCGCCGTTATAGAGCGTGCCGTCCGTCAGCGTCGGCGTCCCGGTCGAGGTCGTCGTCCCGTCATAGACCTTGGTCTGGGTCACGGCGGTGATGACGATGTTTTCCGGCGTGATCGTGCCCTTCGCGGTCTTGTAGACGATCGTGTAGTTGCCGCCGCCATTGCCGTCATTGACGCCGATATCGTGCAACGCGGTCAACGTGCTGCCGTTGAGGCCCAGGACGTCGCTGGAGTTGTAAGACTGCGACTTGGTGCCGGTGATGTTGTCGCCGGTCTGAAGGCCGGTGATGGTCGGCGTCAGGGTCGAGGTCGTGGTGCCGTCATAGACCTTGGTCTGGGTGACCGCGCTGACGGTCAGCGTCGCCTTGGTGACGATGACGAAATCGTTCGGGTTGCTGTCCGACAGCGTGTAGTTGCCCGCGTCGGCGCCGGTCAGGTGCAGCGTGCCGAGGTCGACGATCTGCTCCTTGCCGACATTCTTGCTGGCGAGGACGCCGATGCCGGCGACGCCAACCTGGTCACCCGATACCAGATTGGTGACCGACAGGTACGACCCGTTCGCGTTGGTCGTGCCGTCATAGACGCGCATGCCCGAAATATCCGCAAGCGTCACGGAAGCCGGGGTGATCACATAGTTGTGCGGCACCGGGTTGGTAAAGTTGAGGACATAGTTGCCGTGGGCGCTGGTCAGCGTCAGCGTGCCGACGCCCTGGCTGTAGGTCGCGGCATTCCTCACCACAGTCGTGGTCGAGCCGTCGAAAGCCATCGAGCCGCTGAGCGAGATGCCGGCGGAGGTGGCATTCTGGCCGTTGACATAGCCGGAGATGGCGTAGGTGCTGAGCAGGTCCGAATAGGCCGTGTTGTTCAGCGTCGAACCGTCGTACGGCCGGCTCACCGAAACCGGGGTGAAGGTCAGCACCGCCGGGTTCACCGTCAAGGTGCCGGGATTGTAGGTGATGGTGTAGTTCGAGGCGTTGAAGCCCGAACCGGTCGGATTCGATCCGGTGATATTGTAGTCGCCGACATTGGCCGTATTGATCGCGCCGGTGCTGGCCAGCGTGACCGACGTGACCGTATCGCCGTTCTTCAGCTGGTTAAGGCCAGTAGTGAAGCCGGTCGTGCCCAGGTTCTTGGTCTGGCCGTAGGTCTTGGTCTGATCGCCGACGTTGATCGTCAGCGCCGCCCTGTTAACGGTCAGCGTGCCGGGGTTGTAGGTGATGGTGTAGTTCGAAGCCAGGAAGCCGTTCGAGCCGGTGGCGTTCGAGGCGGTGATGCCATAGCTGCCGGCATCGGCCGTCGCTGCCGCGCCGGCGCTGGCCAGCGTCACCCCATCGATCGTCTCGCCCGACACCAGGCCGCTGCTGGTGAAGAGCGTCGAGCCCAGGGCCAGGAACTGGCCATAGGTCTTCGAGCGGTCGTTTGCAGTAATCGTCAACGCCGCCGGGTTGATCTTGTAGGTCTTGCCGGCCGAATTATCGAAGGTCAGCGTGTAGTTGTTGCTGGTCAGCGTCAGGCTGCCCTGGCCCAGGCTGTAGGTATTGACGTTCTTCACCGTGGTGCCGGCGGAGCCGCCGAACAGCATCGATCCGGTCAGCATCAGGCCGGAATTGCCGGCGGTGTCGCTGTTCTGGAAACCGCTAATCGTGTAGTTGCCGAGCGTGTCGGAGTAGCCAGCCTTGTTAAGTGTCGTGCCGTCATAGGTGACGGTCGACCCGTTCGGGGAGAAGGTCAGCGCCGCCTTGTTCACGGTCAGCGTGCCAGGGTTGTAGGTGATGGTATAGTTCGACGCCAGGAAGCCGCCGGAGCCGGTCGCGTTCGACGCGGTGATGGCATAGGTGCCGGCATCCGCCGTCCCCGCGGCGCCAGGGCTGGCCAGGGTCACCGCAGTGATCGACTCGCCGGATACCAGGCCGCTGCCGACGGTGAATTGCGACGTCCCCAGAGACAGGGTCTGGCCGTAGGTCTTCGTGCGGTCGTCCGCCGTAATCGACAGGGCCAACGGCGTGATCTTGTAGGTCTTGCCGGCCGAATTATCGAAGGTCAGCGTGTAGTTATTGCTGGTGAGGGTCAGGCTACCCTGCCCCAGGCTGTAGGTGCTGACGTTCTTCACCGTCGTGCCGGACGCGCCGCCGAACAGCATCGAGCCGGTCAGCGTCAGGCCGGAATTGCCGGCTGTGTCGCTGTTCTGGAAACCGTTGATCGTGTAGTTGCCGAGCGTGTCCGAATAGCCGGTCTTGTCGAGAGTCGTGCCGTCATAGGCGACGGTCGACCCGTTCGGGGAGAAGGTCAGCGCCGCCTTATTCACGGTCAGCGTGCCGGGGTTGTAGGTGATGGTGTAGTTCGACGCCAGGAAGCCGTTCGAACCGCTCGCGCTCGAGACATTGATGGCATAGCTGCCGGCATCGGCCGTCGCGGGCGTGCCGGCGCTGATGAGCGTCGCCGAATCGATGGTCTCGCCCGTGGCCAGGCCGCTGGTGGTGAAGGCCGTTGAGCCCAGATTCTTGGTCTGGCCATAGGTCTTCGTCTGGTCGTTCGCCGTGATCGTCAGCGCCGCCGGCGTGATGACGTAGTTGTTCGGCGTCGGGTTGGTGAAGGTTAGCGTATAGTTGGTGCTGCTGAGCGACAGCGTGCCGACGCCCTGGCTGTAGGTGGCGACATTCTTGACCGACGTACCGGTCGAGCCGCCGAAGGCCATCGAACCGGTCAGCGTCAGGCCGGAGTTACCGGCGGTGTCGCTGTTCTGGAACCCGTTGATCGTATAGTTGCTGAGCGTGTCCGAATAGGTCGTGTTGTTCAGCGTCGTGCCGTCATAGCCGACGCTGACGGCCTTGGGCGTGAAGGTCAGCGCCGCCTTGTCGACGGTCAGCGTGCC
>Ga0268266_10002993_pt1 | contig 17411 bp, 14 predicted proteins | sample KBSS13metaG_FD_190356 | JGI IMG/M metagenome (GOLD analysis project Ga0268266, IMG submission 190356) | Switchgrass rhizosphere microbial communities from Kellogg Biological Station, Michigan, USA - KBS S1-3 metaG (SPAdes) (version 2) | ecosystem: Host-associated > Plants > Roots > Rhizosphere...
GCCAGTCCGCTGATCCGCGCCCGCGCGACGATGGAGCTGGTGCGCAGCGAGCTGGACCTGCCGCCGTCGGCTTACGCGATCGACGATCGGCTGCGCGAAATCGGCTACGGCCAGTGGGAGGGTTCGACGCTGCCCGAGATGCAGGTCGCCGATCCCGAACTGTTTGCGAAGCGCCAGACCGAGAAATGGACGGTGTCGCCGCCCGGCGGCGAAAGCTATGTCCAGGTGCAGGCCCGGATGCAGGATTGGTACGCTTCGCTCCGCGGGGACACCGTGACGGTGGCCCATGGCGGCACAGCCCGGGCGCTGATGGTGGCGCTCGGCATCGAGACGCCGGCCAGTGCCGCCGATCTGACGATCGAGCAGGGCGCCGTCTACGTGTTCCGCGACGGGGACTTGCGGAAGTATAGTTAATCCCTCCGCCGTCATGCCCGGGCTTGTCCCGGGCATCCACGTCCTTTTTTCCACGTAAGTCAGCAAGACGTGGATGGCCGGGACAAGCCCGGCCATGACGACGGAAGGGGTTTGACCACCCAATCCGAGCGGGCTACCCATTATGTTGGCAAGCAACATAAATGCTGATTGTTTACGTAGCCGAGCGCAATAACCACCATGTCCCACAACACCTTCGGCCATCTGTTCCGGGTCACGACCTTCGGCGAAAGCCACGGGATCGCGATCGGCTGCGTGGTCGACGGCTGCCCGCCGCTGATTCCACTCACCAACGAAGACATCCAGCACGACCTCGATCGCCGCCGTCCGGGACAGTCGCGCTTCACCACCCAGCGCCAGGAGCCGGACGCCGTAAAAATCCTGTCCGGCGTGATGGCGCATCCGGAGACCGGCGTGCAGGTGACGACTGGCACGCCGATCGCGCTGCTGATCGAAAACACCGACCAGCGCTCCAAGGACTATTCCGAGATCAAGGACAAGTTTCGCCCGGGGCATGCCGACTTCACCTACGAGGCCAAATACGGCCTGCGCGATTATCGCGGCGGCGGCCGTTCGTCGGCGCGCGAGACGGCAACCCGCGTCGCCGCCGGCGCCATCGCGCGCAAAATCCTGCCGGACGTGAAGGTGCGCGGCGCGCTGGTGCAGATGGGGCCGCACAAGATCGATCGCGACAAGTGGGATTGGGACGAGATCGCGCGCAATCCGTTCTTCTGCCCCGACAAGGACAAGGCCGCGTTCTTCGAACAATATCTCGACGGCATCCGCAAGAGCGGCTCCTCGATCGGCGCGGTAATCGAAGTGGTGGCCGAAGGCGTGCCGCCCGGCCTCGGTGCGCCGATCTACGCCAAGCTCGACGGCGAGCTGGCGGCGGCGATGATGAGCATCAATGCGGTGAAAGGCGTCGAGATCGGCGCAGGCTTTGGCGCAGCCGAATTGTCGGGCGAGGAAAACGCCGACGAGATGCGGACCGGCAATAACGGCACGCGATTCCTCTCCAACAATGCCGGCGGCGTGCTCGGCGGCATCTCGACCGGCCAGCCGGTGGTGGTGCGCTTTGCGGTGAAGCCGACCTCGTCGATCCTGTCGCCGCGCAAGACGGTGGATCGCGCCGGCGCCGACACCGACATCATGACCAAGGGCCGCCACGATCCCTGCGTCGGCATCCGCGCCGTACCGGTAGGCGAGGCGATGATGGCCTGCGTGTTGGCCGATCATTTCCTGCGCCATCGCGGCCAGGTCGGCGGGTAGATCCGCCTTCGCTCACTGCATCGCGTCTGCGATCTTTTCCGCCGACATCAGCACCGGAAAATTGGTGTTGGCGCATGGCACCACCGGGAAGATCGAGGCATCGACCACGCGCAAACCCTGCACGCCCTTGACGCGGCCCTGGGGGTCGACCACCGCCATCGGATCGTCCTCCCGGCCCATCCGGCATGAGCAGGAGGCGTGCCACACGCCGATCGTCGCCTTACGCACGAAGGCTTCGAGCGCCTCGTCGTCGCTCATCACCTGCTCGAACGTAAAACCTTCGAGGACGAAATTGTCGATCATGTAGTGGCGCAGCGCCGCCGGTCCGTCCATCAGCGTTGCGGCAATTTTCGTGAGGATCTTGTTCTTGCTGTTGACCACGCCGATCTTGCGCACGCGATCGGAATAGGCCGCCGGGAACGGCTTGTCGGTCACGGCCTTCAACGGCGCGCTCATCTGCAGGCCCGCCATCTTGCGGAAGCCGCTCATCAGGCGGTCGAGATCGCGCCGGTCGGACAGCAGGTTGAACTCGACGATCGGCTCTTCCCGCGGGTCGCGCGACGCGAGTTTTACTTGCCCGGTCTCCGAATAGGTCTTGTTGACGAAGGTGAGCAGCGAGCCGATCTGCTCGCCGACCGCATGCCAGGCCGACTTGCTGAGGACGACGACGAACATGTCGCCGGCGGGGACACCCGGAAGGCCCGAGGAGTAGCGCAGTCCCATCTGCATATGGCGTCTGGTGTGCGCGTTCATCCGCGCGCCGCGGCGGACATACGAGGACAGCGAGATCGAGGGATGGTCCATTAGGCGCTGGCCGACGCCGGCCAGGCCCGCCAGCACCGGAATGCCCATGTCCCGCAAATGTCCGACTGGTCCGATGCCGGCGCGCAGCAGATGCGCCGGCGAATGTATGGCGCCGCACGAGAGGATGATTTCGCGGCTGCGGAACTCCTGCTCGCGGCCGTCGACCAGCGCCTTGACGCCGACGCATTGCGTGCCTTCGAACAGCAGCTCCTTCACCTGTGTGTTGGTCGAGATGGTCAGGTTGGCGCGTTTGCGCGTCTCGCGATCGAGATAACCCATCGCGGCCGAGACCCGTTGCTCGTCCTGATTGGAGTGCGTCACCGGGAAGTAGCCGTCGACGAACTCGCCGTTCTGGTCGGGCAGGAACTTGAAGCCGGCTTGCTTGCAGGCCTCGGCCATCGCCTGCGAGTGCCTGGTCCAATGCGCTTGTGGAATGCGGCGGACGGGGATACGGCCATCCTTGCCGTGGTACGGCCCGTCGAAATCGAGGTCGTGCTCGACCTTCTTGAAATAGGGCAGCACGTCGTTCCAGCTCCAGCCCGTGGCGCCGCGCGTTTCCCAATCGTTGTAATCCGTCGGCGCGCCGCGGTTGGCCATCTGGCCATTGATCGAGGAACCGCCACCCAACACGCGAGCCTGCTCGTATTTCCGTAAGGGAGGTCTCGCCTCGTCGGGATTGTTGTGACTGACGACCTGCGTTGTGACCTTGAGTTCGGTCCAGTGGAAGCGCGGATCGAAATACGCCGTTCCCGGATAGCTGTCGCGAATTTCGGCCGGTTCGTTGCCCGGCGGCGTGTCCTGGCCTGCTTCGCAGAGCAGGACCTTGTTAGCGCTCCTGGCGGAGAGGCGGTGGGCCATGACCGAGCCCGCCGAACCGCCGCCGACGATGATGTAGTCGTACACTATGACGTTTCCCCTTGTTTTTGTGCCGTCAGGCTAGCGCAGCTCCGTCGCCGGGTCACGCCGGCTGTCGCGGGAGCCGCGCTTGACGTTTCAGGGCGTTGCGCGGCAAATACCACCGCCATGAACATCGCAGAGTTGCAGAAGCTGACCGACTGGCTGATCGACGGCGGGCGATCCGCGGCGAGCCCCAAGCGCTTCATGGCGGATACCTGCGAACGGATGGTCGCCGCCGGCCTGCCGCTGTGGCGCGTCGGCGTTTTCGTCCGCACGCTGCATCCCGAGATCTACGGGCGCAATTTCATCTGGAAGCCGGGCTCCGAGGTCGAGCTCGGTACGGTCGATTACCATATTCTGGAGTCGCCGGATTTTCACACCAGCCCGCTGAAGATCGTTTTCCAGCAAGGGCTGGAAGTGCGGGTTCGCGTCGGCGACGTCAGGAGCCGGGACTTTCCGATCGTCGAGGAACTGCAGGCGGAGGGCGTCACCGATTACATCGCGCTGCCGCTGCCTTTTGTCGGCGGCACAGTGAATGCATCGAGCTGGACCACCAGGCAGCCGGGCGGGTTCACGGAGGAGCAGTTGACGGCGCTGCGGGGCCTCGTGAGGCCGCTGGCGCGGGTGGTCGAGATCATCAGTCTGAACCGCATGGCGGCGAGCCTGCTCGACACCTATGTCGGCAACAGCGCCGGCGAGCGGATCATGGGCGGACAGATCAGGCGCGGCCATACCGAGACGATGAACACCGCAATCTGGCTGTCCGATCTGCGCGGTTTTACCGCGCTGTCGGACCGGCTGCCGGCCGAGACCGTCGTCGATATCCTGAACCAGTATTTCGATTGCCAGGTCGCCGCGATCAAGAAGCATGGCGGCGAAGTGCTGAAATACATGGGCGACGGACTGCTCGCGGTTTTCCCGATCGACGAATATGTCGGCGACGAAAAGCAGGTTTGCGCGAATGTGCTGGAAGCCGCGCATGAGTCGCGCGCCAGCGTGGCCGATATGCAATACCCGGTTGGCGACACGGTCGAACGGTTTCGCTTCGGCGTCGCCCTGCATGTCGGGCGAATTCTCTACGGCAATATCGGCGGCGGCAACCGGCTCGACTTCACCTGCATCGGGCCTGCGGTGAATCTGGCGGCGCGGCTGGAAAAGATCGCCAGCCAAACGAAGCGCACCATCGTGGCCTCAGAAGGGTTTGCCGGCATCTGCCGGGGAGGTTGGAGCGATCTCGGCGAGTTTCCGGTCGCCGGCTTTTCAAAAGCCGCACGCGTCTACGGCCTAGCGGACGAAACGTCGGCGGCGTGATGCCGCGAGCATGACGTTTGCCCAAGCCTCAGCCGATTAACGATGCGTTAACTATGTTTATTCATTTGTTGCTAATCATTTCTCGCGCCGGAGGGGGCTCCCGTGTCGATCTCGGTTGGATCAAACGCAACCTCCTACCTCAGCTATGCCGGCAATGCTTACGGCGCCGGCGGCACGGCGTCGAAAGCCAGCCCTGCGTCAACAGACACCACCGACACGCCTTCGTCGTCATCCTCGACCTCGGTCACGCTATCCGACGAAGCCAAGGCCTATCTGGCGAAAACGGCGGCGGAGAGCGAACCGCCTTCGGTCGCGACCCTCACCACGCAGGCGCGCGCCTGGTTCGACCAGCAATACGCTGCGCTCGGGACTTCATCGGCGATGCTCGATGGGCAGGTCGCCGTCGATTTTTCGGGCCAGACGCGCGCAACCTTGTCGGTGATTGCTGACAATGCCAACGGCCAGTTCTCCAAGGATGAGGTTACGGCGGCAACCAGGACATTGCAGTCACGATTCAACGACGCCATGTCGCCCTATGTCGTGATTGCCCGGCACACCGGAGACTATGCAAGCCTCTACGCCGCGGCGTCGGATTATCTCGATCAGGCCGGCAGCGACGAGAAGGCAACGCGGGCCTGGAATGATCAGAAGCAGGCTGTGCTGGACGGCCTGGCCGAGGCCCGGGCAAGTTTCGGCAAGGCGCCCGTCACCGGCAACGATGCGGACCCGGTGAGGGCGCTGCTCGACAAGGCGCCGACGCAAAACTCCACCACCAGCGATTCAAGTCCGGATACGCTCGGAGCCAACGCGCGGGCGATGCTGGATGCGCAAGCCGGTCGCGCCAGGGACAACGGCAAGGACCTGGTATTCACTGGCGGCAGGCAGACCGGGCAGCAGGTGGATTTCACCGACTTCGACAATCGAACCCTGGCCATCATGGCGTTGAACGCTGATGCGTCATTCTCGGCGCAGGAAGCCAGCGCTGCGAAGACGGAGCTCAATCAGCGCACACGAGGCACTCTGGTGAACGCATTCGGCGGCGGCGGCATCCAGGCCAACAGCCTGGCGCTGCTCCAGCAATATCAGAACATGAGTCCCGAGGAACGAAGCGTTCTCGGCTTCACCGACGACTACGCCAACAGGATCATTGCGAACTACCGTACGGCGTCGTCGATACAGAACAATCTCGGGTCCGGCGGCGGGCTGGCCGCCTATCTCTCGGCGTGATCGCGGAAAAATCAGCGCTATTCTTCCGGCTCGGTCGTGAACAGCAGCGGATAACCCTTGGCGCGCCCGGCGTCGGTGGCGCGCGTCGCCTTGGTCTCGGCGACGTCCTTTGTGAACACAGCGACAACGCAGACGCCGCGGCGGTGTGCTGTGATCATCACCTTGTGGGCCTGATCCTCAGTCATGCGGAATTCGGCCTTCAGCACCGTGACGACGAATTCGCGCGGCGTGTAGTCGTCGTTGACCAGGATCACCTTGTGCAGGCGCGGCCGCTCGGTTTTGATCTTGACCCTGGTCTTTGGCGTGGCGACGGTATCGGGCATTTCCAGCAGAACCCCACACGAACGAGCCTGGACGGGCCCGCCGCGATCAGTTCTTGCGGCAGTCCGCCAGCCGCTGCGCCATCGACTGATCGCCGCGGCTCACGGCCGTCTCGATCAGTTTACAGGCTCCGGGCCGGTCCTGAAACTGGGTGTTTGCCGAGAGTTTCAGCGCGATCAGGGCTTCCATCGCGCCGGGTTCATCGAGTTCCGCGGCTTGAACGGCATCGTAGAGCACACGCTTGGGGCCGTTGACCTGCACTTCGGGAAATTCTGCCAGCAGCCGCACGACCTGCATGCGGGCGTCGAGGTCCCACACGCTCGCGCGATCGATCAGGTTGACGGCCTTTTGAATGTCGCGCGGCACAAGTTTGCCTTCGAGGGCGAGCCGCCCGAGCATTCCATCGGCCATCCAGCTATCCGACCTGCCCTTCAGCAGCGACAGTGCGCGCTTGGGATCGGCCGGACCGCCTTCGCCGGCGATCAGCATTTCCGCGAGCGGGACGACGGCGCCACCGGGATCGGGGGTGCGGGCTTCTTCGAGCAGGGCCCGGGCGCGCACAGGGTTCTCCTTGCGGATCGCCAGTGCCAATTCCCTCTTGGCGCCGAACAGGTAGTACCCGGGCGCGTTCAATTTTTCGAGCATGTCGAGACCGCGAGCCCGCTCTTCCGGCTTGTCCGACGCCGCCAGCAGGCTGCCCAGCGTCAGCAGCATGCCTGCTTTGCTCGCGTCTTTTGCAGGATTGGCGACGGCACGTTCGGCCCAGTATCGCGCGGCAACGGGATCGCGCTTGATGATGTCTCCATCCTCAAGCTGGCGTACCAGCATCCGCGTGGCAGAGCTGTGCCCGAGTTCGGCGGCCTTGCGTAGCGCCTGGCCTGCCTCGTCACGCGTGACCAGCGGCACCTTGTCAAGGTCACCGCGATCCCAGGATCGGTGATGCTCGTAGAGCTGGTAGTAAGCCTCGGCGCTGCCCTGCGATGCCGCTTCGCGCAGCATGGTAATGGCTTCTGCCTTCTGCGCGTAGGGTAGGTTGCGCGCAAACGCGGTCTTGCGATCTGCATTCGCCGGGTTGGCCTCGAACGCCATTTTGCAAGCGTCGCGCCGCAGGTCCCATCGCCGGCGCCTGGCGGCATCGTCGATATACTCCTTCGGCTCTTCAAACAGCTGCTCGCAAAGCTCGACGGCGTTCTCCGACGTCAGCACCAGTTCGGGTTTGGCCGCTTCAGGCGGCGCGGTGCCGGACTGCGGTGCCGGAAGCGTCAACGCAACCACCATGCCGAAGGCGAGCAGGCCGCTCGACATGATGACCGTGCGCATCAACGGCGACAGGCCGTCATTTGCAGGAGGATTTGGAGGCGTAACCATGATCGTGCCAATGCGGCCCTTCTTGCAGAACCGGGTGCACCGCATCTGTCGTGTCGGACGCGTTGATCGTTCAATTCGGAGCCGGATACCGGGCAATCCAAGCACGGCGGAACTGCCGCCCGTGAACCACGCCTGATCCTAACCCGAATGTGAAGGACAAATGATTTCAGCGCTTTGCGTCGGCCGTTTTGCATGTCACGATAACTGTCGTTCGACGGGAGGGCCGCAATGCGCTGGTATGTCTCGATCGGGGTCCTGCTTGTTGCGGGCGTGCTCGCCGGCGACGTGGCAAGTTTTGCCGCGCCCAATCCGGCGAACCGGCCGGGCCACCAGCCGACCGCCGCCAGCCCTCAACTGACTGACAAGGAAGCCAATCCGACCGTCGACGTCGAACTCATCCTCGCCGTCGACGTCTCGTATTCGATGGACATGGACGAACTCGCGCTGCAGCGGGAAGGCTATGCGCAGGCGATCGTCTCCAAGGAGTTCCTGCAGGCGCTGAAGAGCGGCCCGAACGGCAGGATCTCGGTGACCTATTTCGAATGGGCGGCTTCCACCGACCAGAAGATCGTCATCCCGTGGCGCGTGATCGACGGGCCCGAGACGGCGGACGCCGTCGCCAATGAAATCATCAAGACCCCGATCCGCCGCGCCTCGCGCACCTCGATCTCGGGCGCGATCAACTTCGCCATGCCGCTGTTCGACGAGAATCCGCATCGCGGCCTGCGGCGCGTGATCGATATTTCCGGCGATGGCCCGAACAATAACGGCGCGCCCGTCACCATCGCGCGCGACGCCGCGGTCGAGAAGGGCATCGTCATCAACGGCCTGCCGATCATGGTGAAGGAGCCGTCCTACTCCACCATGGATATCGACAATCTCGATCTCTATTACGAGGACTGCGTCATCGGCGGCCCCGGCGCGTTCGTCGTCACGATCAAGGACCGCGACAAGTTCAAGGAAGCGATCCGTACCAAGCTGCTGCTTGAGGTCGCGGGCCGGACCCCCGAACGCCCGGTAGTCCCGGCCGCCGGTCGTGAGCCGCGCGTCAACTGCATGATCGGCGAGAAGATCTGGCAGGACCGGTGGGGAAGGTGAGGGCAGCGTAGCTCGTTCTTCTTACCCTCTCGTGAAGGCAGCGAGCTCAGCGCCTGAACCGCGCCACCAATTCGACATGCGGCGTGTGCCGGAACTGATCAACCGGCGTCACGCCGTCGATTTTATAGCCGCCGTCGATCAAAATCTTCGCATCGCGCGCGAACGTCGTGACGTTGCACGATACCGCAACCACCGTGGGCACCTTGCCCGCCGCCAGCTGCGTCACCTGAGCCTGCGCGCCCTGGCGCGGGGGATCGAACACGACGGTGTCGTAGTCGCGCAGTTCCTGCGGCATCAGCGGACGGCGAAACAGGTCGCGCGCCTCCGCCTTGACCGGCTTCAGTCCCGAGGTTGATGTCGCGGCCTTCTGCAATGCCGCGACCGCGCCGGCATCGCTGTCGAGGGCTGATATCCGCGACTTCGCGGCCAGCCGCAGCGCAAAGGGACCGACGCCGCAGAACAGGTCGGCGATGTTTTTGCCGCGCTTGCAATGCTCGGCCACGAGGGCGGCCAGCGCTTCTTCGCCGGCCACCGTCGCCTGCAGGAACGAGCCAGGCGGCAACGCCACTTGTGCTGAGCCCATTGAGACGATCGGCGGCGTTCGCATCAGGACCAGTTCGCCGTGGCGCGTCAGCCGCGCCAGCCGGTGCTGTTCGGCAATGCGCGACAGTCTTGTGATCATGTCGGTCGACAGCGGGCCGGAGCCGCGCACGTCGACATCGAGCCCGCTATCGGTCGCGGTGATCTGGATGTCGAGCGGCTTGCCCATCGCGATCAGCGGCTCGGCGACGGCCCAGGCCGCCTCGATCGCACCGCCGAGCTGCGGGTCGAGGATCGGGCAGCGGTCGATCGGAATGATGTCGTGCGAACCGGCCGCCGCATAGCCGACCTTGAGCACGTCGTGCGTTCCCATCCGCCCGTGCAGGGTAATGCGCCGGCGGCCCGCGCCATGCGCATCGACCAGCGGCGCCACCTCGCAATCAATCCCCGCCTGCGCCAGTGTCGTCACCACCAGCTCGCGCTTCCAGGCGCGATAGGGTTCAGCGTCCCAGTGCTGGACCGCGCAGCCGCCGCAGACGCCGAAATGCGGACAGAACGGCGCGATCCGCTCTGCGCTTGCGGTCTCGATCCTGAGCAACCGCCGGCGATCGGGATGGTGGCCGGGAACGGCTGCGACCTCGATTGTTTCGCCGCCCAGCGTGTACGGCACGTAGATGTTGCCGCCGCTCGCGATGGCGACGCCGTCGCCGTGATGGCCGACATGGTCGATGACAAGACGCTCGCTGTCAGCCACGGCGCGCGCCCATGAAGAATTCGATATTGCCGTCGCCGCCGGTGATCGAGGACGGAAACACCTGGATATCGGTGCAGCCGAGCGAGGCCGCGAACGCCGTGATGTCGTCGCAGATTTCCTGATGCACCATCGCATTGCGGATGATGCCGTGCTTGGAATGTTTCCGCTCCGCCTCGAATTGCGGCTTGATCAGCGCGAGCAGGTGCATCGGCGCGGCCGCCAGCGACAGCGCCACCGGCAGCACCGCCTTGAGGGAAATGAAGCTGACGTCGATGACGACGACATCGGGCCGTGCGGGCAGGCGCCTGCCCTCGAATTTGCGGATATCGGTTTCTTCCATCGACACGATTTTGGGATGGTCGCGCAGCGAGGGATGCAACTGGCTGTGACCGACATCGATGGCGAAGACGAGGCTCGCGCCGTTCGCCAGCAGCACCTCGGTGAAGCCGCCGGTGGAGGCGCCGACGTCGAGGCAGACGTGGTCCTCGATCTCGATCGGATACTGCTCCAGCGCGCCCGCAAGCTTGACGCCGCCGCGCGAGACGTAGGGGTGCGCGGGCTGCGCCGACAGATCGGCGTTGGCCGCGATCAGCTCCGAAGCCTTCGACACGGGCCTGCCGTCGGCGGTCACGCCGCCGGCGTCGATCGCGGCGCGGGCGCGGGCGCGGCTTTCGAACAGGCCGCGCTCGACCAGGAGCACGTCCACGCGCTTGCGGGGAGAGGTTTCGCTGTTGCCTGTCTTCGCCAAGGTCAGCCCGATTTGCGTTTGGCGCGATCCGCCGCCAGACGAACGCAGGTCTCGAACGAGGTCAGATCGTGCCAGATATCCGCAGGCCGCTGCCGCGGCGTCACCAGTCTAGCACCGTGAAGATCGAGTGTGTGGATCATCATGAGATTGTCGGGCAGTCCGAAGTCCTCGACCGTCAGTCCGTCATCGTCGATCAGATGGCCGCCATCGGCTTTTGTGACCGCAAAGGATTGCGCCACCCGCTCGGCATAGTCAGCAGGGTCGTTGCTGTAGGCGAAGCAGAGCTTGCCGCGCCCGGCCATGTAGCCGAGTTCATAGACGGTACCGGCGTCGGCACTGGGGCCACGAAACGGCGTAAGGTTGGCAATGATCGCGTCCGCTGCATCCATCATTGCCTCGTTGCCTTTGAAGATCGAAAGCGAGGCGTCGGCAGCGGTGAGGTCGACGATATTGTCGAGCGGATAGAGCCCGCTCACGCCATGGCGGGCACAAATCGCGGCCTTGCGGCGCCCGATCTCGATGGCGTCCGGCAGGAACACGTCGGGACCTGCCAGATAGATTTTCATGAGATTACCGGCGACACAGCCAGATGTTCTGGTTCTGCGACACCTTCGGTCCTAACCGGGTCAGAACCGAAGGGATTATGTCTCAGGCGAGCTTGACGGTCTCGGTCTTGTAGTCCTTGCCGAGCGCATCGAACACCTTGGCGACGATGCCCTTGGCGTCGAGACCGGCATGGGCATACATCGCGGCCGGCGAGTCATGGTCGATGAACTCGTCGGGCAGCACCATCGCGCGCATCCGCAAGCCGCCGTCGAGCATGCCGTGTTCGGCCAGCGTCTGCATCACGTGCGAGCCGAAGCCGCCGATCGAGCCTTCCTCGATGGTCAGCAGCACTTCGTGCTCGCGCGCCAGCTTCAGCACCAGATCGACGTCGAGCGGCTTCATGAAGCGCGCGTCGGCGATGGTGGTGGAGAGGCCGTGGGCGGCGAGTTCGTCGGCGGCCTTTTCGCATTCGGCCAGACGCGTGCCGAAGGAGAGCAGGGCGATCTTGTTGCCCTGGCGAACGACGCGGCCCTTGCCGATTTCGAGCGGCGTGCCGACCTCGGGCATTTCGACGCCGCGGCCTTCGCCGCGGGGATAACGCACCGCGCTCGGGCGGTCGTTGATCGAGACCTGGGTGGCGACCATGTTGACGAGCTCCGCCTCGTCGGACGCCGCCATGATGACGAAGTTCGGCAGACAGCCGAGATAGGCGTTGTCGAACGAACCGGCGTGGGTTGCGCCGTCGGCGCCGACCAGACCGGCGCGATCGATTGCGAAGCGGACCGGCAGGCTCTGGATCGCGACGTCGTGGACCACCTGGTCGTAGCCGCGCTGCAGGAAGGTCGAGTAGATCGCGCAGAACGGCTTGTAGCCTTCGGTCGCGAGACCGGCGGCAAACGTCACCGCATGCTGCTCGGCGATGCCGACGTCGAAGGTGCGGTCCGGGAATGCCTTGTTGAAGATGTCGACGCCGGTGCCGGACGGCATCGCCGCGGTGATGGCGACGATCTTGTCGTCCTTCTCGGCTTCCTTGACGAGGCTCTGGCCGAACACGTTCTGGTAGGCCGGCGCATTCGGCTTGGCTTTCGCCTGGGCGCCGGTGGCGATGTCGAACTTGACCACCGCATGATACTTGTCGGCGGAAGCTTCCGCCGGGCCGTAGCCCTTGCCCTTCTGCGTCACGACGTGAACCAGGATCGGGCCGGTTTCCATGTCGCGGACGTTCTTCAGAACCGGCAGCAGATGGTCGAGGTTATGACCGTCGATCGGGCCGACGTAATAGAAGCCGAGCTCCTCGAACAGCGTGCCGCCGTCCATCATGAAGCCGCGGGAGTATTCCTCGACGCGGTTGGCGCGGTTGGCGAGGATCTTGGGCAGGCGCTTGTTGATCTGCTTGGCCGCGTCGCGCAGGGTGCGGTAGGTCTTGCCGGAGTAGAGGCGGGACAGATACGCGCTCATCGCGCCGACCGGCGGCGCAATCGACATGTCGTTGTCGTTGAGGATGACGATCAGGCGCGAATTCATCGCACCGGCATTGTTCATGGCTTCATAGGCCATGCCGGCCGACATCGAGCCGTCGCCGATCACCGCGATGATGTTGTTCTTGCCGCCGGAGAGGTCACGCGCCACGGCCATGCCGAGACCGGCCGAAATCGAGGTCGAGGAGTGCGCGGCGCCAAACGGATCGTAGTCGCTCTCGCTGCGCTTGGTGAAGCCGGAGAGACCGCCGCCGGTGCGCAGCGTGCGGATGCGGTCGCGGCGGCCGGTCAGGATCTTGTGCGGGTAGGCCTGGTGGCCGACGTCCCAGATCAGGCGATCGCGCGGCGTGTCGAAGATGTAGTGGATCGCGGTGGTGAGTTCCACCACGCCGAGGCCCGCGCCGAAATGGCCGCCGGTCACCGAAACCGCATCGATGGTTTCCTGGCGGAGCTCGTCGGCGACCTGCTGTACCTGCTCGATCTTGAGCTTGCGGAGGTCATCGGGCGTGCGAATGGTATCGAGAAGCGGCGTTTTGCTAAATGTGGTCACTGCGATATTCCAATTTTGCATGTCAGGGCGAGCGGCCCGACGCGAGATGGGAAGCGCGGTAACCGCGCGGTGAAAATCCAGATCCCGGTGCCATTCCGGCGGGCCGGTTCCTGATTTGAAAGCTTAGATGCACTCCGGTTTTAACCACGTGATATGCATCACGTTAGTCGCGTCCAACCCTTCCCGGTTCAGTTTCTTCAGCTATTTGAAGCGTTTGCTGCCGCAGAAAGCCCGCCAGCGGCCGCACTTCCAGCCCATCGAACCGAAACCTTTACACCAAAGCTGCCGTCAAAGCCAACCCGGAGCACCGATTCGGTTCCAAGGCCCAGACCTGAAAAGACTTGATTTTTTAACCACTGCGGCGGGCAGAAGGTTCCAATTTGCTCAATTCGGCGGCATCGGCGGCGGCTGACGTGGCCGCCTCGATCTTTTTCCACGCGCGATCGCGCACGCCGGAATCGCCGGTTGCGACATCAAGGGCTGCATCGGGGACGGCCATGCGCTCGCTGAGCGGGACCGGTCCGCAGACGATCATGAAGAAGTCGTAGGCGTTGGGCACTTCGTTGGCCATCACGAACTGGAAGTGCACGCGGAAGAACTGCCAGCGAAACTTTTCGTAGTGTTCGGGCCGGATGACGTCGCGGAATCGTACCGGCACGATCGTCGGATTGCGCCGGGCGGCGCCGACGTCGATGCCGTGGCTCGCGATCGGATCGAACTGGTAGAAATTCATCACGTCCTTGCGCGCCTGGCAGTCGATCCAGTCGATCGACGGCTCGATCGCCAGCATGCGCAGATGGTCGCGAAACTGCTTCGACACCGCGTGATAGCCGACGATCGGGAAATTGCCGCCGATCGTCAGCAGCACGATCCGCGGCCCGTGACGGCCCAGCGCGGGATCGAGCTTCAGCGCACGCGCCAGCATTTCCGTCGACAGGAACGATCCGGAGCTATGGCCGACGATGACGATTTCCTCGGCATCGGTGCTTTTGGCGACGTTGACGAGGTGCTGTGCGAAGTGGTCGATGCGCTGATCCCATTCCGGGCGCTCGCGGTGCGAGAACTGCCAGGTCCAGATCGTGTCGCACAGCAGATAGAGCACGTAGGTGGCATTCTCCGTGTATTTCAGCACGGTCCCGAGCAGCGCCACGAAGATGGCAATTGCGATCGCGATGCTGAAGGCGTTCGGAACGCCGATGGCATTCAGGCCTTTCTCGAAGACAAAGGCGATGGCTGCGGCGCACGCGGCTTCCAGCAGCAGCATCAGGTGCGGATAGGTGATGAAGGTCGCGAAACGCCAGTTGGCCTTTCCGAAGCGGCCGATGGTGCCGGCGAAGACCAGACGCCAATAGATCCACACCGCGCTGAACACGGTGCGCCAGATCGGCGACGCCAAATCCTGCTGGATGAAGTCCTCGAACCGGAGGAAATCGTAGGCGGTCCGGGTCTGCCAGTCCTCCGCCTTGGTGTCGATGCTCCAGGACGCGATCTCGTCGTCGGCCGCGACTTTTGGCCGGCTGATGGTGGTCTGGAGCTGGTAAAGCCGGCTGAACTTGCGCAGCTCGGTCCGGAACATGCGGTAATATTGCGCCAGCCCGCGCGGATCGTAGCCCTGAATATAGATGATATGGCGGTGCTGGACGCGCACGTACTGTCCCCGGTGATGGCCGACTATAACAGGCTGGGCAGGACGCCAAGAACTAAATCAGCCGCCGAACCGACCGGTTATTCAGTCCTTTAATGGGGAGCGAGCGCCGAATTCGGTCCGGATTGCCCGGCGATGTCGGCCCGGCGGGGATATTCCGCGCCGTTCACTGCACGTCGAGCGGCTCGGTCCCGGTGACCTGGCCGCTTGCATCGGTGGTAATCTTGTCGACGCGGGCTTCCGCCTGCCGCAGCAGTTCTTCGCAGCGCCGCTTCAATGCCTCGCCGCGCTCATAGATCGCGACTGATTCCTCGAGCGGCACCTTGCCGCCCTCGAGCCGCGTAACGATCGATTCCAGCTCCTCCATCGCGCGTTCGAAGGTGAGCTTCTTGACGTCCGCCTGGGTATTTTCGGCCATTACTTCTGTTCCCGGATGCGCCCCTTAAAACCGTCCGGCGCAGAATCAAATTATAGCGTTTTCAGGCGAGGTGGGACACCCCGGTCGGGACGGAGAAAAACGCGTCAAAACAAAGGCTTTTGCGCCACTGTTGTGGCGGGGATTTACGCGCCTGTCGATGCGTTGGCGCCCATCAGTGCGGTGACATGGGCCGCTACCGATTCTTTTAGTCCCTGCAGATCGTAGCCGCCTTCCAGCACCGAGACCACCCGGCCACCGGCGCTGGCTTCGGCCTGGTCCATCAGCCTGCGCGTGACCCAGCCGAAATCGTCCGCCCGCAGGTTCAGCGAGGCCAGCGGATCGCGGTAGTGGGCGTCGAAGCCGGCGGAGATGATGACCAGTTCGGGCGCGAACTTCTGCAACTGCGGCAGGATCAGGTTTTCGAACGCCGCGCGGAATTTTGCGCTGCCATCCTCTGACGCCAGCGGCGCATTGACGATGGTGTCGTGCTCGCCGCGCTCGCCGCTGGCGCCGGTGCCCGGAAACAGCGGCATCTGGTGCGTCGAGCAATACATCACGGTCGGATCGTGCCAGAAGATATCCTGCGTGCCGTTGCCGTGATGGACGTCGAAGTCGACGATGGCTGCGCGCTCGATCCCATATTTGCGCTGGGCGTGGCGGGCGGCGATGGCGACATTGTCGAAGAAGCAGAAGCCCATCGGCTTCGACACCTCCGCATGGTGACCGGGCGGGCGCACCGCGACGAAGGCATTCTGGTGAGCCCCGGACATGACAGCATCGGTCGCCGCCACCGCGCCGCCGACGCCGCGCATGACGGCTTCCCAGGTGCCCGGCGACATCGAGGTGTCGCCGTCGATATAGATCATGCCGCTTTGCGGGGCGATGTGCCGGAGCTCGCCGACATAGTGCTCGCCATGGCACAGCGTGACGGAATCCAGACTGCCTTCCGGCGCCTCGCTGCGCGTGAGCGGCTTGAAGCGATCTTCGGCCATCACCTCGGCGACTGCGCGCAGCCGGTCGGGACGCTCGGGATGTCCCGGGGGCGTAACATGGTCGAGGCACGCGGTATGGGTCAGAAGGAGTGTCATGCGAAATCCTGGCGTTAAGCAGCGCGCCGGCAACAGATCGGGTAATCTAGGCGCTTAGGGGCCGCTGGGAAAGGCCCACGGCATCAGGCTCAATTTATCCTGACAATGCGGTCGGCGGCGGTTGGGCCGACCGGGCTGTTCGCCCCGAAATAGGCATGCAGTGCATCGGAATCGTAGACGCCGATCAGCGGAGCGGTTCCCTGGGTGAGCACGGTGAAGCCATCGCCGCCGACGGACAGGAAATTGTTCACGGTGATGCGATAGCTCGCGGCGGGATCGATCGGCCCGCCGTTCAGCGACATCCGCTCCGCGATGATGCGCTCGCCGTCGCCTTTCGATCCGTCCCACGTATAGGCAAAACCCTTCGATACCTGCAGGATCCGTGGCCGTTTTGGATCAAGCCATTGCTGCTCCAGCATGTCCTTGATCTGCCTGCCGGTCAGGGTCACCGTCACCAGCTGGTTGCGGAACGGCTGGCTGGCGAACAGGTCGGCATAGGTTACCGCGCCGTTCTCCTTGTGCGGAATGTCGGCGCGCACGCCGCCGGGGTTGGTGAAGGCGATCACCGCGCCGCCCTTGTCCTCCGCACGGGTCGCGGCGAGTTGGGCGTCGGCGACGATGTCGCCGAGCGGGCTTTCGCCGGCATGGTTGGGTACGCGCGACAGCGTCGTCGTCACCGAACCCGCCGGGCGGTTGGCGATCGGCGCGGCCAGTCTGTCATAGGATTCGAGCAACGCGGTTTGCTGCGGGTCCTTCGCGAGCGTGGCAGTGCGAACGATGGTGTTGTTGGCCGTGGCGCTGATGACGTCGCGGGTGACGGAATCGAGCTTGAGGTCGATCGCGGTGACGAGCGTGCCGTATTTGTCGCCTGAGGTGACGAGCCGCCCGTCGATCTCGCAGACATAGGCGCGGTGCGT
>Ga0268266_10002995_pt1 | contig 17403 bp, 20 predicted proteins | sample KBSS13metaG_FD_190356 | JGI IMG/M metagenome (GOLD analysis project Ga0268266, IMG submission 190356) | Switchgrass rhizosphere microbial communities from Kellogg Biological Station, Michigan, USA - KBS S1-3 metaG (SPAdes) (version 2) | ecosystem: Host-associated > Plants > Roots > Rhizosphere...
ATCGATCGCTTACCACTCACGCAGCACCATTCGTTGCATCTGGTCCGCCTTGCGGACCGCACCCTGCTCATTGGACTGTCGCCCAACGGCTGCAATCTTCTGGAGTCGGCGCAGATCGCTCTTCCCTCTTCCGTCGGGCAGGAAAACTAAATTGACGCTACGAAATCTGATCCTGGGAGTCCTGTTCGGGACCATCGCATTCGGCGCACCGGCTGTGAGCTCACCGCTCGCCGCGTTAGGCGCCAAAGGCTCCGCCACCACGCTCAGTCTGCCGATGCAGATCGCCCTGTCACTCACCTTGATGGTGCTGCTGCCCGCGGCGCTGATGTCCATCACACCGTTTCTGCGAATCACCATCGTTTTGCATTTCCTGCGCCAGGCATTAGGCACGCAATCGACGCCATCGAATCAAGTGTTGATTGGGCTCTCTATGTTCTTATCGCTCCTGATCATGCAACCCATGGCGACCCAAATTTATCACGCCGCCTGGGAGCCGATGGACCAAGGGAAAATGACCGCCAGTCAAGCGTTCGACGAAGGATCGAAGCCGCTGAAGACCTTTCTGGGAAAGTACGCCCGCGAAAAAGACATTCAGCTATTCGTGGAAGTAGCGAAAGCACCGGCTCCACGCAACGCCTCTGATCTCGGACTGCAAGTGTTGATCCCGGCCTACATTCTTTCCGAGCTTAAAACCGGCTTTCAGATTGGCGCTCTGCTTTTCTTGCCCTTCTTGGTCATCGATCTGGTGGTTGCCTCCGTCACTCTATCGATCGGAATGGTGCAACTGCCGCCGGTGATGCTTTCTGCGCCCTTCAAGATCCTTTTGTTCGTCCTGGTCGATGGCTGGAATCTTGTCGTGGGCTCGCTAGTCAAATCTTTTTATTAGGAATTCATCATGACTCCAGAAGCAGCAGTACAGATTATTCGCGAAGCCCTACTCGCGGCCTTTGGTTTGGCTGCGCCGCTGCTGCTGATCGGTTTCGGCGTCGGCATCGTCATGAACCTGGTGCAGGTGGCCACTTCGCTGCAGGATTCCGCTTTCAGCACCTTCCCGCGGCTGGCCGCATTCCTCGCTGGTTTTATCCTTCTGATGCCTTGGATGCTCAAACAGTTGGTCAGCTACACCGTGGGAGTCTTCACCGCCATCGCCAAGTATGGGCACTGATCTCACGATTGACGTCGGGACCCTCTACGCTTTCCTGCTGGTTTTGGCGCGCATTTCCGGAGCATTCATTTTCGTTCCGATACCGGGAATTCAGGCCGGCCCGCAAATCGCACGCGTAGTCATGTCCGTCAGTCTGACGCTCGCCCTTCAACCACGCTGGCCGGTTATCGACGCCGCTGGCGTCAGCTTTCCACTATTGATGGGTTGGATGTTTTCCGAAGCCGCCATGGGTCTGGCTGTAGGTCTCGCGGTGTCGTTCCTCACCGAAGGTTTTCAGATGGGAGCGCAAATCATCAGCCTGCAAGCCGGCTACTCCTTTTCGAGCACTATCGATCCCACTTCTGGAGCGGACTCCACGGTTCTGATCATGATTGCCCAGACTACCGCCGGGCTGCTGTTCTTCGCCACCGGCATGGACCGCCAGATCCTGCGCGCCTTCGCCGACAGCCTCACCGCCCACCCTCCGGGACACTTCGCGATCACGCTCCCAATGGCCACACGGCTGATCCAGGCCAGTTCTACGATTTTTATCACCGGCCTGCGTCTGGTGCTTCCGCTGTTGGCGCTGCTGCTAATGGTGGAGATTTCGCTGGCGCTTCTGACCCGTCTGAATTCCCAGCTTCAACTAATGCAGATCTCTTTCCCTATCAAGATGCTGCTATCCCTAACCCTGCTTGGCTGGCTGCTGTTGATCTTTCCGCAAGTATTTGCGCAATCCGCCGGCCGGACGATGCAACTAATTCATAGCCTTCTGGCGGCATAGGGCGACGTCATGGCGGATTCGAATAAGACAGAACAGCCTACTGGCAAACGCCTTTTAAAGGCGCGCGGCGAGGGGCAATTTGCGTCCTCGCGTGAAATCATCGCCGCGGGAAATTTCCTCGTGTTCCTGGGTGTTCTAAGCGCCTGGTTTCCCTCCTGGATGGACGGCATGAAGCAGATGTTGCGGCAAGCGTTGGAGGGAGCGTTCCGCGGCGATCTCACGGTGACCACCTTCCCGAGCATCGCCTCGACGTTACTCAACCGTGCGTTCCTACCACTGTCCATTCTGGCGGGGCTGACCACCCTCGCCACCATCGCGGTGAATCTTGCCGTCACCAAGATGGGTTTCAGCTTCAAAAAGCTAATGCCCGATTTCTCACGCTTGAATCCCACTCCTAAAATTAAAAACCTCGCTACCCAGGGACCGGCCGCGGTGGGCCAGGCCGCCGCCATGCTGATCATATTCGGCAGCACCATTTATGTGATCGCCAAACAGAATGCGGAAGTTTTCCTCGCGCTGCCCTTCGCGAGTTTGGACATCGGCCTGCAAACCGTCGCCCTAGCCATTAAGGACTTGCTGTGGAAAGCCGCGGGCGTCTTCCTGGTCTTCGGCTTCATCGATCTCTTCCGCCAGCGCAAGCGCTACACGAAGGGCCTCAAGATGAGTAAACAGGAAGTAAAAGAAGAGGCCAAGGATGGCGAGTCCAATCCGCATGTGAAGGGTAAGATTCGCCGGATGCGGCGCGACCTGGCGCGCCGGCGCATGATGAAAGAAGTTGCCACCGCCACGGCGGTAATCGTAAATCCGACGCACTATGCGGTCGCGCTGCGTTACGCGGCCGATTCGACAGGCACCCCTGTGGTAGTTGCCAAAGGCAAGAATTATCTTGCGCTCCGCATCCGCCAGCGGGCGATCGAGAATGGTGTGCCGCTCGTCGAGAATCCGCCTTTGGCCCGGGCGCTTTACTCATCGGTGGACGTTGGCCGTGAAATTCCGCCGAATCTCTATAAGGCCGTGGCTGAAGTGTTGGCCTATATCTATCGCCTGACTCACGCCCGGGCAGGGAAGGCCCGCCCCCGCGGCTAGGTCGCAAAATCCGCTCTACAAATCGCGGATTGCCTCGATATATACGTTACGCATGGGACTCCCGGTATTGACCGAATCATCCGCACGGGCCCAGACGTTACAGTGTCTTGACCGCCTCCCTAAGCTGTCGCCATCCATGACGCAACTGCTGGTTCAGCTCTCCCAGCGGAACTGCGAAGTTCTAGATCTGGCCAAGATCTTAGAGCGGGATCCAGTGTTATCCGGGCAGGTCCTACGGCTGTCAAATTCGGCGATTTTTGGCCGCCTGCGGCCCGTCGCTTCGGTCCGGCACGCCGTTGCCATGGTCGGAATCACCGCCATTCGGAAGTTCGCGCTGGCCTCCTCGATCGCGAATCTGTTTTCCCGAACCAAAATGGCCGCGCATTTTTCCATACGCCGCTTCAACGTTCACTCGGTGGCGACGGCCACTCTGGTCGAGCTGCTTTCGGAGGAAGTCGCCTTCGAGCACGCCGGCGACGCTTTCCTGGCAGGATTGCTGCACGATATCGGCAAGCTGCTGATCGCGGTTGCTCTGCCGCGGCAGTATGACGAAATCCTGGCGCTGTTATCCGTGACCGGCGGCACGCTGATCGAAGCCGAGCGCAACGTCATCGGAATCGATCACGCGGAGTTATCCGGACTGGCAGTTTCGCGGTGGGAGTTGTCCGAAGCGATCCAATGGGCCGCTTGCTATCACCATCAGCCATCGGGCGCCCCCGCGGTGGAAAGCACACGCGCTCGAAAGGCCAGCTTAAGTCTGGGCGTCCATTGCGCCGACGCGTATGTAAATCACCTGGGGATGTCGGTCTTAGCGGATGCTGTTGCCGCTGAAACGACGCCCACTCTGGAAATCCCAGGCTTCACGTTTTCCCAGGAACGAGTTCTGGAGCGTTTTCAAAAAGAACTGCCGAGGCTTTGCGATTTGTTCCGCTAGCTACTGCGTCAGCCGGTTGAGAATTCCGAGCACGTAGTTCTTGGTCTCGGGGATTTCGGGCACGGCGCCGGCTCTATCTACCGTTGTCGCTCCGGCATTGTAGGCGCTCAGCGCTAAAGATAGGTCCCCGTGATATCTGTCCAGCAAGTCGTGCAGGAGTTTGCTGCCAGCCTCCAGACTTTCTTTCGCATCAAACGGATTCTTCACTTGGAACTGAGCCTGTGTGGCCGGCATCAACTGCATGAGTCCCGCGGCGCCCTTAGGAGAAACGGCGCATGGATGAAAGCCCGACTCTTGACGCGCGACTTCGCGGACCAGGGCCGGATCCACGTTTTGCCGCGGAGCAATGTCATCGATCAGGCGAGTTAGCTCCGGTGGCGAAACCGCCTCGCAACCCGGACCTTCGGGCATGATCATCGGGATATGCCAGGCGCTCAGGTGCGTGGCAGCACCCGATTCCACCTGTGCCCGCACGGAAGCACGTTGTTTTGCCAAGGAGGGCTCCATCGCGGCGCGGATCCGAGCAGCCTGCAATCGCGGGTCTTGTGCCAACAAAAGCGCAAGTAAAACAATCACATACAGTCTATCGGCAGTCCCTGGGAGGCGCTTTAGAACCTTTGAATTAAGCGTCTGCCAGCCTAGAGCGGGCCGCCGCCAAGCGCGGCTGATAAACTCGCCAACTTAGGGTGGAATTTTAGAAAATCAGAACCCGCCTGGTAATCCACAACGCCCGCCGCGACCTGGAACACCAGAGAGCTCGGTATCCCGTTGTGGGTGCATGAATACGGTTCCGCAATTTTCTGCGCCGCATCGCGCGAGGCCGCCATTGCCCGGCTAGGCGCGACATTTAAAATCGCTACGAATTGATTTGCTGTCCAGTTGCCCAGCAGGGACACGTCGCCCAACGCGTCGCGCAGCCGGATCTGAAGCTCGTGAAGCGCATCTTCCACGGCGGCCGGGGAATACCGGCTGGTTAGCGGCTTCAAGTTTTTCAGGACGACCAGGACCAAGCAGAACGATGTGTCTTGCTTCAGCAGTTCGTCTATTTGTACTTCGGTCTCTTGCCGGGTCCGGATATCTAACTGCTTGCCCGCCGGACGCCGCCCGGCCTGAATCTTCTGATGCAATAGGCGGATCTCGTCTTTCAATTGCGCCACGGCGAACTGGTTTTGAGCCCGCATTTGGGCGAAGCTCGAAAGAATTTCGGCGGAAGCAGCACGGATCGCCGCGCGAACGTCCTCGAACCGGTTGCTAAAAGCGGCAGCCTCCAGGCGTTTTAGCGCTTGCTTCAGATTCTTCTCGTGATCGTCGCCTCGCGATACTGTGGCGCCGGCAAACTCCTCCAGCGCCGACAGAGCGGCATCCATTTCCTTCCGCAATTGCCGGATCTGTGCGTGCGCATTGTCCCGGTAGCCACGCAAATCCTCTCCGAAGAGATCCTGGATTTTCCGAACGTCGTCCGGAGTCGCCGCCTTGCCTAACTGATTTATTAGGGATTGCAATTCCGTGCGGAACAGAGTCGCCTGCTGCAAATCTACCTCAATGACGTTTTGCTCGGTGGAAGCGAGGGCGCGTTCGTAACATTCGAGCGCCACATTCTTGAGCTTCTCCAGCCGCTCCATTTCGGAACCCGTCTTGAGGATTGAAATCATCGCTGCTCCTTGACTGCGATATTGACGGGCAGACTTATCGAGGTTTGACCCGAATTCATCCAAGCAACAACTTTGCGATGCGGGAATACGGTACGGATTCGAGCAGGCAGCGCCGCGTTCCGTCGCGGCCCTCAACTCGGATGGAACCCGTTCGCTCGCTTACACGATAGGCTGACTGAGCGCCGTGATGGCGCGCCAATGAGTCTAAAGGCCAGTCTGAATCCGCCACCATTCGGATGTGGCCCTGCGGATCGATCAGGATGGTCATCTCCGAGCAAACCTGGCCCTGCCGCGAAGCGCTTTCGGCGGCGTCCATGATTTCGCGGGCCTGCTCGGCGAGGTGCACGCCCTCATATCGCTAAACCCAGGCGCGATTCTAGTCGAATTCTGCGGGCAGGGCTAGGATACGGTGCTGCCCGCCCCGCTGCTGCCCGGGAAGGTGTTCACTCCAGCTACCCATGCGTCATAAATCGATGCAAATGGGCTGGATCCGACGGTATCGTACTGGATCCGTTTGAGAGAGTCCATCACAAGATTCGCGTATTTCGTTCCCGTCGCTACGGGATCGTAGCCTGCCGGAGTGGCCGCCGGATAGATGGCAACCCGAGATTGAGCGTAGCTAACGAAGTTGTCGACCAATTCCTGCGGCGTGCTCGCCGGGACGCCGCCCCAAACGAACTGCACCGGGTCATTGATGAATTGCGACGCCAAGTTTTGGAGATCGGTCTCTGGAGCCGCGGTGGTGTTGATCACGCCCGGCGGCGCCTCCCAGCTCACGAAAACGGGCTCGGGCGGTGTGTAGTAGGGAGCAGACAACCATTCCGTACTGGATGTGGCGGACTCCCGCGCGCCTGCCGCTGATGCGGCCGGAGCGGTAGCCGGCGACGCGGCTCCCGATGGGGTTCCCATCATGTAATCGAAGAAACTATATTGGACGGGAGCGTCAAGATTTTGACGCTGCGACCCGCTCGTATTCTGAGGATTGCTGCCTGCCTGACCGACTGCGCTCGCCAGTTGATCGGCGAACGAAGAGGTTGAATCGGGGGAACTTAGATTGCCGAGAACTGACGTCTCGGCAGGAATAGTGGGCGATGCCAATGCGATATTGCTGATCATGAAAATGTGGCTCCAGCAGATCAGGGTGCAATCCGGGTACCAATCAGAAGCCAGCTCGCAATCAATGGGCGGGCGGCGCGGCGGCTTTTGCGGGTTCAGGGCCATCCTTGGAGGCGGGTGCTAAAGTTGACGGGCTTTCACCGATCTTTTCCTCCTGCTGGTCCAGTCCAATATTGCGAACGATGATAGAGATTCGCCGATTCGACGGACTGGTCGGATCGTCTTTTTTCATGAGCCGCTGATCGGCGAAGCCGCGAACTTGGCTGATGCGGCCTTCGTCCAATCCAAGACCAGCCAGGACCCTGCGGGCGGCGTTGGCACGATCGGTCGAAAGCTCCCAGTTTGAATAATCCATGCGTCCGTAGGGCCGGGAGTCGGTGTGTCCTTCGATCGCGATTTTATTCGGCAGCTTGACCAGCTCGCCCGCGAGAACTTTCAAAAGCTCGACGCCGGCCGGAGTCGGCTTGGGGTCACCCGTTTCAAAGAAAAGGCCATGCTCGGTTTCTATGAGATCCACCCGCAATCCCTCGGCAGTCAGCATGATTCTAATTTGATTCTTCATCGCCTGGAATGCGGGAATCTGCTTCAATACTTCTTCCAGTTTTTCTTTCAGGTCCTTCAGGTTCTCGCGCTGAAGTGTGAGCGTTTCTCCCGCTCCGGCGTTGGTAGTGCCGGTTTGCCGGCCCTTTCCTGTAGGATCCAGGAAATATCCACCCACCGCCTTTTGAACCTTTTCGCTCGCACTCAGCAGCCACAAAACGATGAACAACGCCATCATCGCAGTTACGAAGTCCGCGTAAGCGACTTTCCAGGCGCCGCCGTGCTCGTCATCGTGATGCGCGGCAACCTTGCGAACGATGATGATCGGCCGGCCGGCCTTGGAACTCAAGCAGCCTCCTGCGTTACCGCAGTCTCCGCGGTCTTGCGGCACACTTTATCCATCTCTTGAAAGCTGGGCCGCAAGTGGTGTGGAATGGCGCGCCGCGCGGCTTCGAGCGCAAGTATGGGCGCCTGTCCCTTCATGCTCGCCAGCATGCCCATGCGCAGACACAAGAAGTACTCGCCTTCCGCATCGGTGTGTTTCTTTATATGCGCAGCCACCGGCCCTAGGAAGCCGTAACACAGCAGGATGCCTAGAAATGTTCCCACCAATGCTGCAGCGACCTTGTGGCCAATTTCCTCCGGAGGGCCGCCCAAAGATCCCATGGTGATCACGACGCCCAATACAGCCGCAACAATTCCCAGCCCCGGCAGACTATCGGCAACCGTGGTCAACGCACTGGCCGAGAGGCGGCCTTGCCGATGCAGGATCTCAAGGTCGGTTTCCATGATCTGGTCCAGGTCATGCGCTTCGACGCCGCCGGTCATTTGCGTTCGCATCGTATCGCAAAAGAAATGCAGCGCCTCTTTGTCCTTGTAAAAATTCGGGTGACGCTTGAAGAGGGCGCTCTTATCCGGCTCGTCCAAGTCGGCTTCGAGGGTAGTTAATCCGTTTTTGCGGGCGGTGTTGAGAAAATCGTTGAGAAACTTCAAGGTATCGAGATAAATAGCGGCTGTGTAACGACTGCCTTTGAACACCTGGACAATCCCGCCAGCGATCGCCTTCAAGACATAGATTGGATTTCCGATCAGAACAGTCCCCAGCGCCGCACCACCAATGATGAGCAACTCCGCGGGCTGCATCAGCACCAGGAGGTTGCCCTTTTCCATGAGATAGCCACCGGCAATACAGCCGATGACAACAAGGATGCCTAATATTGGAATCATGCGTACGAGTGCTCTCTACATCGGCAGATTCGGCGGCGTCCAGAATACCGCGCGCCGGTTCGGCCACGTCCGCCCATAAGCGGAGATGCACCTTTCATATCGCTAAGCCCGGGCAGAATTCTAGCCTGATGCGAGCTCTTGGCGATCCGATTTCCAGCTATATTTGTCAGGCGTTTACTGTCTGCTTCATGCGCGCTTTGTTCTGGTACATCGCTTCGTCGGCGCGCTGCAGCATGGATGCCGGTGTATCGCCGGATTGCCATGACGCGACCCCACAAGCTGCACTCACTTGAAGCTTTCGGACTCCCGAAGTGGTCGTGAGAGTATATTCGCCGTCCACCCATTTTGCGATCCGCTCCGCGCGGGTCGCTGCTTCGCTAAAGTCCCCGTCCATCACCACGATGAACTCGTCGCCGCCCCAGCGCCCCACCCAATCTGTTGTCCGGAACGCGGCCCGCAGCTCCCCGGCAAATTGCTTCAACAAATCATCACCAGCCTGATGCCCGTACGTGTCGTTAACTTGCTTGAAGCCGTTGAGGTCAATGTAGATGACAGAAAAGGGCTGCGCTTGAGCCGTATTCAATTCCAACTGGCGCTCTATCATGCGGCGATTCGTTAACCCCGTGAGCTGATCCTCGGCGGCAATGCGCTCCACCGCTTCCAGGCGATCTTTGTACACCGACATCTGCGCGCGCAATTCGGCTACGGATTCGTTTCCGTCCCGCACCATCTTCGTCACACAGGTTTCGAGCTCCACAACATTCGCCGCGAGCGACCTTCGAATGGTAGTCAGATCATTCAGCTTCGCGGTGCCCTGCAACCGTTCCGTCAATTTTCCGAACTGCTTGGCGTAGGCCTGATCCCGCTCGCCTATTTGGCTGGCGGCCTTGGCTACGATGCTCAGAATCTCCCGCACTTCTTCGGTCTTTTGCCGGTAAAACTGGGCCGCACGTTCGCTCCACGTGTGCAACTCAGTCGCAAACAGCTTCTCGGTTTCCGTAATTGTGGTCGCCGAAGTTTCAGCGTTCAAGCGCAGCTTGAGATTCAACAAGCTCTCTTTGAGGTCATCACCCGCCGGAGGGCAGGCCTGCGCGCCGGCCTCGCCGACCACGACAAAGACATCCGCGAATGACTTCAATGCAGATTGAAGTACCTCCTCCGCCTGTACTTCCATCGATTTGCGTAATGAGATCATTTCCAATTCAACCGGTCTGGGATTCAGCGCACTTTACGAGTAACCAACAATCGTCTCTATCCCATGGGGACTGTATACCGCTGAACACAAAAAAGAGGAAGTGGGCTGCGCACCGCAGTGGAACTCGGTTGTGTTGGCTGGTTCAACTATCGGCGATCTGGTGGCTATTCGCGGGCCAAAGCCGTCGCACCGCGGCCGGTTCCTTCGCGATCACGAGTGAGATAGGCGCGAGCGGCCGAATCCGGCTGCCGTCCGCCCTGTTCCCATTCCTGCAATGCACGTTTACTGATTCCGTACGCTCGCGCGAATTCGGCTTGTGACATTTTTACGCGCTTGCGAATGGCCTTCACATCAATTGGCTTCGGCCAGACCTGTTCCAACTCGATCTTGCCGCGTTGATGCGCCAGGACAAGTTTCATTCCTTCGATTACTTCTGAGCCAAATGAACTTTTCTTTTCTGGTGATTTTCTTGGGCATTCTAGTGCGCTCCTTCCAGACAGGCCGTGATTTGCCGCAGTTGTTTCTTTTCGTCCGCCGTCAAATCCGTCTGAACGTTCTTCGGATAGCACCGCATCAGGTAAATGCGCTCTGCAATCACAAGGTACAGGTACACGATGCGGGCGCCGAACCTGGGAATTCTAGGAGCCTCGGGAATGGGAACCAGCGGTGCGCGCAATCCCACGCTGACCGTGCAGGCGCTCGCATGGCGCGCTGCGGATCACTTGGTCAAAAATTGGAAAAGTATTTTCGCCTAGCAGCGATTAAGTGATGTGCGCGCCCTGCGTGTCCACATACACACTGTAAAGCGACTGGCTTGCAGCCATGAACAGCCGGTTGCGCTTGGTGCCTGCGAAGCAGACGTTCGCGCAATTCTCCGGCAGCCGGATCATGCCGATTAGTTCCGCGTTGGGTGTAAGCACTTGCACGCCGGGAAGCGCGCCGCACCACAGGTTGCCGTCGATATCGCAGCGCATTCCGTCGGCCGCGGTGGGCGCTCCTGTCACCGGAACATTCAGTTGTGCGAATCGCTTCACGTTGCGCAGCGCCTTGCCATCCACATCGTAGACCCACACCTGGCGCGCGTTGCCGGTATCCGCCACGTAAAGTTTCTTGTAATCCGGCGCGAAACAGATCCCGTTCGGCATATCCGGTTGATCCGCCACCTTCTCGATCTGTCCCGTTTTCGAGTCGACGCGATAGACCGCGGTCTTGAGCTCCGACTGCGACTTGAAGCCTTCGTAGTTCCCCTGAATCCCGTACATGGGATCCGTGAACCAAATGCTGCCATCGGGATGAACCACGATGTCGTTCGGCGAATTCAAGCGCTTGCCTTCGAATTTATCGGCGATCACAGTCACGGTTCCGTTGTATTCGTAGCGCGCCACGCGGCGCCCGCCATGCTCGCAGGAAAGCTGGCGTCCCTCAAAATCAAAGGTGTTGCCGTTGCTATATCCGGAGGGGCTGCGGAACACGCTGACCGTGTTGTCCTCTTCCCGCCAGCGCATTTGCACGTTATTCGGGATGTCGCTCCAGACGAGAAACCGGCCAACCCCATTCCATGCGGGACCTTCGGACCAGAACGTCCCCGTATAATGCCTTTTGATCACGGTGTTGCCGACGATATAGCGTTGGAAACGCTTGTCCAGCGCAATGATATCGGGATCGGGATATTGCACCGGCGGACCGCCTGCATAGTTGCGCGCTGAAGGGACCGGCGACACCGCCGGCGCTTGCGCTCGCGCCAGGGCGGGGACCAGCGCCACACTACTGATTGCAGAAGCCAGAAACGAACGGCGATCGGTGAGAGAAACCATACCCGTTAGATATACCGCACGCGCCGCTCTGCCGCAAATGACCGGATGTTAGGCCGGGCTGTCTGGCTCGAAATCGCCTGGAACGGTGCCGCGAGCCAGAAACTCGTCGAGCCGCGAATGCGCCCGCATCACTTCATTGCGGGCGGCCGCCAGCGCGTGCGCCGCGTTTTGAATTCGTTGGCTGCCGTCCGGCTGTGGCAATCCACTCGGAATATCCCGCATAATTGCGGCCAATTCTTGGGATGCTGTGTGTGCGCGCGCTGCAGAAGCTAGGATCTCCCGCTGCAGAGCCGCGCGAATTTCCCGATCCGTCGTCAGTTTTTCAATCTCGCTCGCAGGCTTGCCGGAGCACTCTCCGCATAGGGGCACGCCGTCAATGGCGACTTCGGCTTCCGATTCACAGAGCGCGCAGAGAGTCACGATTAATTTAATCCGGTAAACCATTGAATGTCAATCTGTTATTTGAAATTAGAACGATAATTACCAAAAAAATGAGGTCAAGTTTACCGCCGTCGCCGGCCGGTTCCGCCGATCCTGTACAGTAAGAATATGAAGGCTCGCGTATACGTTTCCTTCAAGCCCACCGTGCTCGATCCGCAAGGCCAGACCATTCGCGGCGCGCTCAACAGCTTGGGACATTCCACTATCGCCGCCGTGCGGCAAGGTAAATTTTTCGACATCGAAATCGCTCCGGGCGCCGCCCGCGAGCAGGCCCAGCGGGAGATGGACCAGATCGCCCGCGACGTCCTGGCCAATCCGGTGATCGAGGATTACAGTATTGAGTTTTCAGACTAAACGGACGATAACCTAACTATGTGCGGCATTGTCGGGTACATTGGGCCTCGTGAAGCGGTCCCTATCATTATTGATGGCTTAAAACGCCTGGAGTACCGCGGCTACGATTCCGCCGGCTTGGCAGTTCTGGAAAATGGCTGTCTGGCGGTGCGGCGCGCATCCGGTAAGTTACGCAATCTAGAGGAAGTGCTGAACCTGAACCCGGTGCAGGGACATTTCGGCATCGGCCATACCCGCTGGGCCACGCACGGGCGCCCCACCGAGGAAAATGCGCATCCGCACCGCGATTGCCACGGCGACATCGTGGTGGTGCACAACGGCATCGTCGAAAATTACCTGGCGCTCAAGGCCCAGTTGATCAAGGAAGGCCATACCTTTATCACGGAAACCGACACCGAGGTGATCGCGCACTTGGTGGAAAAATACTACGACGGAAATCTCGAGAACGCGGTGCGCGACGCGGTGCGCCAGTTAACCGGTGTATTCGCGCTGAGCGTGATCTCGCGCAAAGATCCTAATAAAATCGTCGCCGCGCGCTCTGGGCCCCCGGTAGTAATCGGGCTGGGAGACAGCGAATATTTCGTTGCCTCCGACGTGCCCGCGATTTTGAGCCATACCCGCGACATGATCTTTCTGGCGGATGGCGATATGGCCGTGCTGACCAAGGACGGCGTCCATCTTACGGATTTCAACGGCCGCCCCGTGAAGCGCCCACCGTCGCACATTCTGTGGGATCCGATCATGGCCGAAAAGGGCGGCTACAAGCACTTCATGCTCAAGGAAATCTTTGAGCAGCCACGCGCTGTGCGTGATACCACGCTGGGCCGCGTGGGCCAGGAATCCGGACGCATCTTCCTGGACGAGATGGAGATCTCGGAAAAAGATTTCAAAGCTTTCAGCCAGGTGCGCATCGTGGCCTGCGGCACCAGTTGGCACGCAGCGCTCGCCGGTAAGTTCATGATCGAGCGCCTGGCGCGCATCCGCGTCGAAGTGGATTACGGCAGTGAGTTCCGCTATCGCGATCCTTTGGTAGGGCCGGATACGTTGACCATCGTGATTTCGCAATCCGGTGAAACCGCCGACACCCGCGCTGCCTTGCATGAAGCCATGCGCAAGCGTTCGAAGACGCTGGCCATATGCAACGTTGTCGGATCGGCCATCACGCGCGAGGCCTCCGGCACGCTGATCACGCACGCCGGACCGGAGATCGGCGTGGCCTCCACCAAAGCATTTACGTGCCAGTTGACGGCGCTTTTCCTGATCGCTATGCACTTGGGCCAAGTGCGCGAAACGCTGGAGCCGTCCAAGTCCCTAATGCTGGTGGATCAGCTCCTGAAGCTGCCCGCAGTGATTGAAGACGTGCTGCGGCGCGATGCAATTTATGAGGACCTGACCAAGGTTCTGTTCCGCTCCACCGACTTCCTGTACCTGGGGCGCGGCGTTCATTTCCCCATCGCTCTCGAAGGCGCGCTCAAGCTGAAAGAGATTTCCTACATTCACGCGGAAGGATACCCGGCGGGCGAGATGAAGCACGGCCCCAACGCGCTGATCGACGAGAATCTTCCGGTGGTTGTGTTGGCGACGCGCGACCCGGACGATGAGCTCAGCCGTACTCTCTACGAAAAAACGCTCTCGAATCTGCAAGAAGTGAAGGCGCGCGAGGGCATCGTGGTGGCCGTGGCCTGCGAACCGGATGTGGAAGAAGTATCCAAGGTCGCCGATTATGTGATTCCGATCGGCGTGACCAACGAGTTGCTGCTACCCATCCTTGAAGTGGTGCCGCTGCAGATGCTGGCGTATCACATCGCCGTCCGGCGGGGCTGCGACGTGGATCAGCCGCGCAACTTGGCTAAGAGCGTCACTGTCGAGTAAGCGGCGGCGGTGAACTCTTACCATCACACCCTGCAGCTAGCAACGCGCGGCAAGGGTTTATACCCCTTCACGCGCGAAGTGGCCAAGTGGGTGTCTTCGACTGGCGTTCAGAGCGGACTACTCACTGTCTTCGTGCAGCACACTTCGGCCTCGTTACTTATCCAAGAGAATGCCGATCCCGATGTTGTCCTGGATATGGCCGACTTCTTCGAGCGTCTCGCGCCCGAAGACGACCCGCGCTACCGGCATACCACTGAAGGTTCCGACGACATGCCCGCACACATCCGCTCCGCGCTGACACAGACATCACTTTCGATTCCCGTGATTGACGCACGTATGGCCTTGGGCGTCTGGCAAGGCATCTACCTGTTCGAGCACCGCTCGGCATCCTATCGCCGCAGCGTGGTGCTGCAGTTGATGGCCTGAGCTACTGAACCATCCGCCGGCGCGAGCGCAAAATCGCCGGTACTTCCAGATCGTCAAACAGATTGTCGGATTCCGGAGGTGCGGCCGGAGCCATCGCCGCAGCAGCCATCGCCATCGGAGCGGGCTCTTCATGAACCGGCTCCGGCACGACAGGCTCGACAAAGGCCATCTCGACTAGTTCCGGCTCGATCTCTTCCACTTTCTCCGTCTGCGCGCTTGTCACTGCGAATACTGGGGGAGCAGGTGCGGCCACCGCTTCAACCTTCGCTGCAGGACGCTCGATCTTCGGCAGATTTTCGCGCTCGAAACCAGTGGCGATCACGGTGATCTTCACTTCATCGCCCATCGCTTCGTCGAGCACCACGCCGAAGTTGATTTGCACGTCGTCATTACCGGCGGCTTCCCGCACCAGCGTGCAAGCTTCGTTGACTTCGTGCAGCCCCAGCTTGCTGGAGCCGGTAATGTTGAGCAGCACTCCACGAGCCCCGCGCAACCCGCCGGATTCCATCAGCGGCGAGTGCAGCGCCTTTTGCGCCGCCGCGACGCAAGCGTTCTCCCCGCGCGCCGTGGCCGTGCCCATCATCGCGTAGCCCATGCCGGTCATGATGCTGCGCACGTCGGAGAAATCGCGATTCACCAATCCGGGCGTGTTGATGATGTCGCTGATCCCTTGTACCGCTTGCCGCAGGACATCGTCGGCAATGCGGAACGCATCCATGAAACTGGTCCCCTTAGGCGCCAACTCCAAAAGTTGATCGTTGGGGATGGTGATGACGGTATCCGCCACGCTAGCCAATTCTGCCAAGCCTGCCTCCGCCTGCTTCCGCCGCTTCGGCCCTTCGAATCCAAATGGCGTAGTGACGATCGCCACCGTCAGCGCGCCGAGCTCCTTCGCGAGCGAAGCCACCACTGGCGCAGCTCCGGTACCGGTGCCGCCGCCCATGCCCGCCGTAACAAACACCATGTCGGAGCCTTCCAACATGTCGATGATGCGCTCGGTGTCTTCGAGCGCCGCTTGCCGGCCTACCATAGGGTCCGAGCCCGCGCCCAATCCGTTGGTAACTTTCGAGCCAATCGTTAACTTCGACGGAACCACACAGGTTTCGAGCGCCTGCGCGTCAGTATTTAATACGCAGAACTCCACACCGGTCAAACCATGCTCCTGCATGCGCGCGACGGCGTTGGAGCCGCCTCCGCCCACGCCGAACACGCGGATTTTGGTCCGCGGTGCGGGCTCTTCTTCAATCATGAATTTCAATCCGTCGAGTGCCATTTTTGATTCCTCCTGCTTATCTCAAAACTAAACCCATCAGTCCGCTAACGTGCCGCGAAGGAGGCCGGTGCAGCTTTAACTTCGCCGAATAGAGCGCCAGCCCGGCGGAGGTGGTCCACTGCGGATTCTTCAATTCCTCCGGCCAGCCGCCGATGTCATCTTCCGTGACGATGCCGATGGCGGACTGGCAATCCAGCACCCGCTCGGCCATGTCGCACATGCCGTTCAGCAACGCGCCGCCTCCGGTGAGAATGATGCCCTCATAGAGGTGCCGCTCGATGCCGACGCGGTGCAGTTCGGAGCGCACATAGAGGAACAATTCCTCGGCGCGCGCTTCCAGGATTTCGTTGAGCTCGCTGCGGTGGGCTTCGCGCGACGGGCGGCCTTCCGGTGAGGGCACCTCAATCAGTGTCGAATCCGCGGTCATGCCGAGCAGCGCGCAGCCATACTCCTGCTTCAGGCATTCGGCGTCTTCGTACATGACTTTGAAGATTGTCGCGATGTCGCGCGTGAGATGGTCGCCCCATACCGGAACGCTGGCAGCGAGCAGCATGGAGTCGCCATCGTAAATCACCAAGTCAGTCGACTGGACGCCCATGTCCAGCACTGCAACTCCGCGCGCACGCGCCTCCGGACGCACGCAGGCGTAGGCTGCAGCCAACGGTTCGTACACAGTTTCTTCAACTGCCAAGTGCGCCAGGTGTGCGGCGGCGATCAAAGCCTGATGTTCGTGCGCCGCAGCAGTCACGATGTGAACATGCGACTCCAGGCGCGAACAAACACTTTTTTGCGGACGCCGGAATCCTCCGCGCCCGTCCAGGGTGAAATGCTGCGGCAGCACGTGCAGCAACGTGCGATCGCGTTCCAGGCGGACATCGGCAGCCATCTCGACCGCGTATTCCAGATCGCCCGAATCCAATTCATGTGGACGTCCAAATTCGTAAAGTCCGCGGCTCTGTGCTCCGCGGACTTCCATGCCGCCGATGCCGAGCGTGACGGAATCCACCGAAACTTGTGCGCCTCGCTCCGCGTCAGTGACTGCCGCGCGAATCGATTCAGCCACCGCCACCGGATCGCTCAAACGGCCCTTCATCCAACCCGCCGAGGGCGCGAGGCCATGCGCCAAATAGCGAATTCCGCCGTTCTCAATGAGACCGATGACACAACGCGTGCGGGCGCTTCCTGCGTCCAGTCCGACGGCGAGTTGGACTTTCGGATTCATGCGCCGTCTTTCTGCTGCACCACCGTAATCCGGTCTTCCATCCGCAGATCCAGCGAGTTTGCGTCCGGCATTTTCTCGTGAATTTCCGCGTAGTGATTTAAGAAATTTTGATACCGCACCGCAAAATTTTGATCGCCCAGCAGCAACGTGACCATACGGCCGTCGTACGGCTGCGTAACGTGAATGTCCTCGCGATCGGTCACGTCCACTTCGGCGATCTTATCGGCATTGGCTCCCAGCGCGAGCATAAGTTTCTGCATGCGCTGTACGCGATCGCGGCGGTTGGGCAGCGGATCGCGTCCCGATACACCCCGCAGCACCGG
>Ga0268266_10002996_pt1 | contig 17393 bp, 12 predicted proteins | sample KBSS13metaG_FD_190356 | JGI IMG/M metagenome (GOLD analysis project Ga0268266, IMG submission 190356) | Switchgrass rhizosphere microbial communities from Kellogg Biological Station, Michigan, USA - KBS S1-3 metaG (SPAdes) (version 2) | ecosystem: Host-associated > Plants > Roots > Rhizosphere...
GGCAGACGCGTGGACGGGGCGCGCACCCCGTCCGGTGCTGGGACTCGATGTGGCGTGTACGAAGATCGCCGTCGATTTCCAGAACATGCGTCGCGATCAGATCGACGACACCATTCGACGCAATCTCGAGCTGCTGCGCGAAGCGACCGCGACTGATTGCGCGTTCCTGATTTCCCTGCGTCCCGATGAGCTCGTTGTCGAGGACGTCCAGCTCGCCCGAAGTGCTTTCGCCCAGTGCCGCCCCGAAGGGCTGCGTGAGATGGCGCTTGATCAATTTCCCTGGTTGAAATCGCGACTGGATCACCTGCGTCTGTCGGAGCTGCGTGATACGAGCACGCCGCGGCGTGAGCAGACTGCAGAAGCCGGGAAATTCGCGGATCTGCAGATAGGGTCGTCGCTGCTCGTGAGTCTGCGCGTGCAAGGAAAGCCGGCCGCGATACTCGGACTCGCCCACACGATGCCTCGTGGCGCTTGGGATGTGAACCTGCAGCTTTTGATGAAGCTGATCGGGACTAGCCTCGCGACGGGCCTCGAGCGGATTCGGATCGAAGCGCGTCTGGCCAAATTGGAAGAGCGCACGAACCTGTCGCAGGCGTCAGCAAATGACGGCCTGTGGGACTTCGATGTCGAGAACAACGAGGTCTACTTTTCCCCGCGTTGGAAGGCGATGCTCGGTTACGCCGACGACGATATGCGCGGGTCGCCTGATTGGCGCAGCCTCGTTCACCCGGACGATCTCTCCCGTGTGCAGGCAGCCATCCGTGACCACGTGGCGGGCAAAACTCCGACTTTTGAAAGCACGCACCGAATGCGCCACCGCAACGGTGAGTGGCGCTGGGTGAGCAGCCGCGCAACTGCCCGAGTCGACAAACACGGCCGCCTCCTGCGCCTGGTCGGCGTCGAGCTCGATATCACCGAGCGCAAGATTTACGAGGAAGCGCTGTTCCGGGAGAAGGAGAGCGCGCAGATCACTCTGCAGTCGATCGGCGATGGGGTCATCACGACGGATGCCCATTCCACCATCGACTACATTAACCCCGTTGCCGAAGAACTGACGGGCTGGCGTCTCGAAGACGCAATGGGCCGACCCGTTGAAGAGATCTTCCGGGCCTTCCACGAAGAGACTTGTGAGCCGCTCGAGAACCCGCTGAGCGTCGCGATTCGCCGTATCCGGCCGATCAAGTCCGTCCGACCGATGCTGCTGATCCGTCGCGACGGTAATGAGCTGTACGTTGAAAGCACTGCTGCTCCCATCCGCGACGGCGCTGGTCATGTGGCCGGTGGCGTGCTCGTGTTCCATGACGTAAGTGAATCGCGAGAGCTGAATCGTCGCCTGTCGTATCACGCGAGCCATGACTTGCTGACCGGGCTGGTGAATCGACGCGAGTTCGAGAGCCGATTGGAGCGCGCGTTGAAGAGCGCGAAGGCCCGCGAGGCTTCTTACGCTCTCTGTTACCTCGACATCGACCAATTCAAGATCGTCAACGACACCTGCGGACACAGTGCCGGCGATGCGCTGTTGGGGCAGGTTGGCGCGTTGCTGAAGTCCAAAGTCCGTTGGCGCGACACGCTGTCGCGACTCGGCGGTGACGAGTTCGGGATCCTGCTGGAGAGCTGCTCGCTAGATGAAGCGATGCGGACTGCTGAAATTCTCCGCGAGGGTGTCCGCGCATTTAGATTCACGTGGGAAGACCGCGTGTTCCGTCTTGGCGCGAGCATCGGTGTAGTGCCGATTACCGCCGACAACGAGGACGTAGCGTCGATCCTTTCCGCGGCTGACAGTGCCTGCCAGGCTGCGAAAGAGGGCGGACGCAACCGCGTACATAGTTTTGCCGAGAACGATATTGAGTTGATGCGCCGGCGTCGTGAGATGCAGTGGGCTGCTCGTATCAATGCCGCTCTCGAGGAGGGTCGGTTCGAGTTGTTCCGCATGGCTATACAGCCACTGCAGCGAGTCGACCACGGTGCTCACTACGAGTTGCTGCTGCGTTTGAAAGACGAGGCGGGCCGGATCGTGGCCCCGAACGATTTCATTGCCGCGGCGGAGCGTTACGGAATTACACCTGCGATCGATCGCTGGGTGATTGAGAACGCGTTCCGTTGGTTGGTCTCTGAGGCAGATGAGCGCGAGAAGTTGAACATGTGCTCCATCAACCTCTCCGGCCAAAGCCTGGGGGACGACAAGTTCCTCCCGTTTGTGATTGATCAGTTCCACCGCAGTGGGTTGGACGCCTCGAAGATCTGCTTCGAGATCACGGAAACCGCGGCCGTTGCCAGCTTCTCGCAGGCGAACAGGTTCATCCAGGCATTGAAGGAGCTGGGTTGCAAGTTCGCGCTCGACGACTTCGGCACCGGTTTGTCCTCATTCGGGTACCTCAAACATTTCCCGGTCGACTACCTAAAGATCGACGGCAGCTTTGTGCGTGAGATTTTGCGCGATCCGATTGATCGCGAGATGGTGCGGTCGATCAACGAGATCGGGCATCTCACGGGCAAACAGACGATTGCCGAGTTTGCTGAGAATGCGGAGATCATTCAGATGCTGACCAGCCTGGGCGTGGATTACGCGCAAGGGTACGGAGTGGCACAGCCCCAGCGGGTTCTAAAATCTCAAGTGGCCTAGCGGCTGAATTCCAGCCGCATCGACAGGTCGACCGCCTTGACGTGCTTCGTGATGCCGCCGATGGAGATGTAGTCCACGCCAGTCTCCGCCACGGTCCTCACCGTCTCGAGCGTCACGCTCCCTGATGCTTCCAACTTCACCGGCCGGCCCTTGGCCTTATTGAGCGCCACGGCGGTCTTCATATCCGCCAGGCTGAATTCATCCAGCAGGATGATGTCGGGCGCGCCGCGCAGGGCCTCTTCAAATTCCGCCAGGGTTTCCACTTCCACTTCCACCTTGCGCAGACCGGCCACGCGCCGAGCTGCGGCGATTGCGGCCGATAGCGACCCGGCCGCAGCGATGTGGTTTTCCTTGATGAGCACCTGATCGAACAACCCGATCCGATGGTTCTGCGCGCCTCCACAGGCCACGGCGTACTTCTGCGCCGTCCTGAGACCCGGAATCGTCTTGCGCGTGTCGAGAATCGCGCACGCCGTTCCCGCAATGGCGTCCACGTACCGCCTCGCGGCGGTCGCCGTAGCAGACAGCAACTGCAGAAAATTGATTGCTGTCCGCTCCCCCGTCAGTACGGGCCTCGCAGACCCGGCGATCTCGAAAAGCGTTTGATCGGCCACAATACGATCCCCGTCCTGGGCGTGCCATGTGAGCCGAACGCCAGGGTCGAGCTGGCGAAAGGTCTCTACCACCCACGGTCTGCCGGCCATTACGGCGGCTTCGCGGGTGATGACTTTTCCAGTGACCTGCTGGGAGGCGGGGACGAGCTCAGCGGTGATGTCCCCTGAGCCAATGTCTTCGGTGAGGGCGGTGGCGACCTGCTGAGCCAGGTCTTGAGGCAGGGTAGGCATGCCCCCAATACTACCTCCTTAGAGATGACCAATCCTGAACTGAAGGGCCGCTCCGGGCCTCCGTCGCCGTGCACGAAGGTCTGTACACTGGACGCCCAGGGGTTTTGTGCCGGATGCTTGCGCACGGGTGCGGAAATCGGCCGCTGGTTGTCGATGAGCGCCACCGAGCAGTGGCAGTTGATTGCAGAATTGAACGCGCGTCGCGCCTTGCGCGACCGCCAGGAGTGATTGATGGACGTTGTCGAGAGAATCAAGTCGGAGCTCAGCTCCAGCCCCGTCGTGCTGTTCATGAAGGGCACGCCGGATTTCCCTCAGTGCGGGTTCTCGGCCCAGACCGTCGCTGCCCTGCGCGCCGTGGGCGCGGACTTCAAGCACATCAATATTTTCGAGGAGCCGGAGATGCGCGAGGCGCTCAAGCGGTACTCGAACTGGCCCACCTACCCGCAGCTTTATGTTAACGGGGAGCTGCTGGGCGGCTGCGATATCGCCCTCGAGATGTATCGCAACGGTGAGCTGAAGAAGGTCCTCTCCGAGGCCGGCGCCGTCGAGGCCTGAGCGATCATTGAGGCAGCGGCCCGCCGTGTCGGCCGCTGCGCCATCGGGGCCTCGCACCGATCGTCCGGCGCGGCCCCAGCAAGCGGCAGCCCACTAGGACTCTAGCGATGGGTCCTCTGCGGCCTCCGCAGCCGGTGCATTAGCACTGACCCACCCCATGGCCCGCGCGCGTCGCTGCGCATCCTGAAAGCTATCGCTCAGCCGATTGCAGATCAGGCAGAACATGTCTGCAGTCTTCTCCGCGTCGTATGACGCCGAATGCGCGCTGCTCGGATCCCACTGCAATCCCGCCACAGCAAGCGCCTTAGCCAGCACCGTTTGCCCCAATGCCGCTCCCGCGAGGGTTGCAGTGTCGAAACAGGAGAAGGGGTGGAAAGGATTGCGCTTCACGTCGGCCCGCGTGACAGCCGCATTCAAGAACCCAAGGTCAAACGCAGCGTTGTGACCAACGAGAATGGCGCGGCGGCAGTTGTAAGCGTGAATCGCGTGGCGAATCTCGCGGAACACCCGACCAAGGGCATCCTTTTCAGGCAGCGCTGGACGCAGCGGATGGAACGGATCGATACCCGTGATCGCCAACGCCGCAGGATCGAGGCGAGCGCCTTCGAATGGTTTTACGTGAAAGCTGTGTGTTGCACCGCGTTTCAACGTGCCGTCGGGCTCCATGTCGATGAGGACTGCTGCGATTTCCAGCAACGCGTCCGTAGACGAATGAAACCCACCCGTCTCAACGTCCACCACCACTGGCAGGAACCCACGGAAACGGCGTGACATGAGTGTGGCGACGTTTGGGCTCGCTTGCGAGGGCGCGCCGGCCCCAACGGTCGCCGGCGCATTCGGCGCTGACGTTACAACGACCCTTGCGGCTGTCGACAAGTTCGCTGTTGGCGTCGTTGCGTCCGGCGCATTCAGCGTCGCAGTTTCAACGGCCCGTGCATGGGTTGAGCCACTGATTGGCGCGGTGTCGGCACCGGCGGTCGCGTCTGATGTCGGTGGCGCGTCATCGTTGGCTGTTGGGCCGGCCGCAGCCGGATGCGTCGTCTCAACCACAATCGTGGTGGTCTCCACCACCAACGTGGTTTTCGCTGCGGCGCCTGTTGACTCAGCGTCGCTCATTCACACTCCCTCATTATTTCGCGACGCGCCAAAATATTTTCTCTCCGGCACGCAGCGGTACCAGTTCGTCCGAGCCAAACCGGTACGAAGCCGGCACATCCCACGATTCCTTCGTTAGGGTGACCGTGCCTTCGTTTAATGGCAAGCCATAAAACGCAGCGCCATATTCCGATGCGAACCCATTGAGCTGACGCAATGCACCGACGGCATCGAATGCTTCGGCGTACAGCTCAATTGCAGCGTGCGCGGAGTAAATTCCCGCACACCCACAGGGTGCCTCTTTTGTGTGTCGAGCGTGTGGCGCGCTGTCCGTTCCCAGGAAGAAACGAGAGTCGCCACTCGCAATGGCATCCAGTAACGCGCGCCGATCCACTTCTGTCTTCAGTACAGGTAAACAATAGTGGTGCGGACGAATCCCACCCGTAAACAGCGCATTCCGATTCATCAGCAGATGCTGCGGCGTGATGGTTGCCCCGACGCCCTTGCGCGCACCACGCACGAATTCAACGGCCTCACGCGTCGTAATGTGCTCAAACACGACGCGCAGCTTCGGATACCTGTCAATAACCGGCGCCAGCACAGCCCCGATGAATCGCGCTTCGCGATCAAACACATCGATGTCGGCGTCGGTGACCTCGCCATGAACCTGCAGCACGACGCCCAGCTCGGCCATGCGGGCCAACACTGCATCCACTTTGCGGATATCGGTGACACCCGAGTCGGAATTGGTCGTGGCACCCGCCGGATAAAGCTTGAAACCGTAGATGGCGCCGCTCGCCTGAGCCTTGTCCACTTCGGCGGGGTCGGTACGGTCAGTCAGGTACAACGTCATCAGCGGCTCGAACTTCGAGCCGGAGGGCAGTGCCTCGATGATCCGCTGCTTGTAGGCCAGCGCCTGCGCCGTCGTAGTGACCGGCGGCTTCAAATTAGGCATGACGATCGCGCGCGCAAACTGCGCCGCCGTATGCGGTACCACCGCGCGCAGTGCATCGCCATCGCGCAAATGTAAATGCCAGTCGTCAGGACGGCGAATGGTCAGCGACGTCACTTCCGGCGTCCTACAACACCTAGGATGTCATGCTTCAAAATCAACTCCAGCGCATACCGTACCCCGAACCCCGTTACTTCGGTGTTAATGTGTGCGAGGCCACCTGTTCGGGTCGAGGCGGCCAGATCCACGTGCGCCCAGGGAGTCTTCTCGGGTACAAACCGGCTGAGAAAGCGTGTGGCCAGGATGTGGTCACCCTTGCTGTCGACACTACATTGCGCCACGTCGGCCACTTTGCTTTCGATATCGGAGTCGAAATCCGAGTCGAAAGGGAAGTTCCAGACGCGCTCGCCGCTGGTCCGGCCGGCTTCGACGAGCACCGGCGCGAGTGTCTCCTGATTGGTCAATACCCCGCTCATCCGCTCAGTCAGCGAATAGACGGCGGCTCCCGTGAGGGTGGCGAAATCGATCATGAACCGCGGCTCAGTCCTTGCCGCCAGAGCGAGCGTGTCGGCCAACACCATCCGACCTTCAGCATCGGTGTGTATCACCTGGATCGTGACACCGTTGGAGGCCGTTATGACTTCCTGCGGTCGGTAGGCCGTAGGTCCAATCTGGTTCTCCGTGATCGCGAGCCAGGCATCCACTGAAATCGGAGCATTCAACTCGACGAGCGCGAGCAGGGTGGCCAACGCAACAGCGCTGCCTGACATGTCGGTGTGCATGTCGAGCATCGAACGGTGCGGCTTCACGTTGACACCGCCGGTATCAAACAGAATGCCTTTGCCGACGAGGGCAATGTCCGGAGATCGCGCCTTGTTGCCTTTCGGCCGGTAGGTCAGATGAGCAATGCCGGCTTCGCGATTCGCGTTGGCGGCCGACACCGCGAGGAAGGCATTGGCGCCCAACTTCTGCAGCGCCGACTCGTCGTACCACTCGAATCCCAGTTTGTGGCTCCGCGCAAGCTTCGCAACGGTCTCGTGATACCCGCGCGAATCGAGTTTGTTCGGGGGCAGGGCGGTCAGCCAGCGGACGAGGTTGGTTCCCCGGGCCGAGGCGATGCCATACGGAATGTCAACTTTCCCCTGGCCAATCAAATCAGGGCCCACCAAAAGAAGGCGCTCGATCCCGACCTCGGCGTCTGATTTTGACCGGAAGGCCGGCATCTGAAATGCACTCGCCAGTCCCGCGGCCAGCAGCGCCTCTGCATCTTGGGGGGCGTCGCTCAATGCCATCAACCCCACTATTCGAGGGTTGCGTGCGGCGGCCTCCTTAAACATGCGTCCAGCGAGCGATAGCCTCTCGAAAGTGCTGGCCTTCGCCCCTATGTATCCGAGAACGGCAGTTGTCTGCCGCTTATTGGTGAGGACGGTGGTACGTACGGTGCCTGCACGTGGCTTTGAACGTGCGTTCAGCTCCTGCCAGCGCTCGCTGTCCGGGAGCTGCTCGAGGACAGAGCTAGTTGGCTCGTCCGAGACAATTACGAGGAGCGCGTCCATTTCCGCAGGGTCGGCTGTGGACGTCTGTTCGACCTTCGGAATTTTGGAGGCTGGAAGCAGAGAGGACGGCTCTGGGCGGCCTGTATGCCCGCCTGTGCGGCGCTTTGAACGCCCCTTCGAACTAGCTGTGCTCGCGCTCACATTCATGAACCCCAGACTGAACCTTGCTTGACCATCGCGAGTGAAAACCGGATCATTGCGCCGCTTGTGTAGGCGCGAATTTCTCTCGCATTACGTACGTTGCTGCTGGCGCATCTTAATCTATTTCCCGGGAATCAAGCCCGCGACAACTTCCGAGGCCTCCCCTCATTTGTCGCGCGAAGCAGCGCAGTAGGCTATCCGCATGACTGACATTCCAAAGCTGGACGATCTCGACCCCGTTGAAACTCAGGAGTGGCTCGAGTCCATTGACTCGTTGCTGAAGACGCACGGTGCTGAACGTGCACACTTCATCCTGGAACGGCTCATTGACTACACGCGACGCAGCGGCGCATACCTGCCGTTTAAGCCGAATACCGCGTACGTCAACAGCATTCCCACCGGACGCGAACCGGAATATCCGGGCAACCGCGCCCTCGAACGTCGCCTCGAAGCGTATTTCCGCTGGAACGCGATGGCGATGGTGGTACAGGCAAATCGGCAGTCCTCCGAGTACGGCGGCCACTTGTCGAGCTATGCCTCATCCGCGACTTTGTATGAAGTGGGTTTCAACCACTTCTGGCGTGCACAGTCGGACAAGCATCCCGGTGACATGGTCTTCATGCAGGGCCATTCCTCCCCGGGTATTTATGCTCGTGCGTACCTCGAAGGTCGTTTGACCGAGGATCAGCTGCGGCATTTCCGCCAGGAAGCGGTGGCGCCGGGCGTGGGACTTTCATCGTATCCGCATCCGTGGCTGATGCCGGATTTCTGGCAGTTCCCCACCGTGTCCATGGGACTCGGCCCGATGATGGCCATTTTCCAGGCGCGCTTCGTTCGCTACCTGGAGCATCGCGGCCTGGCCAAGCCTTCCGATCGGAAGGTGTGGGCGTTCCTCGGTGACGGTGAGATGGACGAGCCCGAGTCGATGGGCGCGCTCACCATGCCGGTGCGCGAAGGCCTCGACAACCTGGTGTTCGTGATCAACTGCAACCTGCAGCGTCTCGATGGACCGGTGCGCGGCAACGGCAAGATCATTCAGGAGCTCGAGGCTGCCTTCCTCGGCGCCGGTTGGAACGTCATCAAGGTGTTGTGGGGCTCGCGTTGGGATCCGCTGTTGGCGCGCGATACCAAGGGCCTGCTCCGACGCGTGATGGAAGAGTGTGTCGACGGTGAGTACCAGAACTTCAAGGCGAAGGGCGGTGCGTATACCCGCGAGCATTTCTTCGGCAAGTATCCCGAGCTGAAGGCGATGGTCGCCAACATGTCAGATGAGGAAATCTGGCGTTTGAACCGCGGCGGCCACGATCCTCGCAAGGTGTATGCGGCGTATCAGGCGGCGTCCCTGCACAAGGGACAGCCGACGGTCATTCTCGCGAAGACCGTGAAGGGCTTCGGCCTCGGCAAGGGCGGTGAAGGCCAGATGATCGCCCACCAGCAGAAGAAGCTGTCGGAAGACGATCTGCGTGCGTTCCGGGATCGATTCAACATTCCGGTTACGGACGATGAGATTGCGCGGCTGCCCTTCAAGAAGCCGGATGAGAGTTCGGACGAGATGAAGTACCTGCGCGAGCGCCGGACTTTCCTGGGCGGCTCGCTGCCGGCCCGGCGTAAAGAGGCGCCGCCGCTGCAGATCCCGCCGTTGGAGACCTTCAGCGCCCTGTTGGAAGGCACCGGCGATCGCGAGATCTCGACCACCATGGCGTTCGTCAGAATGCTGACAGCGCTGTTGAAGGACAAGAACATCGGCAAGAACATTGTGCCGATTGTCCCTGACGAGGCGCGCACCTTCGGTATGGAGGGCTTGTTTCGTCAGATCGGTATCTATTCGTCGGTCGGCCAGCTCTACACGCCGCAGGATGCGGAAACCCTCATGTCCTATCGCGAGGACAAGAAGGGTCAGATGATCGAGGAAGGTATCAACGAGGCAGGCTCGTTGTGCTCGTGGATTGCCGCCGGTACGGCGTACAGCAATCACGGCGTCAACATGGTGCCGTTCTACATCTTCTATTCGATGTTTGGATTCCAGCGGGTAGGCGATTTCATCTGGGCGGCTGGTGATATCCAGGCGCGCGGATTCCTGCTCGGTGCGACGGCGGGTCGTACGACTTTGGCCGGTGAAGGTCTGCAGCACCAGGACGGACACAGTCAGGTTCTGGCCTCGACCGTACCGAATTGCGTGACCTACGACCCGACCTACGCTTACGAGCTCGCCGTGATCATTCATGACGGCATGCGCCGCATGTTCGTGAATCAGGAAAACGTCTTCTATTACCTCACGGTCATGAACGAGAACTACGCCCAGCCTGCCATGCCGAAGGGCGTGGAAGAGGGGATTCTCAAGGGCGCCTACCTGTTGCAGAAGGGTGATGCGGGCAAGTTGCGCGCCACGTTGTTGGGATCGGGCACGATCCTGCGCGAGGTGCAGGCGGCCGCGGAGATTCTGAAGAAGGATTACAACGTGTCCGCCGATGTGTACTCGGTGACCAGCTTCAACGAGCTGCGTCGCGAGGCGCTCGAGGTGGAGCGTTGGAACATGTTGCATCCGGGCGAGCCTGCGCGCGCGCCCTATGTGCAGGCGTTGTTCAAGGATCGCGACGGGCCGGTGATTGCGGCGACGGACTACATGCGCGTGGTGCCGGATCAGATCCGGCAGTGGGTGAGTGGCCGGTACGTTGCTTTGGGCACCGACGGCTATGGCCGATCCGACTCGCGGGCGGCGTTGCGTAAGCACTTCGAGGTTGATCGCAACTACATCACCGTCGCGGCCCTGAAGTCCCTTGCTGATGACGGCAAGATTGATAAAAAAGTCGTGATCGAAGCCATGCAAAAGCTGGGCGTTGATCCGTCTAAGCCCGTCCCCTGGAAAATCTGAAGGCTACTGCCATGAATGCGGCTGCAGGCATCGTCGAAGTACGCGTGCCCGATATGGGCAACTTCAAAGACGTCGCCATTATTGATGTGCTCGTCAAACCGGGTGAGAAGATCGAGCCGGAAGCCTCGCTCGTCACTCTCGAAACCGAGAAGGCCACCATGGATGTGCCGTCTACCGTGGGAGGAATCGTGGATAAGGTCCACGTCTACACGGGTGGGACGGTTTCGCCTGGGGATTTGATCGTCACCGTCCGCTCGGAGGGCTCCTCCGATGCGACCGCCAAGGGTGATGCTGCCTCCGGCGCCGGGAAATCGAGCGCGGGCGGCTCTGCTGGCCAAGGCGGCGGCGCGTCCGGCGTTTCGGGCGGCTCCGATGGTAGTGGCAGCGCCGGCAGCGTAAAGGCTGCTGACACAGCTTCCGCTGCGTCGCCGGCGTCCACTTCGTCGAAGCCATCATCTGCGCAGGCTGCGTCTGAAAAGGCGGCACCTGCGTCCAAGCAAGCCGCTCCCCAAGCTGCAAAGAGCGAGCCGGCCCCGCAAGGCTCTGGCACCGCCACCCGCGATACGGTGGCCGACCAAGGCAGCGCCGCTTCGCCGGCCATCGCCGGTGGCAACGGCCTCCCGCCGATCAATGAGCCTGGGTTCTCGCGCGCCCACGCCGGTCCGTCCGTACGCAAGTTTGCTCGCGAACTGGGCGTCGATCTGACTCAGGTGAAGGGTGGTGGATTCAAGGGACGTGTCACGCACGACGACGTGAAGGCGTTCGTTAAGAACTTCCTCGCGAAGGGCGCCCCCGCCAAGGGTGGCGTATCCGCTCCCGGCGGCGGCGCATTGCCTGCGATTCCCGCTGTCGACTTCAGCCAGTTCGGCGAAATCGAAACCAAGCCGCTGTCGCGGATCCAAAAGATCTCCGGCCCTCGCTTGCACGCAAGCTGGGTCAACATCCCGCATGTCACGCAATTCGACGAAGCGGACATCACCGACCTCGAAGACCTGCGCGGCAAGCTCAAACAGAAAGCGCAGGAAGCAGGCCTCAAGCTCACTCCGCTGGCTTTCATCATCCGCGCGTGCGTAAGAGCACTGCAGGAGTTCCCGCTCTTCAACTCCTCGCTGGACTCAACAGGCACCAGCCTGGTGTTGAAGAAGTACATCAACGTTGGTTTCGCGGCTGATACGCCGAACGGCCTCGTTGTGCCCGTAGTGAAGGACGCCAATCGCAAGGACATTTACGAGATTGCCCGCGTGCTGGGCGATTTGTCCGAGAAGGCGCGCAACGGGAAGTTGCCTGCTACTGACATGCAGGGTGGCACTTTCACGATTTCGAGCCTCGGTGGCATCGGTGGAACTGCGTTCACGCCCATTATCAATGCGCCTGAAGTGGCGATCCTCGGGGTGTCACGCTCTGCCATGAAGCCAGTGTTCAGTGAAGGTACGTTTGTTCCGCGGCTGATATTGCCGCTGTCGTTGTCTTACGATCATCGCGTCATCGATGGAGCGTCCGCGGCGCGATTCACAACATTCCTGGCGCAGACGCTCGCAGATGCGCGCGGTCTCGCGGAGGCCGTGCCGTGAGTCGAGTAGATTTGGTTGTTCCGGATATCGGTAATTTCGAAGATATCCTCGTCGTCGATGTGATGGTGAAGAAGGGCGACACCGTCGAGGTGGACGCTCCGCTCGTTACGCTCGAGACCGATAAGGCGTCAATGGACGTGCCTGCTACCACAGCAGGCACCGTCACCGAGGTGCTCCTCAAATCTGGCGACAAGGTGTCCAAAGGCACCGTGATCGCCCGCGTCGAAACCGACGGTGCTGGCAAGGCTGCGCCTTCCTCCTCCGACGACGGTGAAATCAGCGCTGCTTTCGACGCTGACGAGCTGGAAAAGACGGTTACGCAACCTGTGCTGACTCAGGCGCAGGCAAATGCCGGGAAGGCCAAACAGGGCGCAGGCGCCGCGGTTGGTTCCGCAAGCGGTGGTGCCGGTGGTGGCTCGGCCATTGGCGCCGGTGGGGGCTCAGCTGGTGGCGCCGGTGGGGGCTCGTCCGGTGGCGCCGGTGGTGGCTCGGCTGGTGGTGCAGGCGGCAGGGCGGCTGGGGGTGCGGGCGCATCCGCGGCCAGCGGCGCGAGCACTGGTGCTGGCAGCGGCGCCGCGGGTAGCACGGCTGACGGCGCGTCAGGGTCCAACGGCGGCATGGACGCGCGCAACGAGGGTCCGGGCGACACCGTTCGTATGCCGGCCCCCGATCTCTCCCGCTTCAACCGTGCCGAGGTGGAATTCAACCGCTCGACGCAACTGCTGGTGTTGGGTTCAGGCCCAGGCGGCTACACGGCTGCGTTCCGCGCTGCGGATCTTGGCTTGAAGGTCACGTTGGTTGAGCGCTGGTCATCGCTGGGCGGTGTCTGCTTGAACGTGGGTTGCATTCCGTCCAAGACGCTATTGCATGCGGCAAAGGTGATCGAAGACGCCGAGTCGATGGGCGCCCACGGCATCTCCTTCGGCAAACCTTCCATCGACCTCGAAAAGCTGCGCGGATTCAAGAACAACGTCGTCAACAAACTGACAGGCGGTCTGCGTGTGCTCGCGAAGCAGCGCAAGGTCGAAGTCGTTCAAGGTGTGGGCCGCTTCGTCAGCCCCAACGTCATCGAAGTGATGGGCAGCAGTGGATCCGAACGCATCCACTTCGACTTCTGCATCATCGCTGCCGGCTCCGAGGCGATCAAACTCCCGGGCCTGCCTTCCGACAAGCGCGTGATGGATTCAACGGACGCTCTCGAGCTTCCGGAATTCTCCGGTGGATTGCTGGTAGTTGGCGGCGGCATCATCGGCCTCGAGATGGCCTGTGTTTACGACGGCCTCGGAAGCCGCGTCTCTGTGGTCGAGCTGACTCCGGGCCTGATGCCCGGCACTGACCCAGATCTGGTGCGCCCGCTGGAAAAGCGTATCAAGGGTCGCTACGAAGCTATCCTCACCGGCACGAAGGTTACCAAGGTTGAGCCCTTGCTCGAAGGGCTGCGCGTGACGTTTGAGGGCGAGAAAGCACCTGCGCCCCAGGTGTATGACCGCATTCTGGTTGCAGTAGGGCGTGTGCCCAATGGTAAGAACATCGGCGCAGAAAACGCCGGTGTTACGGTCACCGATCGCGGGTTTATCCCCGTCGACAAACAGATGCGTACCAACGTCCCGCACATCTTCGCCATCGGCGATATCGCGGGTCCCCCGATGCTCGCGCACAAGGCGATGCATGAGGCGAAGGTTGCCGCTGAAGTGGCGGCTGGTCACAAGAGCGCGTTCGACGCGCGTGTCATCCCGTCAGTTGCCTACACGGATCCCGAGATCGCGTGGGTGGGTTTGACGGAGACGGAAGCGAAGGCCAAGAACATTCCCTACAAGAAGGGACAGTTCCCGTGGGTGGCCAATGGCCGGTCGCTCTCATTGGGACGAGAGGATGGTTTCACCAAGCTGTTGTTTGACCCCGAGACGCACCGCGTCCTCGGCGGTGGCATCGTCGGCACCAACGCCGGCGATCTGATCAGCGAGGTGGCGTTGGCCATCGAAACCGGCTGTGACGCAGCCGACATCGGCCTGACCGTCCATCCGCACCCGACGCTGTCAGAAACAGTCGCCGGCGCCGCCGACGCTTTCGAAGGCACGCTGACCGACCTCTTCATCCCGAAACGCTAACGCCTTTTGCCGGCGTTCCCGCGCGGAACGCTGGCCTCAACCCAACCGCGGTATGAGGCGCCCTTAACCGGCGCAAACCTGTCAGCTTGGCGCCGCGCCGGCTGTTGGCCGGGCGTGGCGTCAGCCGTTAGCTTGCCGCATCGATTGCCTCAGGTGCCGGCGGTTAATGTTGCGCCAGCGATTGGCGCTGCGCCGGCTGATGGCGCAGGTCGCAGCTGCTTAGCGGGCGGCGACGGGCTGCTGTTTGGGGCCGGCGATGCTGTGGACCTTGGCAGCGCGGGCGTTGGCGCTGGCCTTCGACTCTTTATCCACGAGGTACTTGGCGACCTCAATCATCTGCGGCATCCCGCCAGCCGATTGGCCGGTGATGCGGTACTTCCCGTTGATCACCAGGCTAGGCGTGCCATCAATGTGCGCCGCAGTCACCAGTGAATCATCCCGGCGCATCGCCGTGTCGACAGCGAACGACTTCGACGTATCTAAGAACTTCTGAACGGGAACACCGCTGATGTGGTTGTAGTACTTGGCTACATCTTCAATCGACGGCAGTGGGTTCTTGATCCGATTGGTCTTCGGATCCGACACGGCTAGCTCGCCCGTCTTCCAGACGGCGTCAAACACCTGATCGTGCGTCTTGTCGAGAATCCCCAGGATCTGCGCCGCGCACGTGGCGCGTTGAAACGTTGGCCAATCTTCGGCTGGGTTGAACGACGCGGGGATGTACACCATTTGCGCGTTCGCAGGCAGGGACGCCTTCAACTGCCGGACGAACGGGTTGAACTGATAGCAGAAGGGACAGGCGTAAGAGAAAAACTCAGCCACTTCGATTTTCCCGGCGGGCACGCTCGTGGGCTGTGCCGGGGAGACGAGGAAGTAGTTCACCCCTTCGGTGTAGGTGGCTGCGTGGGTGATGGAGGTCAAAGCCAACGCCACCAGGGACGTCAGGGCGGCTATGCGTTTTCTCATGGTGCGAGCTCTCCCAAGGTTGCCCTGTAGACAAGGCTATAGCCCCCGGAGTTTCTCCAGGTACGCTAATTCATCTGGCGTGCGGCCGTTACGCTGCGCTTCCCACAGGGTCTCGGCAAGTGGTTCGAGCATTGCGTGCTCCGCGGCGTGGGCGTCGCCCATGCGCTTCGACAGAGTCTCGTGAATGGCGGTGATGCCCGCGGGGCGGTTGGTGGCGACCTGCTCGCGGATGGCTAGGTGTAAGCCCATGTGCAGAAAGGGATTCTGCTGGCCGCCCTCAGGCGTGAATTCCGCAGTGAGCGCGTCGTCGCCGGATTCGAGCCAGGGGACATATTCGGGGTGCTCAGCAATGACCGTCGCCACCTGAGCCTCCAGCGGTTCCAGTGGTTGGCGGTTGGTGTACTTCTTCCACGTGTCCAGATACATCCGGCGCAACTGGTCACGGTTTTGTCCGGCAAACATCGCCATGTCAGATCAGCTTTCCCACCGGCCGCGGCTTGCGCTTACGCACGGCTTTGGCCGTTTTCTTTTTGGCAATTTCACGTCGGGAGCGGGGTTCGCCTTCGCCGGGCACTCGAGTTTCGGTGTGGGGGCGGGGGCCAACTTTGCGGACCACGGGGGCGTCGGATTTTTCGAGCTTCTTGGCCGGCGTTTTGTCGGGGTACTCGCAGAGGTCGGCGATGATGCACTTCGGACACGCGGGAAGGCGTGCAACGCAGACGTAGCGTCCATGGAGCAGCAGCCAATGGTGCGCGTCTTTGATGTATTCCTTGGGCGTCGTCGCGACGAGGCCGTCTTCGACTTCACGAGGCGTCTTCCCCGGCGCCAAGCCGGTTCGGTTGGCGACACGGAAGATGTGCGTGTCGACGGCAATCTCATTCTGTCCGAACACCATGTTGAGAATGATGCTCGCCGTTTTGCGGCCCACGCCGGGCAGGGCCTCGAGGTTCTCCCGGGTGTTGGGGACCTCACCACCGTGCTTGTCGACGATCTGTTGCGCCAGCCCAATGAGGTTCTGGGCCTTCGTGTTGTAGAGACCAACCGTCTTGATGTACGGTTTTACGCCCTCAACACCCAGCTTAACAATCGCCGCGGGCGTGTTGGCAACGGGGAAAAGCTTGCGGGTTGCGGCGTTGACGCTTTTGTCAGTCGTATGAGCCGACAGCATCACTGCCACGAGCAGCTCAAAAGGCGAGTCGTTGAGCAGCTCTGTGGTCGGATGCGGGTTGGCTTCCTGCAGCCTGCGGAAAATCGCTCGTCGACGTACGGGGGTCACGATGTCTTCTCCGGGGCGGCAGCGGGCGAAGCGGTCCGTGCCGTCAGCTTGCGGGCCGCAAGCAGTGCCGCCTGCTCATGAGCACGCCGAGTCAGCCGGGCTTGGTGCGCGTAGTAACGGTCGCGATTCATGTCAGGAGTCGGCTCACGTGAGTCGCTGTCCCGCGGTGCCATCGTGATGCAGTCAACCGGGCACGGCGCAACGCACAGCTCACAGCCAGTGCACAGCGCTGTGACAACCGTATGCGTCTGCTTGCGAGCGCCAATGATGGCGTCAACAGGGCACGGCGGCAGACATTTGATACACCCTATGCAGCGGGTTTCGTCGATGACGGCAACCAACGCTGGCGCCTCGACGCCATTGTCAGGATTGAGGGGCAGCCGTGGGCGGTGTAGAAGATCGGCCAGCGCGGCGATGGTGGCCGCGCCACCAGGGGGACACTGGTTGATAGGCGCCTCGTCACGAGCGATCGCCTCAGAGTAGGGCCGACACCCGTCGTACCCGCAGCGCGTGCATTGCGTCTGCGGCAGAAGGGCGTCAATTTGCTCGGCAAGGGTCATAGTTATCCGATCACGACAGTGCGCAATGCCGCGCGTCCAACGTCGCGGCGATCGCCAACGCTGGGCTCAACTGATCCGCATCCCGGGCTCGGCACCACTATCCGGCGACAACAGGTATAGACCCGGCTGCTCGCCGCTGGCTGCCAACACCATGCCCTGCGACACGCCAAACTTCATCTTGCGGGGTGCGAGATTGGCGACCACCACCGTCAACCGGCCAACGAGCTTGGAGGGGTCATAAGCCGATTTGATGCCGGCAAACACCGTCCGGGT
>Ga0268266_10002997_pt1 | contig 17388 bp, 12 predicted proteins | sample KBSS13metaG_FD_190356 | JGI IMG/M metagenome (GOLD analysis project Ga0268266, IMG submission 190356) | Switchgrass rhizosphere microbial communities from Kellogg Biological Station, Michigan, USA - KBS S1-3 metaG (SPAdes) (version 2) | ecosystem: Host-associated > Plants > Roots > Rhizosphere...
CGTTCTTCTACAACGAGTCAGGTTACACACAAAGAAGACTGCGCCAGTGGCTTATTACGTCGAGATCGATTCCGCTCTCCCCGCGCAGCGAATTGCGCAGGCCACCCTGGCAGCTATTTATTTCGGAACCAGTCTTCTGATCCCGTTGACCCCCTTCATTTTGTGGCTGATGTCTGCCGTGAATCATTCACACGGTGCGCATCACGGAGGGTTTCACTAGGGTGCATCGACTACTTGAAGATTAGGGGTTTCCTGATTGACTGGAGAAGCGGCATGAAGGTTCGTATATCGTATTCCGTCATTCTGTTTGCAGTGCTCGTGCTGACTGCAGGAATCGGAAATTCCCAAGACATCACAGGACGCTGGCAAGGCACAGTCAATGTCCCGAAACCCCTTCGTGTTGTCCTCGATATCGAGAAGGGCGATGCGGGTGTTTTGAAGGGCGTCGCTTACAGCATCGATCAGTCTCCCTCACCCGCTTCGATGAGCACCCTCTCCTTCGCCGGCTCGACATTGAAGTTTACCGTCGATGCGTACCGGGCCTCTTATGAAGGCACACTGAGCGCGGATGGCAAGACGATTACCGGAAGTATGACGCAGGGTCAGACCAAACCGCTGAACTTCGAGCGCGCAACCAAAGAGACGGCGTGGGTAATCGACCCATCGCCTCATAAAGCGCAATTCATCGCGGTGGAGAAGGACATCAAGCTGGAGGTGCTGGATTGGGGAGGCACAGGCAGACCGTTGGTACTGCTGACCGGCCTCGGGAATAATGCGCATGTCTTCGACAAGTTTGCGCCGAAGCTGACCGGCAAATATCACGTCTATGGCATTACGCGCCGCGGCTTTGGATTTTCGAGTTCGCCTTCGCCCCAGACAGCAAGTTATGCGACAGATCGCCTTGGTGAGGATGTGCTTGCGGTTATCGATGCACTTCATCTGGAGAAGCCCGTGCTAGCGGGCCATTCGATTGCAGGTGAGGAACTCAGCTACATCGGGACACGGCATCCGGAGAGAGTGGCGGGGTTGATCTATCTTGATGCCGGCTATCCTTACGCACTCTACGACGAGGCTAATGGAGCTCTGGTGGTCGATGTTAAGGATCTACGCGAGCAGCTGGGAAAGATGACTCCCGGACTATTGCCCGATGAACAAAAAAAGTTACTGGATGAGTTGCATACCAGTCTCGACCGGGTGACGAAGGAGGTGGCTTACGAGCAGGAAGAATTGAAGGATATGCCGCCTCCACCTGCCGGATCGGGACAGAGGATGCCGCCTATCGGAAAGGCGATCGTCAGCGGGACCATGAAATTCACGACGATGAAGGTGCCTGTGTTGGCCATCTTTGCTAACCCGAAAGATATCGGCAATATGATGAAGGACAATCCCAAGGCGCGCGCAGAATTCATCGCCTCCAATACCCGGAGCACGGAGCAGCAGGCGGTGGCCTTTGAAAGGCAAATTCCCGGCTCGCGCGTGCTGAGAATCCCCAATGCCAATCATTACGTCTTTATCTCAAATGAAGCCGATGTGTTGCGGGAGATGAATGCATTTATAGCCGATCTTCCCGGTACCCCGACATCGGGCAACGACACCGCATCCCATTGATATCTGTAACGAATACGGTATCCTCCCACAACTTCAAAACAATCCAAGGAGCAAAGACGTTACAATCGGTCGCAACGCTTGGGAGGACGATGAACACGCGTTGCGGGAGTGGGTTCCTGAAAAAACGGGGCTTGAATTTAGCGTTGACGCTGGGCCTGAGCCTTGCCTGTCCTGAGGTAGTTCTGAGCCAGCCTGTAGCAGCCTGCTCCAAGCTGATCTCATTGCGTCTCAACGACACAACGATCGAATCGGCCGCCGTAATCGATACCGGGACCTTCAATCCGCCAGGCTCAGCGTATCCCATTCGAAAGCTTCCCCCCTTCTGCCGCGTAATCGGAGAGATAAAACCCAGCGTGCGATTTGAGGTGTGGCTGCCGCTGGATCAATGGAGTGGACGCTTTGAGGTTGTAGGCAATGGCGGCATGGCCGGGACAATCAGCTACAGCGCGATGGGTGGCGCTTTGAGGCGCGGTAACGCGACGGCAAGTACCAATACCGGTCATATGACTCAGCCCAGTGGCGGATTCGACGCGAGCTGGGCTCTGAACAGGCCGGACCTGATTGAGGACTTCGGACATCGCTCAATTCATGTAACAACGATGTACGGCAAGCAGTTGGTTCGTGAGTTCTACAGTAAAGCGGCGGATCACTCCTACTATGTAGGCTGCTCCAAGGGAGGCGGACAGGGCTTGATGGAGGCACAGCGCTATCCCAACGACTTCGATGGAATCGTTGCGGGAGACCCGGCTTACAACTGGACCCGGCTCTACACCGGAGCCCACCTGTACTACGCGGCGAGCACGCTCAAGGATTCCGAGAGCTACATCCAGCCGGCAAAGATCAAGATTCTTGCGGATGCGGTAAACCGCGCCTGTGACGCCAAGGACGGTTTCGCAGATGGAGTGCTGGATGATCCCCTTGCGTGCCACTTCGACCCTCAGGTGCTGGCGTGCAAAGAAGGCGAAGACACGGGAACCTGCTTCACTCCGAAACAGATCAAAGCCGTAAAAGATATATGGGGCGGAGCGAAAGACGATCATGGCAAGTTGATCTTCCCCGGCCTGGTTCCCGGGGGCGAAGCTGGTGCAGGAGGATGGCAAAGCTGGGTTACAGGGTCGGAACCCTATCGCGCGACGCATTGGAGAGCGGCTGACGGCTTCTTCCGTTTCATGGTGATGGGCGATCCAAACTACGATGCCATGACCTTCGATTACGACCGCGACAAGGGCACACTCGACCGGCTGGCGCCTATGCTCGATGCCGTGGACCCCAATCTTCGTCCCTTTGAACGCCGTGGATCGAAGCTGATTCTCTATCACGGTTGGAGCGATCCCGACATCTCCCCCTTGAATACAATCCGTTACTACAAAGCGATGGAGCAGGCGACGGGTCCGACAACAAGCAACTTTGCCCGGCTGTTTCTTGTACCCGGAATGCAGCATTGCGGCGGGGGTCCGGGCACCGACAGCTTCGATGCCGTCTCAGCGGTCGAACGCTGGGTAGAAAAGGGCGTAGCCCCAGCACAGATCGTTGCCTCGCATTCAACGCATGGCGTCGTCGATCGCACGCGTCCGCTTTGTCCCTATCCGCAGATGGCGACGTTCTCAGGAAAAGGAAATGCAAGCGACGCAGCGAGCTTTACGTGCCGTGTGCCGCAGAATCGTCAGACAGATTAGAAGCTACTGACGCAACTCCACCTCGGTCGCTCCCTGACCGCCCTGATTTTGCGGCGGTTCCGTGACGCTGGCGACGTGCGGGTGGCTGCGCAGAAAATCTCGCAACGTGCGCCGCAGGATTCCCATACCAGTGCCATGAACAATGCGAATGCGAGGAAGCCCTGCGAGAAAAGCACGATCGACGAAACGCGCCACCTCGTCATGCGCTTCATCCGCGGTGCGACCAATGACGTTAATCTCCGAGCTCATGTAGTCCGGATCTTCACTGGTTGAAACGGTCACGCCACCACGCCGTCTCGCGGCTTCAAGCGGAGTCACGACTCTTCCCTTCTCGACTCCGGCGATATCGTCCAGGGAAACCTTCATCTTCATCGAACCCATCGAGACCTCAAAGGTCTTTGCATCAATCGCTCGGTCCACACGCGCCTGACGACCCAGCGATTTCAGCGTCACCATATCGCCTACGTTGGGCGTCAGGAAGTCTGCAGGAGGAGGTGCGATGGTGGTGGTTCCGGATCCGGTGGCGCGGTTGGTCGCAACGTGCTCAGCGATGGTCGATTGGAACTCTGAGGAGAACTCGCGGCGCGCGCGTGCCAGTGCCAAGGCGGAGTCGCGTTGGATCCGTTTGGCTGCGGCTTTATCTCCAATCCCTTTGACTGACTCGCGGAGTTGGGCGGCGAAGTTATCGAGCAGAGCGCTTAGCTTGGCCTCCAGCTCGCGAACACGCGCCCTCTGCTCAGCACGGCCTTCGAGATCGAGTTGCATCTTCGCACGTGCCAACTCCTGTTCGCGTTGTTGCAGCACCTCCCGCTCGGTCGCCGCGGCGGTAAGTTGATCGTGCAATTGATCGAGGAACGCGGCGATATCGGCTGTCTGGGTCGTAAGCTGCGAGCGAGCGGCCGCGATAATTGCCGGGTCCAGCCCCAGCCGGGCCGCGATGTTCAAGCCTGCCGAAGCCCCTGGCACACCCATCCGCAGCTGATATGTCGGTGTGAGGGTCTCCTGATCGAAACCTACCGCGGCATTCAGAACCCCATTGTTGTTCGCGGCATAGACCTTCAACGAAGTGAGGTGAGTTGTAATGCAGCACCATGCCTGCAGGCGAAGGAAGTGCTCCGCGACGGCCACCGCAAGAGCCGCTCCCTCTTCCGGATCGGTAGCGGACCCCAGTTCGTCAAGAAGCACTAGCGAGGAAGACGTAGCCTCACGGGAGATGCGATCGAGGTTGACGACGTGCGCTGAAAAGCTCGAAAGATTACGCTCAATCGATTGTGCGTCGCCGATATCCGCATAGATGCCGGTGAAGATGGGCAATCGCGCCTCAAGCGCTGGAACGGGTATACCCGCCTGCGCCATCAGGGCGAGCAATCCAATGGTCTTCAGCGATACCGTCTTACCGCCGGTGTTAGGTCCACTGATGATTAGCTGCCGCGTGTCGCTGGCAAGCCCGATTGTAAGTGGCACGGGTGAAGCAGCGGCCTTATTCTCTCCGCGAGCTTCGTGGATCATGCGCAGTTGGAGTAAGGGGTGTCTTGCGGCTGTGAGCGAGAGCAGAGAGTCAGATAAAGCAGTGAACACCGGCCGCACACAGTCCAGCTCCACCGCAAAACGGGCGCGTGCTGTATGAGCCTCAATCTCAGCAAGAATAGCCGCTCCTATCGTGATCGCAGGCCCATCTGCTGCTAGTGCGCGAGTCATCGCGACAAGGATCCGATGAACCTCTGACTGTTCTTCATCGAGTAGCCGCACTAACTCGTTATTCTGCTCGATCGTCTCGAGCGGCTCCACAAAAACCGTCTGTCCCGAAGACGAAGAACCGTGCACCACACCTGGGACTTTGCGTTTGAACTCTGAGCGCACAGGGATAACAAAACGGTCTCCGCGAATTGTGATGAGCTCGTCGCGCGTACTGCCGTCTTCGCTCAAGCGACGAAGCGAACGTCTGAGGCTTTCTTCGATAGCGCGGTGCTGGCGCTCGATGGCACGGCGAATACGATGAAGTTCAGGCGAAGCGTCATCCGAGAGGGAGCCATCAGGTTCGATCTTGCCGCGCAGCTGTCGCAACAGGGGAGCAAGGTTGGCTGTGCGCAATGGCACGGAAAGTTCCATAATGCCAGGCGCTGCAGTCTGTATCTGCGATCGTGCTGCAGCGGAAGAGGGCTCAATCAGTTCCTTCCAGCCAGCTACCCTTTCGACGACTGTGATCAGGGAAAGAATCTCCAAAGGCTCGAGCGCCGAACCGTCGATACGAGCTTCCTTCAAGAGTTCCGTCGGCTCGAACAGACCGTGAAAATCGAAGGTTAAGCCACCGGCGAATAATGCACGCATCTCTTCAGTGCGTTGCTGCTGACCGTCGATCCAGCTTCTATCCGCCGAAGGCTCCAGTGCCAGAATCCACGCACGTCCCAATGGCGAAAAGGTTTTGGATGCTATAGCTTCGCGCAGGCGGGGCCATTCGAGCGCCGTTGCACTGGATTCAGCCAGAGGCTGGGGAATTTGCGGGATGAATTCGGGTGAAGACACGTCTATTATCGTAATCGCGCACGGAACCGCCTGCCGGCCGCGTGCGTAGCAATAGATGTGGATGACCAGAAGGGGCTCTGAGTCTCCGGAGGTTATGGCATGGTCTGTTCGTCTTGTGGAACAACGGTTGAAATCGGAGGGCGATTCTGTCCTCACTGTGGAGCGGCAATTGCTGCACAACCGGCGCCTCAGCCTGCTGGATATGCGCAATACCCGCCGTATCCCGGGCCTGTTGCCCTGCCAAGAGTCCAACGCCATCTTCAAACCCTGGGAATCTTATGGTGCGTCTTTGGAGCGTATCGGATTCTCACAGGCCTCCTTGGCTTCTTTATCTTGCGAGCTGTCACCTGGCGACGGTTCGGTTCCGACTGGCCCTTCGGTTCGTGGGGCGGAATGCATGGCCCGGCATGGATGGGAATCATGCCGGTCCTGGTCACCATGACGGTTTTGACGGCTGTGCTCGCTTTTGTCGCTGGATTCAGCTTGCTCAAACGAAAGCCGTGGGGAAGGATACTCGCCATCATCTTCGCAGTGTTTGCGCTGTTCAAATTTCCCTTCGGAACGGCGCTGGGAATCTACACGCTGTGGGTGCTGTCGCCTCCCAACTCGGCCATGGAATACGATTCGATGGCCGAGCCAGGGTAAGGACTCTCAGGCATCAGCTTCCGAACGACAGCCCGATTCCATAGAGCGTTTTTGTGTACTACAGGCATCTCCAAAAAGAGTGCCTGTTGTGGTTTCCGCATCGCTCCAGCGCCGCGCTAGACTAAAGTTATGAACTTTCCCGCAGTTAGAATGCGCCGGCTTCGCCGCACCGAAGCGATGCGCTCACTGGTCCGCGAGACTCATCTGCATCCCGGCGCACTGATCTACCCACTCTTCATCTGTCCGGGTGAAGGAGTTCGCAAGCCCATTAGTTCCATGCCGAATGTCTTCAATCTTTCCCTTGATGAAGCGGTCAAAGAGGCTGAACAATGTGCTGCGTTGGGAGTCGGAGGGCTGCTCTTGTTCGGTCTTCCGGCTGAAAAAGATGAGCAGGGCACCGGAGCCTGGGCTGACAACGGTATCGTCCAGACGGCACTTAGAGAGATCAAGAAGAATCGCCGCCTCGATCCATTAGTCCTGATGGCCGACGTATGTCTGTGCGAATACACTTCTCACGGGCACTGCGGCGTGGTCGCCCGCGACGGCGAGCACTATCACATTGAAAACGATGCCAGCGTGAAGTTGCTCGCCAGGACCGCCGCCTCGCTGGCAAAGGCTGGAGCCGATATCGTGGCCCCCAGCGATATGATGGATGGCCGTGTCGCTGCCATGCGCGCGACGCTTGATGCAGATGGCTTCGAGCAGACCCCTATCCTTAGCTATGCCTCAAAGTTCACCAGCGCGTTTTACGGACCATTCCGCGAGGCAGCGGATTCAGCTCCTCAGTTTGGCGATCGCAGAAGCTACCAGATGGATGGAGCGAATCTGCGGGAAGCCATGCGCGAGATCGAGCTGGATCTCGCTGAAGGCGCCGACATGCTGTTGATGAAACCGGCGATGCCTTATCTCGACGTCATCCGCGCCGCGCGCGAGCGCTTCGATCTTCCGATGGGTGCGTATCAGGTTTCTGGAGAGTACTCCATGCTGCATGCCGCCTTCGAGCGCCGCTGGCTGGAGCCCGAGCGCACCATGATGGAATCGTTGCTCTCGATCCGGCGCGCGGGCGCCGACTTTATCGTGACCTACTTTGCAAAGGATGCAGCGAAGGCGCTGGCGTAGGCTGTTCCATCGCATAACGCAGCGCCGCCCGTGCGAGCAGGCGAGTGGAATCAAGCGTGGGTAAAGGTGAATTTCCGTCATTCATGATTAAGGGAATCTCTGTACAGCCCAGGATGACTGCCTCGCAACCTTCGGTTTTGAGTCTGCCGATCACTTTCTGAAAGAACGCGATCGCTTCAGATTTGAAGAGGCCGTTAACCAGCTCATCCATGATGATGCGGTTGATCTCTTCGCGCTCTTCTTCATTCGGAGAGAGATGCTGCACTCCCGCGGCGGTCAGCTTCTCTGGATAGACGTTGCTTTCGACCAGCCACCGCGTTCCAGTAAGCCCGACATGCTGAAAGCTGCGCGCGGACGCCTCTTTTGCAACAACCTCAGCGATATGCAGCCATGGAAGAGGTGACCGCGATTCGATGAACGGCAACGCCTGGTGAATAGTGTTGTCCGGACAAATTAGAAAATCAGCGCCCGCCTGCTTCAGCTTATGTGCAGACGAAAGCATGATCTCGCCAACGCCCTGCCAGTCGTTCCGATCGATGCAATCCACATAATCGGCCAAAGAGTGGGAGTGCATGGAGATCTCAGGATGCGCATGCCGTCCCATCGTCGCAGCAGCTTCCATGCAAAGGGTGCGGTAACAGAGTGCTGCTCCTTCGGCCGAGCAGGCGACGATTCCAATATGCCGTGCCATGATGTGATTCTAAAATGCTCCCATGGCGAGAATTGCGATTGTAGGTGCAGGTGCGATCGGCGGCAGCGTGGCAGCCCTGCTGCAGGCTTCGGGTCAACATGAATTAGTGCTCTGCGTGCGAAGGCCGATCCGTCAGCTTGTAGTGGAGCAAGCTACAGGCGAAATGCAAATCAATGCCACCCTTCTTACACGGCCGGAGGATGCAAAGCCTGTCGATTGGGTGATGGTCGCCACAAAGACCTATGACGCTGCCTCCACCGCGCTCTGGCTCGATCCCCTGTGCTCAGGTGGAGCCCCGGTGGCTGTGCTGCAGAACGGCGTGGAGCATCGGGAGCGGTTCGCACCTTACATCGCCAAAGAACATATTGTTCCCGTAATCGTAGATTGTCCGGCAGAGCGCAAGCCGTCACAGGATGGCATAGATCGTACCGTGCAGCGTGGACCGATGAGCCTGAGGGTTCCCGACAGCGGATTCGGCCGCGACTTCGTCAGGCTGTTCGCAGGGACGCAGGCTGACGCTGCAGCCGTCGACGACTGGACGACCGTAGCCTGGCGAAAGCTCTGCCACAATGCGGTCGGGGTCATTCCTGCTCTGCTGCTGCAACCTGCAGGAGTCTTGCGCAGTGAAGCTCTGGGCGCGGTCGCTCTCGATATGGTGCGCGAGGCCGCTGCAGTAGGACGAGCCGAGGGTGCGAACCTGCCGGACTCCGTGCCCACTGATGTCCTTGCGGCGTACCGCAGGTCCGCTCCGGATTCCATCAATTCATTGCATGCGGATCGTCTCGCTGGGCGGCCGATGGAGATCGCTGCGCGCAACGGAGCCATCGTGCGCAAGGGTCAAACGCACGGTATTCCTACTCCTGCGAACGCAATGGCCGTCGCGCTGCTTGAGGCCTTGGCTGCAAAGTAGTTTCACTTCGGCGGGGATGCGAGGCAGACTTTGTCCCCCACCATTCTCTGGTTCAGAAGCCGTGGCATCAGAAGTGCAAAGAACCGTTGCTCCTGCGGCTTCAGGCATGCCTGCGCGTTAGGGGCTCCAGGAGTGGGTGCCGTCATACCTCTGTCATCGACTTCGATATGCAGGGGTGTCATGGGACAGGATGCGGCATCGATGGCATAGGCAGCAGCAACGGCGTCGAACAACGTGGGATCGGTATTCTTCGTAGCACGGCTCCACTCCGCAACCAGCACCTGAAGAGAATCCGTCATCGGCGTGCTGATGGAAGCAAGTGAGGAGCGCTTTGCAGCATCGAACTTAAGCTGCGTAGAATCCAGCGGAAGCATGAAGATAGGCACTCCAGAACGAAAGAGCTTTTGAGCTGCCTTTGGATCACGGGCGATGTTGTACTCCGGTTCGGCAGGTTTACCCGGTGTTCCGTAACCGTGGTAGATGGAACCTCCCATCAGGACTACGCGTTTCAGCTTACGGAACGTTGTTGGATCACGATCGATCGCGGCACCCACGTTGGTAAGCGGGCCCAGGGCAAGCAGCGTGATTTGACCCGGATGAGCTTTGATATGCTGCAACAGGAATGCGACAGCATCTCCATGTGGACGCGCAATGCCGGCTCCAGCCCATGCTGCCTGCGAAAATGCGGCGGGCGATTTGGTAGGCACTCCGGCGACGACTGGAATGCCGGATCTTCCGATCTCACACGTCATCCGATCGAGCATGCGTGCTCGCAGAGCCGTATCGCCCCACGCAGAAGACAGCCCAACGATTTGCAGCTCAGGACTTGCGAGTGCAAGGTCGACCGCGAAGGCATCGTCCACATCGTCGCCTATGTCAGTGTCGATGATGGTCATCGTTGCATTAGGCGACTTTGTTTGCGCCATTCCAACAAAGACTGTGGCCAATGAGAAAGCAAACGCGATCAGACTGGAACGATAAGACATACCGTTATTCTCTCCAATGCCGCTTCGATTGCGAAGAAGTTTACTGAACTAATCTTCCTTCCGGCGCTACTGGAGAAACATGGAAGCAGGCACTTCAGGCCGAGCAGGAACCAGTTGTCTCTCGCGAAACGATGTCGGACTTCTGAAGCAGATGATCCGCCAGACGTATGCCGAGTGCCGTAATCGTGAGCGATGGGTTCGCGCTTCCTGCTGTCGGAAAGACGGAACCGTCACAGACATAGAGATTCTTTACCCCAAAGACCTGAAGCTGCGAATCTACCGCGCCGGTGGTGGATGTGGAGGCCATGCGCACCGTGCCAACATGATGTGCTGCAGAGGTAAAGTTTTTAATCCAGTTGTCGATCGTGCCTTCGCGAGCCATCCGATACTGAGAAGACTGAAGGCCTTTGCCGAAGGCAGTGCGAGTGAACTCCTCCAGGCTGCTGAAGTCATTGACAGCCGGTTTCCAATGAATGGACGCGATCGGGTACCCAAACGCATCGCGCGCGCTGCGCGACAGAGTAATGCGGCTCTCAGGGTTGGGCAGCTGCTCGGCCATAAAGAAGAGTTCGCCATATCGGTAGATAGCCGGCAGACCACAGCGCGCAATCAAGATACGGTACAGCAGGTTTGGAGTGCCCAGGATGCCCATCATCTGCCGGGTCGTCAGGTCGCGGAAAGACCGTGCAGCTAAAAATGAGAGCCTGAGATGTTCATCGACATGTCGCGATCCTATGCACGGACGAATCATAAAGTAGTGATTCGACGTGCCAACCGTCTGCTGAAGCTCAGGGCGCAACGTAAGTGCAGCTCTGAAGTATCGAACTCCCCCAGGCAGAGAAAGATCGGAGTACGCGAGAGCCCGAAGCGGAAAACGGAATCGCAACATGGAAAACGGACCGGTCGGATGGTCCATCAGGAAACGCCCGACCAGATCATGGTCGTTTCCTACCCCGTTCTGCGACCGTGAGGTGGAGTTCAGCAGAAGGCGAGGCGTCTCAAGCGTACCGGCGCAGAGAATGTAGTTCGATGCTTCAATGTGGATGGTTCTTCCCGGAGCCGCCGCCTTCAGCCTGAGAATTCTGGAGCCTGATTCATCCGGCAGCAGTTCCAGCGCACAGGTGTTGAGAACGCAACGGAGCTTCCCCGAATTCGACAGATCGAGAAGAGTCCCTTTCCAGCGGTGGGGCGGCTTTCGATATTCAAGAAACTTCGGTTGCAGAACCGAACCATCAAATTGAATCTTTCCGATGCTGCGATGGACCGTAGGCGGAAGGAGTTCCGGTTCAAGACCGCCACACGAGTCGTGGCCCAGCAGGAGGGCAGCTTTATCGTAGAACGGGTTGAGATCCTGGCGGCGTAGCGGCCAACCGTCGGCGGAGAGCCATGGCCTCGGCTCAAAGTCGTGTTCATCCAGAGGGTTCGAATTGCCGTGCCAGGCATTACTTGTTCCTCCCAGCTCGATACAACGTGTGAGAGGAATTCCGAAGGGGCGCCCTGTATGTTCAGCGGTAACGTTGCTAAAGTTGCTTGCCGACGGCTGAGCACTACCCGCCTCAATCAGAAGCACATCCTTGCCAGCGCGAGCCAGGGTCGATGCAACTGCAGATCCACCCATACCCGAACCAACAACACAATACTGCGCACGAATCGTCGAGTTATTTTCTACGGCACCACCGTGAATGACCATTTTCCCGTTCGCTACAAGGCAAAAGTTTTCAGTCGAAGCCAGGGCCCAGGCCCGAGAATGACGAGAAGTCTACAACTTCAATCGGATTTGTCACGCTAAATCTCTATATTGATTGCTCTTTCCCCATTCCTCAGTAACGTCGGGGGTGGAATAGCTCCCCATTCCGTGAGCCTTGAGGGCTTGACAACTTCGGTAATCTAGAATGTTTGGGGAACGAAAAACAGGAGATTGCTTTGGCAGACGTGATTTTTGACGTAGTTGTTCTTGGCGGCGGCCCCGCAGGTTATACCTGCGGCATTCGCGCGGCCCAGTATGGACTGAAGGTAGCCCTCGTTGATGCAAATGACAGATTAGGTGGGACTTGCCTGCTCTGGGGATGCATCCCCACCAAGGCGCTCCTCTTCACGGCCGAGATCTGGGACCACCTGAAGCATGGCGAGACCTATGGCATCGACGGCGTCTCCTCACCCAAGTTGAACTGGAAGAACGTGATGGCTCGCAAGGACGACGTGATCACGCGCCATACTAAGGGCCTCGACTTCCTGATGAAGAAGAACAAGATCACCACCTTCAAAGGCTTCGGCGTCCTCACCGGTTCCGCCAAGGACGGTGTCCACACCATTGAAGTCAAGCTCGCCGATGGCAAGAAAGACACCATCAAGGCCAAGAAAGTCGTCCTCGCGACCGGCTCCGACGCTCGTGTCCTGCCCGGCTACAAGCCGGATGACACGATCCTCACCAACTACGAGATCCTCAAAATCGCCGAGGCGCCGAAATCGCTCATCGTCATCGGTTCGGGAGCCGTTGGGGTCGAGTTCGCTTCGATCTTCAAGAGCTTCGGAGCCGAGGTCACGGTCCTCGAGGTGCTTCCTCGGGTCGTTCCCGTCGAAGATGAGGAGATCTCCAAGGAGCTCCTGCGCCAGTTCAAGAAACGCGGCATCGACGTCAATCTCTCCATCAAGGACACCAAGATCGAGAAGAACAAGCAGGGCGCCCTGGTAACCTGGACGGACTCGAACGGCAAGCAGCAGTCCAAACAGGCCGAAAAGGTTCTGATGGCTGTAGGTCGCGCCCCCCGTACCGAGGGCATCGGCCTTGAGAAGACCAACATCAAGCCTGACCGCAACTTCGTCATGACGAACGAGTGGATGGAGACGACCGAACCCGGCGTCTACGCCATCGGCGACATAGTAGGCGGCATGCCGCAGCTGGCACACACTGGCATGATGGCCGGCATGGTTGTCGCCGCGCGCATCGCCGGTAAGTACGCCAAGTCCATCAATCGCCAGCGCATCCCGGGCTGCACCTACACCGAGCCGCAGATCGGCTCAGTCGGTCTCACCGAGGCCCAGGCCAAGGAGAAGGGCTATCAGGTCAAGGTCGGCAAGTTCCCGTTCGTCGGCAACTCAAAGGCCACCATCCTGGATGCGCACGACGGCTTCGTGAAGGTCGTCTCTGACTCCAAGTACGGCGAGATCCTCGGCGTACACATCATCGGCCCCTATGCGACCGAGATTATCGCCGAGGCTGTTACCGCCATCCAGCTTGAAGCGACAGTCGAGGAGATGATGTTCACCATCCACGCCCATCCAACCGTAGCGGAGGCACTGCTGGACGCCTTCTCGAGCGTTGAGGGCAAAGCGATCAATGTGTAATTACGAGTAGTGACTCGTAATTACACATTGACTTGGCTAGAGGGCCCTGTTTATTTCTCCGCCGGGTACCCATGCAATAGTGGGCCGACGCTATTGGAGAAGTTGTAGTTTCCTCTGCGGTCCGCATCGATGGTCCAGAACATGGCTCCGATCATCTCCGGGTATCCGGCGGGCTTACGTAGTTTGTAAGTCACGCCGGCCGGAGCCTTCCCGGTGATGATGTAGTCCATAGCCTGGTCGACCTCAGTCGGAGTCGCATCGCCGGTCAGGAAGCCGACCGCGACCTGCTTTCCTGGAACCGGCGGGAAGAAGTGCTTCGGGTCACCCCCCACATCGAAACCATGCAGTAAAAGTTCGGTCATAGCGGCGTGATAGTCCACGCTGCCGGCCTGATAAATCTCACCGTCCAGTCCTTGCAGCGGCGGCGTGTTGTAGTCCTGCACGTCGATGAAGCTGAGGATGTCGCGGATCGCGTAGGTGATGGGAAGGTACGACCCGAACTGGCCGCCGTAGCTTGGGTAGCCTGCCGGAATCTGCGTTCCCTCGGGCACCAGGCTGATCATGAATCCCTGTCCGAAGTGGTCGTGAAGCTTCTGCAGCGCCGTAATCAGGTTCACGATGGAGGGCGTAGTGGGGTGCTTGAAATCAGTATCACCCGGGTCGATGGAGAGCGAAGGACTCTCGAAGTCGATATCGATTCCGTCGAAGCCGTACTCCTCCACAATCTTCGTGACAGAGGCGATGAAGTTCGGAACCCGTGCCGGATTCGCCAGGGTGAAGTGCTGGCCTCCGCCGCCAAGGGAGATCATCACTTTCTTTCCCTTGCTCTTCAGATAAGCCACGTCGGCCTTGAAGGTCGCATCGTCCATGCCGGTGGGAGGATGGAATCGCATCGTGCCCTCGGGAGCTTCTTTATCGGGAGTCGCAAAGGCGACGAGAATGTAATCCCACTGGGGCGAGACGTCGCGCAGGGAAAATGTAGAGCTGGCGCTGCCGTATCCGGCCCAATAGCCGATCAGCCGATGGCCATTGTCATTGCCGCTCAGCGCAGCCGGTTCGGCCGTGGGTGTCGCCGGTGTTGTAGAGTTTCCTCCGGGGCGCCGCTCGGGGCACGCCTTCGCTGCCTCAGTCAGCACCGTTGCATCAGGAAAGCTGAGAGCGGAGCCGAGGGGCCCGAAAGTCCCGATGTACCACTGGAGAAGAGCGGCGTTCTGTACGTGATAGGTTGTGCCTGCCGAAGTAACCGGAAATGGCTTCGAAGAGGGAAAGTTATTTTTGCGATTGGTGTCAGTGGGCTCGAGCAGGAAGTAGGTCGTTCCCACCCTCGTGCCTCCGCATCGTCCACCATCCCCCGGTTGCATCGCGGAGGGTCGTTGCCAGCTTACGGGATTGCCTGGAGCCGAGGCCGGGTTCAGGTGCTGGTCATAGAGCTCATGTTGATAGAGCGGATCGAAGAGTGGATCATTCAGAAACTCAGCAAGCTGCTGAGTGATGGGCTGAACGTCTTTATCGCTGACGATGTCAGGCGCATTCTGCAGATAGCTTGCCAGCACAAACGAGTTTCCTGTCGCACGATCGACCCCGTGGGTTCCCCATCCGCAACACACGGTAGCATCGCCCATCGCGTAAAAGGTCGTGTTGTGCGTCACAGCCAATACAAACTTCCCGTCCTGTTTCGGAAGCTGCTTGAAAAGCTCCTTCTGCAGGAACTCAAGATCGACCACAGCAACTGCGCTCTTCGCTTTCTTCGAGGTCAGTACGTATCCGTATCCCGCGGGAATGGTCACAGTGACGGGTTTGATCTCAGGTTTTCCGAATAGAGTGTGCCAGCCGGCCGTTTTCGGAAAGGTAGCGCGCAGCAGAGCGTCACCATACTGCGTGGTTCCGGCAGAGCCGAATGAGGCCTTCGAGAATACCGGCGAACGCAGCAGGCGCGGCACATCGCCCTTGGCGTCCATCGCAAAGGGTTTGCCTGCGAGCTTCTTCGATTCGAACGAGAGCTTTACTGGAACCACTATCGTTGGGATCGTGGTCGTGGTTCCCTGATCGGGGCTGCCGCCGACCATCGTATAGGTCTTGCCCTCAGTCGTATGGGTGAAGGTTGGAACGGTTCCCTGGGCAAAGGCAGAGCATGTATAGAGTGTGCCCACAAGCAGGCCGGCAAGCTTCATCCGCATAGAAACCTCAATGTTTTAAAGTGCAGACAGAATCGGTGATGGCCGCCTCCTTAAGCAACAGGCAAATGCCCTAAGATGCGGAGGTCCGGCCACTTCAAGTCAGACGATCAGACCCCATTCGACTCCAGCTCCAGAGACGATGCGACTGTCGTCTGAAGCAAGATCATCTCGCCTCGGGAGCTTGCCCTAGCCTGCGTGCAAATTCCAGAAACACCAGCGCCGCAGGCGAGTATCCGCTGGGATCTTTCTGAGTGAAGTCTCCCGTCAACGGATCCATCTGTTGACGGAACTCGATATGCCGCATAATCGCCTCGCACCACTTCTGCATCAACTGCTTCAGCTCAGCCTCTTTGCCGTAGTGCTCCATCCACCTCGGCGTGCGTAGCGCCGTGAGAGCCTGCGTAGCGCCGCCCCAGCTGTTGCGTGGAATGGGTCGTACGAAGGAGGGATCATCCATGGCGACCGAGGTGAGAGGATACGGAGCCCAGAATGCCTTCGGGTTGTGGATCTGCCTCGTCCACACAGCTTCGAAGATCGCGCGGTCACGGGCCTCTGACATCTTCAACACATGCTCGCCCAGAACGCGGCTGTTCACATCCGATCGCACGCGGACAAACTTGTTCTCGGTATCCAAGTCGTAAAAGGAAGCATCCGTCTCGTCGTAAAGCTTTGACAGGATCAGCAACCGCAGCTGCTCGGCATCGGACTCCCATCGAGCGGCCTCCTCTGGCTTTCCCAAGGCCTTTGCCATCGCAGCCAAGGCGATGCGCCCACCGTATACCGTTGCAGACAGATCGGGACACAGTCTGGGAACTCCCACGCCGGAGGGAAATTTCTTTGCATCAGCATCAGGACAGCGATTGGGAACACCCTTCCAGCGCGGACTGTTGTCATGGCCCGTGTCGTAGGTGCAGAAACCTTCGACCAGCCCGGTCCCGCGGGTGTTGCGATAGCGACGCAGCCAGGCATCCCACCGGCTGCAGGATTGATAGGCGGCTACGAGCAGCTCGTCATCATGGGTAAGCTGGACGAGATCCCAGGCTGTCGCTGCAATGGGAACGACCATCTGGATCTGCCCATATCCCGCCTCGCTCATCTTGATCGAGGCAGGTAATTGACCGTCCTCCCGCTGCAGGGCGAAGAAGGCCATGTGATTGTTCTTTGCCACGGCGAGCGGAGCCTTGGCAGGATCCTTCTCTGCCACATACTTTGCCAGCGTTCCGTATACGAGACCTTCGTGCGGACCGCACTCCTGCCAGATGCCAGGATAGACGGCTCCTTCAAACAAAACCGGATGGTCATACCGCGGCACAATCCGCGCGTTACCTGCCAGGCATGCGAGTGCAGCATTCCACGTCTCGCTCCATCGGTCTTTCTGTTCAGAAGGCATCACAGTTTCTGCGGGATGGGGTGACTGCATAGCCCAGGAGAGCCGTCTGGCCAACTCCAGACCGACTGTAGCCACCGCGCACTTGAAGAGGCCTCGTCTCGTTACTTTTGATGGTGGAAAAGGGGATACCTGCATACTTACCCATAGTACGTCCTGACAAGAGGCGATAGACTGTCCTCCGATGCAAGCTCGACAGCTCTCCCACTCTCACGACGAGCCAGAGATTAACGGTAACGAAATTCCTCAGGCCGAGCTTGATCCGACTGTCTTCCGTCGACGCCTGATGAGTTGGTATCGCACCCATGCGCGCGAGCTCCC
>Ga0268266_10003003_pt1 | contig 17358 bp, 9 predicted proteins | sample KBSS13metaG_FD_190356 | JGI IMG/M metagenome (GOLD analysis project Ga0268266, IMG submission 190356) | Switchgrass rhizosphere microbial communities from Kellogg Biological Station, Michigan, USA - KBS S1-3 metaG (SPAdes) (version 2) | ecosystem: Host-associated > Plants > Roots > Rhizosphere >...
GGAACGTTGTGGCCAGCACGGTACCAATGATTCCCAGCGGCACGACCAACAATACAGCGACGGGGATCGACCAACTCTCGTACAGGGCCGCCAGGCACAGGAACACGATGGTGATGGAGATCGCATACAGCGCCGGCGCCTGTGAGCCCGACAGCCGTTCTTCGTAAGACAACCCGGTCCAGTCGTAGCCGATGCCCTTGGGCAGTTTGGCGACGAGGCTCTCCATGGCCTTCAATGCATCGCCGCTGCTCTTGCCGGGAGCCGGCGCGCCGAGGAATTCCAGGGAGGAGTTGCCGTTGTAGCGTTCCAACTTCGGCGACCCATACGCCCAGTGGGCAGTGGAGAAAGCCGAGAACGGGATCATCTGCCCGGTGGCATTGCGGACGTACCACTTGTCCAGATCCTGCGGGAGCATGCGCGAGCTGGGCTCGCCCTGGACGAACACCTTCTTGACACGGCCGCGGTCAATGAACTGGTTGACGTAGGTGGAGCCCCAGCCGGCGGCCAGCGTATTGCTGATCGAAGCAATGGAAATGCCCAACGCGCTGGCTCTCTCCCAGTCGATGTCCAACTGGTACTGGGCTTCATCGTCCAGGCCGTTCGGCCGGATCATGCCGATGTTGGGATCCTTCGAGGCCAGCCCCATGAGCTGCCCTCGCGCCTTCATCAAGGTCTCGTGCCCGACATTGGCCCGGTCGATGAGCTCGAAGTCAAAGCCGGTGGCATTGCCCAGCTCGAATACGGCAGGAGGCGCAAACACCGCCACCTGTGCCTGGCGGATGCGCGAGAAGTATTTGTTGGCGCGGGCCGCGATCGACTGCACGGTGTAGTCGCCCTTGCCGCGCTCGGCGCCCCAGCCCTTCAGACTGATGAACGCGAGTCCGGAGCCCTGGCCCCGGCCGCCGAAACTGAAGCCGCTGATCGTGAACACGGACCGGACTGCGCTGGTTTCGTCCTCGAGGAAATGGTCCCGCAGCTGATCCAACACCTGCTCCGTGACTTCCACCGGTGTCCCTGGAGGCGTGGTGACCTGGGCAAACAGAACACCCTGATCTTCGTCTGGCAGAAATGACTTGGGGATCCGCAGGAACAGGACGCCCATCAGCACAACGATCAGGACGTAGACGATCAGCCAGCGGCCGGTCTTCTTTGTCATGTGCTGCACGGCGTTGGCGTAATCGTGATTGGCGCGATTGAAGCCACGGTTGAACCAGCCGAAGAAACCGCCGTGATGCTTGTCGGCGCCTTCCTTGGGCGGCTTCAACAATGTGGCGCACAGGGCCGGCGTCAGCACCAAGGCCACCAACACCGACAAAGTCATCGCCGACACGATGGTGATGGAGAACTGGCGATAGATCACGCCCGTGGAGCCGCTGAAGAACGCCATCGGCAGAAACACGGCCGACAGCACCAGCGCAATACCCACCAAAGCGCCGGTGATCTGCTCCATTGATTTGCGGGCAGCCTCGCGCGGCGACAATTGGTCCTCTTCCATGACGCGCTCAACGTTCTCGACCACCACGATCGCATCGTCGACCAGGAGGCCGATGGCCAGCACCATGCCGAACATGGTGAGTGTGTTGATGGAGAAGCCTGCGACCGCCAGGATTCCGAAGGTACCCAGCAGGACGACCGGGACCGCAATCGTCGGAATCAGCGTGGCGCGGAAGTTCTGCAGGAAGAGATACATGACGAGGAACACGAGGACGATAGCCTCGAACAGGGTCTTCACCACCTCCTGGATGGAGATGCGGACGAACGGGGTCGTGTCGAATGGCAATACGGCCTGCAGGCCGGGTGGGAAGAACGGTTTGAGGGTTTCGACCGTCTCGTTGACCGCCTTGGCGGTATCCAGCGCGTTCGCGCCGGGCGCCAGCTTTACCGCAAGACCCGCAGCGGGCCGGCCGTTGTACTTGGTATTGACCGAGTAGTTTTCACCGCCCAACTCGACCTTCGCCACATCGCCCAACAGCACCTGCGAGCCGTTCGTGTTGACCTTGAGCAGAATCCTGCGGAACTGATCGGCGTTCTGCAGGCGCTGCGGACCGATGATCGTGGCATTCAGGCGCTGGCCCTTGACCGCGGGCAGGCCGCCGATCTCACCCGAGGCCACCTGGACGTTCTGTGCCTGCAGGGCAGCGGTAATGTCATCCGGAGTCAGGCTGTAGTTTGTGAGCTTCGCGGGGTCCAGCCAGATGCGCATGGCGTACTGCGCACCGAAGAGCTGGTAGTCACCGACACCGCGTGTGCGACTGATCGGGTCCTGTACGTGCGAGGCGATGTAGTCGCTGATGTCGGCGGGCGACATGCTGCCGTCGGTGGACACGAAGCCCACGACGACCAGGAAGTTCTTGGTTGCCTTGGCTACGCGCAGACCCTGCAACTGAACTTCGGTGGGCAGCAGTGGCGTGGCGAGCTGGAGTTTGTTCTGGACCTGCACCTGCGAGATGTCAGGGTTGGTTCCCTGCTCGAAATACAGGGTGATGGTCATCGTGCCGTCTTTGTCACTTTCGGAAGTGAAATACAGCAGGTGATCCAGTCCGCTCATCTGTTGCTCGATCACCTGGGCCACGGTGTTCTGCACCGTCTCGGCCGATGCACCGGGATAGACCACGGAGATGGAGATCGCGGGCGGCGCGATGCTGGGATACTGGGCGATGGGCAGGGTGAGCAGCGCGAGCCCGCCGGCCAGCATGATCACGATGGCAATCACCCAGGCGAAAATCGGCCTGTCGATGAAAAAATGGGACACGGGGGCTGCCGCCTATGAGCCGGATTGCGATGAGGTGTTGGATTGCCCAGCCGGAGCCGGTGGCCCGCCTGAGCCCGCCGGTTGCGCACCGGGCGCCGGCGCGGCGGCGGCAGACACTTCTTCAGGTTTCACCTGTGCGCCAGGCTTGGCGAACTGGATGCCCTCGACAATCACGCGCTCGCCCGCCTTCAGGCCTGAGGTCACCAGCCACTTGTCGCCGATGGCGCGCTCGGTCGTGAGGGTACGCAGCTCAACTTTGTCATCCGGCCCGACCACCAGTGCGGTCGGCTCGCCTTTCTGGTTGTGCGTGATCGCCAGTTGCGGCACGAGGAGGGCATCGTTGCGCCGGCCTTCCTCGATCTGCTCGTGCACGAACATCCCGGGCAGCAGCAACTTGTCCGGATTGGGAAACAAGGCCCGCAGCGTGACTGACCCGGTGGTCTCATCGACGGACACTTCCGTGAACTGGAGTTTGCCGCGCGGACCGTAGTTGCTGCCGTCCTCCAGCGTCAGTTTCACTTCGGCTTCCGTGCTGCTCGCCGCCACCAGTTGGCCGGCGGCCAGCTCGCGTTTGAGACGCAGCAGAACAGCGCTCGGCTGCGTGACGTCCACGTAGATCGGATCGAGTTGTTGCACCGTAGCAAGCGCGGTCGTCTGGTTGGCGGTGACCAGCGCTCCTTCAGTGACCGATGATCGTCCAATGCGTCCCGAGATGGGCGACAACAGCTTGGTGTAGATCAGGTTGATACGGGCCGTGTCCGCCGAGGCTTTGTTCTGCGCGGCTGTCGCGACGGCGTTGTCGTAGTCCTGTTTGCTGACCGCATTCACTTCCGCCAGCGGCTTGAAGCGTTCGGCCTGGCTTTTGGCGGAGGCGGCCAGCGCCGCTGCGCTCTCATAGGCTGCCTGATAGGGCGCGGGGTCGATCTGATACAGCTGTTGGCCGGCTTTGACGTCGCTGCCCTCAACGAACATCCGCTTTTGAATGACGCCGCTCACCTGCGGACGGATTTCCGCAACCCGATAGGCCACGGTGCGGCCCGGCAACTCGGTCGTGAGGCTCACTGGCTGAGTTTGCAGCGTGACGACCTTGACCGCTGCGGGCGGTGGCGCCGGCGGTGCCTCCTGCTTGTGACCGCAGGCTGTGAGCACGAGCAGCGCGCCGAGTGTTGCGAGGAAAACGGGCAGACGTAATGGCATCCCGACGCGGCGGCAAGAAATGTACCCGGACGCGTAAAGAGAGTGGCACGATGACCCGCGCCGCTCTCTCCCTCTAGAGATAGATGTTATTGCTGAGGGTCAGCCGGGACGTTGTTTCCTGATACAACCGAGGCACCGAGGGTGAGGCGGCCCGCATTGAACAGTCCGCCGCCGTTACGCGCCGCCCGATTACCGACCAGGGAGCTGGTCGCAATGTTCATGGTGGGCGCGGGCTTGCCGTCGTCCACGAAAACGCCGCCGCCGTCCTGCTGCGAGGTGTTATCCGAGATCGTCGTGCCCTGAATGGTCGACTGGGAAGCTCCTTCGGCGAAGATCCCGCCGCCCGCTCTGCCCGCCGTGTTGCGTGTGATGCTGGAGTTCGAGATCTGTGCCACACACTCGGCTTCCACGGCAATTCCACCGCCGGCCCCGCCGGCCCGGTTGTGCGCCACCACCGTGCTGGTGATCTTGGCTGGAACCGTGGATACGCCGACGTCGATGCCGCCGCCGCTCTGCGTGGCCGAATTAGATGACACGATGCTGTTCTCGAGATCGAGTGCGGCATTGTTGACCCGAATCCCACCACCGAATTGCGCACTGCCGTGGGTGATCGTGACTCCGACGATGCCGATTGTCTGGGGCTTCGTTGAATCGCCGAAAGCGCCGAGCGTGACCACTGAACCGTGCTGGCGGCCGTCGATGACCGTGAGATCCTCGCCCGCGCCCACGAAAGTGAGGCGCTGGTTCGGCACCAGCAGGTTCTCGAAATACGTTCCCGCCGCGATGTGAATGACGTCGTCGGCATGTGAGCTGTTGATCGCGCTTTGAATGGTCGGAAACGCGCATCCCGATGCGCACACGTTCAGGTCGGCTGCGCCGGCCTCGTGGGCCAGCGTCGCCGCGGCCACGGCAAACATGAGTCCCGAAAGCTTCTTCATTTGGTTTTCTCTGTGAGTCAGACGCGCTGCGCCTACTACATCGAAAACATAATGAGGAGGACGACATCAATCACATAACTTCGGTACCCAACGGAATCGGAAGCTGTCGGGTCCATCCGTCGCGTCCAACAAGTTGGTCGCATGTTCCTGTGCGGCATGCGCGAGATCGCAGTGACCGTCGGCAGCTTCCGCGGCGGCGAGCTCGCTCCAGGCCTGCGCCGACACCTGCCGAAGTTGCAAGCGGTCGCCGAGCGCCTTGGCTTCGCCCAGTGCGGCGCGGGCTTCTTTTGCCGCGCGTGCGTTGTCACCGAGGCGGCGTGCCGCCTGCGCTGAACCCACTCGGGAACGGAGTTTGACCTCGAGAAATCGCAGCAGGCCGGGAACCGGAGTATTGGCGACCGCTGTGAACTGCGGCAACGCTTTTTGTGTTTGACCCTGCGCCAGGTCCAGCTGCGCCGCGCGAAACAGCACTTGCTCGCGAAAACCGGGTTCGCTGAGGCTGCCGCTCTTCTCGCGCAACGCGCGCGACTCGTTGAAGTATTCAGTTGCATGCGTCAGGTCGCCGCGCTCCAGTGCGATGTCGAATGCAACATCCGCGGATTTCGCATAGCGCTCATCCCGCGCGTGCAGACCATAGACTCGCAAAGTTTCGGTCGCTTCGCGTTCAGCTTCCTCGAGGTTTCCCCGGCGCCAGTACGCACGCGCCAGATTCTCGTGTGCCCACGCGACATACACGACATCGTCGCGTCCACCGGCCGCAGTTGCATCCGCGAGCGCGCGTTTGAGGCGCGTAAAGCCTTCATCAAACCGACTCTGGTCCACTTCCATGAGCCCGTATCGAAGATCTTCCTGCAGCCGCAGAAAGTGACCGGGCTCCGTGGTGGCCAGGGCCACGGACTGCGCAGCTTTGAAGGTGGTTTCGGCGGAGTCTTCCATGCGGCCGGATTGAATTTCCGCCAGCATCAGGGCGGTCTGGGCGTATAGCTGATGACGGTCTCCCCGTGTCTCCCGGATCAGGTCCAGCGCCTGGATGCCGGCGATCTCGGCAGCCTCGGGATCAACCGTGCGCTCGGTATTTGCAATCATGATCAACGCACCCAGCATCTCATCGCCGCGCGGCTCTGCCGTTCGCAGCAGGCCCACCGCCTGTCTGGCATAGCGCAGCGCCTCGCCACTGTTGGTATACACGAGTTGATTGGCGAGATTGGAAGACACGTAACCCAGCAGCTTGCGATTCTGCGGATGCAGCTTTGCCACGTCTTCCGCTTCACGCAGCACCCGCAGAGCCTCATCCCCACGACCGGTGTTTTGCAGCGAGGCGCCGAGCTCGACCAGCGCCATGCCGAATTCCTCCTGGGACTGCAGACCCCGCGCGCGCATCGAGGCCACCCGTTCTTCTTCAATGACGACCGCTTCCTTGAACATGCCCAGCTCGGCGTAAAGGTTGCCGAGCAACGAGCGCAGACCGTCCCGTGAGTTGGCGGGCAAGTCGCTGGAGTGCAACCGGGCCGCGCCTGCATCCAACAGTTCGCGCGCCGTCGTCGCGCGGGCCTTGAGGGGGTCCGGTTGATCCCGGGAGTTCTGCTGGAAAATGGAGACCAGGAACTTTTCGACCGCTTCCGCGCGAGCCGCCGCGGTGCGCGCCTCACGGGCCTGCCAGATCGAAACGGCGCTGGACACGATGATGGCGGTCAGAACCAACACCGAGGCCACCACGCCGGTCCAGTGACGGCGGACAAACTTGGTGGCGCGATACCAACTGGAGCCGCGACGCGCGTGTACGGGATCGCCGCGCAGGTAGCGCTCGATGTCGTCCGCGAACGCCGCAATAGTCAGATAACGCTGCGCCGGATTCTTCTCCAGGCTTTCGAGCACGATGGCGTCGAGATCCGCGCTCAGTTTCGGTACACCCACCGAGGTCATCTGGCTCGGCGGCTGCGGTTCGACTGTCGCGACGGCGTGCTCGATACTGATCTCGGCCGTGCGTCGATGCGGACGCTGGCCGGTCAGCAACTCATAAAGTACGACGCCGAGTGAGTAGATGTCAGTGGCGGTCGTGACAGGATCGCCGCGCAGTTGCTCCGGTGATCCGTAGTCAGGTGTGAACGCTCTCGAGCCAAACCGGGTGGCCCCATCGTCCGGTTGCGCTGGATCCAGGAGTTTGCCGATGCCGAAGTCCAGCAGATGCACCTCGCCCTGCGAGTCGACGAGGATGTTGGATGGCTTCAAGTCGCGGTGCACGATCAGCCGGGTGTGGGCGTACGCCACGGCTTGTGCCACCTGCAAGACGAGCTTCAGGCGCTCCCGGATACTCAGGTTCTTCTGATTGCAGTAGGCATTGATCGGCTCGCCGCGAACCACTTCCAGTGCCAGCCAGGGGCGGCCATCTGCGTCGATGCCCGCGTCGTAGAGGCGAGCAATGCGCGGATGTTCGAGGCTGGAGAGCAGTTGCCGTTCGTGCCGCAGTCGCGCGGCGAAGTCCGGCATGGCCCAGCCGGTATGCGGCAACTTGAGTGCGACCTTCCGATCGAGCAGTTTGTCGAGTCGCTCAGCGAGCCAGACGCTGCCCATCCCGCCGACCCCGAGCCGCTCAATGAGCATGTAGGGCCCGATCTTGCCGCCGGGCGAGAGGGGATCCGGTGGCCCGCACTCCAGGTCGACGCGAGTGAGTAGTTGCGGGTGCAACCCACCGTGCTCGATCTGATCGTGATGCGCCAGCAACTCACGCAACAACACGAGCACGCGCGGGTCGGGACCCGACAGTGAGCCGAGCCAGTGCTCCCGTTGTTGGGCCTCCAGGTCCAGCGCCTGGTCGAATAGTGCGAAAGCAGCGGCCCAATCGCTGTTCGACGGTTGCATCCGGGCAGTGTACTGCAACACTTAACGACCGTTGCGACTGCCGCGTCCTACGCTGTCAATGTCATACCCAAAGGAGAGTCTGGAGTGAACAGAACGGTCGAAACCATGATTTATGCGATTCGGGAGATGCGGCCACGGCTGGACTCACGGGCCCGGGAGATCGAGGCGGCGCGGCGTGTGCCCACCGACATCCTGGATGAGCTGCAGCGGTTGGGAGTGTTTCGGATGAATGCGCCCCGCAGCCACGGCGGCCTGGAATTGCCGCTGCGCGAGTCCTGCGCGGTGGTCGCCGAGCTGGCGAAGATCGACGGCTCGGTGGGTTGGGTTATGATGATCGGCAGCTTCGCGTCTTTGTTGCTGGGGCGCCTGCCGCGGCCGATGTTCGATCATATCTATCGGGACGGTCCGGATGTCAGGGTCGCCGGTGCGGTGGCTCCCGGTGGCCAGGCCGAGATCTTTGAGGGCGGTTATCGGGTCACCGGCCGTTGGCCGTTCGCCAGCGGCTGTGATCACGCAGACTGGATGTACGGGTTCTGTGTTGCCACGCAGGGTGGCGTGCCGGCGCAGGGTGCGAAGGAGGGCGCGCCGCCGCTGCGAATCGTGGTGTTGCCCGCCAGGGATTGGCAGATCGAGGATACGTGGTTCGCCAACGGGCTGCGCGGGACGGGCAGTCATCACATTGCCCTCACTGATGCGTGGGTGCCGGATTCGAATGTGATCGACCTGTTCACGGGTCACCCGAATGTCAGCGGGCCGTTGTTTGAGGGGGCGCCGTTCTTCTTTGTCACCCTGCACTCGGCATTTGCGGTGGGACTCGCGGAAGGCGCAATGCAGGACCTCGTCGATCTCACCGAAACGGGGAAGCGCCCGATGTATGGGCGTATCGCGCTCGAGGATGCGCCGACCGTGCAATTCGAGCTCGGGCGCGCGGAAGCGCAATTGCGAGCGGCACGCGCGTTGCTGGAGGAGCAGTGCGATGTCGACTGGCAGGACTGCATTGCGGGCTGCGTCGAGGATCTCGATCGAACCACCCGGCGCCACCAGTCGGCGACGTGGATCAACGAAGTCTGCAGCGAGGTCATCGCGACCTGCTACCGGCTCGGGGGCGCCTGCGCCGTCTACGACACCTCGCCGTTGCAACGGCGCCTGCGCGATATCCATGCAGCAACTCAACATGTCAGTGTCAACTCACGGCACTACCTGACCGCCGGCGCGCAGCGGCTCGGACACGAGCCGGTCCATCCTTTGTTTGCGGCTTGAGGGCCCCCATCGATTGGGACAGCGGCGGGGTCATTTCAGACCCCGCTCCCGCCAGGTTTCCACCAGGTCGAAATAATCCTCCAGGGTGATCAGCACCGTTTCCGGCTTGTTGTTGCGCAGCAGAGCCATCGGTTTGCCGTCCAGCACGTTATTGATCACGCTCGCGGCGCGCTTCTTGAACTCTGTGACACTCACTGAGTCGAGGCTGACGCCATCTTTCAACGGTCGGTGGTTTTCCATTTTAGTTGGGTCTGAGTGGCATGATGAAATCCATGCGGGTCACCGGCACGTTGCGGCCGGGTCCCACGAGTTGTTTCGGATGGTTGAAAGGCCGGATCGCCGTGTCCGCGTCGGACTGTTCCTGGAGCTGTTCCAGCAGCGCGCGCGCCTTGAAGAAGTCGCGCGTTTCGAGGCCCTCGGTAAACTGAGCCATCGCGGTACGCAACAGGCGCGCGGCCGGCGAGATGCGGCCCTGACTCTGCCACAGGCAGGCCAGTGACATCGAGGCGCGCAACTCCCAGGCCAGGGCGCCCTGGCGGCGCGAGATCGCAAGAGATCGCTGCAGCAGGTGTTGGACGCGAGCGGTGTTGTTGGGACTCTCCGCCGCGAGCCGATGGGCGCGAACGCGAAGAATCTCGGCGGTACCCCAGCCCGCACGGTTGTCGTCGGCGCGTGCGAAAACCAGATCGGTAGCGAGATCCTCACCTACCGTCGCCAGCATTTCCAGGTGCAGTGGACTGCACAACGGGTCCTCCAGCAGCGCTCGCAGGCGTGCCAGGGCGAGTCGATCGCCGGCGCGGAAGCGGATCCCGACTTGCAGACATTGCGCCCAGCACTGCCAGTAGTTGAGTGCGTGGCGCGCGGCGCTCTCCTGCAGCATGGCGGTCCATTCCGTCGCCGCCTGCATGTTGCCGGTCCACAGGGCGATTCCGGCGGCCTGCGTGAGCGCATAACACTGCGAGAGAGTGTGTCCGGTCGACTGTGCCAATTCCACCGACTGGGCGGCTTCGCGCAGCCCTTGGTCCGCGAAGCCCTGGATCCACAGAATCCGCCCCAGGACCGCATGCGCGGTCACGCGATGATCGAACTGGGAGGCCCGATCGCTCGAGGCGGTCACGGGCTCGCCGATCGCACGCAACTGGTTGTCCACGTGCTGACGGGCCGCGTCGTGATCGCCGGTCAGATGCAGCGCCAATGCCAACATGCGATCGCAGGTGAGCCGGATGGCGGGGTCGGCCGATTCCGCGCTGATGCTCTGGAACTGGCGGGCGAGCTTGGCGGAGGACTGGTAGTCGGAGGCAATGATGCGATCGACCCAGAGGCCCCACAGGGCCCGGCGCCGGAAGGTGTCGGTACCGAGGCGGGTGGCAATGGCCAGCGTCTTGTTGAAAGCCGCCGTGACGGCCTTGCCGGCTCCCCGGGTGTAGACCAGCGCATCGCCCAGGGCGGCGTGAATTCGCAACTCGATGGCTTCGGGGACCGGTGTCTTCGGCAACACTTCCAGTGCCCGCTCCAGGTAGGTGCGGTACTCATTCAGAAACGAGAGCTGGAACCAGTAGTGCGCCGATTTCGCGGTGAGCTCCACGCCCAGGGTCGTATCGCCTGCGGTGGAAAAACACCAGTTGAGCGCGGCCCGTACGTCATCGATGCGCCGGCTGTCGACCTGGACGAGCTCCCACTCAGTCTCGGCTTCACCCCACGAGCAGCACAGGTGCGCGTGACGTTGTTTGATCCGGGAGGCTTCAGTACCGGCTTCGAGCTTTTCCGCAGCGTATGCCCGCGATGTATTGAGTAGTTTGTACCAAACCTGGTCGCCGCAGGTCTGGACGGTGATGAGCGACTTGGCCGCCAGGTCGGTGAGAATGTTGAGCACGGCGGTTGGATCGCCACCGGTGTCAAAGATGATCGCGGCGGCGGCAAGCGCATCGAACCGCCCGGCAAACACGCTCAGCCGGCGCAGTGCCGTCTGCTCCACTTCCGGAAGCAACTCGTAGCTCCAGTCGAGCGTGGCGCGCAATGTGCGATGGCGCGGGATGGCGGTGCGCGGGCCCCGAGTCAGAAAGCCCAGCCTATCGTTCAAACAGGCATCGAGGCCCCGGATCCCGAACACATCGACCCGGGCTGCGGCCAGCTCGATTGCGAGCGGCAGGCCGTCCAGCTTGCGGCAGATCTCGACGACCGTTGGGACATCCTCATCGGTGAGCTGGAAGTGATGCAGACAGGCCGCGGCCCGCTCAGCGAACAGTTGGACGGCCGGATAGCGAAGTGCATCGGCGGCGGTGGTCCGCGTGCTCGAGGGAGGCAACTCCAGCGGATCCAGCCTGAGCACGGATTCATCTTTCACGCGCAGCGGCTCCCGGCTCGTGGCCAGTATGCGTACGGCTGTCGACCCACTCAGTAGCTTCTCGGCCAGAAGGGCGGCCGCGTCGATGACGTGCTCACAGTTGTCGAGCACGATCAACATCCGGTGCGACTGCAGGAATTGCATGATGTACGGCAGAGGGTCCGACGCGACGGTCGTCAGGCCCAGGGCAGCGGCGAGTCGCCCAAAAATGAGCCTTGGCGAAGGCACCGAGCCGAGGTCGACGAAACACACGCCGTGCGTATATGCGTTGCGTGTGGAATCTGCAGTGGCGCACGCCACAGTCGTCTTGCCCATGCCGCCAGGGCCCACGATGGTCATCAGGCGCCGCTGGCGAAGTTGCTCGGCAATCGTGGCTACCACGTCCTTGCGACCAATCAGGCGGGTCGTGGGAGCTGGAATGGGGTGTTCGATGGCGGGCGCTGGGGTGGGGACATTGCCCGGGCGAGTCACCGTCGCTACAAACCGATAACCGTGCCCGGTGACATTCTCGACATATCGAACGCGATCGCGCTCCTCCCCGAGTATCTTGCGCAGCGAGGCGATGTGAACCCGCAGCGTGCCTTCCTCCACCACAGTCTCCGGCCAGACACGCCGAATCAGCTCATTCTTGCTGACAACCGTCCCGGCACGCTCCACCAGGCAGATGAGGATCTCGCGCGCGCGACTGCCCAGCCGCACCGGCCGATCGTCGCGTAACAGCACCCGTTGAGTTGGATTGAGTACGAAGGGTCCGAAGGCAACATTGAGTGTCATGATTCAACCCGGAAAGGACATGGCAGAGGAAAATACGCCGTCTGGATCAAAGCGCTTCTTGAGCCGCCGCAGCCGCAAGGCGTTGCAGCCGTAGGCGGAGTCGATCTGCTCATAGGCGTTGGGCGCGAGCGGTCTCACATAGCCGCCTGGTATGGAGTCGCGGTCCAGCGAGCGGGCCAGGCTGCGCGCCCAGTGGCGGTGGATCGGTGCCTGGTCGTCCGCCTCAATATTCCAGGACGCCACGATTTCCACCATGAAGTGGCGCCGCCGCAGCCCAAACGCGGTCGCCGAACTGGCCACACGCGTGCCGACACCGTGAAAGTGATGCAGCATGATGGAGGAAGTCGGTGATGAGCGGGCAATCCCTGCCGCCACGAGCGTTGAAATCGCATCCCGCTTCAACGTGGAGAGCCACTGGGTCTCGATCGCGTATCGGCGGTTGCTTTGGATGCAGAGGTCCTGCGTGGCAATCATGTCCGCGTAGCTCAGCGACCCGACCCGGGTATGCAAAGGCCTGCCCAGCGACCGAAGTTCGGTCATGACCTTCGCGCCCCGGGACGGGTCGCCGCACCAGGTGGGGACCAATGTCGTGGTCAGCTCCTGTCCGCGCAGGGGAAACAGGCCGGCCACGACCGACAGCTCATCCGGTGCATTCGCAATGTAGTCGCTAAAGCTCGAGAGCACGGCGTACGAGTCGTGCCGCGGAAACACGATCATGCCACCCAACACCGCGCCCAGGCTGTGCAGGCGGATGCGCATGCAGACGACGATTCCGAAATTGCCGCCGCCGCCGCGCAGGGCCCAGAACAGCTCGCCGTTCGTGGTGCTGTCCGCGGTGACGAGACTTCCGTCTTCCAACACGACATCGGCCGACAACAGGTTGTCCAGCGCCAACCCGAATTTCGGCGTCAGCGATCCATAACCGCCGCTCAAGGTGAATCCCGCCATTCCCACGGAGCCGAAGTTGCCGGTGACGGCCACGAGCCCGTGTGCCTGGGCTGCACGGATCACATCGGTGGATGTGGCGCCGCCTTCGACCGTGGCGACCTGGGCGATCGGATCGATGAAGACTCGCCGCATGGCAGACAAGTCAACCACCAGCCGCTCCTGGCGCATGGGCTGACCCACCCAGTCCTGTCCGCCGCCCCGCACTGAGAGCGGCAGATTGCGCACGCGCGCCGCGCTCACGACCAGGCGCACTTCATCCACGGTCCGGCAGTTCACGACATAAGCTGCCTTGCGCGTGTGAGTCTCGTGCGTCCGCGGATGATCATCCGGGCCGGGCAGGTGCACGCTGGCACCCACGGAGCCGATCAGCTCGCCGAGTGCGCCGACCTTGGTCGAGTTAGCTGTTGAATTCATGCTGGCCACCTTGCATCGCAGGTGGCCAGAATGAGCGTTGCGAGCTACGCCGGGATTTCATTTCCGACAGGTTGGTTACTTCGGTAACAAACAGGTCGACAGCGCGCCGGCCAGTTCAGCCGAGGTCAAGGGATGGCGGATGATTCCGGCAATCCCGGCGCCCGCCAGGGCGGGAGCGGCGATTTCCCGCGCCGAAATAGTTGCGAGTATGAGCGGCAGGCGCGGCGCCGCGGCCCGCAGCTCGTTTGCATCTTTGATCAAAGCTGACCCGCCGTGCAGGTGGCAGCACAGGACCGCTGCATCAAATCGCGTCGGTGTGGTGCGACACGCGTTGATGGCATCCATCAGATTCGTGAATCCAACGGGCTCATACCCCAGGGCGGCCAGGATTTCTTCGTGACGTAACAGCCGGTCGCGGTCGTTTTCGAGCACCAGGACGGTCTCGCCGGTGCCGCGGCCCGAAATATCGTGCGCATCCTCGGCTGGAGTCACGGCCGCGCACGGCAGCCAGATGTCAAATTGAGTGCCTGCGCCGGGGGCGCTGCGCACCTTCAGGCCGCCGCCGTGTTGCAGAACAATTTCGCGCACCGTGGCGAGCCCGAGGCCGTTGCCGCCGACCCGGGTGGAGAAGAACGGCTCGAACATCCTTTCGCGGGTCATTTCATCCATGCCGCGGCCTGAGTCGATAACGGAAATGACTACATGGTGACCGGGAGTGAGCTCACCGTGCTCCAGTGGCAGCGTTTCACCGATGTTCTGGACATCCACGTCGATTTCGATCGGGCCGGGCGCATCGATAGCCTGGGCCGCGTTGTTACAGACATTCAGGATCACCTGTTGTAACAGAGCGTGCTCGCCCATGACAAAGGTGCTCTCTGTTGTAGTGCGAACCACGACATTGACGTACGGGCTCAGTGACACATCGAGCAGCGACTTCGCTTCCTTGACGAGCGAATTGATGCAGACACGGCTGCGGCGAGCATCGCTGCGGCGCCCGAATGTCAGAATCTGATGCACCAGGTCACGAGCGCGCTCGCCCGCCCGCCGGATCTCGACGAGGCTTTCGACAGGGCGGCTGCCGGGGCGGACGTACGCCTGTGCCGTCTCCGCGTAGCCGAGAATTGCGCCGATGATGTTGTTGAAATTGTGGGCAATGCCGCTCGCAAATGCGCCGATGGTCTCCATGCGCCGGGCGTGTTGCAGGTTTTCCTGCAAGCGTTCCCGGTCGCGCTCCAGTGCTTCGCGGTCCAGGGCGTTGGCAATCGCATCGAACGCCATGCGCAGCATGCCGAACTCACACCAGCGCTCGTGCGGTTCCCCCTCCACAGTGTCAAATGCCAACACTGCACGAACGCGCTGCTCGCCTACAGCCGGTATGCACAGCCAACTGTGGATGTTGGCAGAGCGAAGCGGGCTGCCGGCCGGCACGTCATAGACCTGGATTGCACCTTCCTCCAGGCGGTCGAATCCGGCAGCGACTTCCGGCGCCGCTTCCGGCCAGCCCGGCTCGAAGCTCACGCCCTCACGGCTCCACTTGTAGACTCTCGCCGGCGTGTCCGCGACTACGAAGTACGCGCGGTCAGCGTAATTCCATTGCGCGAGCTCGGCCAACGCCTGCTCCACGTGAGCGGCGATTTCGTGCGGGCGGGAATTGATGAAGCGGGTGGAGAGGCCGGCAATGATGTGCTCGATCGCGGCCCGGCGGCTGAGAATGAGCGCGCGGGACTGCAACCGGACACCCAGGCGGATGAGCAGCCCGACCAACATCAATGAGACTGCATACAATGTGAACCGGTACAGCTCCGCGCGGTTCTTGGCGGCGCTCTTCTTCGCCTTCAACAGCTCGCGGATCACGCCCTGATCGTGCTCGTCGGGCAGGGCAAACAGCACGCGCACCGTCTGGTCGGTCTCCGGCAGCAGTTGGCGCAGCATGCGCGCGTGCGCTAATAAAGAGGTGACGATCGATGCCTGGATCTCGGACAGCCCGGAGTCCGGAAATTTGGCCAGTCGCTCGTCGACATCCGCGGCGGAGTTCGGCGAGGTATCCAGCGTGAGGTGCAACAGGGCGGTGGATAGGTCGCTGACCTGTCGGACCAGCGCACTGCCGGGCTCCTGGGATGCCAATCGGGCGCTGAAGAGCTCGAAGTAGGCGAGCGAGTTCTGCAGCAGAGAATTATTGGTCTTGAACTGCTCGGTGAGGCGCTCCTGGCTGGATACCAGTTGTTCCAGGCTGCGCACACTCTCTTCCAGATCGCGGTCCTCCGGCGCGGATTCCTGCAACCGGGCGATGGAGGAGTGCAGTGTTTCCACCTCCCTGACCAGCGGATCGTAATTGCGAAGCATGCCCACGCGGGCGCTCAACACATCCCGGTGCAAGGCCGACTCCGCTATCGCAAAGTCATCCAGCGCGCGCAGGCCGTCGTCGAGTGACGTCGTTCCGGTATTCATGCCGCGCAGGAGCAGCCACGTCAGCAACAACAACAGGCTGACCGCCGTAGCAATAAATCCGCGCGGCCTCAATTCAGCTCTCCAACGGCGTGCCCCTGGTATCGACCGGTCAAGGTATGCAGGAACGCCACGATGGTGGAGATCTGCTCATCGGTGAGATTGAAGTTGAGTTGGGCCGCGCCCATCCTGCGGACCGCGTCTTCGAGCGTGGGCGCGCTGCCGTCATGAAAGTATGGAGCCGTCTCAGCGACGTTCCGCAGGCTCGGAACCCGCAGCATCACCGGTTCCCGTCGTCCCAGCGGGCGAAACACGCCGTGCCGTTGAAACAGGTTGCCGCCGACATTGACGCCCTGATGGCAGGAGACACAGCCGAGTGATTTAAACAGCCGGTAGCCGCTGAGCTCCTTCGGTGTGAGCGCGCCGGCATCGCCGGCAAGCCAACGGTCGAAGCGGCTGCCGGGTGTGACCAACGAGCGTTCGTAGGTCGCAAGAGCATTCAACAGGCTGCCGGCATCCGGCGCATGTCCGTAAGCAGCCCGGAATGCCTGCACGGCCACGGGATCGCGACTGAGCCGGTCGACCGATTCCGCCACGCTGCTGTCCATGGTCGTGTGTGAGACCATCGAGGCGGCGGCCTGTTCCTCCAACGAGTGATATTTGCCCTCCCAACTCAATCGGAAGCTCAGAGCTGCGTTGAAGATGGTGGGGACATCGAAGTTGCGGCCCACCTGCGAACGGATGACGGCATCAGTGTGCCGGGTGGAGCCGTTGGAATCGGGATCGTGGCACGTCGCGCAGCCATGAGTCCCCTGTCGCGACAGACGAACGTCTTTGAAAAGCTGCTCGCCCAGGGCCACCTTCTTCGGATCAAACGCCGGGGCGGGCGGCACGGGTGTAATCGGCTCGTCCGCCACGGGCGCAGGTGAGTTGATTTCATGCGTCGTAGAGCGCTCCGCCGTGAGATAGCCGGGAAGCAGCAATGCGGCAGACGCGACGTACGTCCACACTGAACGGGAAAAGCTCACAGGCGGCTCAAATAGTACGACTAATAGGACTCAACAGGCGTGGCGAACCGATAGCCAACACCGCGCTCTGTCTGGATGACGCGCGGCGCGCTGGAATCGGTTTCGAGCTTGCGCCGCAGCCGCAACACCTGGACGTCGATACTTCGATCAAAGATATCTTCGTGAACTCGTGTCGCCTGCAACAATTGCTCGCGGGTGAGCGTCCGCTGCGGGGCCTCCAGGAAGGCGACCAACAATGCATACTCCCCCTTGGTCAAGGTCACCGGGCCGCCATCGGGCGCCAGCAACCGGCGTGCTTCGCGCTCCAGGCGCCAACCGCCGAACTTGTAGCCGCCGCGCTGCGGCTCACGCGCGCGCGCCAGGCGGCTCAGCTCGTGTCTGCGCAACACCGCGCGCACC